>Ga0315293_10002089_pt1 | contig 19276 bp, 16 predicted proteins | sample YL17G13_20_MG_FD_203071 | JGI IMG/M metagenome (GOLD analysis project Ga0315293, IMG submission 203071) | Sediment microbial communities from Yellowstone Lake, YNP, Wyoming, USA - YL17G13_20 | ecosystem: Environmental > Aquatic > Freshwater > Lake > Sediment | place: USA: Wyoming | collected... | reverse complement strand
CCATAGATACTATTCAACACTCTTGGTGCTAAATTTTCAAGAAAAAATGACCGGCCTTTCTTCCCTCACGGCTTATTCTGCTTTTCCTCAAGTGGTTTTTCCATAGTATCCAGTATTTCTAAATTGTCTCCGCAGTATAAAACGTTTTTCGTCATATATTACCTCATCAAGATTCAACCTGGTTGCTCAGACTAAATCACCTTAAATCTATCTTTCCACCATAAAACTTTTTGGGTTAAATTGAAGTTTCATAAATCATGTTCAGTTTTCAAAACCATAATATTTGCATATTGCTTTTGTTAGTAATGTCCCTGCTGCACTAACGCCTATTTGCCAAACGCCGGAAGCTGCCTTTGAAATCATTTTCCCCATCCAATCACTAACTTTTGCGCCGAAATTGTTAGGTGATTGTGGTTTAGGGTCGTCTTCTATAGCTTTCTTCAGTTCAGAAATATCTTCTTGGTCAAGTTCTTTGTACCTGAGAAACTCAGCCAAACTATCGAAGTTTCCTATCTCAATAATCATTTCTAAATTTTGGGTGACATTGCTATTTGACACATCGCCCAAGACGCCCTGAAAATTCTGTATGTTGATATTTGGGTTGCCTTGAGCTTTTTCTTTTTCCTTAGCTGAAAAACTTAAACCCTCACCTAATATTCCTTCCTTTTCGAGTTTTAATGCCCATTCAAGAACAATATTTCGAGTCGCGTCCAATATTCCAAAAACGCTATTTACACCTGCGTGCAAAACTGGTTGAAACATGCCATCTTTCATCAATATATTTTCAACGATGGGGGGATAATACATTAAAAAATCCCCGTCTTTCGCATTCTGCGCAAGATTTTGTAAATCACTAATTGAATTATGTAATGTCCGTTTCCGAAGCGCATTGACCATTTTTTCATTTCTTATAACCACAGGAATCCAACCGTGGTATGGATTCCACGCTCTTATCACACCAGTAACTTCTCGATAATTTGGTATTTTATCATCATCCTTGTATCCATTGAGTTCACATTGAACCCACGCCTCGAATTCCTTGATACCTAATTTCTTAGCCACAACAAGAGCTTTGCGCAATAAATCCGTCAATGGTACTGAAGAATCCATTGCATCTTTTTGTAACTCCAAAACAAGACCGTCCATCAAAACCCCGCCAAGAAAATTCATATCACCTTAAAATCGATACTTTCTGATTCCGTCTGGAGGATTGTATTGGTTTTCAACTTTTACCGTTACCGATAGCACCATCTCTTGTGTATCGCCCCACAATCCTGACAGAATTCAAACCTGCAGCCCACGGACGCCCAAAGCCTCTGCATTTTCCATCAACGCACGAAATTCCGCCAAACCTGCATCTATATTTCCAAATCCATTCTACCCCCAAAATCTGACAAACAAAAGCAAAAAACTTTTGCCTAAAAAATTAGATTTTTATTGAATAAAAGGCGAGATTTGGTATAATATGAACCGTGTGCTCTATGTAGTACACGGTAGGCCCGCCAGGAGCGGCAAGCTCGCGGAGAACCGCACGCTAAGGAACAGAAGTTCCGCTCAAATTTAGTCGTAAATTCATTTATACTAAGGATTAATGAATGTTCAATTACCAATTACCATTTACCAATCACCAATAACTAATTATGCAAAACAAAGCCAATTTACTGGATATTCAAATGAACGTAACCTCCGTTAAAACAAAGGATTATGAAAATGAACGACTTTGCGGCCGCGAGAAAAACAAACCCAAACAAACCCAATTTATAGTGAGCCTGTCGAATCTATTTCAAACGTCCCCTTGCAAAAGTGGGGCATCACGAGGATTATTTATCTGGATTAAACAACTGCTGGTTACTTTAGACTTTGATAAAGCATATATTTCGTCAAACCAATAGGGTTGGTTAGCAAATGTGCAACGAGAATACGTTTCAAATTAGCCATCAGCCAGCGATTTCCATCCTATTTGAGAATGATGATATAATCGCGGTCAATAAGCCCGAAGGTCTCGCCTCGATTCCTGAACGTGCAAGAGAAAAAGAGTGTGTTCTTTCGCTATTATCAGTATTTCCTGGGAAGCTCTATGTTGTCCATCGGCTCGACAAAGAAGTTAGCGGCATCATTGTCTTTGCCAAAAATGCTGCTGCCCACAGGAACCTTAATGAGCAGTTTAGCAGCCGAGCAATCAAAAAAATTTATGTCGCGCTAACACACGGTGTCATCAACAAAAATAGCGGCATCATCAAAAAGCCTCTTCGGCAATTCGGCTCAGGACGAGTTGGCGTGGATACCCAGCGGGGAAAATTATCTGCTACTGAATTTGAGGTTATAAAACTGCTTGGGGACTATACACTTATCAGTGTGTGTCCAGTAAGCGGACGGCGGCACCAGATTCGCGCGCACCTTTACAGCATTGGTCATCCGATTGTCGGCGACTTACGTTACGGTAACAAAACAGTTCAGCAAAGGTTTGCCCGTTTGATGTTGCACGCTCAAAAGATTACGCTTCGGCTTCCATCAGGTCAGACTATCACTATTGAAGCGCCAATTCCAGAATCATTCAAAGTAGTCATTGAGGGGATTAGTCGTTAGTTTTTGGTCGAAGTTTAGTTAAGACTAACTACAACTGAAATTTAGCAACCGATTTGCATCAATGTATCAGCGCCTTGGTTCGCACGATATATCTTTGGGCGGTGGGTTGGTCTTTTGCTTCAACTATTAGCCGCATTACAGGTTCAGTATTGCTGGCGCGCAGGTGGACCCAGCCATCGGCAAAATCGAAACGACAGCCGTCGTCGGTATTAACGTTAGCATCAGCGAAAGCGTTTTTCGCAGCGTCCAGGATTTGCACTACCTTGCCCGGTGCAACTGTGAATTTCTCTTTGGTCATATAGTAACGACCTATTTCGTTGACAAGCCGGCTTATCGTTTTCCCCGTCCCGGCCATCAATTGCAACGTGAAAGCCATTCCGACAAGGGCATCACGCACAGCACTTACACGCAGGTCGATGACGCCGCCGTTGCCTTCTCCGCCGATGATGCAATCGTGTTTGAGCATGGCGTTGGCCACATTGGCCTCGCCAACAGGTGTGCGGATGACCTGGCAGCCGGCCTTGTTGGCAATGTCGTCAATCATTCTTGAGGTCGAAAGATTTGTCGCCGCCTTGCCGGTCTTCTTGCTAAAAATATACTTTGCTGCCAGAGCGAGGGTATATTCTTCGCCGATGTAAGTCCCATTTTCGTCAACGATTGCCAATCTATCGCCATCGGGGTCGAGGGCAAAGCCGAGGTCAGCTTTTTCTGCCCTAATCACTTTGCAAAGTTCGGTTACGTTCTCGGCAAGCGGTTCAGGAGTATGAGCAAAGAGGCCGGTAGGCTCATCGTTTATAGCCGAAACGATACAGCCAAGCTCGGTGAGCATCTTTTTTGCAACTCGCCCCCCTGCCCCATTGACACTATCAAGAGCGACTTTGTATCTTTTTGCAGTGATTATCTTTTTGTTAATGATTGCCAGAACTTTGGCGATATGCACATCATCGGTTTGGTCATTAGAAGTTACTTTGCCGCGATTTGTCGAATTGACAAGAGTAAAACGCTTATCGAAAAAATGCTGTTTAATTTGTCCTGCTGCATCGGCTGGTGGGGCCATACCATTGTCAAGCAACACCTTTATACCATTATATTGAGCCGGGTTGTGCGATGCGGTGATAATTACCCCCCCCGCACAACATAATTGCCTAACCATAACGCTCACGCCGGGCGTGGAGACAACACCTAAATCGATTGCATCGATTCCGACAGAAGACAATCCTTCGATTACAGCGGATTTTAGCATCTCGCCACTTGGGCGAGTGTCTCTGCCAATGCATATCGATAATCTTCTATCCTGGCTTCCGTGTTTATTTTTCAGAAATGTGCCGAAGGCGCAGCCATAGTCAGTAGCAATAGAAGCAGTGAGGTTTTCACCGACGATGCCCCGGACGCCACTAATACTAATTATCAACTGTTCGGTCATAGGGAAAAACTCGGTCTATCGCTCATCTTACGAGCATCGAGCATCTCCGTTTGGGGACGCCTGCCGTTAGGCATCCCTTACGGGATTACGGCGGAGCATCAATCCAGCTTACAGACGTAAAGCTCGTTAACAAAACCGAGGTCGCCAATCTCCTCGATAACTTTTGCATCAGGTGCCTTATCGAGACTGACTGCGAGTATGGCTTTGTGTTCAGCTAACTTCTGCCCCACACCCATCGTGCAGATATTGATGTTGTGCTTGCCGCAAAGTGTTCCAACAGAACCAATGACGCCGGGTCTATCTTCGTTAAATATGACCACAACCGCCCCCTGCGGAGTCATCTCTATATTGAAGCCGTCAATTTCAATAATCCGCAGCAGCTTTCCTCCAAAGACAGAGCCGGTCACGGTGCGCACAACCTTATCCGTGGTAACCATGGCGCTAAAGCTGGCAGCAACATCCCTGGCCTCAGCGTTCTTTGTCTCGTTTATACTTATACCGCGTTCTTTGGCCAGAACAGAGACATTGACGATATTTAACGGCATATCGAAATGTTTCTGCAAAAGTCCTATCGCAAAATGAAGAGTAACCAATTCGACAGCCATTTCTGCAATTGAGCCGCGATACTGCACATCAACACCCTTGATATGACCCGGGGCAATAGTACTAACAAGTGTGCCAATTCGTCGGGCAAGCTCCGCATACTCTCTTACAATCGGCGGCATAGCGCCCGCAACAGATGGAGCATTAACGGCGTTTCTGATTGGGCCGCCCTTGAGGGCATCGACAAGAATTTGAGCAGCTTCGACCGCTACTTCGATTTGTGCCTCCTCTGTGCTGGCGCCCAGGTGCGGCGTAACAACACAATTTTCAAGCTCCTTGAAATGCACGTTCGCGGGCGGCTCTGCGGAAAAGACATCGAGCGCGGCACCGGCAATCCGCTTTTCGGCAAGGGCATTATAGAGCGCATCCTCGTTAATAATTCCGCCGCGCGCACAGTTTATCAGCCGAACCGATCGCTTCATCATTGCAATCTGCGGGGCATCTATCATATTAAGCGTCTGCTCATTTTTCGGCACATGGACGGTGATGTAATCGGATTCCTTGAAGATTTGCTCAAGATTATCAGTTACTTCAACGCCGAGTTTTTCTGCCTCGGTCGGTGCGGCAAATGGGTCGTAGCCGAGTATCTTCATATTGAAACCCTTTGCCATTTTTGCCACAGCCATACCGATTCTACCCAGACCTATTACGCCGAGAACCTTGCCATTTAGCTGGTTGCCCATATATTTTTTTCTGTCCCAGGCGCCGGACTTTAAGCTGTTGCAGGCAGAGACGATATTTCGACTCATCGCAAGTATCAGACCCATTGTGTGCTCGGCTGCGCTGACGGTATTGCCGCCGGGCGTATTCATAACAAAAATTCCCCTTCTTGTCGCCTCGGTAACATCGACGTTATCAACGCCGACGCCGGCCCTCGCTACAGCCCTCAGTTTGCCTGAACTTGCCAGAACCTTATCCGTAACTTTCGTTTCACTGCGGACAATAAGCCCATCGTATTCGCCGATAATTTTGGCAAGCTCATCCTCGCTTATACCCGTCTTAACTACCGCCTGAGCGCCTTCTGTTGCATTGATTAAATCAATTCCTTCCTGCGCAAGTTTGTCCGTGATAAGAACTTTAATCATCTTACAACTCCGAAAATCCTGGTTATTGCCAAAATCTGCGAAATACCATATCTGAAATCGCGACACTATACTATCTGCAAACTCGCCGACAATCAATAGGTATTTTACGCCGCCCTCTTTGCCAGACTCGCCAAATCGTGACCTTCACGGAGGCAAAATGGTGTTTTGAGTCATTGCGAGGCCCCCCGCACCAATTGTTCGGAAAAAGACGTCTATAAACCAAATCTTGGCAATACACCTTATCGTCCGTTCAATTGGTGCTGGGCCAAGCACCGATACAAACCACCGTTAGACGTTTCAAGTTGGAGACAATTGAGGTATAATCGGGAGAGCTTTGAATGCCGAACAAGAAATTTCAAATGAAGAAGTGAAAATACGGGTTGAACAGATTATGGCGCTGCCGGTGGTTGTGATAATTGGTCGGCCGAATGTGGGCAAGAGTAGTCTCTTAAATGCTCTGGCGGGCGAAATGATAAGTATCGTCGAGCCGACGCCGGGCGTTACAAGAGACCGCGTCAGCACCTTCATCGCAAGAAACGAGCGGTATTTTGAGCTTGTCGATACCGGCGGATATGGGATTGTCGATACCGAACATCTCGGCGAGCACATCCAGAAGCAAATCTATCAGGCGATTGAATCGGCTAACCTTGTTCTGTTTATGGTTGATATCCGGGATGGACCCGTGCCGTTAGATGAAAAGATAGCCGAGCTTCTGCGAAAGCACAACCTTGACATTATTGGCGTCGCCAACAAAGCCGACACCGCTAAGTTGTTCCCTGCTGCTGCAGAATTTTCCAAGCTGGGTTTTGGCGAATTCTTATGCGTCTCAGTACAGAACAATATCAATAAAAACGTTCTGCTTGATAAAATCTTTGAAAAACTATCGGCTATGGAGTCGGCTAAGCCGCCGGAGCCGGTTATGAAGATAGCGATAGTCGGCAAGAGAAACTCCGGCAAAAGCACCCTCGTAAATGCTATGGTCGGCTCGGAAAGGGTAATCGTCAGCGAGACGCCGGGCACCACCAGAGACGCCGTTGATGTGCGGTTTGAAAAGGACGGCAAAACCATTGTCGTCATCGACACCGCAGGCGTAAGAAAAAAAAGTAAGATAGCCGACAGTATCGAATTTTATAGTCACGTTAGGGCAAAGCAGGCGATTCGGCGAGCTGATGTGGTGTTACTTTTGATTGATGCCTCTGAGCCGGTTTCGCAAGTTGATAAAAAATTAGCTGCCACCCTCGTTGAGGAATGCAAAAGCTGCATAATAGTTATCAATAAATGGGACCTGGCCAAAGACGTGGCTTCCACCAGCGACTACCAGGAATATCTGACAAAACAGCTTCCCGGCCTCGGCTATGCACCAATAGCCTTTACCACCGCCAGCAAAGGCAAGAACGTGCAGAGCGTTTTGGATTTGGCAGGTGAGATTTTTAAGCAGACTACAACGTGGATACCGACAGCCAAATTAAACAAGGCGTTTGAGATTATAAAAGAAGAACACGCCCGTGGAGCAAAACGCAAAACCATCTTGCCGAGGATTTACTACGCCACGCAAGTTGCGGTCAATCCGATTACGATACTTATGTTCGTAAATAAGCCTGAGCTTTTTGACGAAAATTATCGCCGGTTCATCGTTAACAGGCTGTCCATCTCAGGCGAGCTGCCGACACAAGAGGTGCCCATAAAGCTGCTGGCTCGCTCACACAAGGAAAAAACCCGGCGTATAAACAACCCAACGTAAAACATGGGGCCAAATGTCTTAGCTGTCGTGGGAATGACACTTATCAATGGCGTAAGCCATCTTGACGATTGAAGTGTGCGCAATAATAGTTAAGATGGTTGTATGATTTGTTTAGTTGTCCTGATATCTATCGCCGTATTTGCAGCAGCTTACGCTGTCTATGGGCGATTCATAGCCCGACAGGTCAGTTTAGATGACACCCGCACCACGCCTGCCCACGACTTGAATGATGGCGCCGATTTTGTCCCTGCAAAAGCATCTCTGCTTCTGGGGCAGCACTTTTCAGCGATTGCAGCAGCAGGCCCAATTGTCGGGCCAATTCTTGCCTGTATATGGTTCGGCTGGCTGCCGGCGGCACTATGGATTATATTCGGCGCCATTTTTATCGGTGGCGTTCATGATATGCTTACCCTTAGTGCGTCACTACGGCACAAGGCAGTTTCAATCGGGGAAATCGCAAGGCAGCACCTCTCTGCCAGCACGCACATATTTTTTCTTATATTTATCTGGCTGGCTCTTTTGTATGTGATTATTGCCTTTACCGATATTACCGCCCAGACCTTCCGTGCCGTTTCACAAGATACGGCATACGGGCCGGCAGTAGCGGCTTCATCGATTCTCTATCTGGGCCTGGCAGTGATTATGGGTATCCTGCTATATCGCTTCAAAGTCAAACTGTGGCTATTGACGGTGATTTTTCTTCCTCTGGTTTTATTAGCGGTGTGGGTTGGCCCTCATTTGCCGGCACCGGTTCTCAGTTTTTTAGCAGGTATATCCGCAAGACAATGGGGTGTTTTTCTGCTTGGGTATTGCTTCATAGCATCCATTATTCCGATGTGGCTGCTGTTGCAGCCGCGGGGTTATTTAGGTGGGTGGATGCTATATCTAACCATTATCATTGGTCTGATGGGGGCACTGTTCGGCGGCTTCAAAATCCAGTATCCCGCATTAAATCTCTCCGGCCTTCACAGCCTGGCCAATGGCAGATTGCTTTTCCCTTTTCTTTTTATTACCGTTGCCTGCGGTGCCTGTTCCGGATTCCACGCGATTGTCAGCTCCGGCACAACTTCCAAACAACTAAATAAGGAATCCGATGCCCGCGTGATTGGATACGGAGCGATGCTCCTCGAAGGATTGGTCGCCATTTTAGCCCTCGCTACTGTTATGATACTTTCGCCTCGCTCGCATGAGCTTACTGCAGAGCCCAATCTGATTTACGCTCAGGGTCTGGCCAAATATCTGGGCCTTTTGGGTATAAGTTTTAGTGTTGCCTTTCCTTTTGCACTTTTGGCATTTTCAACATTTGTTTATGACACCCTCGATGTTTCTACGCGTCTTGCCCGCTATATTTTTCAGGAGTTGACCGGCTGGAGCAGCTTCCTGGGCGGGTGCCTGGCAACCCTGTTGAGTTTAGCTATTCCGCTGGCCTTTCTGCTCCTTACAAAAGAAAAGGCGTATCTTGTTGCCTGGCCAATTTTTGGCACCAGCAACCAGATGCTGGCCAGCTTGACGTTGCTGGTTATATCCATCTGGCTTATACGCAGCGGCAGAACTGCTATCTACACCATTATACCGATGATATTTATGCTGGTAACAACCGTCTGTGCTCTGGTTCTTCAGGTCGTGCCGTTTGTCGGCTCATTTTCGGATATTCTCGCGGGGGCAAAGGTCTTGCCGGAAGTGATAATCTCCGGAATTTGCGGTATTGTCCTTTTGGCGCTGGGCGGGTTATTTTTACTTACAGTAGCAAGAACCCTCTTGGAAAAATCAAAGCGTATAAACTTATAACAATCAGTATTATTGAGGGCTGGGAGAAAAGGGGACCAGCTTGAAGCGGGCCTGCACGGGAGCCTGATTCAAAGCTATCTCGCCCTTGCGGACAAACTCTGGAGGAAAATTATAGACAACCTCCCTTCGCGCCTCTTCAGACTTGACATCCTCGTCATCTACCTCCAGTATTACCTGATACCGCATATTTTCGTATGCCTGTTTGGCCTGTGGTGTAGCTCTAATGGCAATCGAGCTTATTATCTCATTCAAATTTGCTATTTCTACCTGGTATTTGCCTTGAAGGTTTGCGCTTAAAGAAAATCCCATTGTTGCCGTCGTAATCGTGTAATTTTTAAGCACCTCTTCAGCAGGCGGCATCTTGATTTTCACGGCTCCAGTTGCCTCTCTCCTCTGGCCTTCTGCAAGTTTAATATACGGCGTCTTTTCAATAGCCGATACCCTCGCCTGCTCAATCTCTCTGCGGGTTAATACTACCTCCGCTACAAGTTTCTCGCCGCCCCAGGATTCGGGCACGAACATATCGACTTTCGATAGCTCGATGCTTTCGGCCTCCAAAAAAATCTTGTTTTCATCAAAACATTGCACTACCAGCGGCTTTTTTAGAAGTTCAACAACTCTGACGGTCAGGATGTCCGGCTGACAGGATACGACCGTAAGGCCGAGCTGTTTTATCAGGTCGTTTTTGCACAAAAAACTCAACAACTCCAGCGTATATTCACCGGCCTTGACCATTCCTTCCTGCTCGGCATCCAGGAAAAATTCGAACGTCACTGCGCCGACATTAACTTTGCGCTTTATATCGGCAATCCTGGATGCAGCGCCTTTAAGCACAATACTTTCAATAGTAACAGAAGTAACAGACTGCTGCTGGTCGGTAAAACTTACCCACATAGCAGGGTTGGTTGATTTGGCAATTGTGAGATGAACATCCGAAACAGGCAATTTTTCATCCAGCGCCAGGTCCGCCCAGACCCAGATTAAGACCGTTATAAATATCACAATTGCTATCTTGCTGTATTTGACCTTTGTGAACATAACCTGCGGTCTAAAATGCTGTGCGCGTTCAGTTTATACGAGCGCGCTCGAAAGATACTTTCTTAAATCAGAGTCGTTTAGGCCTCTCGTAAGCTTACCATTTTCTGCAACCGAGACTACACCGCTCTCTTCACTTACCACCACACAGGCAGCGTCTGAACTTGCGGTAATCCCTATAGCGGCGCGGTGGCGTGAGCCGAGCTGGATGCCATCTACACTACCGGCTTCTGCCAGCGGTAACTGGACACGTGCAGCAATTACTCTGTCGCCGCGAATAATAACAGCCATATCGTGAAGAGCGGTGCCGCTGTGAAAAATCGTCTTCAGTAATTCCGCCGTTACCTGCCCGTCTATTTGCACGCCGCTCTCTATAAATTCTCCCAGCGCCACACGCCTTTCAATAACAATAATAGCCCCCCGCTTAACAGCGGAAAGCTCACTAACAGCCGCAATAATCTCTTCCACCGTCCTGGATAGCTGCCTCGCTGAGCTTACCCAGAAATGAGGCTGACCTATGCGGATAAGAACCCTGCGAATTTCAGGCTGAAAGGCGGCGACGGCAATAATCAAAACAGCAACCAAAAAACCTTTGTAAAGATACTGAAGTCTGGCAAAGTCAAACCGGCGAACCAGCAAATTCAACAGCAAAACCCCCGCAACAAGAATGAATATTACGCCCCTAAATAACCTCTCCCCGCGGGTGCCTTCCAGAAAATCAACAACCCAATAGACTACCAGGCCGATAAGAATCAGCTCAATGGCAACGACCCACCAATCATAACTGGCTACCCTGCGAAAATAATCGATGAGCGATCCCACAAATCAAATCCCTTTGAAAAAACTACACTACAGCGCAAATAAACCTTTAGAACAATGATATGGTCAAAATTCTAAACACGAAATTCTAAATCCTAAACAAATTCAAATTTCTAAATCCAAATGACAAAAAAGGCCTATACAAGTTTCTCGGAACTGTTGTTTTGAATTTTGGACATTTGAATTTGTTTCGAGTTTAGATATTAGGACTTAGAATTTAAGTTCATATAAAGAAATAAGTTACACTCATATCGAACTCGGTTAGTTGCGCTGTATAACTTTGTTTATCCGTGTAAATCCGTATCCTACAAAAAAAGCGAATATCAAGGTATTCTTTTATCGGTCAGCTTACTTGGCTGGTCAAGCAACAGCAGCCTGTCTATATCCGACATCAGCTCAGATTGATTAATGCGAAGGACACGCCCGTGCCTTCGACCGCCTTCTGCTGTGGTTTCACCAGGCTGCGAGCAACTACAAAGCAGAAAAGCCAGGACGCAAAAAACAAACGCCAAAATCACCTTACATAAAAAGCTGCCTTTCATCGTTTCCCCTTCTTGAAATCATAAAGCAGGGTAGTTTCCGGACAATCGCTTTTTGCAACTGCCCCGCAAAAAACCTGTCATATTGGTTTTATTATAGCAGCTCTAATCTCCTCTGTCAATACCAAATGCGTTTTCACCAGATGACCCATTTTAAGTTGGCTCTGGCTGTAAGCGGTTTTTTGGAGCAGGTTAGACAATTACAGAAACCATTGTCACAATCACAAACCGGCCTGAAGAACCTTCGCAGACAATCGGATGAGCCGGTATCTTGCATCATTATGAGGTTAAATCCCGCTGATTTCCACTTTTATTTTCCGCTGCACCTTTTGCCAGGTTTTATCTTCTGTCCAGCCCCAGGCCTTTGCCGTGGCGACCCTTATGGCAGTGGCCAGTGCGAAACCATCGCCTGCTCCATTTTTCAAACTCTTTAGGAATCCTGCCAGCAGATAATCTCCGCAGCCAACCGTTGACCCTCCAATCTTATCTTTTCCGCTATCGACCGCCCGCGCCTGCCAGGCGCCTTGTCCGGTAACAACAACGGCACCTTTTGGGCCGCGACTTATAAGGATAATCTCAACTTTGTCCAGCAATCCCCTCGCAGCCTTTGCCAGACTGACAGAGCTATCTTTAATCCGCTCGCCAAGCATCTCACAAAGTTCCGCAACATTCGGCTTTATCAGCCAGACAGAAGCTTTGTTGAGAATTTGTCTTAACACATCGCCGGAAGTATCCAACGCAACTTTGGCTCCCCGGTTTGAGCAATCTTTTATTATCCCTATCACATCTTTAAGCAGACTATCTTCAGGCATCAAGCCTGCAAAGACGCAGATAGTATTTCTATTTACTATCATTTGCAAATCAGCTTTAAGCTGCCGCAAGGTACTCTTTGAAGCCAGGTCGCTTTTATTGCGAAGGTGCATTTCTCTACGTTTCGCAACATCTACAATAGTGATGTTAAGCCGGGTTCTGCCAATAACCGATGTTACCTTCACTTTAATCAACTCTTTCCACGGACGTAGCGCCTTAATCAATTGTTGGTAATCTTCCTTGCCCCAAAGGCCGGCAGCAATACTTTGCTCTCCCATCCAGGCGAGTGCCCGCGAGATATTCATCGCCTTGCCTGCTGGAATAGGACTTGCCGATGTCACCAGCTTATGCTGCCCCCATTCCAGCCCTTCACCATAGCAGACAACATCCCACGCCGGAGAAAACCCCACCGTAATAATCGAAAAATCACTTTTCATAATTTCGCCCTTTGCCCTTCGTCCTTCGCCCTTACGTCCCAGTCTGCACCCAACTGGCCGCAGGCAGCGTTTATGCTCCAGCCCTTTTTGAAACGGATGGTTGTTTTGATGCCGGCGTCCTTCAGAACGTCTGCAAACTTCCGTATTCGTTCTCTACCGCTTGCCTCAAATCCACAGAGCGGTTCGACAGGCTCACTGTCCTGAGCAACGTCGAAGGACTTGTGCGGATTGAACTCAATCAGATTTATCCGACAGCCGTTCGGCGGAATCGCCCGGCACCGTATAGGCCGCAAAAGTTTGGCCAGCATTCGTGCGTGCAGGACTGTATCATTAACGCCTTTTATCAATACATACTCGAAGCTGACCCGCTGCTTAGCCTTTCGCTGATAGTAGTTCGCCGCCGCCAGTACATCTTTTATTGGATATTTCGTGTTGATTGGCATCAGTTTATTTCGAAGGGCATCGGTCGGGGCATTCAGAGAAATCGCCAGGCGAGGGCGGATTTCTTCGTCTGCTAATTTTTTAATCGCCGGCACGATGCCGCAAGTGCTGACAGTAATGTGTCGGATGCCGATGTTCTTGCCGGCTGGATGGTTCAAAATCCTGATTGACCTGACTACTGCATCGTAATTTAAGAGCGGCTCGCCCATGCCCATATAGACGACATTGATACTACGCGTATTTCGTCTATCGGTTGCGCGGCTCGTGTCGGCTGCGTTCAACGTCCTGCGTTCGATGAAACGAGTATCGCAACCGTTTGACGTTTCGACGATGTTCACCTGGTCAACAATTTCAGCAGCAGTTAGATTACGCTGCAATTTAATCTTTCCTGTGGCACAGAATGAACAATTCATTGCGCAGCCAACCTGAGTCGAAATGCAAAGTGTCTTTCGCCTGCCCTCGAAAGTCCTTGTCAAGGGTCCTTCATCGAATAAAAGAACGGTCTCGATTCGGTTGCCATCGGACAATTCAAAGAGATATTTGATTGTGCCGTCCGGGTCGGTCAGCTTGCTAATAATTTTTAGCTGCGAAATGAAATACCCTTGCTCAACAAGCTGGCTTCGCAAAATTTTACTCAAAGGCGTGATTTGTGAAATCTCGTCAACGTTCTTGGTATGGATAAAGCTGAAGATATATCCCGCCAGATACTTCTTCTGGCCCAGCGAAACAACTATCTGCTCAAGCTCCTCTATTGTTTTGTCTTTGAGGTCTTTTTCCATAAATGATAGTTTACCACCCTGCATGATAATTGTCGAACTCTGGTGCTCTATCGCTTATAAAAAGATGGATAAAAGAAAGCTTTCTTGCAAATACAGTCAACGGTATTGAAGATTTGCCTAATGATACCTTATCTACCAATTAAGAAGGTAAATTGCGAAAATTTTTTAAAAAAAGGGTTGTCAGCTTTGCAATATCAGCTATAATTTCAAATGAACTATATAAAGAGGTGCGCCACTTTCAGGCTGTTTTAGTTAGTTGTGAGGTTGTCGATAGTAAGTATTTGTCACTTGCTATTGATCTGATGACAAAGGCCAGACGTAGCCATTTATATGTAACGGTGATGCTCTTAGACACATATGAGGTAAGTAGTGACGGAAGATAAAGTGAAAAATACGCCTAATCCGGTGGAGGTATTATCCGAAACGATACACATTACCTCTTGGTTGATATTACAAGTCTTATTCCCCTTGGCTACGCTTGCAACTGTAGTTTTCTATTTACACAAAGTTCAGAACCTCACAGAGGGCTATGCGCACGTCTTGGGTAAAGGAGTGGTTTTCATGTTCTCCACCGGTCTTTTGCTCGGCGTAATGAGAATGATAGATCAAGCAGAAGATTTTTCTCGGTGGTTCGGATACAGAATTAGATTGCGCATGTGGCGAGATATGGTTTTAGCATTGGCCTTTATATTCCTTCTATTTTATGGAATAAATGTATGCGACGTGATTTCTTACGAATTAGTGCAAAAATACTCGGGAACTGTGCTGCTTGACAAGTTAAAAATCTGGTCGAGGTACGGGCTTATCAGTGCAGGAGTTGCCGTATTTTTTTCGATGATAGGGGTTTCGCGAACAATTAAAGCCTTGTCAAAGCCTAAAAGATAAGAATTATGATCGAACAGTTAGTTGGTATTATTCTCTGGGTATTGTTCTATGGGGGGGCAGTGGGAGTCGTGTGGGAGTGCATAACATTACGTAGACTCTTACGCCAAAAACGCACCGGGCTGGAGCATGTAGCTCCAATGTTAAAGCAACAAAAACCTTGTGTCTGGCAACTGACCCCCAACGAAGCAAATTCGTTGCTAAGGATCGCAATGGCCCCCGAATCATATATCCAGTGCAACGACATAGTGACGACACACAGTTCAGCAGTGGCTATAAACAGTTTAACAGCCCGTATGAGTCGAGATAATATAATTTCTTTGCGCAACCGATTGGATGTATGTCAAGGTGAAATGCTTATAGAGCAGGATTTCACAAAGGGAAAGCTTAAGCAACATTTGCAGCTTCTGAGTCTCCCGTATTCAATGGCATTTTCGTGGACAGATGACCGCAATCTGTGTCCAGCTCAAGGACAGAACTTCTTCGGTAGAGCTTTCAGCACTATACCAGAGAGTCAAATAGTCTATCAAGGCGTTCTTGAAACACGACAGAAGTTGGGCGACATTACAGGACAGATGAGAGACGTTCTTCGGCAAGCATACACGATGGAACCGGCGGATTTAAACCGAGAGATTAGAGTTCTACTAGCAAAAAGCGCGAATGATCTACGGTTACTACGTTCAAAACTAGACAAGCTTATTGAAAGAGTTAATTCGTTGGTTCAATCTATCGACGCCGACTGGGAATGCGATGCTAAGCTCTTATACGAAAAACGGTTATGTCAGTCAAGAATAAACGAATGATAGAACTTGCGTGGAAATATCTATTAGAACAACTGGATATATTATAAATGAATTTAATATAGTTCTATTTTTCGTGAAGAAAGACTTGCATGCCTGCCGATTAATAAAGTATAATACCTTATGGACGGAACCAAGTATAAACAAGGTGGAGGAGGTATGTTACGAACGGAATGTTCTCCAAAGGAGAAGGTGATGAGTGTGTGTTTAAGTCTTAAAGATTTAGACGCTGCGATAGGTCGTTTGGCACAGGCGCTATCGAAAGAACAACAAAGCGAAGGCAAAAAATATGCGCGTGATCTGTGTATATGTTGCCGGTTTGTGCATATGGATGTTTGGACATATTGTCCGGACTATGATTACGTCAATAAAGAAATCATTACCTTAATGCACAGAGCCCAAGAAGAAATAGATAAGCTAGTCCTATTACTAGAAAAACAGCAAGACAAAGAGGGTGCTAAAGAGGTAACTATATACAAGAAGAATATAGGATTGCGCATTACGAACTTGCAAGAAAACTACGTGCAGGGAAAGGTATCTGCTTTCGTGCCAGATAGCAAAATTAGCGAGCCGAAATCTGTAGCATCCTGAATTCGCTAAAAACGAACCATTTAACCTTACCCTTTAATAACATTCAACTCGCGTCCACGGGTTCACAGATGATATCCATTATTTCATCTGTGGCAGAATACTAATCCGATATCCAACCTTTTATGCTCAGTCCTCTTCATTATCGACCGAGTCACGTTCCTGCTGCTCCTTCCCAATATAAGCTGGCTCGGCTGAATCCTCTTTCTTGCCCTTCTGCTCCGTTTCTGTTTCCATCTGCTCACGGATATGCTCCCACTCCTCCAGTGTCATCGTAACCTCACGCGCCTGGCTGCCCTTATACTCGCCAAGTATCCCTGCCGCCGCCATCATCTCAATTATTCGCGATGCCCTGGCATAGCCGATGTTGAGTCTTCGCTGAAGCAGCGACACGCTGCCGCGCTGGGTCTCCAGAATCATCCTGACCGCCTCATCGAAAAGCTCATCCTTTCTGAAATCGGCGGCATCGACCTTCCTCAGGCCGGTCAGCTCCGGATGGAACTGCGGCTGGGCCAATCCAGCAAGGAATTTAACTATCCGCTTTATCTCGCCCTCATCTACAAAAGTTCCCTGTGCACGAATCAGGTCGCTTGTGCCGGGCTTGAGGAACAGCATATCGCCCTCGCCCAGCAGCGTTTCGGCGCCGTTCTGGTCGAGGATAATTCGGCTGTCCATCTTGGCTGCAACACGGAAGCCAACGCGGCAGGGCATATTCGATTTTATTAGGCCGGTAACAACCGTTGCCTGCGGCCGCTGCGTGGCTAAAACAATATGGATTCCAACGCCCCGGCTTTTCTGCGCAAGGCGAACAATATAGGCCTCTATCTCCTTGGCTGCGGTCATCATTAAATCCGCAAGCTCGTCGATTATTATAACGATAAAGGGCAGCCGCTTGGGAATCTTCGCGTCTTCATCCTCGCTGGTCGGCTCAAATCGCCTGATAATCTCATCAGCGCCGAGTGCATTATACTCGGTAACATTCTTAACTTTTGCTTCAGCCATCAGCTCATAGCGCTCATCCATCTGCACCGTCGCCCACTCCAGTATCCCAACTGCCATCTGCGTCTCAGTAACTATCGGGCACATCAGATGCGGAATAGTGTTGAACGCCGTCATCTCAACCATCTTGGGGTCAATCAAAATCAGCTTAACTTCATCCGGGCGTTTGGTAAGCATTATCCCTGTAATGATACTATTGATGCAGACGCTCTTGCCGGAGCCGGTCGTGCCGGCAATAAGTAAGTGCGGCATCTTTGTCAGGTCCGAAACAAGGGCTGCGCCCGATGAATCCTTTCCAAGAAACAACGGTATCTCCATACCCTTTGGCGCATCACCAGCCAGTTGCATCATACTCTTGAAGCGGACCTTTTCTTTCTCGCTGTTGGGCACCTCGATGCCGATTGTGTGCTTGCCCGGCAGCGGCGCTACAACCCGAACTGCACCGACACCGAGAGCACGAGCCATATCGTTGGACAGCGTGCTAATCTGGCTGACCTTTACGCCGGCGGCAAGCTCAAGCTCAAACAGCGTAACAACCGGGCCGGTGTCGGCTGCGACCACCCGCACGTTAATATCAAACTCCAACAATAGTTTTTCCAGAGCATTTGCCTTTGCCTTGACAACCTTCTCCTGCACCGCAGCGTAACTATACTGCGCCTCATCCAACATATCTAAAGACGGCAGAACATAATTCTTGTAGCTTTCCGGCTCATCCATTGTATGCTGACCGGGTCTGGCTGCCTTTTCTGCAAACAACTTCAACTCTTTATCGACTGGCGTCTCGGCCGACTCTGTCTTGCTATCGGGAATAGTCTCATGTTTTTCCCCTTCTTTTGCCTTAGGCTTATCCACAAAGGAAGGGCTTGTATTGAAGCTGGAAAGAGTCGCCTCCTTTACAGCGGGTTTCTGGCGGACACTCAATTTTTGCCAGATTTCTCCGAGCACCTGTGAGTGCTCCTTTGCTGCCAGATAAGCCGGCCCAGCAGCACCGAAGAGTTTCAATACGGCGCGGCCAAGCCCCGCCAGGACGCCTACTATAAAGGTATCTGCCACAAGAAGTGTGCCAACAACCCAGATGGCGGAAAGTATTATGGATGTGCCAAGCCAGGCAAAATTGCTACGTAAAAACTCGGCCGCACCTACACCCAGGACCCCGCCGGAACCCATCGGAAACTCGTAAAACCGATGAGGCCAGATATAATAAAAGCTTGCGGAAGCCGCAACCGTCATAAGGGCCAGGCCGATTGCTCGAAAAACTGGCTGACCTGCAGACCGATGGACAAGTTTGGCTATTAGAAAGCAAATCGCTGTAACCAGGACAACAAATATGCCCGGTCCAATGTAAAACAATAGATAATATGCGCAAAAAGCCCCTATCGAGCCACAACGGTTGGCCGATGGGTTATTATATGGATAGACAAACCTGCTTGGCCAATCGCCGATGTTGAACGTAAGACAACTGCACAGAAGGACTAAGCACGCGCCAATACCAAGACAGGCCAGGGCCCTCAACGCCCCGGAGCGTCTTGCCTTTCCTTCAGCGATGCTTCCGTATGTTTTTTTTCGTCTCACGTTTTTGATTCTCTCGAAAGCCCTATAAAAACCCTGGTATCAAACCTAACTACCAACGACTATCGACTAACGACCAGAGACTTGCAACTACTTTATATCGGCTGGCAATCGCCCTTTTCTGCACAATTACCCCCGTTACCCGTGAATGGTGAATCGTGGTTCGTATGTGGCGAGGCCATCCCTTCCCGTTGCGACGCAACGCGGCGAACGACTATGCTCAGGGCAAGCCGTTCGACTGCGCTCACGACAGGCCTGGCGTGCCTTCACCCCGCTTAGAAATAAAATCTCTAACGGGTTCAGGGGCTGGAAGCCCGTGATAATCCACGTTTTGGGCGACAATTGGTGCGGG
>Ga0315293_10002087_pt1 | contig 19291 bp, 24 predicted proteins | sample YL17G13_20_MG_FD_203071 | JGI IMG/M metagenome (GOLD analysis project Ga0315293, IMG submission 203071) | Sediment microbial communities from Yellowstone Lake, YNP, Wyoming, USA - YL17G13_20 | ecosystem: Environmental > Aquatic > Freshwater > Lake > Sediment | place: USA: Wyoming | collected... | reverse complement strand
TTCCCGAGAAAGACACCGACGCCGGCCCGGACGCGCTCGGATGTCGCGCCATAGCCGACATAGGTCGGGGGGAGAATTGCGGGCAACCGATCTCCCTTCCAGTGGAAGATCGTGTGAACCTCCGGCACAGGTACGGCGAGGATGATGATCGATCGGGGATTCTGAAGCTCCGGCGGAGCCCTGAAGGCAAAGCCAGTCAGTTGCTCTCGGTAGAACTCATCGTCGAAGAGGCCACGCCGTTGGGTCCCCACAATCGCGTCCTCGAGATCAGAAAGGTGCTCGATCGGCACGACCCGCCCCAGGCACCCCTGCGCCGCAAGACGTCGCATGAGCTCGAATGCGATGTCGGTCATCTCAGAATGCCTCCTGCTCGTTGTGGTCTCCGTCTTTGGCATGCGCGTGAAACAGTCTTAGGCTCGCGGCGGGCCAGTTGACTTTCTGGTCCGGGACGGGTGCCATACCATCAATCCGTTCCCCTGGCCTCTTGTCGGCCGACTGCCTCGTGTCGCCGCGAACGCTGGTAATGCCTCCGGGCCTTGGCTCGATTCCCGCAATCCTCCATGGCGCACCAGCGCCGACTATGGTTCTTGCTCGTGTCCAGGAACAACCAGCCGCAGCCACGGTCGTCGGCACATTGCCCAAGTTTCAACCGCCTGTCCGATGTGAGTAGGTCCGCGGCAGAACGCACGATCGGCCAGAGCATCTGTTGGAGATCCTGGGGCTTGCCCGCCCATTCCCAGTCGAATTCATTCCGGGCGGATACCAGCCGCAAGTGATGATACGCTTCCGCCAGGGCGTTGTTCAGGAGCTCAAGGTCAGATGCGTCAATCGGTCGTCCGTGAACGACCGACACAAACGTCCGATACAGCGCTTCCCGAAGGGTGACTGCACGCTTCAGGGCTTTCCGTGCCGCAACAGGGTCTTCCATTGCCTCACGTCGAAGCCGCCTCTCGCCTGCATCGTCCAGAAGTCCGACTTCTCGGCTCCAGGACACCAGCCTGGGGTAGTCTTTCAGGCGCTCCTGCGGGGATTTGCTGGCGTGCCAGTCAACCGTGTTGGCAAAATCCAGGCAGAGCTCGCCGGCGACGAGTTTCAGGTCATCTGCAAAGTGAGCGCTGGCTGTCATACCCTCACCTCCGGCCAATAACTGGCATCTTCCGTTTCATAGGTTACAGGACTTTGATCTGGATGTCAACCCCGTTTTCGCCGGTTAGCCGGCTATGGACCCTGGACAAGGAATCAAGAACGAACCCACTCACCGCGCTGGTGCAGCAAGCCATGGCGGGCCGTGACGTAAGGCCGGTCCTACGCACGATCGGGGGAATCCTGGTTCGTTTGGGGCAGAGCCTGCAGGGAGCGACCGAAGGCTCGCAGGCGGCTTCCCTGTTCCAGACGGTGCAGCATCACGTTGGAGTCGGTGATCTGTGCCCAGCTTCTGTACCAGAGTCTACGTTGGTCTGAAAGCCGCTGCAGCGGTTGACGGCGACCCCAAGGAGGGGGCCGAAATGACCTGCCCGCCGAAGACCGGTCCAGTCTGTTGGTGATGGCGTGGCAGGAGCCGGGAGTATTAGCGAGCAGTCGCTGGGGTTCGACATCACATGGGTTTGGAGCATCCACACTGCCCCGAGCCTGCCTCGCCCGGTGGGTATGCACGACAAGTGCGTTGGGACCTGACTTGGCGGCTCACCCTTACCGGCGATCAGCTTCGCGCCTGGAGATCTGCGTCCGCGGCTGTTGGCGGCCAGCTTTCGACCTCCGCGTTCGAGACACGCCGGAGGTGGGATTCTCCAGTCCGGTCTCGAGCTTATTCCGGACCTCGCGCTCTGGCCGGCTCTCATACGTCCTGAGCGGCCGCGAGCCTGCCCGCCGGCCCTCGCCTCGGCCGGCACGCGCCTGCACCTCGTACCCGGGATGGCTGATCGCGTTGTCAATTGTCGCCCGGCATCCTCGGGCAAACCCTGGGTGTCTCCTCCCACCCCATACGGAGGAAGGGATAAGGCGTAGACCCGCGCGTTGTCTGCTCCCAGGTTGGCAAGTGGCCGGCCCGGGAAGGGTTATGAAGCCTTTCGTCTCCATCTCAACGGCTGGAAGAGGGGATGTTTCGTCTGTATCTGGAAGACCGGGAAGAGCTCCCGGACGATCAATTCGCGATTGAGCAGCAGGCGGTCCAGCCCTTGCAGCAGATCTTCGTCGTTTCGGAACGCCGCGTTTGCCGGGCGCTCGGTCAGCCTCGCTCTAGCCAGCGCTACACTCCGCAGATCTCCGAAGCGGAAGAACGGCTGACCGAGGGCATTGTCAGCTTGGCGATGGAATACGGCCGATACGGCCATCGACGGATCACCACCTTGCTGCAATGGGAAGGGTGGCGGGTGAACCACAAGTGGGTCGAGTGCATTTGACGTCAGGTCTTGAAGGTGCCCCAGAAGCAGCCCAAGCAGGGGCGGCTGTGCTTGAACGACGGCTCGTGCATCCGGCATCACCCCCGCCATCCGAGGCGTATGTGCGGCTACGACTTCGCGGCCGACCGTACACACAACGGGCGGCCACTCCGAATGTTGACCGTGATCGACGAGTACACTCGGGAGTGCTTGGCAACCCGGGTGGGAAGGAGGCTGACAGCTGAAGACGCACAGGAGTGTCTGACCGAGCTATTCTGCTCGCGCGGGATGCCCGAACATATCCGTTCCGACAATGGGCCAGAGTTCACGTCCCACAGGATCCGGCGTTGGCGGAGCGCGCAAGGGACACGGACTCTGTTCATCAAGCCGGGAAGCCCCTGGGAGAACGGATACATCGAGAGCTTCAACGGCAAGTTGCGGGACGAGCTCTTGAACCGGGAGATCTTCTACACACTACAGGGAGGCCGAGGTCTTGATCGAGCGCTGGAGGCAAGAGTACAACCGGAGGCGGCCGCATAGCTCGCTGAACAATCGCCCGCCAGCGCCGGAAGCCTATCTGGCTTCCTGCTGAGGCGCTGCGATCCCCACTCCAGCGGCCTTCGGACTAGCTTAGACTATGCGACAGAAACTGGGGGCAGCTCACTACCAGCGACGCCCATAACGGCGGGTTCCGAGATCACATGGATTGTCTTCGCGAAGGGCGAGCGGCCTGACTGTTCATTCTCCACTCGCCCGCTGAATCGTGGAATCGCGGTACCCGGAACCGCAGAACGCACCTCGACAGCGGAATCCCGGAGCTGTCAGTCGGCGGTTCTCCCGGCGGGCATAGCGAACGACACTGCCTTTCCAGACCGACCGAGTTACGGCCCCGAGCTGGCACTGCTGCATATTGTCATGTCTGCGGGTCTGGACTATCATCCCCATTGGCACATGAAGGCCGATATACCGAGGCCCTTATCCGGGATCCGGCCAAATGCGAACAAGGGTCTGAATCGCCGGTGCCGGGTACTGCAAGATCCCCATGCGTCAGTTCGGATCCCACCGTCGCCTCCTGAGCAAACCGCAGGAGACAGCTGCCAACGAGCGCTTTCCAGGGCGAGTATTGGCCCTGCCCTTAGGGAGGAGTCTGGGGGAAGTCCAAGGTGAGATCCGCCGGAGTACCCGGAGGGAATCCCATTTGCACCAGCCTTCCGAAGGGGACATGTCTCAATCCCGACGATTCCCATCCGGAGTACCGGGCGACGGGCTCCCGATCCTGTAAGCTCTTACCCTGCTTAGCTGGTCCACCTGTAGAGTGGAGTATCAGTCATGGAGTCAGAATCATTGCGACCCCGAAGCGAATCCCCCCTTTCGCGTTCCCCTGCGGACGGCGATGGAAGTCTAGTCATATTGGAGACGCCACGGACAGCTCGTCAGAGTAGAACACCCGCGGTGCAGCCAGAGTGTGCCAACCACGAGCCACTCGACACATCTCGCTTCCACTCGGATCTCGGCAAGAGACTCCTGGATCGCGTACCACGGTCCATCATCGGTGAGCGTGGATTCCGTGGGATTCACCTCTTCCAGGTCGGTTATGACGATCCGCGGGGCCCGGTCCTCGTACTCCGCGAGACAATCGGAAAACCGCCAAGAGCTCGTGTGTTGCGCTGCCCGGATCCTGCTTTGGAGGAGCTGCAGCGGTGCTTCCGGGAGCCTACTCTCGTTGGATCTTCAAACCGAGGCCTGTCCCTCCAGAAGGTTCTGGCGGCGCGCCGTTGCGGTGGCGACACGCTGCTGGTGTGCATTGAGCGAGCAGGCCGGCTTTGGGGATGCGCGATGGCAGACGCGGCGCCCAATACACCCGCCGACACAAGCGATCATCTTCTCGCATCCTTCTCCATGCTTGCGGGATTGGTGGCAGCAGATATTGAGAACATGGATCTCCGTGCCGAGGCTGAACTCCGTATATCCGCGGTGTCCAGTCTTCAGGCGGTTGGCGCGGCATTGGTTCAGGAGAGAAACCTGGATTGCATCCTGACCGTGGTCATCAACGAGGCATGCCGCCTTCTCAACGCAAAGGATGCACTGGTATTGCTCCTCGAGGAAGATGAGAGCCAATTCCTCGTACGCGCGCGCACCGGGCCAGACCTGCCCAAGGTGTTAAGTTCCAGGATGCCTGTGGGGCGGTCCCTGAACGGCCTAGTGGCAAGGACTGGCAGGCCTCTTGTCAGCAATGATGCGATGACTGATCCGCGCGCTGACCAAGTACGCGCCCGTGCGCTCAAAGTCAAATCCGTGGCCATCGCTCCCCTAAGGCTGCCGGGAGTAGTCCTCGGCACACTCGCGGTTCATAACAAGGTAGGTGGGCTCTTCGTCCAAGCCGACGTCGACTTGCTGAGTTGGTTTGCCGATCAAGCAGCCATAGCCATTGACAATGCCAAGCTCTTGAGTGCGTTGCTCAGCGCCAAGGCCGAGATCGATCAACGCGTCGAGCAGTTGCAGGAGCTCTTGACCGACAACACAAGCGTTCAGGAGGCCGAGAGGAGGTGGATTTCCTCCGATCTCCACGACACCGTCGTGCCAAGGATTCTCGCAGCGCTATACGCGTTGGAGAATTGCCTCTACCTTGAGGAGCGCTCCCAACCACTGGGGCGAGAATTACTCCGCCTGCGCGACCTTCTCAATTCGGCGGTGGAGCAAGTCCGCGCGTCGATATACCACATGTGGCCGATCTCTCTTGAGCACATGGGACTCCTCCCGGCGTTGCGCGAACTCTTCCGGGAGGAGGAGCAGCGCTCCGCCTTGCGATGCCATTTGAGAGTCATAGGAGATCCCTTCGAACTGCCCCCCACCTCGCGGATCGCGGTCTATCGGATCGTGCAAGAAGCCCTCTGCAATGTGCGCAAGCACGCTCAGGCCGATGTTGTCACTTTGACCGCCACCTTCGGCTCGGCTGACGTCCGAGTCGTCGTCACCGATAATGGGAGGGGGTTTGAAAGCCCCGAAGGCCCAACGCCCACCTCCACCGGGCGTCTTGGCCTGATCGGAATGGCCGAACGAGCACGTAGCGTCGGAGGAGCTCTCTCTGTGAAGTCAGCCCGAGGACGTGGAACGCGAGTCGCCCTGTCGATCCCGACGACGGCAACCTAGGGGCGGCGAGCTATCGAGGGATCATGCCTGCGATTCGCGCCATCATCGTTGACGACCACCAAGTGATACGGGACGGCCTGCGGATGATGCTGTCCACCTGGGACGAGCTTGCGATCGTGGCCGAGGCGAAGGACGCGACCGAGGCGCTCTCTCGGGTTGAGCAATTCGCGCCCGAGGTCGTCTTGGTCGACATCCAACTGCCCGGCATGAACGGCCTTCGCCTCTTACGAGTCATGAAGGAACGGTTCCCTTCGGTGAAGGTTCTTATTCTTACCAATTACGCCAACGAGGAATTCCTGGTGGAGGCATTCCGATCCGGCGCAGATGGCTACCTGCTGAAGAACATCAGCCGCAACGAACTGATCGAGTCGATCCGCAGTGTACTCACCGCGGGCACACGGGTTCTCGCCCCTGAGCTCGTTGCCCCGGTGCTTGACCGCTTCGGAGAGGAGGTCCGCAGAAGTTCATGGGAGAGATTTGGACTGACCGGGACCGAGGTGGAGCTGCTCAAGCTTGTGGCGCGAGGGGCGACCAATCGGGATATCGCCGAATGCATGTACTTGAGCCCCACCACGGTGAAGCGTAGGCTGTCCGACGTCTTCCGAAAGCTCAACGCCCTGGACCGCGCCCACGCGGTCGCCTTGGCTACTCAGCACGGTTTGATATAGGTTGCTTCACGTCCATCGTGCGTCAGCCTACCATCGCGAGGGAGCTGCGCACCCCCCGGGCGAACGCAGCCAGGGTCCTAGCGACGACCTTCACAAGCCCGCATCGACGCGAGGCCCTTTTCGATTCGTCGGCACCTAGGTGGGAATCTTCTTCCTCCGGCCTCGGCCACTAGCGCATTGCCTCACAGGCGTCAGCACGTGAATCCCTCAGTCCTTCTGCTCTCAGATGTACTGGCCCCCGTCCACCTTGATCACTTCACCGGTGATGTGCCGAGCCTTCTCTGAGCAGAGGAAGACCACCAAGTGTGCAACGTCCTCGGGCTGACCTAGTCGTCCCAGAACGACTTCGGCCAGGAGCTTCTCCCGGACATCGGTTGGGAGGGAAAGGATCATGTCCGTCTCAGTTGTACCCGGGGCCACGGCGTTGACCGTGACGGAATATGGTCCCAGGTCTCGCGCAACGGACTTTGTGAGGCCGATCAATCCTGCCTTGGCCGCAGAGTAGTTGGATCCTGACTCGCGTCCGCGAAGGCCATGAATTGACGAGATGTTCACGACCCGCCCGTACCGCTGGGCGCGGAAATAGGGTGCCACGGCGCGGACGTAGTTGAACGCACCTTTTAGGTCCACGTCCATGACCCTGTCCCAGGACAATTCGTCCAGATCCCAGATCGGACTATTCTTCATGATCCCTGCATTGTTGATCAGGATGTCTACTCTCCCCCACTGCGCCACGATTCGCGTCACTACATCTATGGCCGTTGCATGACATGCCACGTCGGCCTGGAATCCCTCGCATAGACCTCCATACCCTCGTACCGCCTCGGCCAGCTCGTGCATGTCCTCTGGCGGCACCAAGTCGACCACCGCCACGTCCGCCCCAGCCTGTGCCAGCCCAAGCACAATGGCTCGTCCAATCCCACGAGCTCCTCCTGTCACGACTGCGACTCGATCCTGCAACATCATCATCTCCCGAGTGCGGACCCGAAACGAGGCTGCCCGTAGCATCTCAACACTGCCCGCTTTGTTCGACCCCCGGTCCCCGCGCGGCTTTCATGACGTGCGGCCCGCCTCGACGCCGACTCATTGTTTACTCCATCAAGCTGGACGCCGCGTCAACAATGGCCTCTGCGGTCGGCATGATCCGTCGCTCAAGGGGGGGGCTGAAAGGCGCCGGCACATTCGCTGCGGTCACCCGTTTGATCGGGGCATCAAGGAAATCGAATGCTCTCTCCAGAACGCTGAAGCCGATTTCCGCACACACGCCCGCCGTTCCACATTCCTCCGAGGCGATGACGAGACGATGCGTTTTCCTGACGGAGTCCACGACCGCGTCGATGTCCAACGGCACGAGAGTCCGAAGGTCAACGACTTCTGCCTCCACCTGGCGCACAGCCAAGGCCTCGGCCGCCCTCAGGGCGGCCTGAACCATGTACGAGTAGGTGACGATGGTAATATCGGCGCCTTCCCGCCTGATCTCTGCTTTCCCGAAAGGGATCGTGTAGTCCTCCTCAGGCACCGGCCCCTTGACCCCGTAGTATGCCATCGCGTGCTCGAAGAAGATCACAGGATCGTTCCCCCGGATGGCGGTCTTCAGCAGTCCCTTCGCATCGTAGGGGGTTGAAGGCGTGGCAACCTTGTAGCCTGGTGTATGCATGAAGATGGCCTCCAGACGCCCGGAGTGCTGCGCCGCCCCAGAACGCCCCAGACTATTGGCCGTGCGCAGAACAAGGGGCACGTTCACCTGCCCACCGCTCATGTATCGGATGGCCGGGACCTGATTGAGAAGTTGCTCCATGCAACATCCGAGGAAGGTGGCAAACATGATTTCTGCCACCGGCTTGAATCCCACCAGGGCAGCGCCAAGGGCCAATCCCACAATGGCGTCCTCCGAGATGGGCGTGTCCCTGACTCGCTCCTCCCCAAACTTCGTCTGCAGCCCCTTGGTCACGCCGAAATTCCCGCCAATCGCCCCAATATCCTCTCCGAGAGTTATGACCCTCGGATCCCGTTCCATCTCTTCGTACAATGCTTCATTGATCGCCTGGGCATACGTAATCTCGCGCATGGCTTCCTCTATTCGGAGAACAGGTCACTCATCGCTTCCTCGGGATCCGGGTAAGGAGTGTGCTCAGCGAACGCTACCGCTTCGTCGGCTTCCCCTTCAATCTGCCGGTCGATCTCATCCAGCTCCCACTCGCTCATGATCCCTCTTTCCAAGAGGTATGAACGATAGTGCGGGACCGGGTCATTCCTCTTGGCCTCGTCGATTTCCGCTTTGGGCCGGTAGCTTTGAGGATCTCCCTCTTCGTGCCCGCGGATCCGAGGTGCGTGGCATACAAGCAGAGTCGGTCCTTCCCCCCGCCTCGCTCGTCCGACAGCCTCGTCCGCAGCGGCATAGACGGCCAAGGGATTGCGCCCATCCACGCTTACGCCCGTGATCCCATAGGCCTGCGCCCGAACGCTTAGGTCGGAGACGTTAACGGCCTTGGTGGTTGCCATAGATATCCCCCAATCGTTGGCCTCCACGACGTACACGATCGGAAGTGACCAGATGGAGGCTATGTTCAACGCCTCATGAAACGCGCCGCGATTGGTGGCTCCGTCCCCGAAGAAACTGGCGACGACTCTGCCATTGCGCTTCAGTTGGTTTCCCCAGGCCGCCCCTGTCGCCAGGCCAATCCCTCCGCCGACGATTCCGTTGCACCCAAGGACCCCACTCCCGAAGTCCGCGATGTGCATCGACCCGCCTTTGCCCTTGTTGTATCCTGCCGCCTTGCCGAACAACTCGGCCATCATCCGATCCATCCGCATGCCCTTGGCGAGGCAATGCCCATGGCCGCGGTGCGTTCCCGTGATGCAATCCCCTTCCTCAAGCGCTGCACACACCCCAGCGGCAATAGCCTCTTCGCCTATATACACATGGATAAATCCGGGGATATCCCCCCTTGCAAATGCGTCGATGGCCGTCTCCTCGAAGCGGCGGATGCGTTGCATTGAGATGTAGATCTCGGTGAGCTTCGTCTTGTCAGGGTTCATCGCCTCATACCTCGCCGGGCCTATCGCGGTGGCGCGTCAGCCCGGCCATCTGCCAGACCTCCACGCCGAAGCATATCTCCGCCGCCCACGAGTTCAGATGGATCGCCCAAGAGCTTCTGCAGGTCATTTAGGAATCTTGCCCCTCGTGCGCCATCCGCCACTCGATGGTCAATGGCCAGGGTCAGCCATGCTCCCAGCCGAGGCTCTACCCTCTCGTCCACGACCATCGGCTGTATCCGCACGTGGCCAACGGCCAGAATCGCCGACTGGGGCGGATTGAGGATTGGGTGAAAGGCATCGACCCCGAACATACCCAGATTCGTGAGGGTGAAGGTTGCATCGGAGAGTTCGCGCCGTTCCAGCTTGCTGTCTCTGCCCTTTTCAACTAGGCTCAGGCGCGTCTCCGCGATCTGTTCAAGTGTAAGCTGGTCCGCATGGTGAATGACCGGGACTGTCAAGCCGCGTGGTGTGTCGACCGCCAGGGCAATGTTGATTTCCTCCAGCTCCAGGATCCTACCATCCTCAATGACGGCGTTGAGGCGCCGATGCGCCGGCAGCGTGTGAGCCACCGCGGAAAGGAGTATGTCAGTTATCGAAATGCGGACTCCTGATTTGATCTCGATCGCCGCGAGGAGTTCTTGGCGCAGGGCTGCCACAGCTCCCATGTCCACCAGAACGCTCAGATAGAAATGCGGTGCAGTGCGGAAGCTCAGGGCCATTCGTTCCGCCGTTGTCTTCTGAATCCCTGTGAGTTCGACCCAGTCCCCTTGTGCTTCAGAACGGACGCCGGTCGAGGCCGGGCCGCGATCAACTCGGCCTAGGACGTCCGCCTTCGTTACCTGTCCACCCTTTCCCTTGCCTTCGATGCCTGTGAGGACCACTCCTTCCGCGGAAGCGATCCTTCGTGCAACGGGGGACGGACGGCTGGCGGGTCTCACTGCTTGTGCTGGTGATGCCGGAAGGAATCGAACGACGTCCTTCTCGATCACGCGGCCACCTGGACCACTACCCGCGACGCTGGTCAGGTCAATGCCGTGCTCACGCGCAAGTCGTCGCGCGGCGGGAGATGCGCCCGCTTCTACCCTCTGGAGTGACTTGTCGTTCTCAATCCGCACGTTCTGAGGATGGGGGAGTGTCCCGGTCCCTAAAGCAGGCGCGGCCTGGGGAATCGGGAGCGCAGGGGAAACCTCCCCTGGTTCCAGGATGAAACCGATGGTAGTACCCATCGCCACTGTCGTCCCAGCTGACGCCAACTCAGAGCCTAGCACTCCCGTCCCGGGAGACTCGATCTCTACAGTCGCCTTCTCGGTCTCGAAAGACAGGATTGGCTCTCCCTTGACCACGGGCTCTCCTGGCCTCTTCAACCACTCAAGGATGGTCCCCTCAGTCGCCACAAAACCGACCTTGGGCAGGAAGATCTCAATCGCCATCGTGTATCCCTCGCCAACGTGGCTATTCTTGCGTGTCGGCTTTGCCCCGAGCCCTGGGCGGCCACAACGTGGAAGCTTATCCGGTGTGAAACGACTCCTGATCCAACACCGTGACCTACCGTGTCAACCGAGTAGGCTCCTCCACATGCCCCGCCTGGGCCTCCATCCAGGTCATGCGCAGCCTGGATGGAGGCCTTGCTCCGCGTCCGGGCCGACCGTTGTTAGCCCCACCACACGCTCTAGGGAGTCCAGGCGACAAACTCACCGCTCTTCACGGTCACTACAGGCATCTGCAACGCCCCGGCATCCAAGTCGCCAGTTGAGTCGAACCGCGACAGGCCGGTCGCGTTCATGAACTCTACCTTGTGCAGCACGTCGGGCAGTGACTCCCGCGTGGCCCCCTGCTCGAAGGCCTGTTTCAAGAGGTAGACCAGCCAGTAGCCGTACGGTCCCTGGTCTACCGGCGTTTCGTTCGCATAGGCCTCACGATACGCCTGGACGAATCGCTGGTTGTCAGGATTGGGATCGGTGTAGTCGTAGTAGACCAGCATGAGCGCGCCTTCCGCTCCTTGCCCACCAAGGTCAATGAAGCCCGGCTGCTGACAACCGTCGGGGCAGAGGAATGGGATGTCTCCCAGGCCCGCTCCTATACGCTGCTGTGCAACAAGCCCTCCCTCCGCGTAGTGTCCCAGGAAGATCAGCACGTCCGGGCCCGCCTCGGCGATCTTCGTGAGCTGGGGTGAGAAGTCCTTATCACCCGGAGTGAAGGTTTCCAGCGCAGTGATCTCCCCATGAAGCTCATCGATCGCCGGCCTCATGGACTCGAGCAAACCCACGGCGTAGTCTTCCGTCCCGTAGAGGATGCCGAGCCTCGACTTCCCCAGGCGCTCGATCGCCAGTCTGGCCATCTGAGGCCCCTGTAGACCATCATGAGGCGTTGTGCGGAACTGGCGCGCCCATCCCTGAGTGGTAACCGCTGGATTGGTCGAACCCGGGGTGATATGCGTCAGACCGGCCTTCTCATAGATGGTTCCGGTGGCAAGGGTGGCGCTGCTGCACACGTGCCCGATGATCGCCACGATATCGGGATTCGACGCAAACCGTTGCGCGACAAAGGCCGCATCCACAGCATTGCACCGATCGTCACCGTACTCAAACTTGATCTCACGCCCGTTGACGCCACCAGAGTTGTTGATTTCTCTGGCCGCCAGCTCGATCCCTCGCTGCAGCCAATACCCGTACTGGGCGTCCTCGCCGGTCAGGGGTGCTCCCACTCCGAAGAGCAGCGACGCCGAATCCTGTGGGGCTGAGCCCGCACACGCGCCGAGAATCAGCATCGCGACGACAAGGAGAACGGTCACCCGTAGTGGACTTCGTGCCTTGTTCATGGCTCCATCCTTTCATCGGGTCATCGACAGTCATACCGAAACGTAGTTGCCTAGGTCCTTGGTTCTCTCATCACCTCGCTTTCGCTGTGGCATCAAAGGCCGTCAGACAGGGGGAGGAGGCAAGCCTTTGCCATGTACCACGGCCACAGACTGCTCACAGCCCGACGTTCACAATCGGTCTGAGGGGGAGCCGCGGGAGCCGCCCGCAGTCATGACCCGCCAAGATACGCTCTTCGGACCCTGTCGTTGTTCTGCAGCTCCTCGCCTGAACCCTGCAGCAGCACCTCGCCTGTCTCTAGGACATAGGCCCGATCGGCAACGCCGAGAGCCTTGCGCGCGTTCTGCTCGACAAGCAGAATGGTCAAGTGCTCGTCTCGAATACTCCTGATCATTCGGAAGACCTCTTGGACGAGCGTAGGCATCAGCCCAAGCGAAGGCTCATCGAGCATCATGAGCCTCGGGCGGGACATGAGGCCCCGGGCAATTGCCAGCATTTGCTGCTCCCCTCCGCTCAAGGTGCCTGCCAGTTGACTACTACGTGTGTGTAGAATCGGGAATCGGCTCATCACGTCGGCCAATTCCAGCCGTACCGCCGCCTTGTCGCTCCTCGTGTACGCCCCGAGTTCGAGGTTCTCCCGCACACTTGACTGAGCAAAGACTCGCCGTCCCTCAGGGACCATGGATACTCCCAGACGGACAATCCTCTCGGCGGCGAGACCATCGATCCGTTGCCCCATGAACTCGATGGTTCCCGATGTTGGCGGCAACAACCCGGAAACCACTTTCAGCAAAGTCGTCTTGCCTGCCCCGTTGTTTCCAAGGAGGGCCACTACCTCGCCCTCCTCAACATCCAAGGAAACGCCCTTCAGCGCATGAACCCTGCCATAATAAGCGTGCAAGTCCCTGACCCTGAGCATGCCTACTCTTCCCTGCCGAGGTAAGCTTCGATCACCCTCTCATCCGATTGCACAGCGTCTGGAACCCCCTCGGAGATCTTCTGCCCTGCGTCAATCGCCACGATCCAGTCGGCCACCTCCATCATCACTTTCATGTTGTGTTCCACGAGAATCAAGGTCATGCCCAATCCACGGAGTGTGCGAATCAGGGAGATGATCTGATCCGCTTCGGTTGCGTTCATCCCCGCCGTCGGCTCGTCAAGTAGCAGCAGCGTCGGGCGGAGACCCAGTGCACGGGCGATTTCGACCCGTCTTTGCTCGCCATACGCCAAGTTGGCGCCGAATTCGCTTGCCTTCCCCTCTAGATCGACAAGCCGTAGCAGCTCCAGAGCCCTCGTGCGCCCGGCCTCCTCGGCTTCCTTTCTCGCACGCGTTCGCAGAAACACATCCCATAAGGGAACGCTCAAGTGAATGTGCTGGCCGATCAACACGTTTTCCAGGATCGTCATGTTGAGAAACAGCCGGATGTTCTGAAACGTGCGTCCGATTCCTGCCTGCGCTATCCTGTGGGAAGGAAGACGAGCAATTGAACGACCGCGGAACCGGACATCCCCTCCATCGGCTGGATAGATGCCTGTCAGGATATTGAAGAGGGTTGTCTTGCCGGAACCGTTGGGACCTATCACTCCGAGGATCTGGCCTTCCCGAACGGTGAAGCTCAGGTCTACAAGCGCGCGAATGCCTGAAAAGCTCTTGCGCAATTGGGTTACCTCAAGCATCTCCAACGCGTCATCCCTCCGTCGCCCGCGTTTCTGCCCAATGCAGATCACGACCGTGGTGGCCGCTGGAATATCTCGAGCTGGATCCCGTCAGGATCGAAGAAGTAGCAGAACTTGAAACCCTTCTGCGGGCCGTCTTGCGTGATCTCAAAGGGGGGTGTATTGAACCGGACCCCCTGGCCTTGGAGAGAGTCGTAAGCCTCCCGAATATCACCAACCTCGAAGGAAACGTGTCGAATCCCAACGTCGCCGTTGCTCGCGCTGTAGGGCAGGCCAGGCGGGTCGTACTCGATGAGTTCAAGTGTGTTGTCCCCAATGAGCACCCTGGCGCTCTTGAGAACGGCTCCCGGGACACCCACCGCACGGGAGACGCCCTCCACGTCCCAGCCGTCCTGTGTCAGGCGGGTGTAGGCTACCTTCCCGCCCAAGACGTCGCGGTAGAAGGCGATCGACTTCATCAGATTCCTGACTGTCAGACCCACGTGGTCGATGGACCTAAACATCTCGGGTTGCTCCTTTTCCCTGCGACGCTGCGGAACGTAGTCGTGTAAACGTGACCAGTCTGGCTATGAGAGACCGCAGAGGCTTGCGCGCGGTGGCTGCCGCAGCTGACCTTCCCAGGATCCCCTGAGGCCGCCACGCCATGAGCGCCACCATCAGGCCTCCGCTCAGCAGCATTCGGTACATGTAGAGAGGCTGAAAGACTTGCGGCAGGCTGACCAGGATCACAGCCCCGAGCACCGATCCGGTGAGACTCCCCAGGCCACCGAGAATGGCGTACTGCAGATGGAGCAGCGATTCGTCCACCGTGAAGCTCGCAGGACCCACGAAGGAAACGAAGTGGGCAAGCATGCTTCCGGCGATACCTGCCCAGAAGCTCCCCACCGCGAAGGCTAGGATCTTGTAGTATGCACGGTTGATTCCCATGGCCGCCGCGGCAAGCTCGTCCTCACGGATGGCGATAAGCGCTCGGCCGACATGAGAGCTCACCAACGCCTTCATGCTCACGTAGCACAAACCAGCGATAGCCAGGTAAAGGTAGTAGATGCGTCCGTTGGTGTCGAACAACAATGGCCCTATCTGGGGAGCGGGAATCCCGAATATGCCTCTCGGGCCATGCGTGACTTCAATCCAGTTGTAGGCAACGATCTTGAAGATCTCCCCAAAACCAATCGTCATGAGGATGAGATAGTCGCTGTTCACCCGCAGACACGGAAACCCAAGCAGGAAGCCAAAGAAGCAGGCTAACAAGCCCGCCGCCACCAACGCGATTGGCCACGGCACGCCAGCATGTGTGACCAGCAGCGCACTCGTGTAGGCACCGATCCCATAGAACGCCGCCTGCCCCATCGACAACATCCCCCCAAACCCCGTAATCAGGTTCTGGCCAAGTGCCACGGGCACGGCGATCATCACCGAGATCACCATCCGCAGGATGAAGTCGGATGTCCCAACCCGCGGGAGCGCAAGCACAAGAACGATCCCGACCCCAAAGATGGCTGATCGAGCCAGGCGCATTCGACCGGGATCTAAGTGCTGACCCATCACCCCTATGCCCTCTGGGCGAGTTGCTGCCCGAAGAGGCCCGTGGGCCGAACGAGTAAGACAAGCATCAGGATTCCGAAACTGATGGCATCCCGGTAGGCCGACGAGATGTACCCCGAGATGAAGGCTTCCGCCAACCCCAGGAGCATTCCCCCCACGAACGCTCCTTTCAGGCTACCAATCCCTCCCAGCACCACCGCTGTCCAGGCCTTCATGGTTCCGAGAAATCCCATCCCGATCCATATCGCGTAATACATGGAGAACAAGATTCCGCCTGCGACACCCAGGAACCCGCCTGCGAAGTAGACCAGCTGGATGATTCTGTTCGCCTCAATGCCCATTAGCCTGGCAGTAGGGATATCCTGGGAGACCGCTCTCGTCGCCTTGCCGAGTTTCGTAGAACGGACGAGAAGCATGAAGAGACCCATCAGCGCAGTGGCCAGGACCAAGATGACCAATTGAAGAGTGTTGAAAGTGAACGGCCCAATGGAAATCGGATTCGCTGGGATCACCTTGGGATGGGAGAAGGTCTCAGGCCCCCACACCAGCAGTGCGACATTCCTAATTACTAGCGCAGCTCCTACCGCACTGATCATCGGCACAATCCGGTTTGCCCCTCTCACTGGTCGGTAGGCGACCCGTTCCACAACAAGGGCGGTCAAGCCACCGGCAAGGGCAGCCAGCGGTCCCCCAATCGCGAATGGGATCTTGATTCGGGAGAGACTGAGGGAGATGAAACTCCCAAACATGTAGATATCGCCGTGGGCAAAGTTGATCAGCTGGAGGATCCCGTAGACCATGTTGTAACCCACAGCCACGAGCGCATAGATACTTCCGAGGGCCAACCCATTGATGAGTTGCTTGGCGAAGTATTCCATGGGACTCAAACCCCTAGACAGTGGTCTTGCCGCATGCCGCAACAAACCCCGTGAGCAACCTGAGCATCGCCGGATCATCGGTCGTCTCCTCGGGGTGCCACTGGACGCCGACGACGAAACGAAAGCCGTGCGCTTCGACGCCCTCAATGACACCGTCCGAGGTTCTCGCCGTGACGACTAGGCCTTGGCCAAGGTCCTTTATCGCCTGATGATGACCGCTCTTGCCCACCACCACGCCCGCTCCTTCGGCGCCCATGAGGCTCGCGGTGAGTGAGCCGGGCTCGATGGTGATCGGGTGCGTGACGAAACCACAAGAATCGCCAGCCTCGCAACGGTGCCTCACCAATTCGCCGGGATACTGATGTCCGAGGTCTTGGTAGAGCGTTCCTCCGAAGATGACGTTCAATGCCTGGGAGCCTCTGCAGATTGCCAGCACAGGGCGTTCATCCTCAATGGCCCAACCCACAATCGACCAGTCGCACTCATCACGGGCTTCATCGACTCCCATGCAGAGTCCCGTGTCGGCAGCTCCGTAGCGATACGCGGCCACGTCGGCGCCACCGGAGACGAGAATCCCATCAAGCCGCTCGTAGGTGGCCCTCAGGCTATCCGTGCTCCCCGCGTGTGGTATCAGTGTGGGCGCGCCACCCGCCTTGATGAGAGCGTCGATGTATGCCTTGCTCTGGCTGAATCGGAGAGGCCGCACCTCAGTGTCACAGGTAACCCCGATGACCGGCCGCATGAGTCCCTCCCGTCGTGGAATCAGCGCCGCACGTGTCAGCAGTGCGCGTCGCTGCATCTCACGATCCCAGATCTGTGAATGAATCGTCTCCGTGCGCCCTGACGAGGGAATGCGACCCCACCCCGGCTTTCATGCCTCTTCGACGTCCCCCACACCCTCGTTCTGTTTGGCCCCCTCATTGCGCCGGCATTCTCTCCCCGTGGGCCCGAAGTCCTCATCTTGACCACCGATCGAGAGTAGCCGTCGGCGTCGGCGGGCTCACCTCAATCCATGAGCAGCCCTCCGTTGATGTCAATGACTTCTCCTGTGATGTAGTCCGCCGAAGGCGAAACAAGGAACTGCACCAACTCGGCGACTTCCTCGGGTTTGCCCATTCGGCCCGCGGGTACCTTCTTGACACCCTCTTCCCACCTCCCACCGCGTAGCAAAGTCTCCGTTTCGATCCACCCTGGGGCAATGGCGTTTACGTTGATCCTGTGGGGGGCGAGTTCAGCCGCCATTGATCTTGTCAGCCCAATCACACCAGCCTTGGAAGCCGCGTAGTGAACATTCCCGACGCTTGGCGCCTTACCATCAATCGAGGACATGTGAAGGATCTTCCCGCCTCCTTGCTTCACCATGCACCTGGCGGCGGCCTGTGAACATAGGAAGGTTCCCTTCAGATTGACGTCAATGACCCTATTCCACTCCTCCTCGGTAATCTCAAGGAATGGCTTGACCGGATAGATTCCCGCGTTGTTGACCAGAATGTCCACACGTCCCCCGCGTGAGCAGGCTCCCTCAACGAGGCTTACGGCACCCCCAGGATCAGCGACGTTCGCCTCCATTGCAGCCGCTTCTCCACCCAGGTCATGAACGCGGCTTTCGAGGGCCGCCGCGGAGGCCATGTCAACGTCGCCGATTACAACAAAGGCCCCTTCGCGGGCCAGTCGTAATACAATAGCCTTGCCAATCCCGTTCGCCCCTCCAGTGACAATGGCTACTTTGCCCTTCAGCGTCATGTGTCCTCCGTGAAGAACCGACTAGAACCGGATGCCAGGGTGGGCTGTTCACAGCAGGGAGAACGGCCGACAGGCATGTATCGGGCCGGCATGCCAAGTGCCGGAGATGCAGGTAGGACTGCCCTCTCTCGATCGGACCGAAGCCCTTGTGTCGCTCGTGGGGTGCCGGACGCTTTGGGCGCAGATCTCACCCACGGGGAAGATAGGGCTCTGCTGCGGTAGGATCCCGACACTCAAGCTGGCCACCTACAGCGCCGGGGGGCCTTTGGCCTTGGGAGGACTTTCGTCACTTCCCTCGGCCAGCAAGGCGCCCTTCTCTCCATCGGCCTCTCGCCCCAGGTCCTTCAACTTCATCAGCCGGATGACATCTCCCCTAAGCTGTCGAAGGGTCTTTCGGATCTTGTTGATCTCCTCTTCGCGGACAATGGTGAACGAGTCAAGCCGTTGCTCGAGTTGCATCAACCGAAAGGCAACATCCTCGATACGCTCCATCTGACTGTCTCCGCCGTCGGACACAACACCGACCCTAGAGTCGTCACCTACTTCGATAACCCAGAGAGGGGTGGCCTGGAAGTGCGGAATGGCCCAATCAGAGGCCCTGTCGGGTCATTCCGGCGTCGCTGGCGGCACGCAACCGGCATGTCCCAGCAGCACGTCCAGGACATCCTCGCTCACCTGTACCCGCCGCAGCCGCTGGACACCTCCTCCGATCGTGAGGGAACCCCCACCCTTCTCCCGCCGGCGTCCTCGCTCCCAGACCGGATCTCGGTCGAGGAGCATGCTGAGCGACGCATCGCCCAAGCAACTCTCCGCGAGGCCCTTGAGGATCTGCCTCCAAGAGGGAAAGCACTTCATCATCGAGCGTCGCTTTGGTCTTCGTGGGACAGATCCTCTCTCCCTGCGTGCTACAGGAGAGGCGACTGGCATCACCAAGGGCCAGGCGCAGGCACTCGAAGCGCTTGCACTCAACAAGCTCCGCAGCCAGCCAAGCGCGGGGAGATGGGAGCCCGTCTAGGGGGCCGTCGCTATCCAGCATGATTCAGGGATGCCCCGCGGTGCCATGCCGGAGGCCGCGGGTAACAAATGACTTCGGCGAGGGCCGAAGTCGGACGCGTTGCGCTCGACGGCGTCAGAACCGATCCCGTTGCCGACTCTGTCCCTCTGCGCCGCCTGGCACCTACAGTAGAATCGTTTTGCAGCTGCATCGGCGTGCCCGTCCCCCTCGGGTACCCGGTGCAGTTGCACAATAAGGCAAATCGCATTCCCCGGTACAGACCCGCCTCCACTGTTCCCGCAGAAGAGCTTGTGAAGAAATGAGTAGGTAGAGCAGCCAGGGGCGCATGGAACGCATTTTGGGGACTCCTCAAGGCGCGGGATTTGGCGTAGGATAGCGAGCG
>Ga0315293_10002085_pt1 | contig 19313 bp, 28 predicted proteins | sample YL17G13_20_MG_FD_203071 | JGI IMG/M metagenome (GOLD analysis project Ga0315293, IMG submission 203071) | Sediment microbial communities from Yellowstone Lake, YNP, Wyoming, USA - YL17G13_20 | ecosystem: Environmental > Aquatic > Freshwater > Lake > Sediment | place: USA: Wyoming | collected... | reverse complement strand
AAGCTTGTAACTATGTGCTCACCATAATGAGAACCATCATCAACAATTATATCAAAATCTCCTCCATAAGTCTTAATGCATTCTTCTAAATGCTTAGGATTATTTTGATCTCCAATAAATACAGATACATTATCCTTTTCAAAGTTTTTAGCATCTCTATTGATATCATATCCTATGAGGGTGATATCAGGAAAATACTCATTCCACATCTTAAGAGATGCTCCAGGGAACCTAGGATCTGCTACACCTATCTCTAACATTTTTATATGTTTCTTAGATAGTTCTTCAAACATTTGATAGTAGGTTTTTGTATAAGAGTGCCCATAGTCCATTGTTCCCTTATCTGTACCTATTCTATTTGCTATTTCTGTTAATCTGTTCATAATAATCGTGTTTAAATCTTGGAACCAGGTTTACAGTTCCTCTACTGTTATTGTCTAACACCTTATCTGCCTGAGCTAATATAACCTCATTTGTTTGTTTACCCATTCCAGATATATGTAATGTATTCATTCCCCATCTATAACACATAGTTGGGGATTTTTTTGACTCATATATCTTGGCGTTATGAGAGAATGTAATATCAGCATCTTCATCACCACTCTTATCTGGGAATATGATTCTATCTAAATAGGCTTTGTTGTATACATTACCATTGTTGACATTACTGTTTAAACCATCGTATTCATTGTTTACAAAGAAGTACATTCCTGAACTTCTATAAATCTCATATCCTGGATTGGCTATAATGTCTGTGTATGTAGAAACCATAGCGTAAGGAGCTAATAGATCATCATCATCCAGTCTATAGATGTAATCATATTTACACTGCTTGTAGCCCCATTCTAGCTTAGCAGCTATAGAAGGAAACCTATTCTTGCAGTTTAGAATTCTTACATTAGGATGATCAAAAACATAATCCACTTCTGAATTATCATTGATTATTACCATCTCACATTCTACAGGAAAATGCTGTAACAAGAATGATTGCATTGCTTCTTCAAGAAGATGATGCCTCTTATATGTAATAGTTAGTACAGATATCATTTTGGTAGTATAAATCCATTATTAAAATATGTAGGTAGAACAGTCCAACCCTTGCAATACATGTCTTTCCAAGAATTTTTATATTCAGGACCAAACCATGTCTCAGGAGCTATTACAATCTTGTTAACAGCTTTGGATAGATAGGCAGCCCACCAGGAGAAAGATGAATTAGATATAACAAAGTTGTGACACATCGATAAGATCCACAATTGTTCATGTGGTTGCCATCCTTCTAAATAGATAGCGTCTACACCTATGTTCTCTTTACACCAGTCCAGATCATCACTAGCAATCAGATACTGCTCTGTGTTAGGAATTAAGCTAATAGCCTTGTTGATATATTCAGGAGTTACAGTGGGGTGAAAGTTAGGAGAATGTAAATAATCTCCTCTACGAACATTGATCACTGTCACAATTTTATCAAAAATGAATGGTAATTCAGTCTTAATTCTTTCTACAAACTCAGGAGGAGGACCAAACAGATCCTTTATAACATCGCTATACTTCTCAAAATAAATCTCAGATTGGTAATAGCCAACATATAAAGTGTGTTTGTGATTTGCAGGTCTAGCTGGATTGTGCACGCCACTATCATCATATACATCTATAAACTCAATATTATGAAATATATTCTGTGAATAGTCATTTCCATGATATTGAACATGTGGCTTATAGACAACAACCTGTTTGTTATATTCAAGCCCTTTTGCATAAGCATGAGCTATCATAAACAGATTGTTGCCTAGTCTACCACCTATAGCTGGGAGGATATAGTCTTTTTTAACCAATTGACGTAAGTTCAAAGAAGCGTTTAGCATCTTCTGGATCTAGATAGATTTCAGATTGGAATGTGTTCTTCTGACGCTTAACGCCCTTTGGTTTACCTGTTCTTGGATCAATATCAGGAACTTCTTGAGATCTCTCATGAATGTCATCTAATAGCACTAACACTCTTTCGTCCTCAATAGTGAGGCTTCTTACCACTTTATCCAACGAAAAACTGTCTCTAAATTCATTGTACACAGGGTTCTCTGGTGTACCACTTTTAATTTCTTTTCTTGTGTAGAAAAATTGATTCTTCATTTTAATTCGTATTTGATTTTTAATAATTCACGCCTTCTATTAACCTCTGGATACTTGTACATATTGTTTTCTACATCACTGTGCTCGTCTAATGTCAAAAGTATGATATTTTCTTCATCTAATCTAGCTTCAGGATATTTTTCTTTAGGTAGAATGTGATGAAAGAATATGCTTAATGGTTCTTTACCTAGATAGTCTAAACTCACCTCAGAATGATGAGGTCTTTTATGCCAAATTATAAAGAAAAAGTCTCTCATTTCACTGATTTCTTCTGTATTACCAGCAGAAAATGCAGACCTATTTAATTTAGACTGAGCTAGAGGCTTTCTAGGTTTATGTATAAAGCAATATTCTCCTTCGCAATTCTTACCACATGTTTTGCATTTTGATTTCATTTGATGTTTTTATAAGCTTTCCAACCAACCTTTACATTGTACATATCTATAAGAAAGTTAATCTTCTCTTTCCATAGCTTATATTCCTTTTTACGCTTATCAAGTTTAGCTTCTTCGTCCTCAAGTCTCTCGATCTCCTCATGAATCTCTACAACATTTAGATATTGCTTCTTAAAAAGGTTTAGATCATTATCATCAATGTCAAGAATAATCTTACTCTTCGCCATAAAATCTATATTGTTTTTCCATTAAAAATAGTGTTAAATACTCATTACGCATAGGAGCCACTTTATTAGGACCAGGAATATAGAAATCTAATATAGCCTGTAACCAACTGTCATCTATATCCTTTAGAATAACATATTCACCTATACGATTGTTCCATCTATAATAATACTGTCTAATGAGAGAAAATGGATGATCTTCTATATTCATACTGAAGTTGATTACAGAATTCTCTTCACCCCAGCCCCATCTAGCGTAAATCAGTCCACCATCTACTATAGCATTACCACACTTGCAGTGTTTGTAATCATGTCCATAATAGCTCTGTATACTATCATCACAGAGTTTACAATAGATTGAGTTGTAAAATAATGTTTTCATATAATTATTTTATACCAGTTGAACCAAATCCACCTTCTCCCCTATCAGAGTTTTCAAGCTCTTTTGTTTCGATAAATGTAACATCTTCCACTTTATCAAAGTATATTTGTGCAACCCTATCACCTATATTGTAAGGAAAGCCTAAATTAGGACCCAGAGGAGTAAATATTAATTTCCATTCTCCTCTATAATCAGAATCAATAACTCCCATAGAATTGTTTAACGCCCAATTGTGTTTAGTTAAATTACTACGAGGAACCATTACTCCTTTCCAACCTTTAGGAATCTCTGTAGCAAATCCTAGTCCTACAGTTATTTTATTATCACTACCACTACCAATAATATAACGTGCATATACATCGTAACAAGCAGCGTGTGGGCTCCCTTTTACAGGGAGCTGCACATCATCAGCAAGTCTTTTAAATTTCACTTTCAACATGTTCTTCTGGTTTTAATTCTGTTTGTTTAATCTTTTCTATTATCTGACCCTTAATTGTATTATAAAACTCTTCGTTATCTGTTAGCATTTCACTAAACTGTGTAACGTCATATTTTGTTTCATTAAAGGTAATGGTTTTTCCCCATTTCTTAATAATTTCAAAATCACTTGCAAGTTCCATAATCTCCTTAAGCTTGTCAATACCTACACCATAAACTATTTCAAACTGAGATAGTTTATAAGGAGGAGACATTTTATTCTTAACACATTTCACCTTAGTTGTATTACCATAAGTGACATCACCTTCTTTTGCTAAAGACTTGCTCACCTCGATTCTACAATCTGTGTAATATTTAAGAGCATGTCCACCTTGTGTAGTGGTGGGATTTCCAAACATTACGCCTATTTTTTCACGATATTGACTGATAACTATAACACAAACATTATGTTCAGATAACGCAGTCTTTAGTTTTGGATAGGCATTACTATTCAATAATGCTTTCTTACCAATAGACGAATCACCAACCTCACCATCTAACACCTTCTTAGGAATCAGTGATGAATCTGAATCTATAATGATAAGATCAATGGTCCCAGTGTTAATCATTTCCATAGCAATATTAAAACCTTCCTCACCACAGCTTGGTTGAGCAATTAACATCTTCTCTGTGTCTACACCTAGAGCTTCAAAATACTTCTTATCAACAGCATGCTCGCCATCAATATAAAGCACTGTGCCTCCTTTCTTTTGACATTCTGCTACAACATGACCACAGATTGTTGATTTACCAGAGCCTTCCCATCCCATCAATTCATACATCTTGCCCTTTACAAATCCACCTATACCAAGGGTGACATAATCAAACCCAATACTTCCTGTACTGATGACATCATAATCACCACCTGACTTACCACTTAGTGTAATAATTGTACCTACACCATAGGCTTTGTTTAACTTGTCCAATGCTTCCTGAAACTTACCATTTACTGGTTCTTTAGCTGTTGATTTTGCCATATTTAGTTGATTTTTCTGTTTCAAATTTACGAAATTATTACATATTTTCCAAGAAAAAAGAGCCCCAAATGTAGAAACATTAGGGCGTTTAAATCGAAAAACAGAACACCTAATTCTGTGTAATATTTATTTTCGTAGCCCCTTTTTTTCCAGTGGGAAAGAATGGACAGTGTCTACATTTTTTACCACAACACTTACCCCTCTGGAGATGATATAAAGCAGTGAATACTATTTTACCATCTTCCATGTAGTAGTGTTTTTTTTCTATAAATTCTTTCTTCATATTATTGAATTTCACACGCACCACCTGCACATGCTGCCACTTGACCAAAGTCCACAGTGTCATCTAATTCCATCACCTTGGTTAAGTCTACAGAATGTATAGAGCTAATGCGTTTGTTATATTCCTCTTCTGTGATGTCTTCAAAAGGAGCTTGTTTATATGTGTGATTAAATGCTGGTAGTACAGATAGACCATTGTAAACTTCTCTATTCTCCCACATCCAATCACCTACTTCTTTCCATCCATCTTCTAGAATAGAAATTGTAGCACTTACATTATGTGTATTATCTCCAGATATATGTCCTGGTTTGATCCATTCTATAGAAAACTTCTTAACACGTTCAAGAGTGTCAATAGCTGTTTCTGTTCTAAGGATAGATCCTTCAGGTGCTTTAACAGGAATTCTTACACACACAGTATCTGTAGGACGAAGAACATCATCTTCACATAGCTCTGGGTGATTTACCATTAAATAGCTAGCTATGTCTTCATTCTTATTAAACCTCATAGTTCTGAGATAGTGTGGCGCATGCCAAGCATGTATACCACTAGCTGTACCAAGTACAAGACTAGTTGTACCAGAAGGCTTAATGCATGTCAATCTAGCTGCTTCATTAGTTCCAATAAGAGAACTTATCATGCTATTCATTGTTCTAGCTACATGAGCTGCAACCTCAAGATCATATTTAAGAACTTCACCACTTCCTATACCTGTCATTCCTATTCCTAGAAGAGCATCTTTTTGTGTTGTCTTAGCCCATATAGGTCTTAGATAATGAAAGTCACTGAATCCAGCCTGAAGAGTACCAAAGAATGCAGCTGTTGCTACACGATTAGTAAGTTCTTCCTGACTATCTACATCACTTACATTCACCTCACATAGGTTACAGAACTGATATGGTCTTAGTCCTATTTCACAACAAGGATTAGTTCCCCAATCTTTATTGTTAGTCCAATAGATACCAGGTTCTCCAGATCCAGAAGCCTCTATTCTATTCCATAGAGAATAGAACTCTTTTTCTTCAATCTGACCTCTTTCTAGTACAGCACTGTTATTAGCCCTACCACGCTGTTCATTTAGTTCCCACCAGTTACCATACTTACATGTAATCATCTCTTCATCATCATGGCTAAATAGAGCTATCATAGCACTTCTACGAATACCACCAGCTAACACTGAATTAGCAATATGACAAAGCATATCATGACACTCTAAAGGTGTAAGCTTTTCTCCTTCTTGTTTTCTGTCAAGAATAGCCTGTACATGAGCAAGACAAATCTTAAGTGGTTCTGGACCAGGAGCTTTACCACCAGCTGTAATCAATCTAGCACCTTTCTGTCTGATAGCCCTAAAATCAAAGGATGGCGTAAATCCACCTTCAAGATAGGCTTTCATTAAGACCTTCACAGCATCTGCCCAACCCATAATTGAATCCTCAATAAGATAGGTACGCTTCTTTCCTGGTTTTGTAATAGCAGGAAGCTGCTCTACGTGATGTTTCTGTACAGAATAACCTACACCAGAACCACCAAGCAAAAGAAACATTGTTTCTGAGAACGCATACATGCTATCAACAGGGTGATAGGCACAATTATATCCTCTAGCATTGTTAACTTCCATAGCTGCACCAGCAAATTGTAGAGCTCTCATAGATGGTAAGACCTTCTTCTCTCTAATGTGCACTGCTGCACTAAGGATAGCCTCTTCTAATTTAGGATATTTCTTAATCATCATGCTTGTATACCTGTTTACAATTTCATCCCAGGTTTCTCTTCTCTTCAGCTCAGGTATATATTTTGCATACTTACTGAACACTGTAATCTTACTCAGTGCATCTAATCCTAAATCCATAAATTTTGTGTTATTTGGTAAAAAAATGAGGATTGCAAATATACAACCCTCATCTTTATAAACCAATAGATTTGAAAAATTCTATCTAACAAAACTCCTTATTTTTTCTCCAAGCTCTGCATCGTTTGGAGTGGTTTTAACAAGATTAATTAACGTTTGTAATTGCTCTTGTAATTTCTCTATATAGAGACTTCCATCCATTAATTCTTCTTGAAGATGTTTTAAAAAGTTGTCTTTATTATTATCCTGAAGCGTGGTGCCATACTTTTGTATACCAAAATCACTTCTCTGTTGGTACTTAGCTACCACTTGGTCTACGATTCTGTCTGACATAAATGATCATTTAAAAGTTTAAAAGCATCTTTAATAGCTATTTCTTCAGCAGCCTTTCTAGTGGCATACCAATTAATATCTAAGAAATCTTGATCTCTTGGATATATTTTATAAGAAAAGTCTTTATTTGATACAGAAATTTCAATAAATATACCATTTGCATCGAAAACATCAAATAGATTCCTTGGAGCACCTTCTGCTATTTTAGCTATCTTATCATCATCTATTCCTTGGGCCCTAACATGATCTTTAAAGTCTTCAGGAAGACTTGCATCATTAAGACTGTTTAGCATTATTTCTAGATAATAAGACTTCACTGCCTTAGCTGCTTCTGGATATTTCTGTAATAGTTCTAGCATTTTTCACCATTTTTAAGTTTTTCTGCCCTTTCAGCCCACCAATCTCTTTCATATTGTAATTCCTGATGCTCAATTGGATCGCCTACTATCATTTCGTTAAATAGCTTATTATACTTATCACTGTTAATTTCACAGTATATAATAGCTTGAGTTACGCCATGATTATAAATCACGTCTTGTAAAAATTCTTCGTTAAGCATATTGTTCTTTTAATTTGTCAATAGATAATGTTTCGTTTTCTTCTATAAATCCCTGCCAAACTTCCATAGAATCATCAAATTCTACGCCAAGTTTTTCTCCCCAATACTCTTTCAAATCTTCTGTCTGATTAAACACTCGATATTGAAGACTAATTTCATCTCTTTGTATTCCATTAGTTTTAAGTTTAACCACCTTTGGAAACAAAGCTTGAAATTCTGAAGAAGTTTTAGAATACCTACCTAGTTTAACTAAACTAAAATCTGTAATGAATTTCTTATTTAGTTCATAAACAAGTACAACAAATCCTCCTTCATAATCATAGTCATCAATTATAGATTTTGTTCTTTCATACTCATCATCTAGAAAAGCTTTGAATTTATCAAGGTCTTTTGGATTAAAAACTAAATAAATGGCATTTTTATATTGCACATCTCTATTTCCATCCTTTATATAAGCATTGATAAACTCATTATTCTTCAACTTCTCCCTATCAATCTTGAGAGTGGGTACCATAAATATACTAGTGATCGTTTTCTTCAACTCCATTTTATCCTTTTAATGTTACTACGCCTCCTAATTCGCTATTCTTCCTAGAAATGCTCCATATGTTATTCTCTATAGCCCATTTAAGATCAATGATAAGATCTTTAACTCCTGGATACTTTCTACCTTTATGTTCAAATCCATTATGTGCATCATCCATATCCTCATCATTGAGTGTATAGATTAATGGTTTCATATAATTTGTGGAGTCACAAACAATAAATTTAGGATAGAGCACCTTGTAGTCTAGCATGTCATTCTCTTTCTTAAATTCTACACAAGCTTTCCAATATAGATAAGCCTGAATATATGCTCTACGATAAAGATAGTATTCCTCATAGAAATTCTCTACAGTCCAGACACATTTAAGGTCATAAACCTGTACAGTTTTTTCATCATGATCTACCACTAATTTATCAAACATACTCTTGAACTCCATTTCATCTAGCTTATACCCCTCAATCTGCATCTGATTAAATACTTCATAACGTCTGCTATTAACCAGATTAACAACTGCAGAGGTGGTGCTATTTGTCTTTAGTTCTGTCACAATATTTTCAGCATTTGTGACATCTTCTGTTGTAATAACTGTAAGCCCCTTACTTCTTACACTTCTAAGTTCATTATAGAAGATTTCAGAATCAGAGCCTACAAACTTAGCAACTACAGCATCAAACTTAATCTTAAATCCTGACTCTAGATAAGCATCTCTAGCTATCTCTTCAAATCCCCTAGTAACTTGTCCATGTTCATTTGTAGCTAGAGCTGTATATTTATACAGAGCCTCTACAAACGCTAACATAAGTCCTGTAGGAGCAGAAACACAGGCAGACATGTAGAATCTGTTATCAAACTCTTCTGGTTCTAATAACAATGTTTCTACCACTCTGCCAATAATAGATGCTTGAGTGTCCTTTTCTTCTAACTTCTCTCCAAGAATGTATTTCTTATAATACTTCTTTCTGTCCAGAGAGAACTCTTTCAGACTAGAAGAGCTATCCATATTGATAGCTCTATAAGTCTTCTCTGTCTTAGTTTTTCCTGCTATCATTTTGTTTTTTGTTTAAATGCGTCAATAATGTATGGTAACATTCCTCTCACCTCTCTAGGCACCCTAGCAAAGAACCACCTTACATCTATTTCATACTCATTACCATGTGGATCTACACCCTGTGGATGTATGAGCCAGAATTGATGTTTGTCATCATTGTATTCTATAAATCCTTCAAACCAGAGTTCATTGAATGAAGGTTCTTTGTTAATAACCACTGCTAATTGTTTATCATCTGCCATCTCATTTTGTTTGTTCCACATAATGTGGTTTGGATCTTCTTGATCGCTGTAAATTGCCATTTTTTTAAGTTTTAATATTTCCAAATATAACCTCCAGCTGTTTTAACTATTCCAGATAAACAATTTCTAATTGCTCCTCTATGAATATCTAATTCCTCTTTCTTTTGCTGTTTTTTTGTCATGACAATTTGAACACAGTACCTGTAGCCCTTCAGCTTCTACAAACAGTCTTTCAACAAACCCTGGAAGATCATTAGCACAATTAAGGCTACCTGCAGGATGTATATGATCAACATTAATTAACTTCTCTTGGAACCAATTCTTACAGCTATTACATTGATATTCAAACTTCTGTCTTTTAAGAGGACCTTTATAAGCTCTTTTAGCATTTAGTTTGCATTGTGTAATTGGTTTCCAAAATCTGCTCTTCTGTCTAAGTCCACTTCTAATGAAACTCCAAAATGCTGATTCTGTCATTGTACCATTATTCCTGGTCTTAGGAGAGGCATTTGCTCTAGGTTTTCTAACTGTTTTCTTTCTCATAAAAATAAAGGAAATGTCCCAAATTTACTAAAAATCTGGGACAAATCCTAATTTATTATTTGATTATATTAATCCTGTTAGAAATAGAATACTTCATTTCTTCCAAAGAAGATACAATGTTAACTATGATAGAGATGTTCATAGCTGGAATGTTAAACTGATGTTTCTTCGCTTCCACTACAAAACCTTCTTTAGCTTTCTCAGCTAGATTTTGCAATTCACGAATTACGAAAGCCTCATCCAACTCAAGAGTGTCAAAATCTAGGTCATGTAAAATCTCTGTAGATTCTTCACGAGATACAGTCATAATAGGAAGATATTCATAACATCTACCTTTTTGCTCACCAATACCTACAACCTTCATTGGATTGATAAGAACTAGAACAGACTGGTCACCACATCCTACATAGTTGATTTGATCAGCTGTAAAATGTAAACCTGCATGAGCACAATCAGCTGTAGACCAATTACACTCTTCTGAAGGCATATTAACCACTTGTCCTACACGAATATCAAATGTCTTTGTGTGAGCATCTGTAAACCTATTCTCATGTCTGTTAGGAAGATCTAGATAAAGATCTGTAAGACCACCTATTTCTTCTCCATGATAAATATCCACCTCATCATTATAATATTCCTCTGATTCTTCATCATACACTTCTTCAATTTCATAAAGATTGTCTTTATGTACTAATTTATACTCACCATTCTCAAGGAACACAGTGTAATCATCAGGACTCTTCTTCCATATAGCCTTCACCTTGTTGTATGTATTACTTACAAACTGAACCAATTCTGTACCACCATGAAGAGTTACAATATTCCTAAGAGCAACAAAGAAGCCCTGCTTGGTGATTCTAAAAGAATTCTTATTCAAGAAATTATATAGATCATTAGCAACTTCTGCTCTTGGATTCAAGCAACACCACATGAAGAACCTCTTAAGAGCTTGATACTCTTCATCTTCTGTTACATCATTGTGTGGATCCATTTCATAAGCATCCACAATCTGAATAAACCTCTCTACTAACAATTGAGGCATAGTTCTACCTGTACCACGAAGCTTTACAGAATGACCATCTATTTCAAAATCATTTAGTCCTTCTAACCTTTTAACTCCTTGTTGAAGAGAATGGATACGAGCTATCTCTACTTCTTGCTTTCTTCTCTCATCTTTAACATCTGAATCAGAACAAAGACTAAATAACAAAGATTCTGAGGCTGCGTTCAAAGCTGTCCAATAATCATTCTCTGTAGCATTTGGCTTAGTGAGAACACTTCCATCATTAAACACAATTGTCAATACATCATTTACTAACTTAATACTTAGATAGGGCTTTTCAATACTAATGCCCAACTCTTTCTTTAAAATCTCATTCTTAAGCTGTTGCTCTTCAATAACGAGATTCTCTAACTCTGACTGTCTCTTAAACCATGATAACGAAAAAATACTACTACTACTCATAACTGTGTGTTTTAAAAATTAAGGAGAAGGATCATTAGATCCCTCTCCTGATAAATTAAGCTAATTCTTCTATCTCTGATTCTACCATTGGCGTTATAACTTCTTCATTAAGCTTGATGTTATAATACTTCCAATCGATTCTATGCTTGTAATACTTGAACAAATCACGAAGAGCACTTACTAGTCCCTCATCTGTTTTGTAATTAGGCATAGCTTCAGCCAAAGGTTCAATGAAAGTGAGCTTTTCAAACAAAGCATTCACCTCTTTATAAATGACGTACATTTCTGTATCAAAGAGATCTTTTGCTTGAGCCACTTCAAGTATAGATTCATAAATCTCATTCCCACCATCCAAATGATAGAATCTTCTGTATTTATTAAGCTTTTGCATTTTCTCAGAAAGATCTGTAGAAATGTTTGCTATTACAGATTCACGCTTCTCAAATGAATATCTAGTTTTTTGCATCAATTTATAAATCAAATAAGCTGTTGCTGCTCTTTTGAACACCTTGTGTTCTCCTTTCATGAATTCTTCCATTGTTATCCAGTTATGTAAATCTATGTCTTTAAGGTTCTTAAGCTCTCTTTCAGAAAATGCAATCATCCTTACATTTTTACCATTGAACAATTTATACAGTTTATTAATTTGTTCTGTATGTTCTTGTCCCCCATAGATAGTAAGTCTGCTATTTCTGTGAGCATTTTCCATTTGAATAGTGGTTGGGACCATTTTACAGTTTCTACCATCCACATATCTTTCAAGTTGTTCTGCTATTTTACCTGTAACTTCTCCCTGTAACTTCTTTCTTCTAGCTGCTGGACCAGAAGATACACCATTGATCACCTTAACCTTCTTTCTGCTATCAATAAAAGATTGAGGAATAACCATTTCATCCAAATTAATGAACTTCTTCTCTATAAGACTTAGTACATATTGGAATTCTTTAATTACAGCACGCCATAAATGTCTTGGATGCTTCTTAAGATCTAAAAGATCTAAATATGTATCAAAATTACCATTACCTGCGTTCTTTAATTTACCAAGCTTAAATGGTTTATCTTTCTTTACAACATAAACAGTATGATGATTAGTGTGTTTAAATCTCAAATAGTCTTTAAGAGCTCCAGATATTCTATCAGAATATACATAAACAGCTTCATTATTATTAATAGCTCTGTAATTGAAACTATTCCATCTATTGCTGTTTATTGTCATAAACCTCTTATTACTAATAGAATGCTTATGTGTATATTCTCCAAGAACATTATCTCTGTTCTTAGCTATTCTCTCTAGATCAAGACTAGACACTCCCTTAAGCTTTGGCTTAGCAAACTGAATAGTAGAATATTTACTAAATCCATTTATTTGCCACAATGAAGCATTGTTAAAAGATTTGATGTATTTATCACTATCTCTATAATAATTAAGAATAGCTATTGCATCATCGCTATCTGTTATAGATTCATTATACTTGTTAATAAAGAAATCTGCTACAAGACCAAGCTTCTTAAGGATGATTTCCTTTGCCTCTTTGGTATATCTAATAGACTCTCTATTTGGCGTAGGGAATAAACCATCTGTCAAACTAAACCTAAGACCTACAGGAAGAGTTATTGTGTTTATGTCAAGCTTCTTAAAATCTATAGGATAATATACATTATCTAGACAAATATGTAAATAATGATCAGTAGACATAGGGCTCCACTGAAAGTGATCATGTCTCATGATTGTAAAATCATTATCTACACCATTTACATTAAAATACACACTGTCAAAATAAGCTAATTGTTCCTTAATCTTATCAGTGAAGCTATTCTTATCCCAGTGCTTAACAGGAATAATCACCTTTACACCATTGCGTTCTGTTGTAGGCTTTTCATAAAGAAGATCAATAGCATTTGTTTCTTCTCCTTCATACATCATATACTTACGTTCTACGCCATCTTTTCTACATGTAAAATAGAAGCTAGAACTATAAGCAAGAGGAGCTTTAAAGCCCAAACCCATCATACCAAGCTCTGTTGTACTATTACGCTTTGTACTCTTACCATACTTACTAATGATGTTCCTAACATCATCATCATCTAATCCTGTACCAAAATCTTCTACAGAGAATTCCCAGTTGCTATCTTTGTTAATACCATAAGATACAATGATTGGATCTGTGGTCCCAGCTCTTCTATGAGAGTCTAGTGCATTACTTGCACACTCTCTAATAGTGGAGCCAATTGAATCTGAATAGAGATTCTTACTTAACATCTGCATCAAGACTTGTGCAGAATCTAAGTCAAGGGACATACCAATGCTTTCTTGAGAATCACCCTGTTGTAGAATGTTTGATTCTGTTTGTTTTTCTAAGATCATTGCTTTACGAATTTTAGTTTAATTAGTATTTCTTTTGATTTCTCGTATTGTTCTCTATCTTCTTTTGTTGTAAATATATCTTCTGGATTGTTTATCTTCATCACTCTTGTATCATGTACAGCATTTATATAGGATTTATATATACATTTTAATGTAAATCCTTTATCATACTTTTTAGTACTCCTACTCCAATGTTTCTTTTTAACTTCAGGATCTTTTATTTTTTCCCAGTTTTCATATGCTTCATAACATTGATCTGGTGCTTTTATATAGTAGTATTGTAATGTACCACCAACACCATTACCAAAATACCAACCAAAGACTATGCGATTTCCTTCAGAAACTGCAATAAAATCCCCAAAGTTTAAATCACCTCCATACTTTAATTTTCTCATTGTTTTTCGATTTAAAATGGCACATCATAGAGCCACATGATTTCAAAATTGTTGTTGTCTTTTAACACTTTATTCACTTTTGTGAATGTCTTCTCTGTATCCCAATCTGTGTTCTTGTAAGAGGCACTAGCAGGATGACTCACTGTGAAATTCCAAGCAAATGGGCTTGTATATTTCAAATACTTAGCAGCATCCTTACCTAAAAAGATTACAGGAACACCTGTAGGCGTAATAATCTCTTCCAAAACATATTTAGTAAATGGTTCCCATATGTCTATATGACTGCCTGCCTTATTCATTTCTGTAGTAAGAGCTGCATTATACATAAGAACACCTTGTTTAGCCAAATAACTAACGTCTGGAAGCTTTTTATACTTAAGATTGAGACCAAATAAGTCTTTCTCTACACCTTCATAGAATTTCTCTAGAGAAGGTTGTAAAGATTCTGTAACTGAGCAGCCCATTAATAAACCATCTGCTACAGGCTCATCATACTTAAATGTGTGATAGGGGCACATGCCCATCATTACCACCTTTAAATCATCTAGTGAGGTTTCTTTGAAACATCTATACATAACAGAAGAAAGAGGAGCAATTCTTTTGCCCCTCCTACTTTCTGCTTTTAAATATTTATAGATGTTATCACAAGCCTCACTCTCAATGAAAGGTTGCATCTTACTGTGCCAGCTTTCATGAAAATGTTCTTTAAATAACTCCCACTTCATATTATAATTCCATTGCTAATTGAAGAAATCCAAGAGGTGTGTCCTCTGGTTGTGGTGCTGAAAACATACCACTCTCATTTACAAAGAAACTATGCGCTTTGATGTGACTATTCATACGAATAGAAGGATGTAATTCCTTCATAGCGAATGTAGCATAGTTATATAGTTCCCACATGCTGTCTGGAGCACCATAATCATGTGTTGGATTCTCAAGCTCTCTAGCCATAATGTTCATCTGTGTAGAGCTAATAAAACTCTCTTCAATGAGCATTCTACCAATAAGCTCAGCTTTTGTGCGCTTTGTAAGTTCTATTTGTTTCATAGCCTCACGCTCTCTTTGCATTGTGGCAAATGTGTCACCAGCTTGCTTGATGTAGTCAGAAATAGCATTTGGTGTGAATTCTTGTACAGTTCCTTGATGCTTCTTCTTAAAGGAGCCCATATCACCATGAACCATACCATTCTGACAAATAAAGATGTGTGCACCTATGGCAAACTTCAAGCTAAGACTTTTATCATAGCTATTCTGCCAGCCTATCTGTAATTGCATTTCGCTATCAGCAACGTTTCTAATAGTAAACTGACCATTAGCTACATTACCATCCTTGGCCATTGAATATTTCTCTTTGTCTAATGTAAATCCTGCCTTCTCAATACTATTTAATGTGAGATCAATAAGACTACTGTGAGTGATTGGTTTATATGTCCTTGTCTGCTGAGGAACATCTGCTGTCATAATCAGTCCTCTTGTTGTGCTGTAAGTTGGTGTAGTGCTCATAATTGTGTTTTACTTTTAAAATAGTTAAATACTTCTGGAACATGTTTCTTGTAATAAGACTGATTATCCTTACACCAATTCTTTAGTTCCTCTTTAGATACAAACGGTTTCTGCCAGCTTTGTCCTGACATAATTTGATTAAATGATGGCTCTAGCTCATCTACAAAATCTTGAGCTGTCCATCCTTCCCAGATGTGTCTATTTAAATTACTCATTCTTGTGTTAATTTAATTTTAAAATCAAAATATCTACTTAATATGCCTTCTAGGTTTTCTATTCCTATACATTCAACATCATCTCCATCAGTGGTGCTTAACCACTCAACGTTAGCTTGAATGTCTTCTATGAGTTTTTGTACGTTCATAACAAATCTTTTTGTTTTAGATAGTTTTCTATAGTTACTAGACCATGGGCTTTTGCAAGATCTGCCCAATCTTTAATACCTTCTTTGAGATACTTACGTGGAACGTTAGCATATTCAAAATCAAATAGCTTGGTGATTTGTTGGCTATTCTGTACACCTGTTACATCAGAATCAAAACTAAGGATTTGTCTATCAGAGTTTGCCTTCAAGAATTCTAGATTCTCATGAGAAAAACATCCAATACCTTCATTCTGAACAGCACAGCTGCAAGGAAACACCTTCTTAATCACCATATAATCCTTCTTGCTCTTATTAATAAACGCCACTTTACAGTTGGATATATCTTCTTTACCATCCATAGCTGTAATGGGAACATTATTAGGAACCCATTTATTTCTCTTATCTCCATAAGGTCTATAAATCTTCCAGTGACCATCATATAGATAGCCAAATGTGAGCTCGCTTTCTTTAATATAGAACAATTGCTTGTTTAGATAGACCTTCTTGATAGCATAAACATTGTTAGCTCTAAGATCATCTGCGCTCTGGTGATATTGATTCCAATATTCAAGCTCTGTAGTGTTAAACTTTCTAGTTATCACTTGAATAAGAGAATTACGTTTGGTTATTTCAGGTTGTTTATACTGAGAAACTATTTGTTTATAGTCCTCTGTAGAAGAACCAGAAAGTATCCCTAGACCAAAATCCTTATCAATATGCTTTAAAACATCATCGTGTGTAGCAAAGCTGAATAACAGCTTAACAAAGTGAAAACAGTTACCACGTAGATTTGTATCAGCAAAATCAATAAAGGATATAAATCCATGCTTATTACCAATAAGAAATGAAGGATTACGTTCCTGTCTGAATGGAGAATATGTAACACGATTGAGCTTCCAGGATTTATCAGGCATATATCTCATAAATATATCATAGTCACTGATCTTTTCTAGGATAGACTCTGCTGTGAGTTTTAACCTTCGTTTACCTTTTATCATATTACAAATATAAAAAAAGCCCCCTATATAATCAATAAGGGGCTAATTTATGTTAACCTTATTGATTATAGATCTGGACCATCATCAGAAATAACTGCATTAGATGCTACAAGATTATCCTCTGATTTGTATTCAGCAAGCTCCTTTAGAACATAGAAATCTTTACATCCATATTCTCCAGCAACCTTGTGAATAAACTTCTCATGGATACCCTTTAATTCTCTAGGCATCTTCCTAAGCACTGCAGATAGAGTTTTGCTATTAGTATAGTCAACAACCCTGAATTGCTTCAAGCTATATGAAGGAAGGAACATTCTGTTATAAACGCCTTGATACTCTTTAGATTCACCATCTTTTTCTCTAGTGACAATTGTAGCAAGAGCAACAACATTTGTGGCCCATTCTCCATCAATTTGAGATTTGATATCACGAACATCACCTTTCATAAGTTTCTTCCACTCAAGTTGTAATGTGGTTTCTGACTCACGATAGTCAAGATTACCTAACCATGTACGCATGAATTCATAAACTTCTTCTTCACCAACAAATGCTACACGATAGTCACGTTTAACAAACCAGTCAAGAAGATCATTTGGATCAGCAGCCCAAGAACATACACCAACGTTGGTGATATATTGCTTCTTTGTACCATCCTTGTTATCCTTAACTTTGTCTTCAAGAAAGAATGTCAATTTGAACCTTTCTTTACTCTTAATTTCTTCAAGCCAGAAGTCTAGACGCAATGTCTTATTGCCATCTCTACTCTCACCCAAATACTCTGTAGCTTTGCTATCATCTTTCAATTCAATATCAAAGAGAGTTTTATACTCTTCAATAGTTGGATTTACAGCGATAACCTTTGCTTCAAACAAACCCACCTTCTTAGGATAGTCTGCTGAATCTCTTAAATTTACTTCTCTTTTTTTTCCTCCAATGTTACTCATTGTTTTCTTTGTTTTTATTGTTTAAAATTAATGCTTGTGTGGTGGTCTATAAATTGGTCTAAAAGGAACAATTATAGTTCTGTTATAACGAGGATAATAGAATGGATCTCTCCAGTATGGATCATTTGTGTTCCAATAGTTGTTATACACTCTTCTTGTAGTGTCATATTGTTTCACTATAGTCTTAACTTTTCTTCCTAAACTATCTATAGTGGTAGTTTCAGTCACTTTGTAATAGTTATTACATGAGGCAAATAATAAAATTGCGAATATAAACTTCTTCATAATAATTAATTATAATATTCATCTATTTTGTTAACTACATAACTAAGGTTGTTTGGAATCTTAACTTCATCAAACATACCATCTGGGCTCTTAGCTGGGAACTTCTTAAACCTATTGGTGATAAAGTTGTAACTAGTTGAACCATCTTTGTTCTCTTCTACAAGTGTATAAAGACAAACAGTCAATAGTCCTTCGAGCAAAACTTGGTTATCAATCAACTTACCTGCTGTTTTAATCTTATATCCAACGATGTCTCCACCATCTTCAACAGTTTCAGGATGTGTTAAATAGAACACCTTAATATCATCTCTAAGTCTTCTAGCCTCTCTAAATAATTCCACCATATCTTTAGCCATTAGGCTGAATTTCATATATCCAACTTCTGTAGCTTTAGATACAATATTGAATCCCATAATGTAATTAGAGTCTTCAATAATGATGTTCTTAATGTGAGGAGCTTTGTCTGAAATTGCCCTAAGTAGACGTGCTATTTCATTAGCATCATCAACCTCTTTGTAATTCTTGCTTTCTGCGTTATAAAGTTTTTCTGACCCTTTGAAAGGAAGTTCTTTCTTTGCTACATTAATGATGTAGGTTTCCTTTGGATCTAAGTGTTTGATTGATGTAGACTTACCTGTACCAGTAGAACCTACAATCCCAATTAATTTGCTTGCCATGTTTATTATTGTGTTTTAATGTCTTCCAAAGGTACAACAATCTCTACAGATTTCAAAATAATTTTCCTTTTTTCTAGAAGATTTGGATCATTTATTATCATCTGATAAAGCTCATCTGCTTTCTCTTCTGTGTGTTCAAAAGCTACAGCCACTCCATCTACTATAACACAATACCAATCTTGATCTCCATACTTTTCTTCTCTAATTAATTCAATTTTCATACGTATTTAATTTTGCTTTTATCAAAGAATTCTAACGCTTTTCTTAGCCATTTAAGCTCTACATCCTCATTAGAACTAATGATGTAAATATGAGCTTTCTTGTC
>Ga0315293_10002084_pt1 | contig 19313 bp, 31 predicted proteins | sample YL17G13_20_MG_FD_203071 | JGI IMG/M metagenome (GOLD analysis project Ga0315293, IMG submission 203071) | Sediment microbial communities from Yellowstone Lake, YNP, Wyoming, USA - YL17G13_20 | ecosystem: Environmental > Aquatic > Freshwater > Lake > Sediment | place: USA: Wyoming | collected... | reverse complement strand
CGAACTGGCCTTTCCTCACACTCCCCAATAAGACCTCCCCTCTCACGGAAATCACCATCACCCGGGGTCAGAAGACGTCCGTCCTCAAGCCAATGCATGCCTGGGTACCCGCAGAACCTCTCCACAACGGGGGCTGCGTCTATTTCAACCCCAAGCTGGACTTACGCCCAGGGGAAGTCTTGGCGGCCAAGCATGCTAACGGAAGCATGACCAGGGTCAACGTCACCAAGACTTTCGGCACTCTTCGACGCAAGGTGGCCATCGAGGAAGCCAAGAAGCCATCTGTTCCGCAGACCCGTTACGACCATCTCCTGATGGAAGATGATGATGCCTAGACGATTACCCATCTTGGCTGACCGCTCCGTGCAAGAAGCACAGGCCAATCGTCTCCAAGGGGCACACGAGTATGAGGCCAAGGTCTCGGCTGAAGGAAGGATATCTTGCACATCTGGGTGTGCGAGCTGTTGCCACTACCCATTAGCGGTGTCCATCTTGGAGGGGATCTCTCTCTACCAATGGCTGGTGGACCATTACCTCTGGACCCCACGGCTCAAAGCCAAGCTCGTGGAGGTCAAGGAACAGACTCTAGGCTTGTCCTCAGAGGTATGGCTCCTGGCGATGATCCCTTGCCCCTTACTGACCGCTGAGCTGCTGTGTAGCGCCTACGAAAGCAGGCCCTTCATGTGCCGGACGATATTCTCCAAGGGAGACCCTTTCTATTGCCATCCCCACCGGTTAGCCGCACAGCGTTCAGGAATCCTGGATCGCACAGACGCGGTGGCAGCTCTCTGGAGTGCCGAACGCAAGACACTCAAGCGGCACCAGTTACAGCAGGTCACCATCCCCCTGGCCGCTGCCCTACTCCTGAGTGAACGGATCGTGAAGGGCGAGCTAGAGCTTGAGGAAACCAACGCTATCTTGATCGCAGAGGCCCAAAGTGAAAAGTGAGTGCTGCGTCTGTCACAGAGAAGCTCATGCAGGATCAACCCTGACGCTCAGCCCTGAGGAGAAGAAAGCCATCGAGAAGACCGATGGCAAGAAGGCCCCTGACACCCTGTTCTACTGCAAGCCGTGTTACCGCATCCTTTCAGACAAGGAACGGGGTGCTCAGTTTCTCAGGGGGATGATGGAAACAGGTCTACGTCAGGCTGGTGTAGTGGGGGCCGAGACCAAAGCCAGCAAGTTTCACCGAGACCTCTTATCCAAGGTAGCCAAGGTAGCCAAATGAGTGATGAAGCCGAAGTCCATCGAGTCCCCTTGAGTGACCTCGTAACCCACTTCCAGAAGATCCGGAACGAGCAGGGAGAGGAGGCGTACCACAGAGCGGTCAAGAATTTCGCCAGGGGGATGATCCTGAAGCCCAGGGGAGAGCTGTTCTTGCAAAACGCCTTTCCTGATCTGGATCTGGTGGCTATCCGAGAGGAGGCCGAGAAGGCTCAGCCCTCCCCGCCCCCACCTCCAGAGAATCCTCAGGAGGTGATGCTGAACTACATGAAGCAGCAAGTACCTAACCTGAAGACCCAGGTGCAGTTCGACCTGTTCATGCAGTGCTTCGATGCCCTGCGGAAGGCCATGAACGCTGCTTATGGTCTCGACAAGCCAAGCTACGAGCAGTTCAAGGGGGCACTCGACATGCTCATGAACACCGGCCTGAAGGTTTCAGCGGCGGTGGAACAGCTCCAGGAGAACCCAGAGGCCACGACCAACCAGGACTTCAAGCAAGCTCCCAAGCAGTTCGAGGAACAGGATGTCCAGTCCGCTCTCATAATCGAGTTGAGCTTGATCCAGAGTGGGGATGAGCTGCAACAGTGGTACACGACCAACAAGGACCGCATCCATGGTCAGGTCGTGAGCCCAGCCCTCCGCAATCATCTCCTGGACTCCATCCGGGCCAAGCGGAACGGGTTCATGTCATGAGCCTCTGGAGTGACAGCCCTGACATAACCTGTCCTAGCTGCGGAAATGAGTTTCACCAGAGTGACTACTTTGAGATTAAGCTGGGTGCCGAGGTCACATGCAACTCGTGTGGCAAGGTCCTTACGATGGTGGATGAGAGTTTGCAGCGGTCATGGGCATGGGAGGTAACGAATGAGCCAATTCAGTCTTGAGAAACTTCGGGTGGTCAAACACATCGTCACTCACCGGGACTGTGCCGATGGGACATCGTCGGCCATGATCCTCCGGGACGCCTTTCGGGGGCAGGGAGTAAAGCTGACGTTCATCCAGTACAACACCCCCGAGCAACGGGCTTTGGTGGCCGAGCCTGGGATGCTGTTTTGTGACTTCTCCCCGTCTCGGGAGAGAGTCCAGGAGTTCGTGGATGTGGGCACCCTGGTCCTGGACCACCACAAGTTCGCCAAGGACGTGGTAGACGCCTTTGGGGAGAACGGGGTTTTTGCTGACGAGGTGTCGGACCCCGGGGTCTGTGGAGCTATGTTGGCCTACCAGCACGTCTGGAAGCCCCTGAACGAGGCTCGGAGCCGTGGGCCGATGTCGGAGGCCGACCCCCTCACTGACGACATCATACGCGACCTGGCGACCTTGGCGGGCATCAGGGACACCTGGCAGAAGAGTGACCGTAGGTGGCTGGCAGCCTGTGAGCAAGCTGAGGCTCTCCGGTTCTGGCCCCTGGAGAAGCTCCTGGACCAAGACCCCCACACCTGGCCTGGACTCATCCAGCCCATCGGCTCGGTTATTTTTGCCAAGAACCTCCAGCGGGCTCAAGAACTTGTCGAGACCTCCTACCGGTTCGTGTCTTCCAGGGGTACCAAGGTGCTGATCTTCGGCGGCACCTCGATGTCCAGTGATGCGGCCGAGGCAGCAGGGGACACGGTAGACCTTGTGGTGGGGTTCAGCTACAAGACAGATGAGGGAAAGCCCATCGTCATCTTCTCGACCAGGAGCCATGCGGACTTCAACTGTGGGGCCTTCTGCAAGGCTCACGGTGGTGGCGGCCACACGAAGGCCGCTGGGTTCAGTGTGCCCCTGGATCTGGGGCGTTCGCTGCGGCGAGTATCGGGGCCAGACCCCAACCCGTTCCAGCACTTCCTGGAGATCCTGGAAGCCTACGAGGGCACGCTTCCGCCTCCTGAGCCCAAGACCGTCTGGGAACGGCTGCCATGAGCTTGGAACGCCGACGACTCCAAGCTTTGGTCGATGCTCAAGACCTGGACGGCATCTGCCGCTGGGTAGATGAGGTCGTTCAGTTCGCCAAGACGGAGACTCTCCGGACGAATGGCCTCAAACGTGTGGTCGAACTTGAGGAATGTGCCCAGGGCTTGTTTGCTCTGCTGGACCACATCGACACCTTGAGCGACCAGACCCATCCCTCGGTTGAGGAGATGGACGGCCCGTACTTCCAGGCGGTCAGCCGTACCCACCGACGTAGATTCGAGTTTGGGTCAACGGACGGGTACTCAGTCGAAATCCACCGGCCTCGTGATCCCGATGCACCACCCTGGGTAGACAACCGTTCCCAGCCCGAGACGATCTGGGAACGGTTGTCTACCGAATAGCTAACGGGGTACCGTCCGCTGACACGAGGCCCTTATTCTTTGCGAAGGCCAGCCTTTCAGCCAGGACTTCTTGCTGCTCAGCCTTGGAGAGGCTGCCGTACTCCTGACCTTCTACGCCATAGTCTCCCATGCAGTTGTCCCACTCGTTCATCGGGCCACCGATGTAGAGGGCCAGGGCATACTCCCAGCCGAGGAACGTGGACTCGTCACTCCGGCCTGGGTTCTTCTTGCAGGCGAAGACGTGGCCCATCTCATGCACAATCTCGGGCCACTCCGCTGGCAGGGAATAGATCACCTGCTTCTTGGCCCAATGGATCCCGAGGTCATGACTGGAGAAGGGGGCGTTATAGAGCCCCTTGGGGTACTTGAGGTTGTGGGGGTCTTTCCCTCCAAACCGAGTGTCAAAGTCGTCCCTGGAAAGCTCCACTAGCTTCCCGCCCCACTTCTGGGCCAGATTCCGGAGCTTCTTGATGCAGGTGTTGCCCACGAGGGGACTACGTTTCAGAGGGAGCCGAGATCAACCGGTTCCTGGCGAGTTCTCTTGGCCAGCCATGTTAACCAGTCTCCATCATAAGCACGTCGGACCAGGTAGGGTGGCACTGAACTCGATGTAGCTCGAACCGTGCCGAGTTGAAATGTCCCGAGCCTTTTCGAGCAATCCCCTCACCCTGAGCGTTCTGGGTTAGCTCGTAGCCATCGTCCAGGAGAATCTTGCGTTCGGTTTCGGACAGAGGCTCAAAGCCGCAAGTCGCCCCGACGACGTACCTACAACGGGCACAGTCATTGAGTATGTACGACTTGCGACTCTTGCGACTCTTGCGGCTCACGCGGGATCAGCCCTTCTTCTTTGCCATGTCATCCAGGCTGGCCTGGAGGGCTGCCATGAGGTCAATGAGGTCTGACTTGGCAGCGGGGGCCGCCACCGTGACGGTCTCACCGGAGAGCTTCTGGTCCACCGCCACCTTGACCCTGGCCACGAAGCCGTCATTGTACTTCTCGGGCTCGTAGGCATCCGTGGAGAGAGCTTCCACCAGCTTGGCAGCCATCTCGACCTCGACATCGTGGAAGGCCAGCTTGGCCACCTTCTCGGTGACCTCGGAGAAGTCCCTGACCTCGTCCGCGTAGAACATCTGGTGCATGACCAGACCATCCTGGAAGGGACGGACGATGATCAGGTGCTCCTTGCCCCGGCTATTGTACCGAGCCAACGCCACCTTGCCGGTCTTCTTCATGGTCTGGGCCAGTAGCATGTAGCCCTTGTCCCCACCCTTGTCGGCACCGAGGTAGTAGCTGTTCTCGACCATCAAGGCATCGAAGGCCGAGGCCGGGATGAACTCCTTGATCTCCATCGAGGGGGACTTCTCGGCCTCCAGGGCCTTGACCTCATCCTTGGTGAAGACCACGAACTGATCCTTGCTGTACTCGTAGCCCTTGTTGCAGTCGCCCTGCTGGATCTCGACCCCGGTCACCGCATCGACGTACTTCTGCTTTACCCGGTTCCCAGCCGGGGTGATCATCGAGAACTTGACCCCCTCAGCCGAAGCCGCCGTGTACAGCTTGACGGGAATCGAAACGAGGCCGAAAGACAAAATGGCGGAGGATATCGAGCGCAGCATTTGGGGACTCCAGGGTTGAGGGGTTGTAGGGATAATACGGGCCATCCAGCCCAAGGATCAACTCTGGTCAGCACTTTTCTACGTGATAACCGGATAGAGAACCTGGAGCTATGGTCCACCTCTCAACCCAGAGGTCAGAGAGTGGCGGATAAGGTTGCCTGGCGAAAGAGCTGCTGGACCGCTACGAAAAATTAGTCGAGAGCGATCCCTCTGTCGTTGGAGCTAGTCCTCGTCCAGCCGCTCCCAGATAGTCTCCCCTGGGGGCTTTTCCTCGGGGACTTCCTTGGGTTTGGGGCCTTCCAGGGTGATGGTGGCCAGGGGATTGAACCTTGGGCCAAGGGGGTAGCTGAAGGTGTCGGAATCCTCCATTTCCCTGAGGTTGTCCGTCAGCTCCACCATCCAGCCTTCCGGCCGACGGATGAGGCTGACCCCGATATTCCGGACGCCGTCTGCTCCGTCCACGGGGGTGTAGTGCGAGGGCACCCTGAAGTCTGCATACCCCTGGTCGTCAAGCTGGGTGACTTCCTCACCCTCGGTCAAACTGTAGGTTAGGAGGGAATGTGTCTGATTCCCAGTTTTCCGGGAATACTGCACCTTGGGGTTCAGGATGAACTCCTCACAGGTGACCTCGAAGTTCCCGTCCTGAGAGCGGATTGAGACGACCAGGCCCTCGGGATATCTCTCGGGGTCAAGTTCAACGCGGGGTCCAGTGAAGCTGATGAACATGTCGTGGCTTTTCTGAGGATACACCGAGGTCGCGGATTTCCTTGTGAGTCGGGCCTAGTGGACCATGCTCGACAAGGCGTCTTTCCGTGTCCTCTCCAGATTCAAGGCGGTGAAGCGCATTGAGGGCGGCTTCCATGTCGTGGGCAAGTACCAGGGGAAGAAGAAGCTCCCGAGTGGTAACACCGTTTATCTGTACAGTGAAGCGCAAGTTGCTGCCAGGAACCGCAAGAAGGCCAAGAGGCTGGAGAAGCTCACCAAGAGCATCAAGTCCCTCCGAGCCCAGGTCAAGCGTGACCTCAAGTCGAACGACCCCGAGAAGGCTCTGACTGCCCTGGCGGTCGGCCTGATGGACGAGACGGCCGAGAGGGTTGGTTCGGACGCCAGTGCCAATGGAGACCTGAACGAGGACGGGGAGCCGCACTTCGGGGTGACCACTTGGACTCGGAAGCACATCACCTTCGGCAAGGGTGGGGCGACGATCAAGTACACGGGCAAGTCGGGGGTCAAGCACGTCAAGAAGATCCAGGACGCTGGGCTCGTGAAGGCTCTCAAGAAAGCCTATGACGCCTGCGAGAAGGGCGACGACAACTGCATCCTCAGTGGAGAGAAGGCCATCAAGGCCAAGCACGTCAACGCCTACCTCAAGACGTTCAACATCACGGCCAAGGACATCAGAGGACTTCATGCGAACGACGGTATGCGTGAGGCTCTCAAGGCCGTTCGTTCCAAGGGAGGCAAGCTTCCAACGGACAAGAAGGAGCGGGAGAAGAAGCTCAAGGCTGAGTGGAAGAAAGCTCTGGCCGAGGTTGCCGAGGACATCGGCCATGAGCCTGCGACCCTATCTGGGCAATACCTCGTCCCAGGTTTGGAGGACTCCTATATCAAGGACGGGACGGTCATCGACAAGCTGACGAAGACGGCCACAGTCATCGTTCAGCGTGAACCCACAGAGAAGGCCACGGATTCAACAGGGGATTGGTACGAGCGCCCTTTAGATCGTGAGGGGGCGGTCAAGGCACCTCCAGGGTGGACCCCACAGTTTGGGGGTGCGGGACGTCCATTTTGGACCAGCCCGGACGGGAAGGTAGAAATAACGGATGGCCTCGGCCGACCTGGTATGCAGCGGTACCAGGTCATCTACCTCGAAGGGGGGCGTCGCTTAGAAGCCTTGGGGTGGCCATCCTTCCAGCAGGCTTTGGCTTCTGTGGAAGGCCGACTGAAGGATTCGGAACACCCTCTGTTTCGCGACAAGGAACAAGCCCGGATCATCGACGCCACCGAATGGGCTGAGACATTCTTTCACCGACACACATCGCTCCGGAAGTACGCCACACTCAAGGTCTTAGACAAGGCTTCCGGGGGTACTGGCCCACACGGGGAAGCACGGCAGCACGGGAACGAAGTTTGGTTGTTTCCGAAGTTCTGGAAGCTTAACTTCGAGACACGAGATTTCGTGTTTGCACACGAGATTGGTCACTTTGCCTTGAGTGCCTATGGCCTCCAGAAGGCCATAGGGGTGGCCCAAGACCTCGGTGTGGACCCCTGGGACAGCTCTTCTCTCCCGTTCGGTCAGTTTAACATGGACGAGGCGTTTGCAGACTGCTTTGCGAGCTACCACCTCGACAGATCCGACTTGAAGAGCAAAGCTCCGGCGTGGGTCCCCATCGTCGAAGCAGTGCTGGGAAAAAAGACGGTCACGGCCGCAACCGTCACCCTGGATGGTCCTTGGGTAGACAAGATGCGTAAGGACTTCCTCACGCTCCTGAAGAACGTCCCTCGGGTTAAGAACTATACCGAGGCCCGGACCTTGAGCAAGGCACTCCATACCTACGGGGAGCGGTTTAATGAGCTGTTCTTCGTTCAGTTCCTCAACAAGAGCCTGAAGTACGAGGAGACCAGTCTCTCTGATCAGGACAGGAGCTACATCGACCAGAAGCTCCGAAAGGTCGGCTGGAGTTTCTACATCGAGCTTGGGCCGCCCATCCAGCATGCGGATGCGTATTACTCCGAGGAAGCACGGTTCGCTCAGTGGGAGCAGGAGAAGGACCGCTGGGCCAATCGTCTCAAGTCTAAGGCCAGAGCGTTCTGGACCGACATGTCCGAGACCATCCAGTGGTACGAACGTATCCGGATGAAGTGGAAGGATGACCCTGAGAAGATCCGGGTCAAGACACCGGACATTGACCAGTTAACGCTCTCGGGCTTCCGTGTGCGGATCCAAGGGTATGACCCCTCAGTCAGCTACATGCCCAGTGCCCTGGAGCAGGTGAAGTGGGCCTTGGAGGATTACCGGCAGAAGGCCAAACAACGATTGCCCATACTTCTCCAAAAGCAGCTCCCTCTGATCATCGACTTCGAGGGTGGTCTGAGCACGGGTGGTAGCTATCACGGCCAGTATATCTGGCTGAATGCCACCTCAGCAATCGGCTCAAAAGATACCGCCACGACGATGACCAAGACTCTAGCTCACGAGATGGGTCATCACATCTTCAAGAGTGTCCTGTCCAAGGAAGCGACCGAGCTGTGGTACGCTCTCATCCGTGGGGACTATGGGGACCTTGACCTCCGTGAGCTACTCCAGAAGTGGCCTTCCAGTGTGACCTGGGCCATGGACTTCTCGGAATCCATCAGGGAGTCTGACCCTATCCTGTCTCTCCAGGTAGCCACAGTCTCCGAGGGTTATCAGCCTGGGGGTTTCGCTGGACGTGGGCTTGATAAGAGGGAGGACTTCCAGGCAATGCTGGACAAGGGTGAAACTAAGCTCAGGGTGCCGCAGACACCCATCACGGGGTACGCCGGGAAGAACTCTGAAGAAGCCTTCTGTGAAACAGTCGGGCTGCTGGTAGCCTACGGCCCCCGGGCAGTTCACGAGAAGATCCGGAGCTGGCTTGACGTTGTGCTCCCCGGTCAGGTGAAGCTGGCTCAAGTTGAAGCCTACGAACGCTGATGGACCGCTTTGAGCAGGCAGAACGTCGGCGGCAACTCCGGGCCAGAGCCGTCGAGTTCTTAGGGGGCCAGTGTGTTATTTGCGGGTACGATAGCTGTGTAGAAGGATTGGACTTCCACCACACCATAGAGGGTGAGAAGGATTTCAATATCTCGGCCAAGATGACCTCTTGGAAAGCCATCGAGGGGGAGTTACGAAAGTGTGAACTCGTCTGTGCTAGGTGTCATCGTGAAATTCACGCAGGATACCGCCCAGGGTACATCTGGTCCCCTGACACAGACCGGGGTATGGTGTAGACGTATGCTCGACTTCAAATGTGATTCCTGTGGAGCCCAGGTGGAACAGGCGGGAGCCCTGGTGTTCTCGCCTCCGATGTCGAACACCGTGAGGAAGTTCCACGTGTGCGTGGCCTGCTTCAAAGCCAAGTTCGAGCCCCTGCTCAGGGCTATCTTTGGTCTGTGACCTGGCGGTGTACTTTCTTTCGTGCCCCACGTAACCGTTCGAAAAGCCTACATCCGGTATCGGGAAGACCTTCCAGAATCCGTCAACAACTTTGCAGCTCTGGATGGCTTTCGGCAGCTCGGGGTGGAGACGGCACCGTTCTACGGGTTCGGTGACATTGAGGAGCTGACAGACCTGGGGCCAGAGGTGATGGTGGTGGGCTTCGTGGGGGATGTCTGGAACGCCTTGAGGAAGATGGGCCGTCCACTCCCGAAGCCGATGGACTACCCCGAGGAGCTTCGGCCGTGGCTCGGTCGAGAAGTCTCACGGTCAACCCTGGGGGATGTTCGTCGCAAGCTGGACCCGTTCTTCTTCAAACCAGTCGAGGAGAAGCTCTTCACCGGGTTCGTCTGGAGGTCAGCGATGGGGGACCAGATCAGGGTGGCCTCCCTTCCAGATGAAACCGAGGTCTGGGTATCCGACGAGGTCGAGTTCGTCAGTGAGTACCGCTGCTTCGTTCAAGATGACGAGCTTGTCGGAGTGCGGCACTACAAGGGGGACGCCTTCGTGGCTCCCAAGAAAGCCTTGGTCCTTGAGGCCATCCAAGCCTTCCAGTCCGGCCCCCGAGCCTACTCCTTGGACTTCGGGGTCACAGACTCGGGGGAGACCAAGCTTGTCGAAGTCAACGATGCCTACGCTCTAGGACACTACGGCCTCCCCAGCATCACCTACGCCAGGCTGATCGATGCCCGCTGGGAAGAGCTGACCCGGTAGCTCACTTTTCTCTTGCCTACATGTAGGTGGAGGTGCTACTCTGTCCCACATGGTGAAAATAACAAGCGAATGGCAGCACGAAGTCCAGCATCTCCTGCACAAGCTCTGGGGACACTGCAAGGAGAGCCCAGAGTACGACAAGAGGGCCTGGCTTCGGTTTGGCGACCTCTTGAACCAGGTGACCGGGCCTAGAGCCATTGAGGAAGCAAAGCCCGTCCCTGGGCCAACCAGGTGGGATAGACTGTCAGCGGGGGCGGCCGACGATGATCAGCTCACCCACGGGGCCTCGGGCACTGCCCTTGGAGTTGATGTTCCGCCGGGCCTTGACGGCATGTACCTCCCAGGCAGCGTACATCTCCCGGACCACGGGGGTATCGGAGTTGGAAGCGATGACCGCTACACCCCGTTTGGCCAGATCACGGAAACAATCAGCCAGTCGTTGCTGGGCTTCCAGCCCAAAGCCCGCTGAAGTGTAGCTCGTGAAGTTTGCAGTCTCGGAGACCTTCACGTAGGGCGGGTCGAAGTAGACCACATCCTCGGCCTTGGCCTTCTTCACGGCCAAGGCGAAGTCCAGGCTGGTGAGCTTGACGTGCTCCAGTACATCCGAGCAAGCCTGGATGACTCCGGGGTCAGCGATGGTAGGGTTCCGGTACTTGCCCCAGGGGGCATTGAACAACCCCTTCTTGTTCACCCTGAATAACCCATTGAATGCGGTTTTATTCAGGAACAACGTTCTGGCTGCCCGACGCACGGGGGAGAAATCATCTGGACTCTTGGCTCTAAGCTCAAGGAAGAAGTCCTTGGTCACGGGGAACTTCTTGACCTCAGCCAAGAGTTCATCTGGGAAGTCCCTGACGACCTTGTAGACGTTGATCAGCTCAGCGTTGAAGTCGTTCAGGACGACAGACTCGTACTTGGCCGGAGGCATGGACCAGAAGACGGCACCACCGCCCACGAAGGGCTCGTAGTAGGTCTTGATGGTCCGGGGGAGCAGCTTCAGGATAGTAGGGGCTAAGCTGCGTTTGCCACCGGCCCACTTCAGGAAGGGCTTGGGTTGAGCGGTTTTCTCAGCAGTCATCTAGGATAGACCAATCTTCCTGGGGTGTTTTTCGAAGGGCTCGGGCCACAGGGTCGTAGCTCTTGCGGTGGGCTGGGCATGGGCCTAACCGATCCAGGGCTGCTTGGTGCTCTGGGACACCATACCCCGAATGCTTAGCGAATCCATACCCTGGATACTGTTTGTCCAGGTCAACCATGATGCGGTCACGAGTCACTTTTGCGATGATCGAAGCTAGAGCCACAGCAGGAACCAAAGAATCCGCCTTAGGGAGAGAGGTGGCTCCCTCTACAGGTATCTTCCCATCCACGATGATCAAAGGGTCATAGACCAGCCGGTGGCCCATCCCGTGAGTGGCGTCATGGTGGGCTTGGATGAGGCAAGCCCAGACCCCTTTTTCGTCGATAACCTCTGGTTCTATCAGCTCCACCCGCATCGGGAACCCTTCTGGTGTCCAGAACTCCTGGTACAGGGCCTCCCGCTGCCTCGCTGAGAGCTTTTTGGAGTCCTTGACCCTGGGGTCCGTCCAGTCCCTCGGGACGGCCACAGCGGCTACACAGAGCGGCCCAGCCCAGGCCCCAAGTCCAACTTCGTCCGAGCCTACGATGACCGAATGAGTCGAGAGGTCAATTCTAGGATCACCGGTAGGCTTCATTGAACGGTGTCATGTACTACACCGGGTCGTCGCTGGCTTGGACTTCCGCTTGGGCAATGCCAGCATGGCTCTCCAGCCTCGGACTCTCACCAGCCAGTGGAACTCCGTCAGGAGCCTCTGGACATCGACCCAGGTGGTATCGTCGGGCACGTCAATCTCGAATTGAACCTTCATGCTGCCTACGGTACAGGAGGTCGGTTCACATGGACAACTTTTTGATCATGGCCTGGACCTTCTGAGCCAAATCATCCAGGGTTCCGTCGTTGACCACAATGTAGTTAAACTCGGAATCGGGGATACTCAACTGCTCGGTCTCGGAGGCGTGTTGCCAGGCGGGAGTCTCGACCCCCGGCCGCTTGACCCTGACAGACAGGCCACCCGCCTGCCGAATGAGGCGCAGCTCGTTTCTGAATCGGGTGTCCGGGATGACCACATTCTTCTTGGAGGTCATCATCTCGGAGTCCACCATAGACGTGAACCTCACCCCACCCTTTTGGTCGTAGACACACCCGCCCTGCTGTAAGCGGTCATGGACTCGAATGGCGTACTCAACCCAAATGTCTGGGTAACAGTGGCGACCGTGCTCCGTACCCAGATTTTGAAGGGCATAGCGGCACGTCAGGAAACACGGTTCGACCTCGTTCTCGACCCAGAGATCGTCCTCAATCATCCTGCGAGTTGTTTCCTGACCGCAGCACGCACAAGTTGATTCCTTGCCGTTCCTTTGCCAGGTGTGCTCTCTGGGATATCTGGGGTCAGGTGCATTCCGCATGTGGCTGGGACCCCACAGTTGCTCGTCTGTGAATCCGTAGAAGTCCTGGGCTGCCCTCTTCAGGGGGTCCGCCAGAGACACACGGACGAATTCGTGTGTCCGACATAAGAGGTCGGCCACCGAATCCTTGCCTGTATTTGCAAAACCTGAAACTGTGACCAGCATGGGCTCGGTACTACACCGATGCGCCTGCTGCTGTCGAGCCTCCCTGCAACGGAGAAGAGACGCGGCAGGTGACTGAGGGGCCTCTGGACCTGAGTACCGCTTTTCAGTGTCTTCTGCGGTAGGGCTTCAACCAGGGGTCACACAGTCATGCGGGGAGGCTCACCTGCGATGAAACCTACTAGCTACTTTCTCAGCGGTAGTCATTTGAGAGTCACCACCACGTAGATCATGGACTTCTCACCATCGTGAATGTCGATGGATTGGATTTGGTCCTTGTACCTGGAGAGAGCGGGATCCAACCGCTTACGGAACCTTGCAATCTCGTCCCCCACCATCTCGTAGTACCGGTCCTCACCAACAGAACGCTCGCCCTCTTTGGGCAAGTTGGAACGGTACGAACCCTTGATTCGGCGGTTGTCTTGGCTGATCGTCGAACCACGTTCGGAGTCGTAAGAGCCAGACCTACAAACGTCGGTGATGATCTGCTGGATGGCCTTGGCGGTGGCTTCTCGCCCAGAGATAACCTCGGATTGACCCTTGAGGCCAGTCCAGCCTTCATCCGCAAGCTTTTTGACGATGAACTCCACGACCTCTTTGGGGGAGCCTACGCCTACACCCTCCCATGTGCCGTAGGTCAACCTCAATCCATCCAGCACTCCGGTGTGCTCGGACAAGACGAACTGGCCAGTGTGCTTCGAGACGTCCCCACCAACAAGACCTACCCGAAAGACAATTTGAAATTCCACACTCTCAATGCTCTGACGCCCTACCCATCTGGTCGAGTTCACCTGCCACGGGATGACTTTCAAGGAGTTGGGGTCTACGAGACGATCCCGGAGGAGCTTCTCGGCAACCTGTCCAACCTTCTTGAGGTTGGGCGGGAGTACCTTCTTGGTGAGCTTCTCGATGATCTTGTGAGCCTCAATCTCATGCTTCTCGAAACGATTCACCATCGTTTCAGCATCAGCCTTGGCTCGAATGGCGGTCTTGTCGTCCGGGTAGACCTTGAGAATCCCAGTGACAGACTCCAACACCTGCTTGGCAGCCTTGAGTCCCTCACGTGCTTTGATCAAAGCGTCCCGTTGGCTCTTGACTTCAGGATCAATGTTCATGGTTAGTAATGGGAGTCGAAGGTGGATTCAATCTCGGAGAGGTTGTCGGACAGCTCCTTGAGGCTATCTAAGGTAGCCATGGCGTCCTGAACAGGACTTGAGGCTTCCCGCATGCTCTTCTCGTCCTCATGCTCAGCGACCTTGAGGTTGTCGATGACCTGCTCAAAATGCTTGGCAGCCTCTTGAAGGGCTGCTTTGACCTTCCGGTTCTTCTCAGAGGCGATGGCCCTCTTCAAGGCAGTATGGAACTTGGGGCTCAGTTCTTTGACGTCCCAAATCCAACCAGATAGGGCAGCTTGGCGTTCGTAGGAATAGGCCATGGGTCAAGCTCCCAGGAAGTCCGCCAGGTCGCCTAGCTCTTCAATGGTGTGGGCCAGGTTACCAACCTGGGCTTGCTCGTAAGCCTTGGCGGGATCGGTCCGGTCGTACCTGTAAAGAATCTGGCGTTCGGTAGGCATGGGCTCTATGGAGCAAGGGCAACAAGAGGATCCTCATGCTGTCTTTCCCGTGAGCTGTCCCGGTGGTTTCAGCATCCTGCATCCCCTCTGGTTTGTCTGGGAGCGGTCCCAGACAGTAGGCAACATGGCCCTCTGGATCTGTTCCAGCACTTGCTCGTTTCCGTACTCATGGCTGTTCCCCGGAGGAACCAGGAGATCCGAGAGGGACACCCACTTGTCCACACCGTAGGTCTCATTGACCACCCGAGCATGGTTACCCGCAGCACAGGCGACCTTGCAGCGTAGTGCCGAACCTTTCTCTCGGTTCCAGGGGAGCCAGACGGTCATGCCGTCCTCGACCCAAGCTGGTTCACTGTACCGCTTGCTCATGAGCAGCTACAAGTCGTCCGAGGTCCTCCCCCGAAGCCGTTGCCTGCACAGCAAGACCGCTTGACCTCCAGGCATACCAGCTTGCAGGACTCGTAGTCCTTGGACAACCGGCACCGAGTCTCGCAGGAATAGCACTCGTGATGGCACTGGGCCTTCTTGCCGCTGTCCGCAGCCAGAGTGAGGAGGGCCAGTAGCAGGACTAGGTTTTTCACAGCTTCACCGTGGTTGAGGTCCCGTACCAGCCGACGAGCAGGGTCTTTGCCTCAGAATCAAGCTGAAACTCGACCCGAGGAAGGATCTCCAGCTCTACTCCCAGAATGAGAAACCGGTAGGCCCTAAAGGCCGCCTTCCCGGACTTGAATTGGAACTTCAACTGAGCGTACTTCACGACTCATCCTCCTTCTTCGGAAACACAGGGGAGAACAGGATCTCAACCCTCTTGCCCTTGACTGCCTCGTACAAATCCTTGTCAGTGGGCGGCACGTAATGCTTCTCCGGCACAATCATGTGCGGCTTCTTGTGGCAAGTGTAGCCATGGTCCTTGGCCTTGCACAACGTAGCCCCTGGGAGCTTCATCGGGTTGTACCCGGGACGGGGCACGTGGAAGTCGGACATCCCAAGCTCAGGATCCTCATTGGGGTCAATCCACGCCAGGACAGTAGTCTGGCCGTAGCTCACTCCTTCGAATTGAACCCCGATGAGAGGGAGCCTGAACGCATAGGCCGAGTCATGCTCGAAGTCGGTCACACCCGCAGGGAGGTAGGCTTCGAGCTTCCAACGACCATCGGGGCGATCATTCTGTGGACAAAGGCGTGACTGTCCACAGACAAGCCACTTGACCCGGGAGTTGCGATCCCAGGAGACTGTCTGGATAGAAACCACCGTCAGACAGAGGTCTGAGTGACGAGTGACCTCCCGAAGATCCGTCTCCTGGACCTGGATGGACGGTGGCTTAATGACCGCGTTGGATCGAAGCATGGTGTTCCTACGTTCTAGCTCAGACGAGGATCAACCCTCGTCCTCATTCAGCCGTTCCCAGGCAGTGGGACCAGAGCCCTTGGGCTTCCGCTTGGTCTTCTTGGGAGCTGGAGGAGCCTTGAGTTCCTCGTCACTGAACAGCTCTGCCGTCAGACGATCCCAGACGGTGGCCGGGAGGATTTTTTGAACCCGTAGGTTCTCTTTCTTCCAGTAGTCGTCCAGGTGCTTGCAGCGACGGCCCTGAGGTCCTTTGCCCTTCTGGAATTTCCACGCCGGACATTCACAGTAAATCTCGTGGCCACCCTCAGACGAGAGGATGTTGTATCCGGCAGAACCCGGACGGGACTTGGAACCGTAGTGAGCAAGGACTGTGGCCACGATTACCAGGTCTTTCTGAGCCAGCCCTCTGGCTGACCACGTTGAGCGCCACACAGGATCCGGAGGTCTTCCAAGCCCTTCTTGATCTCCGCAGAGACCCTTTCGGGCTTCGAGGTACCATCTTCGAGATTCGAGACCTAGCCTTCGATACCACCGATGATGGCAACGGCTTGGCCTTGAGGGGTCTCTTGCTTCCAGTGCCCCGGCTTCTCCAGGTCTGGCTTGGTCATTTTTCGCACAACCTCGGCAATGACTCTCCGAGCGGAGTAGTTCTTGGGGACTCCATATTCCTCGGGAAAGTCTGTGCTGGAGGAGTACATGCAGACCTCTGGGAGCCCGTGCTTCGTGAAGATATCCTCAAGGCTAGGCTCGTTGTGGATCCCAACGTGATAGACGTTGTTCTGAGGCGTCATCACGTAGAGCTGGCCCTTTTCGATCCCTATGATGTAGGTCAACCTCCGAACTCCTTATGAGCTGACTCAGCTACGATTCTCTTCGGCTGGATACGGATGATCTCCCCACACTCTCCGGAGTTATCATGGAACTCCCGGCCGTGATCCTGGTGGACAGCCTGGAGGACATCCTCAAAGTCCCCCTCGTAGTACCCCAGAGAATGCGAGCTACCCATCTCATCACGAGAGGGCATAGAGAACGCCTGCCAGATCCCTGACTGAGCCACGAACTCGTTCCGGAGATCAGTCAAGGTGAGCATGAGCTTGTTGCGGAAGTGCTGGAACATGATGTGTCTACGTTCCCCAGGGTACCGGGATCAACCCTCACGCCTGTGAGCCATTTCGAGCATGATGCTCAGCTTGGCCTGAAGGGCTCCGATCTTCTTGTCCTTGGAGTAGCCCATAGCTCGACAGCTCACTCTGTACGGGAAGCTATCGTTCGGCTCCACCACCGTCTCCTCCCCGAGCTTTTCGAGGAGGAGACGGATATCTGCGGAGGTGAGAGGCATTCAGGCAACCATCGCCATCTTGGCGGCCACCTGGAGGGCACGCTGGTTGACGTTGGCCGAGTCCCCGAACCAGAGAGAGTCGAGGCGGTTGTCCACGTTCCGACCACGCTCCCACGAAACGTACTCAGAAATGCTGTTGTACGCCCCCCAAAGAGTCCCGGCCACACCGGGGAGGTCGTTGCCACGGCCTTTCTCGAACAGGGGTAGGATCCTGTTGAAGAGCTTGTCGGCCCGACCATCCGCATCGTCGGCCTTGATGTCCATGCTCTCGACAAGCTGGACCATCTGGGGCTTGAACACGAGGCGGACGTACTCCTTGAGGTCCGCAGCCTTGACCTGACGCTTGGCCAGGAGCTTGAACTGCTCCGTGGTGGCCAGGAATTCCTGATCGAGCACCTTCATGGTGTCCCGGATGACTTCCAGGGTGTTGACCGTGTTGCTCGTGTGACGAACCCGGAGAAGCTTGCTGGCCTTGTCGGTGTGGGCCATGCCCATTGTGTTGCTGCAAACCACACGGATCGGTGTGAATCCGACACGAACTGCCAGAGTCCCATCGTGGCCGTTGCTGAGGACGATGAACCGCTCCACCGCATCACCTGGGACGATCTCGACCGGATCCCCAGCCACCTTGGCGAGCACCCAGACCCGCTTCCCAGCCTTGAGAGAACCAGCCGTCTCCAGCGTGGCCACCCCCGACTCCAGGAAGGGGTCGAAGAAAGAGAAGGCATCGACGTTCTGAAGTGGCTTGTAGGTCGGACCCACCACCCCGAGGATGGAACCGTCCGAAGACCGCACTGTGGCGTTCCAGGTGAGCTTCTCGAAGTCATCGTCCGTGGGCTGGACGAACAGGGGCTTCAAGTCCACCGTCCAGTCGAGGCCCGCAGCCACGATGGCCTCACGGGTCGTGGGCGGCTTGTCCAGCTTCTTGCCGAGGCTGTGCCAGGGGGTCTGCCCTACATAAACGATTGATTCGATCTCATGTGACATGAAGGTTTCTCCTGGCACGAATACGATTGGTAGAGTTGAGGATCAACTCTTGGATACACCACCCTCCGAGAGATAATGAAGTGTGCTCTGCTTTGCTCAAATTGCCACCGCAGACGGCATGCAAACCTCAAACCGGTGTAATCCCTCTGGGTGGCCCACCGAGTCGTCCGGATTTTCGCCAAGGTTGCCTACGGTTTACTCATCGCTCATGGGTGGTACCGGGACTTAACCCCGAAGCCGAGAAGGCCACCCCCACCACCCGAGCCTCTTCCAGAGAAGACCCCCGTGGTCATCTTAGCGAGGTCACGGGCTGAGGCTCAGGACTTAGCTCAGCTTGTTGAAGACGAGCACATCGTGGTTGGCTACGTCCAGAAAACCGGGTACGAGTTACAGAACTGACATGCCGGAAGACGACCACGATCTTGAAGCCTACTGGGCTGACCTGGGGGTCTTCACCACCCGAGCCGCAACCCCTGAGGAACTCAGGGAACAGATTGCCCCTCAGGCGGGCCGTAATGACCTGGTAATCGGTTCCCGTGAGAGACCCCTGGTCATCATCAGCCCGGACGGGACGCTTCAATACGGGGCATCCTACACGCCGGACGGGGCAGCCCTGGTCTTCTGGGAAGCGATGGCTCGGAGAAGGGCCGACTTCGAGCTGAGGATGCTGATTGCAGCCCAGATGGACCAGGTGTTGACCCGGGTGGGGCAAAGGGACCTCGATTACGAACGGATGGCCCTTCGTGCTCAGGCTGAAGGCATCTCGGATACGGAGAGGGCTCAGAGGGAGCAGTACGCTGAGCTAGCCCGTGGTCGTCTGGAGATGGAAGTCCACAACGCTATCGAGCTAGGACGGGCGTTGGTTCGCCGGGTTGATCCTGGAGGAGCCCATGCGTATCCAGGGCATGGACAAGATGATGCTGGAGATCCTTCTCGACCCCCTTCTGTCGAACGCGGAGAGGCAGACCCTCCTGGCAGCCCTGGCCAAGGCAGCCCCGAAGGCTAAGTAGTCTTGACCAGTTGGAAAACACGCCTCTGGCGTTCACACTTCCCTTATGTGCTTGAACGTTACAGAGCAGTAGACGGAGCTGCTTGTTGGATTGTCCTGAACAGGGATTACAAGCCGATTGGCTGCGACACCAGCAAGTGGGCTCAGTACGAGGAATACCAAATCGGCATACGGCCGAAGAGGGGTCAGGAAAGGCGATGGCTCACGTTCCTCAACAAACTCAAGTCGAACACCACTCCGCATAGATGGTTCTACGACGATCTTAGCCACCCTTGCGTAGGGGCTGTGGCGAGGCGTCGGTACATGGCATTGCTGGAAGAGTTCGCACAACTTCAGGTCGTTTTCGTTGCGCTCCACCAGCCAGCCGAAGAACTCCCGGAATGATCTCCCCCG
>Ga0315293_10002080_pt1 | contig 19330 bp, 15 predicted proteins | sample YL17G13_20_MG_FD_203071 | JGI IMG/M metagenome (GOLD analysis project Ga0315293, IMG submission 203071) | Sediment microbial communities from Yellowstone Lake, YNP, Wyoming, USA - YL17G13_20 | ecosystem: Environmental > Aquatic > Freshwater > Lake > Sediment | place: USA: Wyoming | collected... | reverse complement strand
CAATTTCCTCGATCGTGCGAAAGACCCAAATGACCCGGATTTGTCTCTCGAAGGGTATATCATGGCCACAGTGGATTATATCCGCAGTTTCGAAGGCCCGGTGAGAACGCTGGGGATCACGCCGGTCCTGTTTCCTGTTTACGATCACATCAATGACGACTTTGGCAGCGGAAACCGTTTGAATGTCGCCGTGAAGATGTATCTCCTTTTTTATGACACGGATCTGGATTTCATCTATGTCACGCGCGGCAGCCGCACCCCGCGGTACGGTGTGGATTTTTCGCGGAACCTGACGCCGAATTTCGAGGTGCACGGAGAGTTGTCCTATATCCAAGGGTACCAAAAACAGGTGCTGGATGCCGACGGTACGCTCCAATCCAAGACCGAGGGTGTACGCAGCGGTCTGATCGGCATCCGACATCTGACGACCTTCGAGCTGACCACCATCCTGGAATATTACCACAACGGCACGGGCTTGAGCGCCCATGAAATGAGCAACTATTACCGCTCTATCCGCAGCGGCTATCAGCTCTATCAAGCGACGGGAACGGATCGGCAACTTGTCTTTGCCCAGAATTTCACCAAGGGCACCTATGGCCGCCCCAGTCCCATGGAAGACTACCTGTACCTGAGGCTGAGCCAGAAAGAGCCGCTGGATATCCTGTATTTCACACCCTCCGTGACGGTCATGGTCAACCTGAACGATCAGAGCCACAGCATCACGCCGGAGCTGCTCTATACGGGCATCACCAACCTGGACCTCCGTCTCCGGGCGGGCTTTATCCGCGGCACCCGGGATACGGAGTACGGGGAAAAACAGAACGATTGCCGGTTAGAGTTCCGGGCGGGATACTACTTCTGACGTTCCGCCGACATGCAACCGGAAGAGTAGCGGGAAGGTAGGTGGTGTCTGAGAGGTAGTAAGGTAGGGTATATGAAAAGATTGAAAGTTGAGGAGGCGGTCGAGATGATTTCGCCCATGCAGGGCATGCATAACATCGTGGCCTTCATGGTGAAGACGGGCAGCGAGGCTGTAGCGGTTCACTTCGGGACCGAGTGGTATGTAGCCCGGCTCGATGGGAAGGTTCAGAAGGGCGATACGGTTGAGGTGAAGGGGGCGCGGGTCAGCTCTGCCGGCAAACCGGCGATCATCGCCGCAGAGATCAAAAAAGGGGATGATGCCCTTGTTCTCAGGAACGAGGCGGAAATTCCCGTCTGGGCAGGCTGGCGAAGACAATAGGTTTATGGAGAGAGACGTTGTGCTGGGAACCCCGGACAAGTCCGGGGTTATTCCACGAGCGGTTCGGCAAAACAACCGGAAATACTGTTCCGGCCTTGACGATGGCGGTCATGGGGATATAGCTATAGGTAGCTCAACAGAACAGGATGCCCGTATGGCGTTAAACAGAGTCATTATCGGAGGCAATACCGTTGGTCTCGTCGACCTGGAGGATATCTTCGCGGAAGTCCAGACCACCGCGGTTAAGGACAGCGAACTTATGAAGGACCTTATCCTGGCAAAGGTGAAGGTCAAGAATTATGTGCCTTCTCGCATGGAGTCTACCTACCGGGAAGAACTCTATGAAGAGTTCCTCGTGTTCACGGGGGCGTTGCCCGTGAGACGCTCAGCCAACTCGGCCATAGATGTCCGTCTCTATGGGACATCCTGTGCCCGCTGCGAGAAGCTCGATGCCATGGTGAAACAGATACTTTCCCAGGAAGGGCTGCGGGTGGACTATCAGTACCTTACGGACTTACGGGAGATTGCCGGGGCAGGCATCATCACAACCCCAGCGCTTGTCGTAGCCGGGTCGATCGTTCTCGCGGGACGAGTACAGTCTGAGAAGCAACTGGAAATAATGCTCCTGGAGGCCATAGACGCGGCCAAAAACGGCCGGCTTTGATAGGGGGTATCACCTGTAATGAAGAACCGGTGCACAGGACCATACCGATGAAACGCCTCTTGATCCTCGGCGGCAGCGATGCCGGCATCAGCGCCGCATTACGGGCCAAGGAGATCGCCCCGGATGTCGAGGTGGTCATGGCTTTATCCGATCGCTATCCCAACTTCAGCATCTGCGGTCTGCCTTTTTTTATCAGCGGCGAGGTGGCCGACTGGCGGAGATTGGCGCATCGGAGCGTGGGCGAGATCGAAGGGCACGGGATTCGGGTGCTCCTCGAACACCGGGCGGAATCGATCGATCCGCACAAAAAACAAGTCAATATATCCGCTGACGATGGGCGAAAGCATATTGTAGAATATGATCGTCTGCTACTAGGGACAGGAGCCGTATCGACACAACCACCGATTGAAGGCCTTGATTTGCCGGGCGTCTTTTTTTTGAGGTGCATGGAAGATGGATTTGAGATTCAAGGTTTCTTGTCGGAGAAGAAGGTCAAATGTGCTGCGATCATCGGCGGGGGATACATCGGTATGGAAATGGCCGATGCACTGACCTATCGGGGCATTGAAGTAACCGTGATTGAATATACGGAATCGGTCCTTACAACAGTAGATACAACTCTGGGCCAGTGTATTAGAGAAGAACTCGAACAGCATGGTGTCCGCGTGATTACCGGTACGGCTGTCAAAGCAATTGACTTGAGAAATGACCAGTTAATTGTCAAGGGCTCAGAGGACTTGAATATACAGACGGACATGGTTCTGGTGGCTGCCGGTTGTCGTCCTTCCGTTGAATTAGCCAAGATCGCGGGAGTGGGAATCGGAAGCTACGGTGCCATAAAGGTAAACCGGGAAATGAAAACCAATTTGCCCGATGTCTTTGCCGCCGGTGATTGCGCGGAAACTTGGCATCGGATCTTGGAAAAATATGCATATCTTCCCCTCGGAACAACCGCCCATAAGCAAGGACGTGTTGCGGGTGAAAACATGGCCGGAGGAAAAGCCTGGTATAGCGGCTCGCTCGGGACACAGGTGGTCAAGATCTTCGATCTCGTGGCCGCCCGGACAGGTCTCAGGGACAAGGAGGCCGTTGCCTCAGGGTTTGAACCGCTGACGGTTCAATGTGAAACGTGGGATCATAAAGCATATTATCCGGGCACAAAGAAAATGCGGATTCGGATCACTGGAGATCGAAAAAATCACCTGCTTTTAGGGGCTCAGATTCTTGGGCATCGAAACTCGGAAGTCTCCAAACGGATCGATGTGTATGCAACGGCGCTGTTTCACCGGATGAAAATGGAGGAGTTGAACGACTTGGATCTCAGTTATACACCGCCGCTCAGCAGTCCCTGGGACCCCATACAAATGGCCGCCCAAACCTGGTTGAATGTTGTAGGCTGATGATATCGTGCATGCTTTATTGGAGAAGGGTGCAGCCCTGGGAACCTTGCTGGCGTTCATGATGTCGGTTATCGGGCTAGCGCTGTCGGAGATAAACATCCTGAGCTGGGTCCTGAAGTTCCAGCTCAATGCCGTGTTTGTCGGTGTCATCACGGGACGAATTGTCGCGGTTGATTACCTGTTCAACTTTATATTCTAATGTTACGACAATATGGAGCATGAAAGAGGGAACAATTGGGGATAAGAGATGAGCGAGAAAACAGGCCAGCCGTGGGGAGAAGGGGGTAACCTCCGGAAACCTCCTAATCTCCTTGACCTGGCGCTTTTGTTCCTGAAGATCGGGGCCATCGGTTTCGGGGGCGGTATGGCGATGATCGCCCTCATCGAGTCCGAATGCGTCCGCAAGAAGGGCTATATAGCACCAGAGCAGTTTCTGCATGGTATCGGGCTCAGCCAGTTCCTGGGGGCCTTCGTGGTCAATACCGCAGTGTTCGTCGGTTACCGGATGAGAGGCATGGCAGGCGGCTTAACCGCAGCCGTGACTATCATGCTTCCCCCGATGGTGATGGTGATTGCCCTTTCATGGATATATTTCACCTTCCATGAGATCCCTGCCCTCCAGGGCACGCTTGCCGGTCTGGCTCCCGTAGTGATCGCCCTGATATTGGTCACGGTATGGACCATCGGACACAAAGCCCTCCTGTCTCCTCTTCCTATAAGCATAGCCATACTGAGCTGCATGTTCAGTCTCTTGCACGTAAGTCCGGTATGGATCATGCTCTCTGCAGGTCTTTTAGGGATCGCCGTCAAGTCGCTCGTGAAGAGACGGAGCAGACCTGGTAATCCCTTCCGGGTGATTGTACCCATGGCACAGGTGGTGGGGCCAAAACTCCCGACTATCACGCACTCTCCATCCCTTATGATTCCCATCGGTCTTTCTGCCATCGGGTGGGTTTTTTTTAAGATGGGGTGTGTCTTCTTCGGGGGCGGCTATGCCCTCATACCGGTTTTATACCAGAACCTGGTTACCGATCTTGGCTGGCTCACTGCCCCCGAATTCATGAGCGGGGTCGCCATCAGCCAGCTTACTCCGGGGCCGGTTGCAGTCCTGGCCACGTTCGCCGGTTATCGCGCCGGTGGGATTTTAGGCGCCATAGTCGCCACCATCGCCCTCTTCATCCCCTCGGTCAGCCTCATGCTTTTCATCTCCCATTCCTATGAACGCCTCCATACGATCAGTCTGGTCCAGGACTTCCTTTCCGGGATCACCCCCGCCATAGCGGGTCTGGTGGTAATGGTGATCATCATGCTGGGCAAGGGACATATGACGCTACAACATCCAGCAGGCATTGTCCTGGGCATCATCGCCTTGTATCTGCTTGCGCGGCGGAACTGGCATCCGGGCCTTGTCCTTCTCCTCGGAGCAGTTGTTGGCACTGCTTTTCCCGGCTGGTTCTCATAAGAAAAGGGTAGGGATAGCAATAAGGAATGAATACATCGCAGTGATGCTCAGTTTCAAAATCTCAAATCCCCCGTCCCCCCTTGATCTCAAGGGGGGCTGATGGTCCGTAGGATTGGGCCACTCCTGAAGAAAGGACGAGGAGCGGCTCAATCTCGTGGACTTGAGCCCAATCGCTTTAACGGTCTTTACTCCCGTATGACATTGTGCTAGGAAGGACAATCATGGATAGTGACGAGCATAGTAGTACGTGTAGCTGACCTTGCCCCGGCCAGGATCATCATGCCCCGGGCAAGGGGAGGATGATCGTGCCGGATCCTCAAAAGATTCGTATTATCTTTCCGGGATAATTGGACGATCATGCAGAAAAGGGTTGAGAAAGGTGGAAAGGTATGCTGAGAGGATTTCAGCTCTGTGATTGCAGGATTACCGGGGCAACGGAATATCCTTGCCCGGTCCAGGTTTTCATCAATCCTGATATGGATGAAAAGCGCTATCTCGTTGAAGATCTCAAGGTGGATGAACATACCTTGCATTCCGCCCTTGACCCGGATGAGATTTCGCGTCTCGAGTTCGAACCGGATCATATTGCCCTGATCTTCAAGATGCCGAAAAGTTATTCTGCCAAGGACCAGCTCCTCTTCCGGGTAGTTTCCACCGGTGCGTTCCTCTTCAAGGACAAGCTCGTGCTCGTCGTTTCTGAGGACGTTCCGCTTTTTGAAGGCAAGCAGTTCAGCCGGGTGCAGTCCCTGCCGAGCCTCTTCCTCAGGGTGCTCAACCGGTCTGCCTACCATTTCATGGAGCACCTGAAGATCATCAACATCCTGACCGACGAGTTGGAACAGAAGATCAACGAATCCATGGAAAACCGGTACCTCATCAGCCTGTTTACCCTGGAGAAGAGCCTGGTCTATTACCTCAACGCCATCAACTCCAACGGCGTGGTCATCGAGAAGCTCAAGAACAACGTTTCCAAGATCGGCTTTTCTGCGGATGAGGTGGAATTCCTCGATGACATCCTGGTCGAGAACAACCAGTGTTTCCGCCAGGCCGAAATCTACTCGAACATTTTGGCAAGCCTCATGGATGCCCGGGTATCCATCGTGAGCAACAACCTCAATATCCTCATGAAGACCCTCAACATCATCATCATCTGCATCATGGTCCCGACGCTGGTGGTGAGCGTTTTTTCCATGAACGTCGGGATACCTTTGCAGCATAGTCCGGTAGCCTTCTGGATTATCATGAGCATGGCCCTGTTTTCCGCCCTCGGGGTTATGCTTTTCTGGAAATACAGGAAGTGGTAGCTCCTTAAGAGTTTTCGGAAAGTAGTCCAGGGGGAGAACCCTTTGATAAAAGGATTTTTCCCGCGTGAATGAAATATGCTATGGTATCGCCCATGACGAGGTTTGCGAAGAAGGTCTCGGAAAAGACCAGGCTTCCGCATGGGACCCCCATTCATATTACAGTGGGGCTATACTGTGCTCATGCTTTGCATCGCGGGAATTGTGGTTTACATGCTTGTGTATTTCAAGAAAAAAATGGATGTAAGGAATGAAGCCGAGAACTATATTAGGGACACTCCTCTGCTTTCTGGGATGTATTTTCAGTGCCGTTGATGCATCGGCTGACCAGGTTTTGCTTCGAAATGGCGATCGCATAACCGGGACGGTGTTCAGGATGGAATACGGCATCCTTGTCATACGGGTGGGGTATGCGGATGTGCATGGATTGAGGCCTGTACAGGATAATCTGAATCCGCTTCCCGAAGAGGATACATTGCCGAGCATTGAAAGATTAAGAGAAAGGACCAATGAGGAAAAACATCAGCCGAACGAGATTGAGATCCGGTGGGATGCCATAGCCTGTCTCCAAACCGATTCGGCGCTGAAGGTGGTACTCGACGATGGGCAGATCTTTATCGGTAAGATAGCCTGTATCGAAGATGGAAACATTGTCATCAAGGAAGAAAAAGTGCTCGAATCCAAGGCCTTCGGCTTTGATGAGATCGTTGCCATCAACCCTTCACCCCCGCCGCCTGAGGTGACCTATAAGACCATCATCGATATAGCGGGGAGCGTAACGGGGGGCAACACCCATTCCAAGGCGGCCTACCTCTCCACACAGTTTGGGATCAAGTCCAAGCGGCATTGGTTCCAGGTCAGCGCCACGTACAATTATGGCGAGACCGAAGGGGTAATGGACACGCGCAATGCCTGGAACACCCTGCACTACTCCTTTTTCACGAGTGAAAAGGTCTACTCGTATGCGCAGACGCTCTTTGAGAGCGATGACTTCCAGGGGCTCAATCTGAGGACGAGCGAGGGCGTGGGAATCGGTTACCAGTTCTACGATACCAGCACGAAAAAGTTCTTCGTCGAGGGTGGCATATCGAATCTCAATGAGGACTACAAGAATCAGGACGACAACCGGTCCTCCTCGCTGAGAGGCTCTATCGGATTCGAGTTTTGGCTGCTGGACAAGAAGCTGAAGCTCTTTCACCTTGATGAGATGTATTATACCCTTGCAGAGGACCATCCCTATTATGCCAAGGCCTAGCAGGGATTCCGTATTCGCATGGTGGGAAGCTTCTATGCCAATTTCCAGGTGGATTTCACCTATAACAACAGCCCCGACAAAGGGAAGAAACGGATCGATACGACCTATCTCTTCGGCATGAGTTATGAGCGCGACTATCGGTAAATAAAACCCATTGCACAATGGTCGCACTCCCCGGTGAAATTTGGTTGCTATACCCATTTTTTTGTGTCAGGACAAGAGCATGGATCTGGTTCAGACACTAGCGGATGCAGTAATCTCCTTCTTCATCGCGGTATCTGAGAATTTTCGCATACAGGACTTCTTCGATATCGTGATCATCTCCGTGCTTATCTATATCCTTCTCATATGGTTCAAGAATACTGCCTCCCGGTTTGTCTTTGGAGGGATCATCCTGCTGGGGGTTATCTATCTCCTTGCCCGGTTGTTTCACCTTTACCTCACCTCCATGCTTCTGCAGGGCTTTTTCACCATCCTGCTCATTGCCCTCGTTGTGATATTTCAGGAGGAGATCAGGCGTTTTTTCGAACGGCTTGCCACGTGGGGGTCACTCCGGAAGCGGCGGGAAGAGGAGGCGAATCCCTATCATCTGGATACGGAGATCATCGTTGAAAGTGTCGGGGAATTGGCGGTAAATATGACCGGAGCGCTTATCGTCCTCCAAGGCAAGGATCCGCTGGAGAGGCATTTGAAAGGCGGCTATGTCCTGGATGGCTGTCTCTCCCAGCCGCTTTTAGCTAGCATCTTTGATGTACATTCCGCGGGTCACGATGGGGCTGTGGTAATTGATAAGGGCAGAGTCTTGAAGTTTGGCTGTCATCTGCCGCTCTCCCTTGATGCGAGTATATCCGGCAAGCTTGGTCTCCGCCATACGGCGGCACTGGGGCTTTCCGAAAAGAGCGATGCATTGTGTATCGTGGTCTCGGAAGAGAGGGGCACCATCTCAGTGGCCCGTGAGGGCGGGCTTAGTCAGATTCCAAATATGAGTAAATTGTCCGGCATACTCGAACAGTTTTATGAAAGCAGATCCCCGGTAGAGAAGGCCAATGCCTTTGCCCACTGGATCAGGAAGAATACGGGCGTAAAGGCAGTGGCCGTCCTTCTGGCACTCGTCCTCTGGTTCGCCTTCGGTTATCAGAGGGACTGGGTCCAGAGAGATTTTATGGTCCCAATTGAGTACCGCAACATCCCCGAAGCGTGGTACATCGAGGAACCCAAGATCTTTCAGGCGAAGGTGGCCCTCACCGGTTCAGTCCAGGCCTTCAATCTCTACGACCCATCCAACCTCAATATATCCCTCGACCTCGCAAATGTCCAGGAGGGGTCACAGGATATCGCCATTACAAGGAACCTGATACATATACCCTCCAACCTGACCCTGGCCAAGGTCCAGCCATCGAAGATCAAGATCGTGGCGTACCGCTTGTTTCCGATAAACCTCCCGGTATTTGTGAATAAGGTTGGGACACTGCCGGATAACATCGTTCTGAAGAACATCTTGATAAGTCCAGGCTCAGTCAGGGTGCAGGCACCGAGCAAACTCATCAAGAAGAAGGTCGCGATCTCGACCGAGGGCATCGACCTCTCCGGCATCACCGAAACGGCAACCTTGGAACCAAAACTTATTTTTCCGCCCGAGATTCGCTTCCAGAATGGGGTTGTCCCAAGAATTAGCGTCACCATCCAGGTTGAATCGAAGAAAAAAACCCGGAAGTAGGTAACTAATATCAACGTTTCATCTTCAAGCCATTCCGGCGGAATCCTTTGCGTCACCTTCCTGTTAATGTTTTCTTCCAAAAGGTCGATTGAAATATAACAGGTTAGGTTATGAACGCAATCATTGGCGCGGTTTTCGTACTTATCTGCGTGGTGGGAGGATTCCTCATCGAGCATGGCAATCTCCATGTCATCGTTCAGCCGGTGGAGATCCTCATCATCTTTGGCGCTGCCATCGGGGCCCTCGTCATCTCCACCCCTTTCAAAATGATTAAGTCGGTGCTGAAGAACATCGGTGCTGTGGCGAAGCCCAAGAATTTCGACAAAAAGAAGTACATCGAGGTGTTGACCCTCCTCTATGAGATCTTCTCCAAGATGCGGAAGGAGGGGATCATCGCGATCGAAAACGATGTGGAAGACCCCAAGAAGAGTGAGATCTTCAAGCGCTACCCAACTATCCTCGCTAACCACCGGACCTTGAACTTCATCTGCGACAGCCTCAAAATCCTCCTCACCATCGATATCCAGCCGCACGAGTTTGACAACCTCCTCGAGGTGGATATCGACACCAACACCGAAGAGGAGAGCCATCCGGTCCACAGGGTATCCAAGATGGCGGATTCGCTGCCGGGTCTTGGTATCGTTGCCGCCGTGCTGGGTGTCATCATCACCATGGGCAAGATCAACGAACCCCCGGAGGTGCTCGGGCATAGTGTCGCGGTCGCCCTTGTCGGGACCTTCTTGGGGGTGCTTATGTGTTACGGTTTTGTGGGTCCCCTGGCGACGCTAATGGAACACTTCATCAAGGAAGAGGCCGCCTATTACCAGGTGATACGGATTGCGCTGGTCTCCTTTGTCGCTCGTTCCACTCCGCAGATAGCCATCGAGTTCGCCAGGCGGGCCATACCCGACAGCGAACGGCCCGGTTTCGACGAGCTCGAAAAGATCATCAAGGGCAAGGGTAGGTAATGGCGGAAGACAAGGAACAGGCCATCATCATCAAGAAGTACAAGAAAAAAGGCGAAGAGGGGCACGGTGGCTCCTGGAAGGTTGCCTATGCCGACTTCGTGACGGCCATGATGGCTTTTTTCCTCCTCATGTGGCTCTTGAACATGACCTCTCCGCAAAAAAAGATCGCCCTCTCGGAGTATTTCCAGAACTATTCCATCTTTGAAAAGGGGGGCGGGTCAGCTGTCGGCGGGCAGCAGGATGTCCCTGGTAAGGGCCAGCTCGATGTGGGGAGGGGCAAGTCTGCATCCTCTCCGGAAATTGCCGCTACGCAGCTGGCAGAGAAGCTCAAGAACCAGATTGACCAGACGCTCAAAGAGTATAAGGACCGGGTAATCGTGATGGATGACAAGGGAAACGTCAGGATCGAGATCATTGATACCGAGGGTCAATCCTTTTATCCACTCGGGGGGACCGAACTGAATGCAGGCGGCAAGCTTATTATCCAGGAACTGTCACAGGTATTGAAGGATCTCAACAAGAAGTTGATCATCGAGGGCCATACGGACTCCTTGGCCTATTCCGGGAATAAGTATACGAACTGGGAGCTCTCCACCCAGAGGGCCTCGGCAGCCAGGGTGGAACTCGAGAAGAACGGAATCAAGTCTGCGCAGATTGAGATAGTATCTGGCTATGCGGAGACGAAACCATTCGTGAAGGAGAACCCGGCTGATCCCAAGAACAGGAGGATCAGTATCGTGGTGGATTACCGGGGTGAGAGCGTTTCCGGCGCTCAGCCAAAACAGCCCGCCGGGAAGGTGGGTATGTCAACGCAGGAACCACAGAACAGTATTGTTTCCCCGCAGCCGCCATCGCCGCCTATTCCCCCACCGAAGAGCCCTTGAACCGAGGGAATTCCTTCAATCCAGAACCAAATCGCCCGGGTAGTCCACCTGATATGCATGCGCTTAAAGCTACCGATAAGTTCATGAAAACCGCGTCTGCTCATGCATGGGAAGGTATTTTTTAAGTGAGGGGTCTTGAATACGGAACGGGTGATAAAGCCTTACCAGCGGATCGAGACCAAGGGGGATCGGGGGGGGATTGAGCTTTGAACAACAAGCAAGCGTTTCAGAGTGGGTGCTTGTCAGAATAACAAACAGAGCTTTTTCCAGAGAGAGGGGATGTCCGCATGCCTTTAAAACTGTGCGTCTGAATCTCCTCTGGATGGCATGATAACCGCAGATCATTCCCCAGCAATCTGGGAATGAAGAACGTCAGGGAAGCGAGGGCGTGAATGCTGGAATTTCTACTCCACGAGGTACACGCTGTCCCCGACCCGTGACTTGTCCTTTATCTTGACGCCGATATGATCCCCCGCCTTCGCCTCGGTGACTACTTTGTTGTCTATCTGCATGGAGTCGATGGTCTGCACGAAATTCGTTGTGGCGCCCTCAATCGATACGGTGTTGCCTGCCTTGATCTCGTCGCTCAACTCGATCCCTGCAACCCCTATCTTGCCGAAATAGTGGGTGACCCTGCCGATAAGTTTCTTCTCTTCAGCCATAATCAGCACCTCTCTTCTTCAATCAATCGGAATCATTATATATTATAGCACAATGGGGAGAAATATCAAGAGGCTCTGCGCTATGGGATGATGCCCTTAGCGCGGAGCACTCCAATCTCCTCATGGGAATAGCCCAGCCATTCCGAGAGGATATGATCATTGTGCTCCCCGAGTTCGGGGCCCGGCATCCTTAGGGCTCCCTCCATGCGCGAGAATTTGTACGGTATTCCGGGCACATTGATCATCCCGAAGCGCTTGTGCGGCACCTGAGCAAACATTCCCCTGGCCTTGAGATTCTCATCCTCGTTCACCTCATCCGTGGTGTAGGCGATCCCACACGGGATTCTCCGCTCCTCAAGCGCCCGCATGATATCCCTTGACACATGCCGTCTGGTCCATTCTTCAATGATCGATACCGCTTCGCTATGGTTATGAATCTGGGCAATGAGGTTGGAAAACCGCGAATCGGTTACGAGCTCCGCATGCCCGATCACCTCGGCCAGATCCCTCCACTGCCTGGGCGTGAGAGCTACGATGGCTACCTTGCCATCCGCCGATTTGAAGAACCCGTAGAACGGCATCCGGTCGTCCGAGTTGAGGACGTCCTTCGGCTTCCTCCCCAGCGTCTTCTCCGCGTCCTCCATGATCGGAGCCATGGACCTGTCCATCATTGCCCGGTAGTTGTTGAAGTAAAGCACATCCTGCATAGATATGTCTATATGCTGCCCCTCGTCGGTTTTCATCCTGTGGATGAGGGCCAATAAAACAGCATTGGCAGCATAGGTTCCGGTCATGAGATCAGCCCAGTAATTCGAAGGGGTTCTCAAGTTCTCCTGATCGTTCCAGAACTGGCCCGAGACCGCCTGGGCGATGATGTCGAACGCCGCCAGTTCAGGGTTCACTCCCGCTTCCCCGAAGCCTGATATGGACACGTGAATGATATCGGGCCGCAGCTGCCTGATATCTTCGTACCCGAGGCGGTGCCGCTCCAGAGTTCCGGGAATGAGATTATGGACGAAGATGTCAGAAGTCTTTGCCAGACGCCGCAGGACCTCACCACCTTCAGGCTTTCGCCAGTCGATGGAGAGCCCGTACTTGTTGCGGTTGAACACGGAGAAGTTCCGCTCTGCGCCGGGGATTAGGCTAAAGATCAGCCGCAGGGTCTGCCCTTCGGGCGGCTCCACGTGCGCGACCTCGGCGCCCATGTCTGCCAGGATCTGGGTGCAGCGGGAACCCGATATGAACTGCGTCAGGTCGACAACCCGTATGCCGGTTAGAACGCTCATGGGTAAATCCGGGGCAGGAACGGCCCGGGTGCCCCGGGCCATTGAGATCAAACCTTGATCTTTCCTTCCCGCATGGTCTTTGTCGGTCGAAAGACCTCCGCCTTGAATTTGTCCGCGAGTTCCTCACACTTCTTGACGAGGGTTTCATATCCAAAGCTGCCAGCGAGCGTGAACGGACCAATCCCTCCTCCGCCGTTGGCGATCGCGATGTCGATGTCTTTCGGATCGTCCACCACCCCCTCCTCGAGGAGCTTCGTCGCCTCGTTCACCTGGAGCGCTACCATGTGTTGGGGTTCATACTCCTTGGTCGGGTTCGAAGTATCGATCTTCGGTCTGCCCTGGGACCAGTCGTACAGCCCCTTGCCGGTCTTTTTTCCAAGGGTGTTCGCGTCCATATACGCCTTCAGGGCCTTCATCGGGGCGTAATCGGGCGAAAGCGTCTCCGAGTAGTACTTTTGTGTGTTATACACGATATCCAGTCCGACATAATCGAGGAGCTCGAAGGGCGTCATGGGCATGAACCCCTTGAAGACCGCATCGAAATCGTTGGGCTTGGGGCTTCCCGCTTGCAGGATCCTCTGGAGTAATAGTCCGGTGGGCGCGTTCACCCGGTTGTAGATGAAGCCCGGGGCGTCCTTTTTCACGATCACCGGGACCTTGTTCATCTTTTTCGCAATGGCATAGGTGATCTGCGCGGCCTCCTCGGATGTCTTCTGGCCCTTGATCACCTCAACGAGCTTTAAGAGCACGGCCGGGTTGAAGAAGTGCATGCCTACAACCTTCTCCTGCCTCTTCGTAGCAGAGGCAATCTCGGTGATGCTCATGCTCGAGGTGTTGGTGGCAAGGATGGCATGCTTGGGGGTTTTGGCATCCAATTCGGCGAAGATCTTCTTCTTGAGGTCGAGGATCTCTGGCGCTGCCTCGATCACGAAATCCGCATCCTTGACTGCCGCGTCGAAATCCACGAGTGGCTCCAGCCGTGCCAGGGCCTCCTTGCGTGCATCTTCGGTGATCTTGCTCTTGCTCGCCAGCTTGCCCAGACTCTCCTGGATCGACTGGACGCCCTTGTCCACAAAGGACTGTGCAACGTCCCGCATGGCCACCCTATACCCGGCCATGATCGCCACTTGTGCAATGCCGTTTCCCATGGCCCCGGCACCGATAACCGCTATCTTTCTTACATCATCAGCCGTCATGTTTTCCCTCCTGGACATCATTTTCTATCACCCTGACTCAAGATCAGCGGCTCAACTTCACCTTGAGAAATGAAAATTTATCAAGCAGATTGTCCGTGTCCTTTCTTCCCCGTCCTTCGCAGAGGAGAGGGAATAGGGCGCGCACCGCCTCTTATTCGCCCTTGAATACCGGCACGCGTTTCTCGAAAAAGGCAGTGAAACCCTCCCGGGCATCTTGGGTCGCAGCGACTTTCTTCACACCCTCCTGCTCGATCCTCAAACCTTCCTCCATCCCTTTGTACAGAAGGCTGCATATCGCCTTGAGCACACAGCTCACCGCAATCGGCGGCCGCGCTGCAAGTATTGCTGCCATCTCCAGTGCGTCTTTCATCACCTCGCCGGGGGCGGATACCTTATCGACCAGTCCGATCTCAAAAGCCTCTCTGGCGGTCAGCCGCTTGCTGAAAAGAATGAGATCGAGCGCCTTACCTCTCCCAAGGAGCCGCGTCATCCTCTGGGTCCCTCCCCATCCCGGGATGATACCGAGGTTGAGCTCGGTAAGACCGATCAAAGGCTTCGGCTGGTCAACTATGATCCGGAAATGGCATGCCAGAGCCAGCTCACAGCCGCCACCGTAGGCAAACCCGTTGATCGCGGCGATGACGGGTTTCGTGAAAAGGTCCACCCTCGTCCAGGTCTGCTGTCCCAGAGGGCCGCACTTGTCTGAATTCGCCGCATCACTCACATCGAAACCAGCAGAAAAACCCCTCTCTCCTGCCCCGGTAATGATCACCACCCGCACATCTTTGTCGTTTTCCAGCTCATCGAGGGCCCTGTTGAAGTCTTCCAGCGTGGCAAGGTTCACCGCATTGGCAGGCGGATGATTGATGGTGAGAACCCCGATTTGATTCTTCTTTTCAAGCAATACATTGGTAAATTCCATTGCTACAAACCTCCTTTAAAAAATATGCCCTAGTATACACGAAGAGCGAGATAAGGGGAAACCTCTTTTTATAAAAAGGAAGTTACTCTTTGTACCCATTCCTGATAAACTCAAGAGGTCCACCCCCTTGACTTGATCAATTAATGATTTACTTTTATAATATTGTCGTAAGACAAGCCCATCATGTTTGGCTCCTGGTTTTGCTTGCCTTATTAATCCACAAGGAGGTTGTCATGAAAGGCATGCGGAAGTATCTGTTGCCCTTTATTCTGCTCTGCGTACTTGCATTTCCCGCCCGCGCCGGGGTATGGGACATGGATCTGCCATATCAGGGCGATGACCCTCAGTGGGCAAAGGTCAAGGCCATGTGGGATCGCCATTGGGACGGGAAGAACCTCGACGAGATCATTGGAGCCCTGGCCAAGATTCAGGAGAAAGACCCTGACAAGGCTGAGCCCTATCTCTGGCTCAGCAGGATCTACTACCTGAAGGCAAGGTGGGAGCGAAAGGACCGGCAGGCGAATTATCAGAAGGCGGAAAACTATGCGGTTCAGGCCCATGAAATCGATAAAGGCAATCTCCTGGCCCTGAAACTCCTCGTGGATACCATGTCATATTCCGGAAACACAGCCAATACCCTTTTCCGTTATGGTGATTGGATCAGGGGGGCTTCTCCGCTCCCAGTTGGAGAGGCATTGCCCCCGCAGCGTTCCTCGGAGGTATGGAACAGGTTCGTTATCCTCTGGGCTCAGCGGGTGGATGTCGAGAAGGGGATAGCGGCGGTAAAGATTCTGGAAGAGCTCGCGAGCGCGAATCCGAACGACGGGTTTGCTCAACTCTGGGCCTGCCGGGGCAACTACTATCTCGGAGAATACTATACCTCGGTGAGACAGCACGACGATATGGCCGTACCGTACTATAAGCGGGGGGCTGAGTTCGGGGAGAAGGTGCTGAAGATCATGCCTTATAGCGTTCCGGCACATTACTGGTATCAGCTCAATGTCGCGCGGTCGATTCAATATACGGGCATGCTCAACAAGGCGCGGCATTTCAACACCCTGCTGAAATCCTTGGTCTTCTGCTCAAGGGAAAACAACCTCTACTACTTTTTCGGACCGGCCCTCACCCTTGCCACCATGATCACCAATGGCGGCTGGGTCACGGAAAAGGGTATGCAGCTCACCGGCATCACCCTGGAAACCGAGCTTGATCAGCTCGAACTCGCGGAGATTCTCTATCCGGATTATTTCTATATCCCGTACGCAAAGGCGGATGTGCTCGCCTATAAGGGGCGAAAAGACGAGGCCCTCATGATCCTCGAGAAACTCCTTGCCAGAAACCCCGATGCAAACAAGGTCATTGCGCCAGAGAATCGATGCTTCCAGAGGATGGCCCAGCAATTATGCGAGGAGATGAAGAAGGGGAAGTAACAAGGGATAGTGCTTTGAGCACGATCGTTTTTTAAAAGGTGCTCTGCCATATAGGATGGATACTTTCTGCGGCGTATTCCATCACCAGGCCGTACGCTAAAAGGGATCTATACACTTTTCTCATGGGGGAAGTTCGGTGCAGTCGGCCGATTGACACCTCCTCAACCCGGTCTCTATCCCTCCATCCAATGTTCTCTAAAAATAATATAAAAAGACCTCTTGCTTTGGCGAGGCTAATCCTGTATTATCTGAATGTTGATTCATTCTTCAATAGAACAGGTATAAAATTCAAGATACAGGAGGAAGTATGGTGAGGAGAATCAAAAAGGCAGCGGTTATCGGCTCAGGAATCATGGGTGGTGGAATAGCCGCCCTCCTTGCCGGTGCGGGTGTTGACGTACTGCTGTTGGACATCGTGCCTTTTGATCTGAAGGACGAAGAGAAGAAGGACCCGAAGGCCAGGAACAGGATAGTCACAGCCGGACTGGAGGCACTACAGAAGGCAAAACCCCCGCTCCTCTATGCCAAGGAAGACATGGGGCGCATCAAGACCGGTAACCTTGAGGATGACTTCGACAAACTGGCAGATTGTGATTGGATTATCGAGGTCGTGGTTGAGAATCTGAAGATCAAACAGGACCTGTTCAAGCGCATTGACGGGGTCCGGAAACCGAACACAATCATTTCCTCGAACACCTCCGGTATCCCCCTCAAGGACATGTCCGTGGGTCTCAGTAAAGGCTTCAAACAACATTTCCTGGGCACCCACTTCTTCAACCCGGTGCGTTACATGCACCTCTTGGAGATTATCCCCGGCGCTCAAGCCAAGAAAGAGGTCCTCAATTTCATAGCCGATTTCGGGGAGAAGAGGCTCGGGAAGGGCATCGTCTGGGCCAAAGATACTCCAAACTTCATCGGCAACCGCATCGGTATTCACGGGTTGGGCTTGACCATGAAGATGATGCTCACAGACGGGCTTACGATTCCAGAAGTCGATGCCATCTTCGGTCCGCCCTTGGGACGCCCCAAGACCGCTATCTTTGCCACCAGCGACCTGGTGGGCCTCGACACCCTGGCGCATGTCACCGAGAACACCTATGAGAAATGCGTCGATGACGAGGAACGGGACGTCTTCAAGGTGCCTGCGTTCGTCAAGACCATGATCGAGAAGAAGCTCTTAGGGAACAAGACCAAGGCGGGCTACTACAAGTCCGAAGTCACCCCCGAGTGGAAGAAGATCAAGAAGGTGATCAATCCCGCCACCGGCGAATACGAGACGTTCGATAAAGCGACCTTTCCCTGCCTCGACGCCGCCAAGAAGGCCCCGACCCTCCCCGATAAGCTGAAGGCCGTCGCATATGGCGATGACAAGGGCGCCAAGTTCGCCTGGAAGATTACGGCCGGCGCATTCGTCTACGCCGCCAACCGCATCCCGGAGATCTCCGACACGATCGTGGAGATCGATAATGCCATGAAATGGGGCTACAACTGGGAGCTGGGTCCCTTCGAGTCCTGGGATGCCATCGGACTGAAGGAATCTGTGCAGAAGATGGAAAAAGACGGGTACAAGGTGCCTGAAAAGGTCACGAAGATGCTTGCCCAGGGTGCCACCTCCTTCTACAAGATCGACAAGGGCAAGAAGCTCTTCTACGACTTTGCCACGGAGAGCTACAAGCCGGTCAAGGCCAGCGCCAAGGCCCTCGATCTTGGCACCTTCAAGGCCCAAAACAAGGTTGCCAAGACTTCCGCATCCTGCTCGCTCATCGACATCGGCGACGGCGTCTTCTGCCTGGAATATCATTCCAAGATGAACGCCATCAATAAAGAGATGATCGATTTCATAGCTACGACCACGCAGTACGTGGAGGCCAATGGTTCCGGTATGGTGATCGGCAACCAGGCTACCGGCATGCCGGCACCCTTTTCGGCTGGCGGCGACCTATCCTACATGCTGAATCTTGCCAAAGCGGGAAATTTCGCCGAGATCGATCAGTTCATCCGCAATGGCCATGCCAGCATCTTGGGCATGCGCTATGCCCCCTTCCCCGTCGTTGCGGCACCATTTGGCCTGGCCCTGGGTGGCGGCTGCGAAACCTGCCTAGCATCTGATAGGATCGTTGCGCATACGGACCTCTTCATGGGGCTCGTTGAGATCGGTGCCGGTCTGCTCCCCGGCGGATGCGGCATGATCAATCTCTGGCGAAAATACATCGAGTCTAAGCCGGAAGTGGCCAAGATCACCGACCTGGGTGGGTTCTTCATCCAGGCCTTTATGCTTGTGGCCCAGGCGAAGGTTTCCAGGTCCGCGGCCGAAGCCAAGGCTAACGGGTTCCTGGGCGCCAACGACCGGATCGTCATGAACAGGGACAACCTCATCGGCGAGGCCAAGAAGGAAGTGCTCAAGATGCTGGATGACGGGTATGCGCCGCCGATGAAGAAGAAGATCCCCGTATTCGGGCGCGAGGCCCACGGCATGGTCTGGGCCGAGATGCTCAACATGAAGGGTGGTGGATACATCACGCCGCATATGGAGGTCATCGCCAAGAAGATCGCCCACTGCATGTCCGGTGGAGATGTTCCGCAGGGCACCCTAGTGAGTGAGGAATATCTCCAGAGCCTGGAGCGGGAGGCCTTCGTCGATCTGTGGAAAACCGAGAACACCAAGAAGATGGCCGAACACATCATGGCGACGGGCAAACCGCTGATGCTGTAAGGCAGAGAATGAATTGAAACGATAGGAGGAGAAACCTATGTCAGAGGCTTATATAGTCACGTCAGTAAGGACACCCGGATGCAGGAGGACCAGAGGCGCCTTTGCGCAGACGAGGCCCGAGGATCTTTTGAAAGCCGCACTTGATGCTGTGATCGAGAGGACCCCCAGTGTCGAAAAGAAAGACGTCGAGGATATCTTGGTGGGCTGCGCCTTCCCGGAAGCGGAACAGG
>Ga0315293_10002079_pt1 | contig 19330 bp, 24 predicted proteins | sample YL17G13_20_MG_FD_203071 | JGI IMG/M metagenome (GOLD analysis project Ga0315293, IMG submission 203071) | Sediment microbial communities from Yellowstone Lake, YNP, Wyoming, USA - YL17G13_20 | ecosystem: Environmental > Aquatic > Freshwater > Lake > Sediment | place: USA: Wyoming | collected... | reverse complement strand
CTTCCAAAAGGGATGATTTTTTCCAGACATCCTTTTATGCCATTTATCAGAATTTTCTTTGCCCATGATTTCTTCATGGGATTTTCCTAATTTATGGGAACTCATAACTTTTATTGTATTTTTAGAATGTCTATGTTCCCAAAAAGGATTTTTATTACCTTTCATTCTTTCTTTTAATTCTTTTCTTTTTTGTTCTGCTTTTCCCTTTCCCATGATTTCTTCGTAAGTTTTACCCTTGAAAAAATCACTAATCTTTTTTCTTGTTTTGTTTGATACATGATGTCCTAATTTTGATAGACTTATTTTAATTCCAATTTCTTTTGGTCTTTTTATTCCTTTTTTAGATTTAAAATATTCCAGCATTTCTTTAATAGTTTTTTTATCAAATTTATCTTCCCATTTGTAACCTTTTTTAAAAGCAGTTTTTAATGTTTTCCTATAATGCTCTTCTGATTGTTGTTTTCCTAATAAAGAATTCCTAATTTTATTTTTATGTTCTTCTGTAAATATTCTCATTTCTTTTGCTTTTTTTTCACCATATAAATCTTCCCATGTTGTCCCAATCCTAGATTTATAAACACAATCACGAGAACAATATTTATGTTTAGAATTATATGTTTTAAATTCTTTCAAACATTGTTCGCATTTTTTTATCATCTTTATTTTAATTTTTTATAGTTTATAAATATTGTTATAGGTATTTCCCTCATAAATAGCGTCCTTTTATAAATCTCATAGGATTTAAGAGTCCGCGTTCCCGTTGTGGCATACCTTGATTATTTATTGTAACTCCTGTTCCCTGCCCTAATGTTGCCTGTGTATTTGTATTCTGTGAAACCTGTATCATTTCCCTTAAACTTCTTTTCTCCGCACCATTTAAGGCACGTTTATATGTGTCATGCACGACGTCTTTTAATTCTGTGACTATCATTTCATAATTTTTTCTTTTTTCTGAATCATCCATGCCAAAATCTATATCACGCATGAACAACAGGTTATTAACCGCCCTTCCAAAATCATAGACTTTAAAATTGATTTCTTCATTTGTGTAGTCTGCAAGAACTTTATTTTTATTGACATATAAAGCCAATATTTTCATAATTTCCTGTATGCCCACAGCACTTAGCGTATTATTTTCAGGGTTAGAGTTTACTTTCCATATCATATTCCCATTTTCAAAAGTTGGCACATCATTTTTTAAGATATGCTCTATTCTCTCCAGAATCTCATTTAGATCCAACTGCCATTTAGCTATATTATCTTCAGGTCTGCCGGTAAAACTGGACATTTGGGATCTATAACGGGGATCTTCATTATACCTTATTTGTTGCGTTTGCTTGTATGAATTATTTAATTCTTCCCTTTCAACATCTTTTATAGCTTCCAGTATTTCTGCATCACTATAACCCATACCAGTAAATCTGTCAAAATCGCCTTGTGATAATTCCATTGTTTGAATCATATTATTCCCCCTCTAATTTCCAGTCCTGTCATTATCTTACGCACCTGCTTTTCTATGTCAAATTTACCTTTCGCTTTTATAGGCTTTAATCCCAGTGCCTTTGCTGTGAAGTCCTGACTATAAGCAAGTTCTGTAATCATTTTGTTTAAGTCTTTTGTCCTATTTGACTTTTTTATAGTGCCTTCAAAATTAAATAATAAAGGCGGTATGACAGGCTTATTAGGTCTAGGATATGCAGGTATAGGAATATAAGGGGGATTTAAATAATTCAATTCTGGTTTTATTATTTGTGGTATCTTATAGATCTGCCTTTGGCTTGATAGACTAGGCTGTGCAAATTTAAATGCAGGCTTATTTCCCTGTCCCTGATTTAAAATATTTTTTATCAATACCTTGTCTAATAATTTAGATTCAACCTTATTTATATTGACCTGATTAATTCTTGTCTTTGGCTGTTGCTTGTTTAAAAATGATGTGTCAAAAAAAGGGACATTCCTATATGTTTCTGGCTTATATAATAACCTGTTGATACTTTGTATTATCGCATTATCTAAAACTTTTGTTACCGACGGTGATGGCGGTAATATCTGCTGTGGAAATACTTGTGGTTCAAAACCTAATAAGGATAATTGCGCTTTCTTGTTCATGGAAGGAAACTTTATTGATTCACCAAAATCAATTATTCTTTCTTCCTTAAAATAAGAAGGTTTTAAGATCAATCCATAATCTTTTTTGTTGAAATATAATCTTCTTATATTTTTCATCAAATCAGTTGATCTGGTTGCCTTTGATACAGGGAATGACACTACCTGAAAATTACCTTCTTTTGAAAAACCTTTTCCATAACCGCCGAAAACTTCTGATTTTCCACTTTCTAAGAAAGTCTCACCATAAAAGACAGGCTTTATTTTTTTATAGAGTTTTACTTTTGTGAAGAATTCTTCACCTTTATATAAATCGGCTATATATTCATCAATAACTCTTGGTATTTTACCCCCCCTGAATCCTTTATAAACTTTTGGGATTTCTCCGTATTTTTCAAATACATAATCATAAGCATTATTATAAAATTTTGTATATTCTTTACCCGTCAAACCTTTAATAAAACTATCTTTATTCAAATTAAAAATAGCATGACCTTTTTCGTGTAATAAACTTTTTTCAATTTCTTTTATATTGTTGATTTTTGGATTTGTTCCTATAATAGCACCTTCATGTGAATATGCACCAATAACATCAACATTAAATTTTCTTTTCATATGATTTATAAAACTTTTTGGTAATTCTGTTTCTCTTAATTTTCCATAAGGTATTAAAAATTCTTGATTAGCAAAAAGTTTTCCTTCATTAAATAAACGTATTCTGCCCTTGACATCTTGCATACCAGAAGTTAAGATCTTAGTTTTTCCACTCAATCCCATGTAAGAAATGGAACTTTCCGCTTTTCCTGTATAGATATATTCGTTCAAATTTCCTAATCTTTTCAGTTTCAATAATGCTTGTGTAGTCTGTCGTGAACTTATATTATCATTTCCTATGAACTTGACAGGTTTATATGCAAATCCAACAGGCGCAATACTTTTTTCTGATACTTGATAAATATAATTTTTATTATCTATTTTTAAAGGTTTAGCGAAAGTATATGATGTTTCTTTCAATAATCTTTTCTGGCTATAAATATTATATGCCTTGTTTATATCATAAATGAAGATCCCCAATTCTGCTAATCTAAGGCTTACTACTGCTATTTCACCGACGGGTAAATCAGTCTTCAGGAATTTATCAATAGCTTTTCCTTCTTCCCACATTTCTTTTTTCCCGGGTTTAGTCCCAAAAGTATATCCGAGTTCTGTCGCCATTAATGGAATTCTTGTATAAGGATTGATATAAAGCGAAGATCCAACAACAAATTTATTTATACCTGATAATGTGATTCCTTTGATATTTGATTTATATAAAGCATCAACATATGGTCTTAATGATTTTGGTGATAAGGTTTTCATTTGGCGTTGCATTAACTCTGTTAAGCCAAAGGCAGTCTTATTAACCGCAGTATCTTTTAAGAATAAAACCCCTCCCAATGTTCCTTTTTCCTTGAATGTTTGTTGTGTCTCTCCATAAAAAGATAATTTCTTTTCAGGTTTCAGCATAGTTAAACCCTGTTCATAAACTGCATATTTTAATATATCTGGCGACCTGTCTATATAAACATTCAATTTTTCAGGTGATAAATAACCTGTTGTTTCACTTGATAGCATATTGACTTTTTTCCTGTTAAAAACCCCTGTATCAATCCATCTTCCAGAATTATCTTTTATAAAATAATGATCTTCTAGATTTGCATTTTGTGTATTCAATTTATTTTCTGTTGCTATTCTTCCAGTCCCAACTTCTACAGCCATAGTTTTGGATTGGGAAAAAGGTTTTCCGCCATAAAAAGAAATATAATTGTCTTTTTTATTGGAAATATTGAAAGTTGAAAGAATATTTTTAATACTGCCGGATTCTTTTAAAGTAACACCACCATATTTTCCTTCTAATATAAAACTCCTTGCCTGTTGTTCTCTTTGTTTTTCTATATTTAATTTTTGCTCAGGATTTTCATAAAAATAACCAATATTTCTTCCTAGATATTTCTCTTTTAGATAAGGATCTGTCTCTATCTTCTTGCTTACCTCTTCAGCAGTAGCCTTGAACTCAAAATCTACCGACGGTAAATATTGTCTCTCTGCTTGTTGTCTCTCTGCTATTTTCTCTTTTAAATTCTGTGTCTCTAAATCAAACTGTTCTATCATCTCCCATTTTTCTCTTACACCTTTCGGCATATTGGAATAATATATTTTATGCCTTGAAAAATATTTTGCCTCTTCCCACTCCTTTAATTCGTATTCATATTTTTTCTTTTCATTAAATTGCGCTTCCCTCTCTCCTAATTGAAGACCATATTTAGAACTAAATTCTTCTGGAGACATGTATAAATTTTTTATCTCGGGATCAATAGAATTATAACGGCGTACATATTCTTTCACCGTAAGAGGGTTTGTTTCTGTGTCAGAATAAAGATTCTCTCCTGCAATATTTATTTTAGCTTTTAATTCATCTATCCGTCGCTGTTCTGCTATTTTCTTATCCCTTTCTTCCTGCTGTTGCCTTAGTCTTTCAGTTCTTCCTAAAAAATTATTTGTTGGTGTCGCTAGTTGCGATGAAAATTTAACCATTCTTTTTTATGTTATACAAGGGTATAACATATATTTAAATTTATGTTATCATAAAACTTATATACATACTATACAATTATTAATAATGGCTTTTAATAATAATAATTCTTTTGGTGATGCTTCTGGAAACAAGACAATTTCTTTAGGTCAGGACACATGGAACATATCAGATGGTTATACAAAAATAAAAATTCTTAGAATATTAATTGAAATAGATTTGTATGAAACTATCGCACATTTTGGATATAAGGATATGGATGAAAAGGATTTTTCCGACGACGAAATCATAAGGCAGAAAAGAGTGGAAGCATTGTTCAGGGTTTGCTTTTTATTAAAACAGCTTTTGGGAAATTGCAGATTTAGTTTAGAAAAAAAGAATATGCGACTGATATATACTTTTTATCATCGGATAAATCAGGTGGAAGAAGTCATCGACGGAGTTTTTGAAAAGAAATACGATCTGGTATGCAAGACAGAAATTACTACTATAAATGAACAACACTTTAGGTTGTGTAGTAACACCTTAAGAGTAGTAAAAGATGAAATGAATTTCCCAATTAACGACGCTGGTTTGATTTTTAGAAGGTCTGATGAAGTTGATTTGGATAAGATTATGAATGATATAATTGAAGGCGGATAGTTCTATTTTCTGACATTTTGTAGCATTTTGTAACATTTCTATTGCCTTTTTAACGTCTAAAAAGCCCAAATTTAGGCTTTTTAGACGTTATGCTACGGTGTGGTTACACTGTGGCTATGTTATTTTGTAACATTTTGTAGCATTTTCTGACATTTTGTAGCATTTTCTGACATTTTGTAGCATTTTCTGACATTTTGTAGCATTTTCTGACATTTTGTAGCATTTCTATTGCCTTTTTAACGTCTAAAAAGCCCAAATTTGGGCTTTTTACAGAATGTGCGAACTTTTGACGCGTAAAACCCGTTTTTCTTGGGCACTACATGAAGCCCTAATTCATAAAAATTTCAAAAAAAATGTAGTGCCCAAAAACCTCAAAAAATAGAGATAATCGCTATTATATCTAAGTTTATAAACTTCTGTTATATGGAAATACTATGGTTCAAGAAGTGATAGAAGAATATGTAAAATATTTGAAGTCTGTTAGGAGTTTATCAAACAGAACAATAGGTCTTTATTATTATTGGCTAACTAAATTAGATTCATTGGAGATCACACAGTCAATAATAAATAATTTTGTAAAGAAGCATAATAATTCTTTAGTCCGTGCCATGCTATTAAGTTACATTAGCTTCCTTGAATTTGAAGGTGCAGATAATATTTACTTGAAAGTCCCACCCATCTATAAAAGGAGAAAGTCAAGAATTCCCGTCGATATAAGCGATTCTGAATTAGATAAGTTAAGAGAACATTTTTTAAACAGGGGATATAAATATGCACTGGCATTTGAATTAATGTATCAAGGCGCTTTACGTTGCATGGAAGTAGAAACAATAAAAGTAAATTCTTTTGACTGGGAGAAATGGCTTTCTAATACTGATGACTTCTGCGAATTAAGAGTTATTGGAAAAGGCGACAAGGAAAGAAAGGTTTTAGTCAGTTCTAAAATAATGAATGAAATGTTAAGAAACCTTATAGAGAAATTAAATATCCCCGACGTAGATTTCCTGAAAGAATATTTAAGGGTGAATGAAACGCCTTTATTTAAGCAGATGAAATACAAAACATTGTATTATAATATCGCCACCCACACGTCAGGATTATTAGGGAGAAGGATAAGACCGCATGAAATAAGGCACACAAGAGCAAATAATCTAAGCGAAGAAGGAGTAGATATTTATGACATCAAGAATTATTTAGGACATTCAAGTATAGCGACTACTGAAATTTACGTCAGGAGATCCACAGAAAACAGTTTGAAAAATATTAAAGAAAAAATAGGTTAAAAATGTATGTAAAAAGACTGCCAGTAATAAAACTGCTAAATTTATCCAGAACTATTGTATGCACCTTGCTAAATAAATTTGACTGTTTTACTGTTGTATGCGGAAATACGGGACTTGGAAAAAGCACCTGTGCTTTACACTTAGCTAGATATGTAAGACTGGAATTTAAGAAATTGAAGGAATTAAAGCCCGAAGTAGTAAAATATTATTATGAAAGAGTTATGAAAAATAAAGGCGTTCCTTTGGAAGAATTTGTCGCCTATCTTATTGAATTAAGGGATAAGAACAGATATACTTTTGCTTTAGGTCGTGATGTGATTTATACGCAAGAAACCATGAAAAAGATATTATCATCTTATCAAAGAATAGGCATAGCAGATGAAATGGTAAACATTACGTTTAATAGAGATTTTACAAGTTTAGGAAACAAGGATATTATAAAAATGATTAATATGTATAGGGATCATAATAACTTGATTATAGCTTGTATTCCTAATTTTATTGTTTTGGATAATCAGATAAAAAATCTAGTTAAGTTAAGATTAGATGTTGTAAGAAGGGGTGTTGCTGTCATCCAGACACCCAACAAAGTTATTTATGGTCGTGACAAATGGGATACTGCCTTAAATGAAAAGATAGAACGGGAGTGGATCTCCAAAAAAACTAAAAATCCCTCTTATGCTAAATTGACAACTTGCAGGGGAATTATGAGATTTCCACCATTAAAGCCCAGTTATGAAGCCAAATACAAAGGAATAAAGGATAGAAAAAGAAACATAATAAAAGAAAGGATGGGTGTGGATAGTGATGGGGACAGCAACGAAATAGATAGTTTTACTATCCTTTTGACAAAATTAATGAATAAAGCTGTCAAAAATGGGGAAACCCTAAAAGGCTTTGCTATGGCTAATAATATAAGTGAAGAATCACTGAAAAGAAAGTTAAGAAAAGAACTAGAAAAAAAGCATTTAAGCACAACAATAAACGCTTATTACACAGACAAGAAAGCTAGAGAAAAAGAAGAAGGTGTGTGGTAAAATATTCACAACTGTTTTTTTATAACTTGTCTGAAAAAATACAAAATCATTATCACAAATATAGTATAAAACACACCTAGAAAAAAACTAAATAAATTAAATTTTAGCAGGTATTTTGCTTCGCAATAAAGGTTAATTAATTCATAGTCTATCATTTTGCATTTCACTCCTCGATTATTATCGGATTTCCTTTTTTATTGAATAATGGCATTTCTATAAGTTTGTAATATCTTTTTAAATTTTCGATTAGCATCTCTTGAAGACTTACTAATCCAAAATTTATTCTATCTATCTTTAACTTCTTATTCAATTCTTCTGGTAAATCTATTTGTATTTTCATAGTACACCTAATATCTGCCTATATTTAAATGTTTCCTTTTGAGTACATTGTTGCATTAAAGGGTCTTAACATCTTTGGATAAGGTTATACTCCAATACCGAAAGGTATATAAAGGAGTAATGCTTAGAATAAGTATGGAAAACAAAGCATTAATTTGTGAAGATGATTATGATTTACAAGCCTTAGCACTTACAATGAAAGAAATATTAAAAGATTATAAGCTTAAAGAAAAGCCCGAGGGGGAAGAAGATGAAGTAAAAGCATTAATCTCAAGTCTATCAATAGCTAAATCAGATTGGAATACATCAGACATAGCCAACGAAGTTCTTGAGAAACTAAAAAAGGTGGTAGATGGATAAAGATGGAAGAAGCAAGATATGGTGGATTAATAGATAAGTATTGGATTTTACAGGTTATAGTAATTCCTTTATTAGTAGTTGCTTTAATAATAGGAATTATCTTTTTTATTTTATCTTTTGGATTTTCAACTGAAAAATTTAGACTATCTTGTGAAAGTTATGGTGGAAGATTTTATGAGTTACAAAATACCTCTTGTGAAATTGGTCATGCTGATTGTCTATTCAATTGTGCTTTAAACGATAAGGTGTATAACCTTGATGAATTAGGACATCAGTGGTCTTACTCAAAATATTTTTGTATAGAAGATTGTAGATATGAGAATAATAAAAATAATGAATTGAGGTGTGTATGCTAAGATGACAGAAGAAAATATAGTAAAAACCTCAATCAATCTTAAAGAGAAACTCTTAGAAGAATTTAAGATTTATTGCATTAAGAATAAAATTAGCATGACTGACAAGATAGATGAACTTATCAGAAAGGAGATTAAGGTTTGCTTATGGCTATGAATTGAATGAAAAAGAAATTAGTCTTAATGATTTAGGTATGCTTAATTCTTTTCTTGGTAAGCTCAAGAACAAGGCACAAGAAGACTTTAATGAAAGGTTAGATAAGAATGATAAGGAATTTTCAATAGAGAAAGATGGAGTTGAAGAAAATGAGTGATATAATGGTTACTATGCCTGATTTGAATAAGGAAGGCAATGAACAGCTTAAAGAGTTCTACAAGACCCAAGAAGGTTATATTTATTTTAGAGTTAGCAGATTGCCTAAGAATTGTCAAATAGGGGAATATTGCCACATAATTTGTAATGGCGAGTGTATAGGAAAACACAAGATTATTGCTATGAGGTTTGTTTCAGAATCAGAAGCACAAGAATTAAGTCATGGAGATTGGCACGAAGGAAACTATCTTATCAGAGAAGCCAATACTTTTATCGCTGATTGTTGCAAAGTCAAAATTAAGGGGTTTCAAGGATTTAGATATATTTAGAGATTATTTTTTTATTCAATTCAAGACCCTTTAATGCAACAATGTACCTTTTGAGTACATTGTGATTATGAAAAACGCAAAGGGGGGTATATGAAAAAATGTGTCATTTATGAAAATGAATGATTTTACCCCCCTTAGCGTCTTATCGGATTAATCTATATATTGGTTTCGACAAAAGATTCATTGTTTACACAAAAGCGTAATCCAATAAGCATTATTCTATCTGGCATATCCTGATAGCTTCTACTTCCTTATTTGTGTCTGGATTTCTCGCTAATATTCCTTTCTTAAAAAATAACTTTTTCCCTATTGTTCCTGTCGGATGCTTAATTCCATGTTCCAGCAAGAAAATAGAATTAGTTTTGTTAAGATCCAAAATATATTCTATTTTATTATTTTCAAGTGTTAATCTTAATGCTTTTATGTTTTCATTTGTCCTTTTATCTCTTTGTGTAATTTGTGAAACATTAACAACGACAAATGCCTGATCTTCACTTAAAATATGGGAAGATTGTAAGAAATTATTAATAAAAGCGTTCCATCCTTCAATTTGTTCCATCTTGTTTTTTATCTCCTTTCATTAGCATTGGCTTTTACCTGCTTTGAATTTAAAATCAGGGGTATTTAAACCCTTAACTTTACATTATCGATTTAGACAATCTCAGGATATATAAATATTTATGGTGTAAAAATATTATTTTGCGTAACACCTTTAAAAAAACTATCATTAAAAATTAGTGTGATGCTTTTATCATCATCATTACATATGCAACTACAAGCCATCTTTATTTGCTTAGATCCGTATATAAAAGGGTTTTTTGAACAGTCCTTATTTTTAGATATAATATAAACTGAAATTGACATAATCGCAAATATTATAAACAACATCAGTGCCAGATTCAAAAGTTTTTCATTAGAAATATTTCGCTTCATCTTTTTTTGTATATTGCTTTATTACCTTCCTGCATCTTTTACATATATAATAAGGCTTCCCTTTTCTTCCATGATTACGCTTTTTTAATAAAACTCTATGGTTGCATCTCATATAAATCGTGTTTTTCGGATACCCAATCCTTTTAAGGTTGGGAGGAGAAAAACTTGCCCTCCGAATTTAGTGTATTTTGTTCCAATCTTTTTTTTGCTAAATCTACATACTCTTGATAATTATCACAACATATAAAGTTTCTATTAAGTTGTTTACAAGCTAAAGCAGTTGTTCCAGTTCCACTAAAACAATCAACAATTATATCTCCTTCTTTTGAAGATGTTGCTATAATTCTTTTAATAATTGCTAAAGGTTTCTGTGTTGGATGAACTCCTAAACTTTCTTTTCCACCCATAATATTAAAAGTCCAAACATCTGTAAAGTTCTCTTTAGGATTAAAATATCTTCTCAAGTCTTCATACTCTTTCTTCAAGTCTTCATACTCTTTCTTCAAGTATTCACCATTAAGATATTCTCTAATCTTTAGATATTGTTCTTTAGTAATAATATTATCTCCATTAATCCAATTAGAAACACAACCTGTTAAACCTCCAGTTTTAGATGGAAATAGTTTTGCAATTTGCTTGTTTGAAACTTTTGCTCTTTTAAATTCTTCTTGTAAATATTGAGCAAACTTATTATTAGGTTTTAAATTCTCATCAAGTATTTTATCTGCAATCATCTTACCAGAATTTATGTCCCATTCATTAAAATAAAATAAAATCTTCTCTGTAATCGGAGCATAACTTCTATAAACATTCCATCCCTTAATTGTTAAGTTATTTGGTTTAACCCACGTGATACAATTAAGTAAAGTAAATATTTTATCTAATTCCACTTGAACATAAGCACTAATCTTATCATCTGCAAAAATATAAAAACTTCCATTATCTTTTAGAACTCTTTTAATTTCTTTTCCAATATTAGAAATCCAAGAAATGTAGTCTGTTAAACTTTTCCATTGATTATCCCATTCGTGTTTTCTTTGTTTCCAATCTGTTTTCATAACATTAAAATATGGCGGGTCAATTAAGACAAGATTTATACTTTTATCTTCTAAACATTTCAGTAGTTCAAGTGCATCCATATTGTATATTTTGTTTGTTTCCATAGTTCGTTAAGATACCCTACCCTTTAGGGTATGGGAGTATTTCATATTTCTATACTCCTTGTTATTATTCTTCTTATATATCCGTCTATCTGTCTTGCATAAAGCCCTACGACAAAGCAAAATATTATATATCCTATTATAACTATCCTTTGAGAAAATTTAAGATCCCCTAAATATCTGTTGTTTATTACTGTTGCAAGTGAATGAAATATTACAGCTATCATTATGCACCCTAACCAATACTTTACAGTGAATTCAGTGAATTTCACTATTCCAACAGCTTAGAAAGTATTAACACAATAGCTTCTAAACTCTCCGCTTTTTTTGATTCTATGAATAATAATTGATTCCTGAAAAAAGCATCATCATTAAGGATATTATAGGCTATTTCAGATGCTTCCAATTTAGCTCCTTCATTCGGCTTTATTTCAGGAAGTTCTTTTATTTCCTTTGCCTGTTCCACTATCTTTTTAGCTTCTTCCAATTTAGCGTTAAAATCTTCTTCTACTGGCTTTTCCACTTTCTTTGCAGATTTCTTTAATTTTTCCAGAATTTCTGTTACTTTGTCTGACATATTAAAAAATACCCCCTTTCATTTGAACAAATATTAGCAGGGGTAAAGATAAAGTAATCAAAAATATTATCAGGGGTAAGGATAAAGTAATCAAAAGAAGAAACGTATTGCACATAGAACTATTTTTACCCCTGATTTTTCGCCTCTTTTTTGAATTAGATTTTTTCTTAGGGATCTCTAATTCCCCTCTTACGTGATTATATTCTATTACCTTCATATTTTTTCATTCTCCCGCATAATCTTATATGCTCTCTAAAAACTGTTTTAAGCCTGAATGTCTTACCGCATTTTTCACACTTGTATTTTTTCTTATCCCAGTTCATTTTGTCTTACATATATCTTTGTAGATCCAAAGAATTTCATCAGTGTTAAAGACGTCTGCTTTCAGTAACGCCATCTTTAATTCATATGGCTTTAATTCATTTTCATATGCCAACTTGCACCAGTTAAGGTGTTTTTCATCAATAACACTTCTTAATATCTTGTATTTAAAAAACCATTTTAATCTTTTCTTATAGAATCTATATACTGGCTTCCCAATAAAATAAAGCAAGGCTACAATTATCCCTATATAAATTGCTGTCTTTATTACCGCCACTATAAAATCTGTTATTGCACTCATGTTAAACAGGAACTAATCCTTCAACAGTAACACCAGCGTTACTTAATGTTTCATTTAATCTGCATACCCTTTGGGTTATTTCATTGGATTTAATCAGGCTTTGCACCATCGGGTTTAATTGTTCCAGCAGTTTAGAGAACTGATAGAATATTATAACGACAGAAACAGCTACGACAAGGAATAATACAACTGTAATGACTGTATCCTTCCATTTGTCCCAAAAGGATTTCTGCATATGCCTTTGTTCCAATAATCTTTCAGTAGCCAGTCTTTGAAGTCGCATATCTTCCTGAACAAATCTAACACCCATCTTTTTACTGACTTCGTTTAAATCATCTTGAATATAATTTATCCATTCACCATCTTCCCTGATAAAATACCAATATTCATTATTCGCAGACTGCAATTTCCCTACTGGAAGCCATTTAATTATCTTAATCTTAATAATCCCTGCGGGTGCTACTTTCCAAAGCCTATCCCCTGCAAAGCCGAAGGCTACTTCTCTTGCTGTATGAATCGCAGATCTTATAGGCACACCGCCAACTTTCCTGAAAACATGAATCTTGATATAATATGATTTCTTGATGGTAAATATATAGATTAAAACCCCTATCAAGACCAAAATAAATCCAGCTATAAGAATAATTAAAAATACTGTGCCATAGGTACCTAATGATCCTATGTTTATATTTCCAAAGGGGTTAGATTCCTTTAATATTGTTGTTGTGTCTGCCATCTTATCTTTTTTCTTCTCTCTCTTTACCTTCTTTGTTTTTGTGCTTTTCGCAATAAAAATCTTTTAATATACCGCCATCCCATTCTATTATTTCAAATTCAAGGCAGTAAGACACTTGACATGGATTTTTTATTTTCATTGTTCCCTTGCATGAACCTTGCAATAATATTTACCACCAATTAAATATTTAGCCCTTTTTTTACAGGCAATAACACAACATCTTTTTTTATACTGATAATGCGACCTCTTACTGTTTCCTATATGATTTATACCTTTAGCCATAAAAAACTCCTGCTATTTCCAGTATTATAAAACTGATTAAGAAAATAAAAGTAAAAGGGATTTTAGGATCTATCTTTTTCCTTCCTTTAGGATTATTAAGATGTAGCCCATAATAACTTATCCATAGACCGCCAATAAGCATGACTGACAGCATATAAACAAAGAATCCATTATAACTGTTAAGATAGAATCCTATTAATGTATAAGTCTTGACATCTGCTATGCTTCCAAAAAAGCCAAATTCATAGAACATATAGCCTAGAATAAAGGATAAGACAGCAAAATAAATATTATCAAAGTAGATAAAAGCCATAACAAATATAGCACCAGTAAGGATGACAGAGGGGATTTTCTTAGCGTTGACATCAAAGATAGAAAATATTATAAGAAATATCAATAGAATAAACCCTATTAATAGCATTTAACTAATCCCTGCTCTATTTTTTCCTCATAGCCACAAGACCTGCATATTCTTTTTTTAGCCTTTAGCCTAATATAAATTTGCGTAGATCCGCATTTAGAACACCTTATTTTAATTAACATAAAATATACACACATAATTAGTATTTAAAGTTTTTGTTATTGACGTGAAATGTCCTTATGAATTGGCTACTGACTTAAAATTAAATTCTCCTAATAGGTGGATAGAACTTATTCAGTTGAGTAAAGGTGCGATATGAAAACGAAATTGATGTCATTAAAAAGGAATTGCATTCCCACACAAAGATTTAAGAAGACGTTTTCCATTATTAAATTAGGCAAAATTAATAAAATGGTTAATGAAGCAAAGACAGAAATAATTGTTAGAAAAATCTTGGAGAAATTTAAAAGTGAGTTTGAAGAAGATAAAAATAATTGTGTAATTATTGAAGAAAAGATGTCTGATAATCCCACAATTAATAAATTGCTAAAAACTGCTTCTAAAAGAGGAGTCGGAACAGGATACCCTGAATTTGTTATAGGATTTCCGAATAGAGAATTATTGATAGTTATTGAGTGTAAGGCAGACCTAAAGAAACATAAAAGTAAGAATTTAGACAAGTATTCTGAATATTCTTCTTATTTATCAAAAGATTTTGATGTTATTTCTATTGGTGCTTCTGGAGAAACACAAACAGAATTATTAATTGATACTTATTTACAGATTAGAGGAGAAAAAACAGCGAGAGATTTAAACATAAAAAAGCTTTATGATTTTGAAAGTTATATTAATATATTAAAAAAAGATGCAGTAAAAGAGAAATTTGATTTTAATAGATTGATGGAGTATTCAAGAGTTCTTAATCAAAATTTAAGAGATAATTTTGAATTTGAAGATAATCTTAAACCTCTTATTGTTAGTGGTATTCTTTTGGCTCTTGAAGATAATGGTTTTTGTTTAGCATATCCAACAAAAAAGAAACCTTTAGAGATAGCTGACTTAATCATAACTACCATAAAGGAAAGATTAGAGAGAGATAATATCAAAGGAGTAAAACAAAGCACAATAGTTCAGACTTATGGTTTTATGAAAACCAACACAAAAATAATAAATGAAACTAATAAAGATGGCTCTCCTAATACTCACTTAAAAGATTTAATAAAAGAAATTGAAGGCAAAGTAAAACCATTTCTGCAAGATTATAAGCAATATGACGTTATCGGAATATTCTATAATGAATTTTTAAGATATGCTAATGGTGATGGGGGTTTAGGAATTGTTTTGACTCCGAAGCATATAACTGAATTATTTGTTGATTTAGCAGAAGTCAATAAAGATAGCGTAGTTATAGATAATTGCTGTGGAACTGGTGGTTTTTTAATAAGCTCTATGAAAAGAATGGAAGACTTAGCCAAAGAAGGTAAAAAGAAAATTAAAGAAATACACTCAAAACAATTAATAGGTATAGAAGATAACCCTAAAATGTTTTGTCTTGCTTGTTCAAATATGATGTTAAGAGGGGATGGAAAGAGTAATATTTTTCAGCAAGATTGTTTTCAAATGCCCGAAGAAGATATTAAGAAATTTAAACCAACAATAGCTTTTCTTAATCCACCATATTCAAAAGAAAACGGACATAAAGAATTAGAATTTGTTTGGAATGCCCTAACTTATTTAGAAGCTGGTGCGACTTGTATAGCTATTCTACCTCAATCTTGTGCTATGAATACAAAGCAAGGTAATGAGAATGTTAAGGAAAGAATACTCCAACATCATACCTTAAAAGCAGTTATGAGTATGCCTGATAAATTATTTGATGATAGCGAGAAAAGTTCTGTAACTTGTGTTATGGTTTTTGAAGCACATAAACCTCATTCCGAAAATAATAAAACTTGGTTTGGATATTGGAAAGAAGATGGTTACATAAAAGTAAGACCTTACGGCAGAATAGATTATAGACACTTATATCAAGATAAAATAAGGAAATTTTGGTTAGAAAGTTATTTTGGAAAAAAAGAGATAGATGGCTTCTCAATTTTTAGACACGTTACAGGAAATGACGAATGGTTAGTTGAGCCGTATATTAATACTAATTTTGAGAGTCTTAAAGATATAGATTTTGAAGATACTTTAAGAGAATATTCTACATTCTTGTATTATAATAAATTGATAAATAAAGTATCAAAAGAAGCTTATAACAATAAGAAATTAGATTTAGATTTTAGCAAGTGGAAAGATGTAAGATTGGGTTTTGATAAAACTAATTATCCTGATGGATTATTTGAAGTTGTTGGCTCAAAAACAACAGATATTAAAATTCTTGAAGACAATCATAAAAATGGAGAATTAAAATATCCTTTTGTTACTACACAAGCCACAAATAACGGCGTAAGAGGATGGTATAACAAATTTACAGACGAAGGCAATATATTAATTATTGATAGTGCTGTTTTAGGTTATTGTTCTTATCAACCCCTTAATTTTACTGCTTCCGACCACGCAGAAAAATTAATCCCTCAATTTGATTTAAACGTTTATAGAGCTTTATTTTTAACTGCAATAATAAATAAAGAGCAGTATAGATATTCTTATGGTAGAAAATTTAATCAAGATAGAATAAGAGATACAATAATTAAGCTACCTTTAAAAAATGGAAAGATTGATTGGGATTTTATAGAAAACTATATCAAAGGATTGCCTTACTCAAAATACTTAGAAATCTAATTTTTTTACCCTCTCAAGCACCCTCTAACTTAACAATACATTTATTGACGCACCAATACATGTTATTTGAACATAGATAATTTTTGCTCTGCCTTTTCTATGTTCAATGTGACTTCTATACCTTTGGCTATCCTTCTTTTGTCAATAATAAGATTTAATCTTTTTAATGCTCTCCCCATCCATTTTGTAGAAAGCCAGTTCATTTCTTCAATATTTTCATAATCTACAAATGTCCTAAACTGTGTGGTTAGTTCTTTTATAGAATAATTTTGATTAGGGTATAGTCTAGAAACAAAGTCAAAAAGCATGACATCTTTACTTTCCATCATTTCATTAGTTTTTGCTTCTTTTGTTGATTTTTTAGCTATTTCTGATATTTCCAAGAAAATATCATTAGAAATGGCTTTAGCAACTAAAAACAAAGGGAAATATAATTCTAGATCCCTGCCTGTTAAGTCTGTCTTATCTATTGTAAGAAAGAAGCTATCTAAGTCTAAATCTAGTGTTGTTAGTGTTGTTAGTGTTGTTAGTGTTGTTAGTGGTAGTAGTGTAGTTATGTCTGAATATCGCCTTTTTATCCATTGATTCCATAATATATACACCTTCTTTTGGCTACACAAACTACACAACTGCACTAAATCATAATTTTCCAGTATTTTTAGCTTATTTTTGATTTCCTGCACCTGAAAACTGTCTTTAAAGTCCTCTAAGGTTTTTACATAAATAGGGTTATTTGACCTCTCCAAAACAATAGGAATACACCTAGTTCCTAAAACTTCTTCCATGCCATAGATATTAGCCATGACTATTGGAGTATAAGCGTTAAATTCCTCTAACTCTTGTATTTCCCCTTCTGCTGTCTTTTTTTTCCTTAAACGTCTTATAACCATGCCATCTTTATATCCTGCATTAAGAAATTCCCTTAAAGGTGCGTTTTCCTTCCTATTGATTCCTTCAAATTCATCTATTCCCATTGTTCCTTTTCCAGCACTCCTGAAAAGCACTGCTTCTGTTGGAGATCCTATTGTATTTCCGTTCCATGCTATACTTGTAATAAGATTAAGCGTTCTTGTCTTTCCTGATGACTTCATGGCATTAAGGAAAAGGTAGGGAAAAGTAAGAAATTGCCTATAAAAGTATGTTCCAATAACCCAAAGTGCTATAATTTTATATTCTTCTTCCTTCAAATCGCTATAATCCTTCAATAATTCTATAATACTTTCATAACAACTGCATAGAATAAACCTTTTTTCTTCTATATCATCTTCAAAAATCTTAAAATTGTTTTCCTGCAACCATTTTATATAACTCTCTTGATTTATATTAAAAAACAGCAGGTCTATTATACTCAATTCTTTAGGGTATAGTTCCCCTTTTTTTATCTTGTCAAAATAAGATCTCGTTTCAGGTCTGTTTAATGTTGATTTGTCGCTAAGATATTTTGCTTCCCTTTGTCCCTCTATTTCTTCCACCTTATCGTTTCTCCTCTTGTATGAATTTAATAGAATTAGTGGATATGACTACAACTTTGCTAAACTTATCAATAATTTCTATAAAGAAAATATCCTGCCCGTTTATTCCCTTACCAGCATAAGTGACCTCTTTGACAGTTCCCGTATAGTTCCTTGAACCCGTCGATGTTTCAACTTCCAGATATATACTTTTTCCAGAATAATCTTTCCAATCCATCATTACCTTTTTTTTTATTTAAACTAAAGAAAAAAAACAATTCTATTTATAAATTTTTATGTGCTAAAATATTATCTTTCACAACCAGATCCTTTTTAGAATTAACTAGAAAACTCTTTCCACAATTTATGCACTTTAAAGAATAGGTCATCTTTTTTTCTTGGTGAAATATTCTTCCAGTTTATTTACGTCGGTGAAATGCTTTACATCTAAATCATCACATATCTTAAGAAAACCATCGTAACTGCTTCCGCAACATCTTAAGGCATCTTTCTTTTTAACCCAATACCTTCCACATTGTTTGCAATAATGAAAGTCCTTGTCTGCCATTTTCATACATTTTAATCCAACCCCCTTTTCTTCAATTTAGACAGAACTCTTTTAATGACATTTTCATAACTTTCATTGTTTACAATTTTTATGTCCTTTAATTCCCTTTGCGTTTCCTTTGACAATCGGATCATTGGGTTTTTTGCCATGTTATACAAGCGTATAACAACTATATAAACATTACTATAAAAAGTATAGAGAAAAAGAAAAAATAAGAAAAAAATAAAAATTCTTATGCTGTGCCGATGTTTTCACTGCCTTTTGAAGATCCCATAATCCCGCTACTTTTTATTGAAATAACTATCAAAACCACTAATGATATCAAAACAAGCATAGCACCTATAACGATTATGACATCATTAAAGTCAATAGCACCCGCTAGTGAATGAACTGTATCATTCATTGTGTTTGTTGCTGTGTTATCATTGTCATATCTGTATGATCCAGATATATTGAGTTTTGTATTATTATAATCAAGATGTAGTGCATTGTTTGTATAAACCTTGCACCCGGTAGCAGAAA
>Ga0315293_10002076_pt1 | contig 19341 bp, 23 predicted proteins | sample YL17G13_20_MG_FD_203071 | JGI IMG/M metagenome (GOLD analysis project Ga0315293, IMG submission 203071) | Sediment microbial communities from Yellowstone Lake, YNP, Wyoming, USA - YL17G13_20 | ecosystem: Environmental > Aquatic > Freshwater > Lake > Sediment | place: USA: Wyoming | collected... | reverse complement strand
GGGTCGCTCAGGGGCGCGGCACTGCCTTCGGCGCTTCCGTCACGGCCCCTCTTCTCCGCATCACCGCGGTCGTCTCGCGGGCATTGTGCGGGAGGCGCCGGATCTGAATCTGTTCGAACTCGGCCGACAACCGCTCACTGGCTTCCTGCTCGTGCCTCCTCCGGTTGGGCGTGACGTACTTGATCGTCATCACCGCAGGCGCGCCTGGCCTGAGCAATGGCGCGAGCTGGCACAGCAGTGAGGCCACCTCCGCGGGGTCACGGTTCATGTCCGACGTGAGTATGTCGAAGTGCCCCCACTGGTCCGGGTTCTCGAGCAGCATCTCGGCCCGGAACCGCAGGTGGCGCAGATTCGGCAGATGCTCCACCTCCGGGGCGAGTTCCGCCGGGTCCACCGCGACCACCTCCGAGACTGCGCCTGCGAGCACCGCGGCCCACCCGCCAGGCGCCGAACCCAGGTCCAGCGCGCGCCCGGTGGCGGGCAGCGCTACCGCAAACGACTCGAGTGCCTCGCGCAGCTTCCACTGAGCGCGGTTCAGTGGCCGTTCGCCTGGCGCGTACTTCCTCTGCCTGTGCAGGTCTTTGTGAAGCATGTGGACAGGGCGGTTCACGCCGACATAGGCGGTGTTCTGGAAGACCTGCACGGTGACGTGCCAGTCGGTCTCCGTCTGGTACTCCCCAACGGCGCCACTCGTCCGCTCGAGAATAGCCGCCACCGCCTTCTCGAGGTCACGCGCCTGCCACCCATGGCTTCCCCTCCGGCGGCAGCGAACGACAAACGTTTCGCCCGCCTCCATCCGGCCAACGTCCCCCGCGGCAGCCGCAACGTCGGCGAACGAATCCGCCGTTGGCGACACCGCGATCTGGCGCTGGACAGGCGTGATAGACGCCACAACAGTCGTGTCGGCCTCTCTGACGCGCTCTACTACCTCCTCTTCTGAAAGGGTGACCAGCATCAGCAGGTTGCCCTTGAGGAACAGCGGCTGGAACGAGGCCCCTGGGAGAATCCGGCGCAACTCCTGTCTGGCATCGGCCTCGAGGCCGGCCGGGGACGTGACGATGAACTGAGACGGTGACCGGGACGTCATGGGCGATCTCCTGGGAAGCTGTATCAGAGCCGGAGAAGCAGCCAGGATTCCCCGCGCTGCGGGTCCGATACGACCTCCGTAGCAGGTTCTGCTGAAGACCCTGAGGCGAGTGGCTTCGCTCGGGGCGGGCTGACTTCCTCTGTAGGCCAGGGGTTCAAACGCCCCAGACCCCCTCTGACGGCGCTGAAGGCCGCTCGGCGGGCATGTTGGCCGTTCGCGCGTGGCGATCATCAGCTGCGTTAACTTGACCTACTCGGTAAGCGTGTCCGGCCCCTGTACGAAGACCGAAGGCCGTTCCACGGACTTGGCCTGCTCTGCCGGCGATCAGTATGCGTACTCATCCGGCCGCGTCCACTACGCCCAGGGCATGATCGGCGAAGCGCTGGCCAGGCTGCGGCAGTCCGCTTCCCGGCGTGTCCGTGATGTATCCCCAGGCCCCGCCGAAGCGGTAGGGGTTCTGGGTCGGGTTCGTCCAACCGCCCATGTAGCGGCCGAAGGCATTACGAGACGGCGGCCAGATTACCGCAGCAGCAGAGACGCAAACCCAACTATTGCAAAGGTGCCACCAATCGCCAACGCAAGCAGTCCAATGCCGCGAGCAATGCGCGCCCACTGAGGAGTCGCTGGCACTGACCCGTCGTTCGGTTTCTCCGGGTACGGAGTATCCACCGGCAGGTCAGGGTCGAGAAAGAATCGGAGAATCCTCCCCACCCACACATGGTTGTACAGAATATAGGTCCCAAGTACTGCAAGCGGTAGTCCAAAGCCGATACAGTAAGGGCCACAGCGGGCCCAGTCAACAGTCTTGGCTGGAGAGACCCGAGGGGCCACTGCCCCCTCTTGCCGCAGGAGCACGCTCTGCAACACGCCGACGCCGAGTGAATACACTCCAAAGAGGATGAAGGCGACAGCTCCAGCTGTGACGACAGCTTGCCAGAGACGCGGGTTGAAGAAGACGGTGACCCGGACTGTTCTGAAGAACCTGTGAGCCTTTTCGTGCTCCGCCCGAGCCCAGCCACGCGCCAAGACTTTGCGACCCCGGTAGAGCACGGCCCCTAGGGCGAGAGACAGTAGGCCCACTAGCGCTGTCGCTAACTGCTCTGGCATGAGCTCACCACGCATAGTAGACCACTACCTGGGCGGGCAACTCCCGCTGGCGCTGGCTGCCTCGTCCGGTCTCCTCCAACGTCGCCCGCACCCGCGGCAGGGGGACAACCTTGTTCAGCACCCCCAGGCTGAGATAGTCGCTCGATCGGGGCCCTGCAGGCAAGGCGACGGGTGAACGCGGCATGGTGTGTCACCTCCTGTCCAGAAATGGACAGAAACACCACATCAGGCGCTAAGTGAACAGTGTTGGGGTTAGGACGGCTTCGTCCGAGGACATTCAGCTCAGACTGTCGATTCGCTTATCTGAGCGAACAGTGTTGGGCTTAGCCGCCCTTCTGCTCGGTCAGTTGCTTCACGAACTGCACGTATTGCTGCGCGTTCATCAACGACCTGACCTCGGCCGGGTCGGACAGGTCTATCTTCGCCATCCAGCCGTCGCCGTAGCAGTCCTGGTTGATTCGCTCCGGCTCGTCGTCGAGCGCTGTGTTCACCTCCACCACGCGGCCGCTCACCGGTGAGTTGACGTCGGCGACGGCCTTCACAGACTCGACGCTCCCGAGCGGCTCGCCGCGGCGCGTTTCATCGTCCGCGCGAGGCAGCTCCACATAGACCACGTCGCCGAGCTGCTCCTGCGCGTAGTGGGTAATGCCAACCGTGGCCGTGCCGTCCTCGACGCGGGCCCACTGATGGCTCTCGCTGTAGTAGAGATCCCCAGGATACACTGATCGCCTCCTATCATCTCGCGGCGCGACTTCCGCCTAGGATCGTGGCCCCGTCACCGCCACGGGCGACGGCCGCGCAGCCCCCTGCGCCGTCGCGCAACCCATACGGCACGCCTGACTGGCTTACCTCTTGTGCTCCCCAATATTCACCGGCTGGACAGGCGCAATCCTTCCCAACCTCGCGAGCAGGCCAGACATCTCGCGGGAGGCCGGAACCGAGAACGCCAGGACCTGCCCGGTCAGGGGATGGCGGAAAGACAACGTCTGTGCGTGCAGCGCCTGCCCCGGCAGCGCCTCGACCAGCGACAGGGTTTCTGCATCGAGTGTCAGCTTTTCCTGCTTCGCCCGACGCCGGCCATATACGGGGTCGCCCACCACCGGGTGCCCGAGATGCGCCAGATGAACCCGTATCTGGTGCGTCCTCCCGGTGGCGATTCGCGCCTCTACCAGCGTCATCTGTGGGAAGCGCTCAAGTGTTCTGAGCTCCGTGCGCGCCGACTTCGCCTTCCGCTCGGCATCGGGCCGGGGCACGGCCGCCATTCGAGTCCGGTCGCGGAGCTGTCGAGCGATGGGCACCTCGACCCAGAGAACGTCCTCCTCGATGCGGCCCCAGGCGAGCGCGAGATAGCGACGCTCGAGCGTCCGCTCACGCACCTGCCGGACCAGCTCGCGATACGCCGCTTCAGTCTTTGCAGCCACCATCAAGCCCGATGTGTCGCGGTCGAGGCGGTGTACGATGCCTGGTCGGCCCGGCTGGCCGACGGACTGGAGCGCGGGGTAGTGGGTCACCAGCGCGTCCGCCAGCGTCCCGCTCGGGTGGCCGGGCGCGGGATGGACGACCATCCCCTGGGGCTTGCTGATCACCAGAACGCTGTCATCCTCGAACATGATGTCAAGGGGAATCGACGGAGCCGCCGGGAGCAGTTCTGGCGCTGGCGGTCGGAACTCAACCTTCCCGCCTGGCTCCAGGCGGCGGCCCTGCCGCGCGGGCGCGCCGTCCACACGAACCGCACCGGACCTGACGAGCTTCTCCGCCTGGGAACGCGTCATTCCTGGGCTGTGCGCGGCGATGAAGGCGTCCAGGCGCGTGCCTGCCTCGTCGGGCTGGACCTCGAGGACGGTGACCGCGTCCATCGGTCGGTCACTTTCCGCCCGGTGCTGATGCGCTCCCGCCGCGCCGCCGGAACCAGAGGGTGCCGAAGACGGCAGCCACGAACACAATGGCGCTCAGCACCTGTGCCTGGGTGATGCCGTCAAACGCTCTCTGCGCCGTATAGTCGCGCCGCAGCACCTCCACCAGCGAGCGCAGGATGGAATACAGCGCGAGGTACAGCAGGAAGAGCTGGCCCCGGACCGGCAGGCGCGCTCGCGCCCATAGGAGGACGGCGAGGATCACGAAGCTGCCCAGCGCGGAGTAGATCTGCGTGGGATGGCTGGGTTCGGTCATGATGGGGGAGTCGGGGTAGATGGGGAACTGCACGCCCCACGGCAGCGACGTGGGCGCGCCGTAGCAGCAGCCGTTGAAGAAGCAGCCGAAGCGGGCGATCCCGTAACCCAGGGCGATCCCGGGCGCGGCCATATCGGCGAGGGACCAGAAGGGCACGCGTCGCCGCCGGGCGAGCAGGAGAGCGGCGACCACGCCGCCCAGCAGCCCGCCGTGGAACGAGAGGCCGCCTGTCTCCCACACGAAGAACGCCTCTTGGGGACGAAGGGCGAAACCGCCCCAGTTCAGCGCGACGAACACTACCCTCGCGCCGATGATGGAGCCGACCAGCGCCCACAGGCCCAGGTCCACCGCAAGCTCGCCAGGGAGCCCCAGCCGCTTTGCCTGACGGCCGCAGAGCAGGATGCCGGCGATGAAGCCCAGCATCAGCAGCGTGCCGTAGCTGTGGACCGCGACGGGCCCTATGTGAAACAGTGTCGGGTACACGCAGAACCCTCCAATGAGCCCCGCCCTGCCAGGTAAGACCAGGTTCACCACGTTCCCACCCGGTAGCCGTTCCAGGCCCCGGGCTTACTCCGATACTCAAACTCTGCTAGGCGCGCCTCTTCAGCGCCCGGATCGCGAGCAGCGCGACGCCGACGGTGATGGCGATATCGGCGACGTTAAAGACCGGCCAGACGCGCAAGTCTATGAAGTCTATCACCCCTCCGATCCTGATCCGATCCACCAGGTTGCCCACCGACCCGCCGAACACGAGGCCCAGGGGAAGGGCATGCTGGGGCCGGCCGCCCCGTCCCAGGGTGACATACCACAGAATCGCCAGGCATACCACGGCCCCGGCGACGAGGAGCAGCCGCGCCGGCAGAGGCAGACCAAATGCCGAGCCAACGTTGTGGGTGAGAGTGAGAGCGATCGGCGTGCCCAGCAGCGACTGAGGAGCAAAGGGATGCAGGTTCGCCGTCGCCAGGGCCTTCGACACTTGGTCGAGGGCGAGTGTCAGAAGGGCGGCTGAGGCGAAGATGACGAGAGGGCGTCCCCGATCAGCGGACGCCCCCATATCTACCGCTCTATCCGGGCCTGACACTCGAGGCACAGAGTCGCGAATGGGAGGGCGTTCAACCGAGCCTTCTTGATAGGCTTGCTACAGACGTCGCACACGCCGTACGTGCCCCTGTCCACCTTCTCGAGCGCGATCAGCACCTGGTTCAGCATGCCCTCGACACTCTCGCCAATGGCCAGGTCCTTTTCCCTCTCGAAGGTTTCCGACGCGAGGTCGGCCGGGTGATCTTCATATGCGGAAAGCTCGTTCGCCCGCTCGCCCTCGCTGATGCGGGCCGTCCGGTTCTCGATCTCCTGCAGCTCGATCTCGAGCCGCTCCCTCTCCTGCATCAGGCGAGCGCGGAACTTCTCGAGGTCCTTGACCGCGGCTTTCCTGCCGACTCTCTGGGTCTCGATCACACGGCCCGCGGGCTTCGCCTGTGTCTTCTTCTTCGTCTTCACTTTTGCCGCAACTCTGATGGCCATCTGCCGCGCCTTCCGTCTATGCCAACCCGTGCAGAACGCACTATCACATGTCGGCGTCGTGTTATTCTACCTTGATCGCGACCGCGGAAAACCAAACGGTGTTCTGGGCAGCAGCCATACCACCGCGGTCCACCTTCCCATCGCTCAAGGCGCTGAGATACCACTACTACTCAGTCAAGTATTCCACACAACGGCCGCAGAGCTGGGGATGCTCGGCGTGCTGCCCCACTGAGGGCTGCCGCCGCCAGCACCGCTGGCACTTCGGCGCGTCCATGGCACGCCCCCCTATCCGCATGGGAGCGCTCGCATCGCCCGGGAACGCTCCCTCGGGAGCCGCTTTCACGGCCCCGCCGTAGCTCGCGCGGGAAACCCCGTTGGCGGCGGCCAGGTCATCTTCGCCCAGAGCGCGCAAGAGGGTGTCCCAGCGCTCCCTGGGGCAGTAGAGGACCAGTTCGGTCTCGAGGGGCTGCTTGACGGCGCCCCGCTGCCGCAGATCGTCAACAGCCCGGTCGGCGAGATCGAAGTAGGGCGCGACTTCCGATTCCCACCGCCCCTCCAGCTCGTCATCCAGCCACTCGGCAGGGCCGGGCCACCCGCTCAACTGGATGCTCGGCTCCTTCCCCTCCCATGCGGGCAAGTGCTGCCACACCTCTTCCGCGGTATGGCTCAGCACCGGGGTCAGAACCTGCGCCAAAGTCGTTGTGAGCGTCCACAACGCCGTCTGAGCCGATCTTCGAGCCCGGCTGGACGAGGCGTAAGTATACAGTCTGTCCTTGAGCAGGTCAAGATAGATCTGGCTCAGGTCAACCGCGCAGAACTCGTGCACCCGGTAGTAGACCTGGTGGAACTCAAACGTCTCGTAGGCCTGGGCGAGTCGCTCCACCAGCCGCCCCAGGCGAACCAGGATCCACCGGTCCACCTCCAGCATCTCTGCTCGGGGCACCGCGTCCTGCGGCCGATCGAAGTCCTGGAGGTTGGCGAGCATGAACCGCAGCGTGTTGCGCAACCGACGGTAGCCATCCACGACCTGGCCAAAGATGTCATGGCCGGTCGGCATGTCCTCCTTGAAGTCAATGTATGACACCCAGAGGCGCAGGATCTCGGCTCCGAACTCCTTGACCACATCTTGTGGGTCAATCGCGTTCCCGAGCCGTTTCGACATCTTGCGGCCGTTGCTGTCCAGGACAAAGCCCGTGGTGAGCACGGTATCATAGGGGGCGCGACCGCGGGTGATCAGCGAGTTCCACAGCGAGAGCTGGAACCAGCCCCGGTATTGGTCGTGCCCCTCGAGGTACAGGTCGGCCGGCCAGCGCAGTTCCGGCCGCGTCAGCAGGACCGCGGCGTGGCTCGAGCCGGACTCGAACCACACGTCGAAGATGTCTCTCTCACGGCGGAACCGGCCGCCCCCGCACTGGGCGCACGTCGTTCCCGTGGGCGCCAGCTGCTCGATAGGAGTTGTGAACCAGACGTCTCCCCCGTCTCTGGCGACGATCTCGATGGCGCGGTCTATCACCTCAATGCTCAGCAGTTCATGTCCGCAGTCGACGCAGTACAGCGTCGGGATCGGTATGCCCCAGGCGCGCTGCCGGGAGATGCACCAGTCGGGGCGCTCGGCGATCATCCCACGAATCCGCTCACGGCCCCACGGGGGCGCCCACTTCGTGCGGTCAACGAGTTCCAGCGCATTCTCTGTGAACGGCTGGAGGTCAACGAACCACTGCCTGGTCGCCCGGAAAATCACCGGCGACTCGCAGCGCCAGCAATGCGGGTACGAGTGCTGGTATGGCTCGACCTTCATCAGCATCCCGCGGCGGTCCAGCTCCTCCACGATCTTGGGGTCGGCGTCGGTATGCGACAGCCCGGCAAACTGGCCGCCCTCCTCCGTGAACACGCCGCGGTCGTCAAGTGGTTGGACAACGGGCAGCCCGTACTTCTGAGACGTCATGAAGTCCTCGCGCCCGTGGCCGGGCGCGGTATGGACAGCGCCGGTGCCCTGCTCCAGCGTGACGTAGTCGGCCAGCACCAGCGGCACCTCCCGCTCGATGAACGGGTGCTTCAGTCTGCCGCCCTCCAGTGCCTTGCCGGGTGCGGAGCCGACGACCTCGTAGGTGTCGACGCCCAGCGCCTCCATTGCCTCCTTGAGGCGTCCCAGGGCGAGCACCAGGTGCTCCTGAGGCGTCTTGACGAGGACATACTCCAGCTCAGGATGCAGGGCCATCGCTACGTCCGCCGGAAGCGTCCAGGGCGTGGTGGTCCACACCGCGAACGATGCCGCGCCCACCTTGGGAACCGCCAGCGCGCCCTTCGGCAGCGAGATCACCGGGAAGCGCACATAGACCGAGAGCGAGGTGTGCTCCTTGTACTCCAGCTCGGCGTCGGCGAGCGCGGTCTCGCATTCCGGGCACCAATGAACAGGCTTCAAGCCGCGGTAGACGCACTTCTTCTCGACGAAGCCCCGGAACTGCCGGAGTACCGTGGCCTCGTATGCCTTGTCCATCGTGAGGTAGGGGCGGTCCCAGTCGCCCCGCACGCCGAGGCGCTTGAACTGCTCTCGCTGCAGGTTGACATAGCGAAGCGCGGTCTCGGCCGATCTCGCCCGCAGCTCCATTGGGTCAATGGTGTGGCGGTCGATGGCGAAGGTCCGTATCGCCGCGATCTCAGTCGGCAGCCCGTGGTTGTCCCAGCCCGGGACATAGGGACAATCGAAGCCCCGCATGGTCTTGAACTTGACGACCACATCCTTCAAGACCTTGTTGAGGGCTTGCCCTAGGTGAATGTCGCCATTGGAGAACGGCGGGCCATCGTGCAGGATGAACTTCGGCTTGCCCTCCGCCGCGCGGCGGGTGCTTCCGTAGAGATCAATCTCCTCCCAGAACTTCTGCATGCGCGGCTCCAGCTCGCCGAGATTCGCGCGCATGGGGAAATCGGTCTTCGGCAGGTTGAGTGTGCTTCGATAGTCCTTGTCATCGGGCATTCGTGTGCATCCTGTGAAAGCATAGTCCGACGCGATAGAGCAGCAGACTTGGTTGTCCAGCGCCAGCCAGTTCGACGGCTCTGGCTGGCGCCCTGAGTATCTACTCTGTCATCCTGAGCGAAGCGAAGGATCACGTCGTCTGGGCTGACCCAACGGCGGGATTCCCCGCTTCGCGCTCCAGCGCTCGGTCAGAATGAGGACTGCAGGCAACACCACCGGGCAGGAACCCGTTGCTGCCGGTCCTATCCTGCGCCGGCCAGATAGCTGATCAGGGCCGCCTTCCAGTCCCGGAGCGGAGGAATGCCCTGGAACTCCAGCCAGCGTGACCGCAGCGCCGAGTAGGCGGGTCGCCGGGTCGGGCTGGGCCATTCGCTCGCCCGGATCGGCGCCACGCGAGCCCTGCTCCCGCGAATCTGGAGCGCTTCGGCCGCCAGTTCGGCCCAGGAACAGACCCCGCTGTTCACGATGTGGTACCTGCCGGGCACCACGCGGCCCGACACGATCACGTTCGCGATCGCCTCCGCAAGGTCACGCGTAGAGGTAGGTGAGCCAAACTGATCGGCCACGACCCTGAGCTCATCTCTCTGCGCCGCGGCCGCCAGGATGGTGTCAACGAAGTTCCTGCCGCCGGGTCCGTAGAGCCAGGCGCTGCGCACGATGTAGTGCTTTGGCACGAGGCGACGCACCGCGTCTTCCCCCGCCAGCTTCGACGCGCCGTAGACGCTCAGCGGGTTGGGCCGATCAAACTCGGTGTATGGCTCGCGCTTCTCCCCGTCGAAGACGAAATCAGTGCTGATGTACACCAGAGTCGCGGCGATTCCGCGGCAGGCGTCCGCCACGTGCCATGTGCCCTGGGCGTTGTGCAGGAACGCCCTCTCTGGATCCCGCTCGCAGCCGTCAACGTCGGTCCATGCCGCGCAGTGGACGACCATGTCGGGATGGGCCGAAGCGAATGCAGCCCGCACCGCGCCGGCGTTCGTGACGTCGAAGTCATCCAGGTCAACGCCCAAGACCTGGTGCTGCGGGGCAAGCGCGCCGCACACCTGGCTGCCCAGCATCCCCTTGGCTCCGGTCACCATGACCTTCATGGATCGCCCTCGCCGCCCTCGGGCGCGAGCTCCTGCTCTCTCTGCTCTGCCGCGCGCGCCGGCTCGCCCGCCCGCCAGACGGTGCAGTGGGAGGCGAAATGCTTGAGCGCGCCGCTCTTCACGACGATCGCCTGTGGTCTCAGCACCGTGCCGTACATCGTCAACAGGGCGATCACGTCCAGCAGTGACCGATAGCCCGAGAGCCCCGACACGTCAATGTAGATCTTGGTGAACTGCTTCCCGAGCGCGAGCGCGGCATGGACATCGAATGCGTCCAGCACCTCGAAGTGGATATCGGGGTGCCTGCGCCTCGCAGTCTCGATGCACTCCGGGCTGATGTCGCTGCCGACGACCTCCTTGCAGTGAGGCGCGATCAGCGCCGTCGTGGTGCCCCACTCGCAGCCGAACTCGAGCACGGTGTCGCGCGCGTTCACCCACGTCGGGATGGTCTCGCGGTACTCCTTCACATCGCGCGTGGCAACGAACTTCGTTTTCAGTTTGAACTGCTTCTCATTCGCCACTTGCTGTCATTCTGAGCGGAACGAGGAATCCCGCCGTTCCGGCCTTTCCGGCTGCGGTTGCTTCGGTACTTCAGTGCCGAAGCAACCCTATTCCCGGCGGGCAGGAGCCCCTAGGTCGCCAGAGCGACCGGGGTGGCGGCCGGAAAGGCCTAGCCACTTATCTCCTGCCACTTCTCCAGCGCGCTACACTCGGTATCGCCTCAGCAGCCAGTTCCACCGGATGCGCACCAGGTCTTTGATCGCGTCCAGCGAGTCACGCACGCGATCTATCCTGCTGTCCGGGGAGTCAACCCACGTGACCGGTACCTCGGCGATCTTCATTCTCAGGCGCTGCGCGAGGAAAAGGATCTCCATGTCGAACGCTATCCCCGTCATCCGCTGCGCGCCGAAGAGCCGCTGCGCTGAATCGTGCGGAAACAGCTTGAAGCCGCACTGGGTATCGGCGACCCCGTGCACCACCAGCGCCCTGACGAGCACGTTTCCCGCCCGGCCCACCAGCTCCCGGTACCACGGCTGGTGGACGGTGATATTCGACTCCGGCAGCGCCCGCGAAGCGATGGCAACGTCGGCGCCCGCCCGCAGTGCGGCCAGGAGCTTCTCGATCTCCTCGATCGGTGTCGAGAGGTCCGCGTCCGAGAACAGCACGTATTCGCCGCTGGCCGCCAGCATCCCCGCGCGGACCGCCGCGCCTTTGCCGCGGGTCGGTTCGGGCAGCACACGCACCCCCGCTGCTCTCGCCACCTCCGATGTCCGGTCGCTGCTGGCATTGTCAACGACGATGATCTCGGACCGATAGCCGTGGGCTGCGAGATACTGCTGGATGCGCGCAAGGGTGGGGACCAGCCGGCGCTCCTCATTATACGCTGGAATGACCACAGAAAGGAAGGGCCTGGCTTGCTGCTCGCTCACCTCCTCTGACCCTCCCCACCTGCAGCGCGCGCCAGCCGGGCCGCAACCTCCGCGGCGGTCAGGCCGATCACCCGTACCTGCTTCCATCTGCTCTTCGCACCCAGCGCGATTGTGATCGCGGACTTCGGCACGCGAAGCGCGTCGGCCAGGACTCGCACGCACTCCTCATTCGCCGCACCCTCGGCCGCCGGCCCATGGACGCACACCACCAGGCCGCCGGCCTGGTCCACCTCGACGCCGGCGCGCGATGACCGGGGTTTCACGTGCACTGCGACCAGCTCTTCAGGCATCGCCTCAGCCGAATAGCGCGAACAGAATAGCTAGGTTGAACGCATTGAAGGCGCCGTGGCAGACGGCGGGCGCGAGCAGCGTGCGCGTCTTCTCGTACAGGCCCGCGAGCACCACCCCGGTGAGGAGGTAGGGGAGGAGGCCGACGAAGCTCATATGGCCGACCGCGAACACCAGTCCGCTCGCCAGCGCTGCCCCGATGGGCGGCCAGGATATGCGGAGCGCGCGGTACAGGACGCCGCGGAAGAGCGTCTCCTCGAGAACCGGCACCACCACGCAGGCGGCCGCGATCAGCGCGGCCTTCGTCGCCCATCCCGGCGACGACGCCAGCACCGGCACCAGGGGATGCTCGATGGGTCGCCACGTGCTCTGCAGGAACTGCTCGATCAGCGCGACGGTCGGCGCAAGAATGCCGGCGGCAGCCAGGCCCCAGCCGATACTCTGGAGCGGAGCGCGCAGGTCCCACCCGAACCTGGCGCCCGGCGACGCAAGCCACACCCACGCGACCGCGCCGCAGCCCGCGATGAGGCTCGGCAGCACGGTCGCGGCGCTCGTGACCGTATTGCCAGAGAGGGAAAAGCGCATGAGAGCGCTGGAGGCGAGCGCCGCCAGGAGCACCCAGAGCACGAGCGCTTCCACGGCCTCGGCCAGTCCCCACGATGGAGTCGCGGGAGGGCCGACGGGCGCGCGCTTCCTCCGCACCAGCAGGATGACCAGCCCAATCGGTCCGGCAAGCGTGATGAGTCCGCAAACAGCGATGAGCGCGAACAGCTTGGGAGCGACCTCCTGTGCCTGCTGCTCGGCGCGGCGAAGCTCCTGCTCCCCAACTGCGGGCTGACCGACTAACGCGTAGGCGCGGAAGAGGAAGAGCGGCCCTGGCCCGAGCCGAGACAGGAACCCACGCGCCTGCTCGAGCTGGGCGAGGCTGCGCGTTCCGGCCCCCCAGCTTGACAGAGCAAGGGCTGCCGACCGCGTGCCGGGCGGCGCATGCAGGGCGGCGTTGCTCAGCGCCGTCTTCGCCTCCGATGTGCGACCCAGCAGGAGAAGAACCAGGCCCAGCGAGGCCGCCGTCTCTGTGTCGTTGCGGTTCGACCTGGCGCTCAGGGAGTAGTACGCCCGGGCTGTCCCGAGGAGCCTCCGCCCTGCCGGAGTCCCCTCGGTCAACCCCGCCAGGTAGAGCATCTTCACGTAGGTGTCGCCAGCCCGGCGGTACAGAGACGACCACTGGTCCTGCGACGGCAGCGGCGGAGGCGAGAGCCATGCCGTGCGCAGTCCCAGCAGCGTCAGCGCTGCCGCTGCCACGAAGACGGCGCGCCGCGCCGTCCGCCGGCTGGGTTGGGGAGAAACGCCCAACGGGTCCTCCTGATGGCACGAGCTGGTCGCCCTGCCTGCTCTGGTCGGGCTGCCGCGCGCCACTGCCCCTGCTCGGCGAGGCACGCGAGGCTAGAGACGGTTGACCAACGCGCGGAATATATACAGAATCATCACCGCTACAATCGGAGAGAAGTCGAGCCCGCCTCCGGTAGTCGGTATATGACGCCGGATCGGGCGGAGCATGAGGTCAGCCGTTTCCTCGATGATCTTCACGATTGGGTTGCCATAGGGCACGTTGACCCTGGCAGCGCGCAGCCACGAGATGATGATCGCGCCGAATATCGTCCACATCATCGCGAGGATCGCCACCTGCAAGACCATTCGGACCAACGGCATCAGCTAACTCCCCGACAACTCCCGCGCCCGTTTCGCCGCGGCCCTGACTGCGGAGACAATCGCGGCGCGGAAACCGCCTCTCTCTAACTTCGAGAGCCCTGCGATCGTCGTGCCCCCTGGCGAGGCGACGGCATCCTTGAGCGCCGCAGGGTGTTCCCCGGTCTCGAGCACCATCTTCGCCGCGCCGAGAACGGTTTGGGCCGCAAGCAACTGCGCCGTGGACCGCGGCAGGCCGGCCGCCACCCCGCCGTCTGCCATAGCCTCGATCATCACGAACACGAACGCGGGACCGCTGCCTGACAGGCCCGTCACTGCGTCCATCAGTTCCTCGCCGACGACCACAACGCGACCCAGCGGCTCCAGCAGCCGCTTGAGCGCCTCAACTCGCTCCAACGCTGCGCCGGGCGCGGCGACCGCGAACGCCCCCGCGCCGACGAGTGCCGGAGTGTTGGGCATGACGCGGATGACTGGCAGATCCGACCGCCCGATGGCATCCTTCAGGCGTGAGGTCGTCACTCCGGTGGCGATGGAGACCAACGTCTGATCTGCGCTGGCTGCCCCTGCGATCTCCTGCGCCACTTCTGCAGCCAGGTCCGGCTTGACCGCCAGGAGCACGAACTCGCTTTGCTCGGCGGCCTGGCTGTTGTTCGCGGCCGCCTCAACCCCGATCTCTTCCGCCAGCGCGGATACCCTCCTGGGGTCGGCGTCGGCAATGATGATCTGCCCGGGAGCGAGCACACCGGCGCGAATGATCCCACGGACCAGCGCCCCTCCCATTTGCCCCACGCCGATCACGCCAAGAACGTGTTTTGCCGCCATCATGAGCCTCCGAGCCCCGATCACCAGAACCAACGCGGCTTCGCGGGCTTCGTGCAGCGCGCTTCGCCGAACACCGTAGCTCGGCGAAGCGCCGGCACCCGCTCAGCACGTTCGTGGCAGGGCCCCGTGTTCCTTCGGAATGCAAGGCCCAGTAGAAGGCCAACGACCGGAGGGGTGCCCTCCGGCGTCAACGCAAGATGCCCCCTGCTTGCAGGGGGCGATATTCGCGAAATGAGCTGGACGAACCGCTAGATTTCCTGCCAGAACCCGGCGCGAGGCGCGACCTGCTGGTTGTCCTCTGCCATGATGCCAATGCTATGGGGGGTCACCAGGTAGACACTATCGCCCGCCTGCTCGAGCTGCCCTCCGAGCGCATAGGTCGCTCCAGCCAGAAAGTCGAATACACGCAGCGCATGCTCCTGCTGCACATCCTTCAGATTCACCACCACCGCCCTGCGGCCCCGCAGACAATCCACGCAGATCCGCGCCTCTTCCTGATTCCTGGGACGACGGATGAAGATCTCTCCCGCGCGGGAGTGGATTGGGATCAGACGGTTCCTGCGCGGCGCCGGAGTCCCCTGCCCCTCTTCCGCGCTTGGCGCCTCATAGCCGTCCTCTTCCTCTGCGAACAACCAGCACTTCACCCTTTCCAGCAGACCAGACATGCGCTCGCCCTCCTGTGACAGTTGCTGTAGCTCTCGGCTTCGACGTTGCTCTTGTCCCTGCTTACCAACGGGCCGCACTGGGCCTCGGCCCGAAGACCCCGGTTCCGATGCGAACCAGGTTGGCTCCCTCCTCAATCGCCACCTCGAAATCGTGGCTCATCCCCATGGAAAGCCACTTCATCTCCGCCCCGAGTTGCTCCAGCTTCGCCGCCAGTCCGACGAGCAGGCGAAACTCGGGGCGCCCCGCCTCCGGCTCGGCGTGCATCGCGCCGATAGTCATCAGACCCTGCACGCGAATCCCGGCCAGTGGCGCCACTGCTTCGAACAGGCTCCCCAGCTCATCGGGAGGGACGCCGGATTTGGCGTCTTCGCCCGAGGTGTTCACCTGGAGCAGGACGTCAATCGTTCTGCCCAGCGCCTGCGCGTGTGTGGCGATTGCCTCGGCGAGTCGAGGGCTGTCCACCGTCTGTATTACGTCAAAGATCCGTGCCGCCGAAGCGGCCTTGTTGCGCTGGAGATGGCCGATCAGGTGCCACCGCGCGCTCTTCCCCACCTGCTCGTACTTCGCCGCCGCTTCCTGCACGTAGTTCTCACCGATGTCGGCAACGCCCGCGGCGACGGCTTCGACGACACGAGCGGCATCTACGGTTTTCGCCGCTGCGACGAGGCGAATCTCATCCGGATTTCGCCCCGCGCGCGCGGCCGCCCGTGCGATCCGCTCGCGAATCCGGGCTGCGTTGGCGGCGATATTGACCGTTTCCGCAGCCCCTGACATCGCCTTCCAGCCTCGTGGATGGTCGATTATACCACATCGCTCAAACCGTCTCCTACCCGATGAGCCACGGCTGGCAAGTCTCGCATTGTGCCAGGTGGAGGCCCACCTGGGGCCCATCCATAGGCGGCGAAAAGCGGGTAACAGTTCGCTCTGCATGAGAATATCTTGCGAAAACGCGGAAATAGCCCTATGTGGAAGATCTTGCGGCGACAACCCGGGAAGAGCTAATCGCGATCATCGAGGCGCTGATGGCGCGGGTGGCAGAGTTGGAGGAGGAGATTCGGCGGCTGCGCGGGGGCAAGGGGGGCGGGACGGCGTTGGCGGCTTCCGCGAGGCTGGGTCGCACCCGGTCCCGCCAGCCCAAAGCGGCCGCGCGCAGCGCCCCGAAATCAGTCTTGGTATAGAGGAAAGTGGATCGCATCGAGGTATGTCCGAGCACCTCTGCCACGAGCTTGAGCGAATGACCCCGCCTGCTGCAACTGGGCCATCGCTTCTACTGGCCGGAGGTGGGGAGGTTCATCCAGCAGGACCCGGAGGGGGAGGGGGTGAACTGGTATGCGTATGTGGATGACAACCCGGTCACGGGGATTGATCCGGAGGGGTTGGCATATCTTGTTTATGCGGGAGGGTACGAAGGGACGCTTGGCCTCTACCATGATACGGGTGATCTGTGGATGGCCTTCCCGGGAAAGTCCGGCCTGCCAGGCAGCTATGATCCGATAACGCCCGGGAGGTACCGTGTCTGCCCTGACAACATCACTCGAACGGCCGATGTCACCGGTCCTTACGGTGACCTGCGGTTCATGTTCAGGCTGCGTTTTACCAGAAGGGCAGACAGCTGGGGGCCTGAGAGAGTGCCGCTTGATCCGACTCCGGAGACGAATAGGCGCATCCATCAGCGGAGAGATCAGCATCTAGTATTACTCCGTTAGGTGGCCCGACCATCACGAACCACGACAGAAAGGGAAGCTTTACAGGACATGACTGAATCCAGCGCGCCATTTGCGTTCTCTATGTGCGACAATCGTCTGTCCAGTCGGCCGACACCTGCCCACGCCATTGTGCAGTATATCAGACAGCACACGGTGCTGCGCATCCATTTGAACCCTTGGACTCCCGCAGCTACTCCTGCGGGAATCACGTAACGGAGTAATACTAGGCGGCAGTCCCGGCGGTTTCTTCATCCATGGGGGGACGCACCCTGGCACGGCGGGGTGCATCAGGCTAAGCGACGACGATGCTTACCGTCTGTTTGGCAGACTGAGGCAAATCGGTACGCCGGTAGGACTCACGGTACTCCCTTGACTTGGAGCGGTCGCATACGAGTGCTCGGGTTGCGGGCTCTTCCCACCTGCGGGAGCCTATACCTGTACTTGACCTGGTGCTGGTGGTGGAACGGGCTTGGCAAAGGCGCTGCCTTTTTCGCGCCCGCTTCCTGCCTTTTTCTGTGGCTTGCAATGAAGCGGATTCTGGACCTCCGGTGGGCGACCGCACTTGTGGTGGGCTTGGGAGCAGGCCTGACTTGCTTGGCGTTGTCGTCAGTGCTCCTGGATCCGGCGCTGGGCGGGCCGGGACAGCACGGCTGTTCTCTCGCCATCGCGCCGCTTGTGCTCGCGTTCGTTGCTGGCGCGGCGCTACGCGACCGTGAACTAACCGCGGCGGCATTGATTGTCGCGCTAGCCGTTGTATGGTTGGTACCTGCGCAGATTTGGCGCTCGGAGTCCGCGGGGGGTGGATGGAGTCAGGAACCGTATCTGGAGTGGCTCTACGGGGTGCTCTGCGTCCTCTTTTGGGCTGAGCTCCTGCTCGTGCCCCTCGGTCTCGCGGCCGGCTGCGCCGGGTGGGGTCTGAAACTCTTCTGGACCGCGACGCGTGCCGGTCGTCGGCTTCCGTTTCATCGATACCTCTGCCGCCGAGACGGGAGCGGAAGCGAATCGGGCGACTGAGGAGAGGCGATGATCGGCAAGCGCACGCTCCCAACAGAACGGGCACGGGCACGGCGCGGCGGCTGGTAGACGCGGCTGCAACGGCCACCGACGCCTACAGCCTGGACGCGTTCGGCCGCTATATGGGCGGTTGGGCGAACCCCACCCAGAACCCCTACCGGTTTGGCGGGGCCTGGGGCTACATCACCGACACGCCGGGCTCGGGGCTGTTGCAGTTGGGGACGAGGTGGTACTGGCCGGAGGTGGGGAGGTTCATTCAGCAGGACCCGGCGGGGGATGGGGTAAATTGGTACGCGTATGTGGATGACAACCCGGTCACGGGGATTGATCCGGAGGGGCTGGCGTACATGGTTTTCGATCCGAAGGCCGGTGAACTGCGCCTGTACCACGACACGGGGCGAGGCTGGGGTTGCTGGCATGCCCAGACGGGTCGGCCAGGAGATGACCTGTTGCCCATAACGCAGGGAAAGTATAGGGCCGACCCCAGGAACATCAGTGATGTTCGCGACCGCAACGTAGGCTGGTGGCTGCGTCTCAAGAGGAGTTACAGGGATCAGGACAGCTGGGGGCCCACCAGGCTGACACTCGAGCTCACTCCCGACACGGACAGGAGGATCCGGGGGCAAGGGCGGAGGCAACACTTGCTTGGCAGTCCGGGCGGCTTCTTCATCCATGGGGGGACGCACCCTGGCACGGCCGGGTGCATCAGGCTGTCAAACCCTGACGTCGAAGGTCTCTTTGGCATTCTGGAGGGGATTGGGACGCCTGTAGGGCTCACTGTTCTTCGCTGATTGATCGCGAGGTCTATGGTGTGGACATCGGTTCGGCGGACTGCTCTCAGCTGTGTTAGTGCCGGATCGTACCTGATCGTGTGCCGATGGTGGGCCGGGCGGGGTGGACCCAGTGCTGCCTGGGTAGCTGCTGCCGTCTGGCCCATCCTGTGGGTAATGGTCGCGCGAATCTGGCGTCTGCGATGGTCGCACGCGCTGATCGTCTTCCTCGGGGCAGGCCTGACATGCCTCGCGTGGTCCTTCCAGTTGGTTGACTTCCCACCGCCATGGGCCGATAACTCTCCGTATGGATGGTTGTTTGTGTTTGCCCCGTTCATTGGCGCCTTCATGATAGGCGCTGTCCTGGGTGATCGCGGTCCCATCGTCTCAGCGCTCGCTATCGGCCTGGCTACCCCGGCGCTGCTGCCGGTGTGCATATGGAACTCAAACAAAGGGGTTGCAGGCGGATGGAGCCTCTATCCATATCCCTGGCTCCCGATGGAACTCGTCTCCCTGCTCGTTTCCGTGTTACTCGGCCTCGGAGCGGGTTACCTCGGGACGCGCCTGAGACGATGCTTCCGCCGCGTCGGCGCTGCTACCACCAACGCCAACTCCGACGGGGACAAACTCATTGAGACGAGGCCGTGAGCGGGGATCGGGTGTTAGAGGAAGGCTGCCGAAGTTGCACCACCCCGGTGGCCCACTATGCCACGGCGTCGGACAACTGCAAGGGAAGGTCGGCCTCGACCTCGGCCGCGCGGCGCGGTCCTTGAGCCCAGAGGTTGTGTGCAAGACGGGTATGCCAAGGGACGTGGCCGGGGCGTTGCACCAAGCAGGTAGGCCGATACCCCACATCAACCTAGGCCGGTACCACGCAATAACCAACCGCTACAACTGGTACAAGCCGTGGAAGTGGTTCGTGAGGTAGGCACGTCATGCGCCGACGGGAGCGAAGGCAACAGATGGTCACCAGCATATTGACGCCGAATCTG
>Ga0315293_10002074_pt1 | contig 19355 bp, 17 predicted proteins | sample YL17G13_20_MG_FD_203071 | JGI IMG/M metagenome (GOLD analysis project Ga0315293, IMG submission 203071) | Sediment microbial communities from Yellowstone Lake, YNP, Wyoming, USA - YL17G13_20 | ecosystem: Environmental > Aquatic > Freshwater > Lake > Sediment | place: USA: Wyoming | collected... | reverse complement strand
GGAATAGCGGCGTCGACGGGGCGAGCGGCTCCTGGCGGTGCGTGTCGTTGTAGAACTTGATCGTCCGCGCCAGCTCTCCCCGGCACCTGTCTATGCTGTCCTCGGGGGCCGCTCCCTCGCCCCGGCTCACCACCGTCCTCATTATGGCCGGTATTCCTCCCGTCACCACGACGATGTCGGCGCTGTCGGGCTCGACGTCGGCTATGATGGCCTCCCGCCGGTCGACCGCCCGCGCCAGCGCCAGCGGCTTGATGTCGACGGCGTGGGCCCGCCTTCCGGTCACCGCGATCGCCCGCAACAGGGGGTCGAGGGTGTCGCGGGGCACCCCCAGGGCGAATATCCGCTGGTGGCCGTCGTTCACCGCCAGCGTCTGCCAGGAGAGGTAGATATCCTCCATGGGAACCGGCATCTCCCGCTTCGCTTCGCGAGCCACCGCCGCCTCCATCATATGGGGGCTCATCTTGGGGAGCTCGAGCATGCGGGGGATCGACCGGATCCCGGTCACGCTCGCTACCAGTCTGCCTCCCCACACGCGATGGGAGTCGAGAAGGGCCTTGAGCGCGAGTCCCACCGCCTGGGGGTCGGCGATGACCCCCTCCTTGACGAGGCCGGGCTCCAGGGGCACCTCTGTCCAGGCCGACACCCGGTTTCCCTTCACCAGGAGGAGGCGCGCGCTCGTCCCTTCCACGTTCAGGGCGATGGTGGGCCTCTGCAGAAGGCGCGGCGGGCTTAGTTGAGGGTTGGGAAGATTGATTCTCATGGTTGCTCACCGCCGTTTGGAGTCGGTTGTATGGCGCCTGCGGCGGCCGGCGTCGCTTCCTTGCTCGCTGACTCCGCGTAGAAGGAGACGTCCACCTTCATCTCCTGTCCCCCTTCCACAGGCGCGAGGCCCAGATCGCCGATAGCCACCGTGTGTGTTATGTCACCTTCCATCCGCGAGAGGAAGGCAAGCAGATCGGGCAGGCCCCCATCCACAGCAAGGGCGTAGCTGAGGACCATATAGCCGCTTCCTTCCTCTTTGCCTGCAGCCTTCACCTCCTTCGGGGGAAGGGCGTTCATCTGCCGGATCCGCACATTGCTCTGGGCAGCGTAGGCGAGAAGACCCTCCACCAGGGCCGCGCTGTCCATCTTTTGGGGAAGGGCGTTCTCAAGGCTGGTCAGATTCGCCTGCGCCTGGGCCAGACGGTCCCGCATATCCTTCAGTGTCTGCTGCGAGTCCCCAACACCGGACAGCGTGCCGCCGCCGGCCTCGATCTGCTCCCTAAGGCTCGACTGCTCCTGCCGCCCTTTCAGATAGGAGGCGCCGATCACCACATAGGCGACGATCAGTATCCCTCCCAGCCCGAGGAGCATGGTGGAGGGTTTCAGCTCGACCTTTTTTAGTGAGGGTAGTGACTTGAGTTTGGGAAGGTTCATAGTCCGCTACTCCAGTTGCCAGGAGACTATCCGGACGGCGTTCGCGCTGGCGGTGGCCCGGGAGGTAACGCTCCGCCCGTTCATCTCTGAGCGGATGTCATAGCTCGCCACGGGATAGCTGATAGTGATCGTGCCTTTTTTCGGGGGGGCCGTCTGCACCAGGAGCTGGTATGACCCCGCCGGCTTGTCTGAGAACTGGACGGTGTAGGGCGGGTCCCCCTCCATGGGATTCAGGTCCACCGGCGTTTCACAGGGGTCTGAATCCGATAGGAGGGTGATCCATACCTGGTTTGTCGTAACATCCACCATCGCGAATATCGACCCCGCCTCCGATGACGTGAACGGGTAGCACTTCGCCCCTGCGCCATTCTGCCAGTCGGGCGTGATGCTCTCCGCCATGCCGGCTGCCGGCACGTAGCGGACCTCCGTCTTCGGGAAGTTGAAGCCGTTGATCGCCGCCGGCGTGGGCTGGAGGGGCGCCTCGGTGTAGGACGTGCTCGTGGTCAGGGTGGGGTCGTTCTTGAGGCGCCAGAGGGCCCACTCGACGCCGGCGTCCGCCGAGTAGTAGTCCCTGATCGAAGAGTCAATCTGACGGCTGGCCAGCAGGTTCACGCTCGCGTTGACCAGGAAGGGGGACACGAGCAGACTCCCCAACGCCAGGGCAACCAGCGCCAGCGGCAGCGCCTGCGCCGTGGAGTCGTTGACCAGCCGAAGGAGCTTCCTCATATCATATCCCCGCTCAGGGACCTCCATCTCGCAACGCCAGGTAGTAATAGTAGCTCCCATTGGCATTGACCTCGCCGTTCGTCCCTACCTGGAAGCCGTCCGCCTGCAGCGCCTGGATGCGGTTCGTCGTGGAGGCCGTCCCGCCCCAGTAGAGGGTGCGGTCGCCGGCGGCGCTCATGGGGCGCCACACCGCCGCCTGCGCGTCATCCCGCTTGACCCAGGCCATCAAAGGCTGGAATCCGATGCCGGTGATCGAGCGGTTGTCGACGCCGTTCCCCGTGTAGCTCCCTGTCGATACCTGAGGACTCGCCGCCCAGGCGATGTAATGGAAGGTCGTGCCGGACTCATTGACATCGGCGTTGCTGCCGACCTGGAAGCCGTCCGCCTCCAATGCCTGGATGCGGTTGGTCAGCTTGCCGGTTCCCGTCATGAGGTAGGAGTTGTCGCCGGCAAGGATGTCCGGCCGGAATGCGGAGTCGTCCCCATCTCCCAGGGTGATCACCCAGACCGGCTGGAAGCCGACGCCGGTGATCGAGCGGTTGTCGACGCCGTTGCCGGGGTAGCTGCCGACTTCGAGGTCGCTGCCCGCCTTCATTGCCGCATAGTAGTAGGTCGTGCCCGACGTGTTGACCTGCTGGGTGGAACCTACTGTGAAGCCGTCAGCGTCGAGCGACTCGATATAGTTGCTCTGAAGCGTCCCCGTTGAGCCGAGAACCTTGGCGGCGTCGCCGCTCATGGTGCTAGTGCGGATGACGCCGGCGCGGTTCGTCGCGGCTTTGATAATGACCACGTCCGGCTGGAAGCCCACGCCAGTGATGGGGTGGGAGGAGCCCCCGTCACCTACGTAGCTGCTCACATACAGCCGCATCGGCGTCGGCGTGGGGGTGGAGGTGGGCGTGGGTGTCGGCGTGAAGGTAGCGGTGGGCGTAGGCGTGTAGGTCTCGGTAGGCATGGGTGTTGCCGTGCCCGTGGGCGTCGGCGTGTAGGTATCGGTAGGCGTCGGCGTCGCCGTATCAGTCGGCGTTGCTGTAGGCGTGAAGGTGGGCGTGGGCGTCGGCGTGTCAGTCGGCGTCGGCGTAGGCGTAAAGGTGGATGTTGGCCTCGGCGTCGGGAAGGCCGTCATCGTGGTCTGGGGTGGGCGCATGTATACCAGCTCCGTGCGTGTCTCCGCGGACTCTCCCTGGCTGCTGGCTATGCTCACCGTCAGCACGTCGCCGCTCTTGGAGGCCAGGAAGCCGGAGGGCGCGGGGTCGAGGTTACGGGCAACGGGACGGGCGGAGGTCTCGCCGTTGACGGTGGACGTCCGCACCAGCTCGCCGTCCGCCTGCTCATAGCGGATCTGGTAGGAATCGCCGTTGACCGCGTCGAGCCAGTTCAGGGTCACGCTATCGGGCGACACTATAGCCAGAGCCGACACGGCCATCTGGGCATCGTGGTTCAGCCAGTAGAAGGCGTCCCGCTCGTCGTGGACGACCGCCAGCCGGTCATGGCCGCGACCGGTCGTGCGCAGGAACTGGAACAGGGAGGCGCCGATGAGGCCGATGACGAGCGCCATTATGCCCATCGCCACCAGGAGCTCGACCAGACCTACGCCTTCCTCACTCGCATACCGCTTCATCGATTGACCTTGTAGTCCTCCACCACCAGCAGCGTCTTGCCGTCGCGGCTGACGGTTACCGTGATCTTCTCGATGCCGCTGTTCGTATCCGGTATCGATGCGGCCTCCACCACGACGCCGTACCCTCCGGGGGAAGGGGTCACCGTCAGATAGGAGGCAGGAGGCGTGAGATAACCCTGGCTCTTGGTGTACTCGAGCTGCGAGCGCGCCAAATTCTCCGCCGCTACCCGCTCTTCCGTCCGAGAGACCGCCAGACTGCCGGTGGAGACCGCCGCCAGCAGCACCGTGAGGGCGAGCCCAAGTATGCCGACCGCTATCAGCGTCTCCACAAGCCCGACCCCCTCTTCGCCGCTGCGCCGTCTCCTCCCCAGCGTCACTTCTTTCCCCCCGCTCATCGCTACTTGACACTCCCCATGATGCTGTACATGGGCATGATGATTGAGAGGGCGATGAACGCCACCCCCAGTCCGATCAGTAGAGTCATGGCCGGCTGGATCATGGAGGTGAGCGCGCCCACCTTCTCATCTACCTCGTTGGCGTAGAACTCCGCCAGCGTCTCCAGGTTCGTATCCAGGGCTCCGGTCTCCTCACCCACAGCGACGATCTGCGACAGCATGGACGGGAACAGCCGCGACTTGGCCATCGGCCCCGATAGGCCCTCCCCGCGCAGCAGCTCGTCCCTCACCTGCACCAGCTCCTCACGGACGATTTGATTCTCCGTGGTCTGGAGAACCAGCTCCATGATGTTGGACAGGGGAACGCCCGCCCGCAGCAGCATCGCCATCGTCCGGCTGAAACGCGACACGTTGGCCTGGACGTTGATAGGGCCTATCAGCGGCGATTTCGCCAGCAGGAAGTCGAGCTGCCGCCGCCCCGTGGGCTGCCTGATGTACCACACAACGATGACCACCACTATCACCGCCCCCACGAGCATGTGCATCTTATACGCCGTAGCGAAGGAGCTGACAGTGAGCAGTATCTTCGTCGGCAGGGGGAGATCGGTGCCAAACTCATCGAACAGGCTGATCAGCGGCGGCAGGGCCGCGGTGACGAGGATGCCGACCACCACGATTGCTAGAACAACCATGAAGGCGGGATAGGCCATCGCCCCCCGTACCCGCTTCAGGATCGCCTGCTCCTTCTCTATGTGAAGCGCCACCTGGCGCAGCACGGTCTCCAGGCTTCCCGTCCGTTCTCCCACCTCCATGAGCCTGCTGTATATGGGAGGAAAGATGTTCGGGTGCTCCGCTACCGCCGCCGAGAACGGGGCACCATCCTTGATGCTACGAGTGATCTCGCCCAGCACCCGCGCCAGCGGGCCTCGGTTCTGCTCCCGCAGCAGCTCGATGGCGGGCAGGAGGGCGATCCCCGACTCCACCAGCGTGGCGAGCTGGCGGCTGAAGGTGATTATCTCCCGCGGCTTGACGCCGAAGAGGCTGGGGATGAGCTGATCGAGACGGGGCAGCGGCCTGACCGGTCGCAGGAGGACGATCTTGTACTGCCAGTCCCACAGCGTGCGCTCCGCCACGTCCTCGCTGACGGCATCGACGGAGCCGACTACCTGTTCGCCAGAGGGCGCGAAAGCGACATATTTGTACAGCAAACCCGTCTCCTAGGATATCGAGTAGATGTTCCGCATGACCTCATAGGGTGTGGTGATCCCTTCGGCCACCTTGGTCATCCCATCGCGCCGCATGGTCACCATCCCCTTTTTCGTGGCCTCCGCCTTGATATCAGCAGTGTTCGCCCCCCGCAGCACCAGGCGCCGGAGGTCGTCATCGAGAACAAGGACCTCAAACACGCCGGTGCGCCCCCAATAGCCCGTGTTGGCGCAGAAGTTGCAGCCAGCGCCGTATTGAAAGAGCTCCTGTCTCTCTCCCATCTCCTCTTCATAGGCAAGCTGCTCCTCGGGCGGCGCGGCGACCGCGGCCCGGCAGTGGGGGCAGATCTTCCGCACCATGCGCTGCGACACGACCCCGACCAGCGCTGAGGTGATAAGGAACGGTTCAACGCCCAAGTCGATGAGACGGAAGAGGATTCCCACCGCGTCATTGGCGTGGATTGAGGAGAGCACCAGGTGGCCGGTGAGGGCGGCCTGCGTGGCCATGGCGGCCGTCTCGCTGTCTCGCACCTCGCCCACCAGGATCACGTCCGGGTCGAGCCGCATGATGGAGCGCAGTCCGGTGGCAAACGTGATCTGTGCCTGCGGGTTCACCTGGATCTGGTTGATCCCGGCAAACTGGTACTCGATGGGGTCCTCGATGGTGACGATGTTCCGCTCCTTGCGGTCGAGCTGGTTGACCGACGCATACAGGGTCGTCGTCTTGCCTGAACCCGTGGGCCCACCGACCAAGACCATCCCCAGAGGGGCCCGCAGCATGTGCCGGTAGGTTTCCAGGACATCCGGCAGGAGGCCCACCTCCGTGAGGTCGAAGAGAGAGAGCGACTTGTCGAGGACGCGCAGCACCAGCATCTCGCCGTGGATGGAGTCGGAACTCGCCACCCGCAGGTCCACCTGCTTCCTATCGACGGCCGCGCTGAACTGGCCGTCCTGGGGCCGTCTCCGCTCGGCGATGTTCATGCCGGCGAGCACCTTTATCCGAGACACAACGGCCGCGTGCGCGCTCGGGGGCAGGGAGAGCATGTCATGCAGTATGCCGTCGATGCGGTAGCGAACCCGCAGGTAGTCTTCCTGCGGCTCCAGGTGGATGTCGGAGGCGCGATCCCGCACCGCCTGCGCTATCAGGAGGTCCACAGTGCGGACGATGGGCGTCTGAGCGACGATGTCGGGCGAGAGCCGGGCCGCCGCCGTCGCTTCGGGCTCCGCCGGCGCAACCTGACCTATCTGCTGCTCGATCTCGCCGCTGACCCGATAGCTGAGGTTGATCGCCTCTCTGATGTCGTCGGGGGTAGCCACGGCGGGTAGGATCGTCTTGCGCGAGCGGGATTTCAGGTCCTCGATGACCTGGATATCCGCCGGGTCGGCCATCACCACCACGATAGAATCGCTGGTAGCGTCCAGCGGCACGAGGATGTGACGGCGGGCGTACTCCTCCGGCACGTAACGCAGGGCCTCGGGGTTCACACGGTCGCGCTTGAGGTCGACGAGGGGGACGTTGAGCTGGAGGCTCAGCACCATGGCGATGTCCTGCTGCGTCACGAGGCCCTTTGTGACCAGGAGCTCGCCCAGCTTGACGTTCTGCTCCCTGGCCTCTTGGAGGAGGACATCCACCTGCTCCGCCGTCAGCAGGTCGGCGTCGACGAGCATCTCGCCGAGTCTCTTTTGGCGTGGTCTGGTTGCGGCCTCGACCTGTCCCCTGTCCAGCTCTTCCGCGGAGGCATCTGAAGGCAGCGGTTGCATAATCGTAGCGCCCGTTCGCCGCGACGTCTTCCCACAAGCATCAAGACCCCGCCTGCGGGGCGCACTACCCCCAGGCTAGTCTCAAACTATTGGTCGGTCAGTAGGAGGCTATTCCATACCCCCCTAAGGCGTGATTTTGCCGCCGCGGGCATCGGCCGTTGGGATGATGCGAGGGTGGCCCTGGAGCGCGCTCGTTGACCCTCCCACCAGGCGGTGGCATACTCAGGGCACGGTCGCATTGTCGAAAGGGGATTTGTATGGAGTACCAGGACCTGATCTACGAGAAGGGCGACGCCATCGCCACGATCACGTTGAACCGGCCGGAGCGGCTGAACGCTATCTCTCTCCCGATGCTCAGCAGCCTGTCGGCCGCCCTCCGCGACGCGGACGCGGACCCTTCGATCCGCGTCATCCTCCTGACGGGCGCCGGCCGCGGCTTCTGCGCCGGGCTCGACCTGCGAGACCTCTTCGGCGGGAGCGCGGGCGAAGCCCCCATGGGTATCCGCTTCGACCTGGCGAACAGCCCGCCGATGGTCCTCCACACAGCCGACAAGCCCGTCATCTGCGCCTTGAACGGCCCGGCCGCCGGCTACGGCTTCGACCTGGCGCTCGGCTGCGATATCCGCATCGCCTCCGACCAGGCGCGCCTGGGCGCCGTGTTCGCGCGGCGGGGGATCGTGCCGGAGAGCGGCGGCGCCTGGCTGCTCCCGCGGCTCATCGGCTGGGCGAAGGCGATGGAGCTGGTCTTTCGGGGTCGCATCATTGACGCCCAGGAGGCGCTTGCCCTCGGCCTGGTGAACGCGGTCGTGCCGCAGGAACGGCTCGCCGACGAGGCGCGCGCCTGGGCCACCGAGATCGCCGCCAACGCCCCTCTGGCGGTGCAGGCGGCGAAACGGCTCATGCGCCTGGCCCTAGAGGGCAGCTTCGAGGAAAGTGTCCACCACGCCTACCTGCAACTCTTGCTGCTCTTCCGGTCGGAGGACTTTCAAGAGGGGGTGCGGTCCTTCCTGGAGAAGCGGCAGCCGTTCTTCACCGGCCGCTAGCCGCGCTTCCTGACCTCCTCCTCCATTCGGCTGATCAGCTCGGCGACGGGCAGGGCGCCGAGGTTCTCGCCGCTGCGGAGACGGACGTTGACGGTGTTCGCCTCCACCTCCTTGTCACCCACCACCAGCATGTAGGGCAGCTTCTGAAGCTGGGCGTCGCGGATCTTGGCGTTCATGCGCTCGTTGCGGTCGTCGATCTCGACGCGTATGTCCGCCTCGTCAAGCTCCCGCGCGACAGCACGCGCATACTCCACGTGTCGGTCGGCGATGGGGATGACAACCGCCTGGACGGGCGCCAGCCAGAGGGGGAAGGCGCCGCCATAGTGCTCCAGCAGCACCATGAAGAAGCGCTCCATGGAGCCAAGAAGCGCCCGGTGGACCATGTAGGGAGAGCGCTCCCTGCCGTCCTCACCGACGTAGGCAATACCGAAGCGCTCCGGCAGGTTGAAGTCGAACTGGATCGTGGTGATCTGCCAGGGACGTCCCAGCGCGTCCTTGATCCAGATGTCGATCTTGGGGCCGTAGAAGACGCCGCCGCCCTCGTCGGTGCTGTAGTCCAGGCCGGAGCGCTTGACGGCGGCCTGGAGGGCCTGAGTGGCCTGCTCCCACTGCTCATCGGAGCCGATCGCCTTCTCCGGTCGGGTGGCGATGTAGACACGGACATCGCTGAAGCCGAAGTTGCGCAGCAGGTGGAGCGCGAACTCCAGGGTGCGGCTCATCTCGTCCTCTATCTGGTCAGGGCGACAGAAGATGTGGGCGTCGTCCTGGGTGAAGCCGCGGACGCGCGCCAGGCCGTGCAGCACGCCCGAGCGCTCGTAGCGGTAGACGGTGCCCAGCTCGGCGAGGCGCATCGGCAGGTCGCGGTAGCTGCGAGTGGCGCTGCGGTATATCTGGATGTGGAAAGGGCAGTTCATGGGCTTGATGTAGTAGTCCTGCCCGTCCACGTCCATGGGTGAGTACATGCTCTCGCGGTAGAAGTCGAGGTGGCCGCTGGTCTCCCAGAGCGCCGCCTTCCCGATGTGAGGGGTGTAGACCATCTCATATCCGGCCTTGTAGTGCTCCTGTCGCCAGAAGTCCTCGATGATGGAGCGGATCCGCGCGCCCTTGGGGTGCCAGTAGGCTAGCCCAGGGCCGTACTCCTCATGGAAGCTGAACAGGTCGAGCTCGCGGCCGAGGCGGCGATGGTCGCGCCGCTGCGCCTCCTCCAGGCGGTTCAGATACTCATCCAGCTCCGTCTGGGTCTCGAAGAGGGCGCCGTAGATGCGCTGCAGCATAGGCCGGCGTTCGTCGCCGCGCCAGTAGGCGCCCGCCACGCTGGTGAGCTTGAACGCCTTGACCTCGCCGGTACTGGCCACGTGCGGGCCGGCGCAGAGGTCGACGAAGGAGGCGTGCCGGTAGAGGGTGACCTTATCCCCTTCGATGTCCTCGATGAGCTCGAGCTTGTAGGGCTGGTCGGCGAAGAGCCGCCGCGCCTCCTCTTTGGGAAGCTCCTCCCGGCTGAAGGGGTGATCAGCGGCGATGCTCTGTCGCATCCTCTCATCGATCGCCGCCAGGTCCTCCGGCGTCAGGCTGCGGGGGAGGTCGAAGTCGTAGTAGAAGCCGTTCTCGATGGGAGGCCCGATGGCGAGCTTGGCCTCGGGGAATTGGGAGAGGACGGCCTCGGCCATGATGTGCGAGGCGGAATGGCGCATACGTTCAACACGCTCGTCTTTGGATGTCATGCTGTCCCCCTTGTCGCTCCTGCGATCTCCGAAAACAACGAAAAACCTCCCGTCCAAGGGACGAGAGGCGTTCCTCGCGTGGTTCCACCCTACTTCTCCCGACGGTCTGCCGGGACTCGTTCGGCCGCTAACGGGTGCCTCCGGGGACGCCTACTTGGGCAAGCGTTCGACGCCCGGCTCGCAGGTGGTCTCCGCAGCGTTTGGGCGGGGCGCTTCCAGCCACGTCGCCCCTCTCTGGCGCCATCCCGCCGCGGACGGCCCGCCACGGTGGCGGGCCATCCTGGTCTTCGCCTTTTTGAGATGGTGGGCGATACTGGACTTGAACCAGTGACCTCTGCCATGTCAAGGCAGCGCTCTAGCCAACTGAGCTAATCGCCCGTGAGGTGGATGATAGCAAACCCGGGGCCGGGCCGTCAATGTATGGAGAACGTCGGCGAGCGCCACTGGCTTGACAGCCCGGCGGCGAAGTATGATAACTGGGCGCAGGATAGGATTTCGTGTCGAGGAGGGAAGAGAATGGCAGTGCACGGGTATGTCCTCGTCGATGCCGAGGTTGGAAAGGCAAAAGCGATAAGCGAGGCGTTGGCCCAGCTCAAACACCCGGACGCCCGAGTGATAGCCGTAGATACCGTCACCGGGCCCTACGATGTCATAGTGCAGCTAGAGGCCGATGACCTGGATAAGATGGGCCGCTTCATCACGGAGGGGGTCCAACGGGTTGAGGGCGTCCAGCGCACTACGACCTGCCTGGCGGTGCGCTACTAGTCGGTGCCCGCCTCCGCTTCTCTGAGCGGCTCTCAGAATACGATTCCAGCCGCGGTACTTAGCCCCCCAGCGGCCGGATTCTCCGTGCACAAGCGCCGTCTGGCCAAGTTCCTCCCAGACCATGCTGGTGTACGATCTAAATGTCAGACCCGGAAGCCATCATGCACAGGTAGGTGCCCCGTGATCAGTGTTGAGGAAGCCCTGGCAAGGATACTGGGCTGCGTTAGCGTCCTGGAGCCCGAGGAGAGACCGCTGCTCGATGCTCTGGGACAGGTGCTGGCGGAGGACGTTGTCGCCGGCTACGACATCCCGCCGCTGGACAACACGGCGATGGACGGCTACGCCGTCCGCGCCGTCGACACGGAGGGCGCGAGTCCCGAGAGGCCGGTTCGCCTGGGAGTGATAGGCGAGCTGGCGGCGGGCCATCTGTACGAGGGCGAGGTCGCGCCGGGCACGGCCGTCAGGATCATGACGGGCGCTCCCCTGCCCGCCGGCGCCGACGCCGTCGTGCCGTTCGAGGAGACCGATGAGCCTGCAGGGCGGGAGTTCGGGTCGTTCGCCAAGCCCGTGGCGTCGGTGGCGATATGCCGGGCTGTCGGGAAGGGAGATAACGTCCGCTACGCCGGCGAGGACGTCCGGAAGGGCGCCACCGTGCTCACAAAGGGGGCTACGCTGCGGCCAGCCCATATCGGGGCGCTGGCCAACCTGGGTCGCACAACCGTCAGCGTCATCCGGCGGCCGGTGGTAGCCATCCTCTCTACCGGCGACGAGCTGGTGCCGCTGGGGGAGCCTCTGCCGCCGGGCAAGATCCATGACTCCAACAACTACAGCATATCCGCCCTCGTGCGGCAGAGCGGCGGCATCCCCAAGCCCCTCGGCATCGCCCGCGACAGCGTCGAGGAACTGACAGCGAAGATCCGCAGCGGGCTGGACGCCGACATGCTCCTCACATCGGCGGGCGTCTCCCGCGGCGACTACGACGTGGTCAAGGACGTGCTCGCCCGGGAGGGGGAGATCGACTTCTGGACGGTGCGGATGAGGCCGGGCAAGCCGCTCGCCTTCGGCACCTTCCCCAGCGGCAACCGCCGGGTGCCCCACATCGGCTTTCCGGGCAACCCCGTCAGCTCCATGATCTCCTTCGAGCTCTTCGCCCGGCCGGCCATCTTCAAGATGATGGGCAGATCGGGATGGGAGCGTCCCACCCTGCGCGCCGTCGTCGAGGGGCGCATCGTCAACCGCGACGGCCGCCGCATATTCGCGCGGGCGGTGGTCAGGGAGAGGGAGGGACGCTACTACGCATCCCTCACCGGCCCTCAGGGCTCGGGAATCCTCACGTCGATGGTCGTCGCCAATGCCCTCGCGATAGTGCCGGAGGATGTCGCCGCCGTCGAGCCTGGAGAGGAGGCCACGGTGATGATGCTCAACTGGTCTCACGACGAGGGATAGCTCGGGAAAGGGGTGCAGGGAGATGCTTCCGGTGCTGTGTGTTGTAGGCCGACCGGGCTCCGGCAGCGCCGCCGTAGTCGAGGGGCTGGTGCGGGAGCTGACGGGAAGAGGGGTGCGGGTCGCCGTAATCGCTCAGGACGATAGGGCCACTTCGCTGGACTCCCTCTCTCCGGAGGCCGCTCGCTATGCGGCGGCGGGGAGCGAGACGGTGATCATCAGCGCGCCCGGCACGGTTACGACGGTGAGGCGAGCGAAGGAGGAGCCGTCGCTGGATGAGCTGGTCTGGGAGATGCGAGACGAGTATGACCTCGTCCTCGTCGACGGCTTCCGGCACAGCAGCTTCCTCAAGGTGGAGGCGCACCGCGCCGGCGAGGGGGAAGGGCTCCTCTGCCACAAGAACGAGCTGCTGGCCGTCGTCGGTGACAGACCGGCGGGCCTGGATATCCCCACCTTCGCCGACGACGACCTCTCCGGCCTGACGGAGCTGGTCCGGAGGCGCTTCCTGGTGGCGGAGCCGGGGGAGGACGCCGCCCTCTTCATCGACGGCGTGCGCCTGCCGCTGGCGCTGTTCGTCCGCAAGATCGTCGCCAGCACTGTCCTGGGGATGGTGCGCTCCCTGAAGGGGGTGGAAGAGCCGAAGAGCGTCGTCGTGGCGGTCAAGACCCGCAAGTAGGCGCGCGGTCGGCCACGTCGCACGCCGCCTTCGGCGACGGCTCGCGGCCTGGTTCTCTAGATCTGGGGGGACACCCCCCAGACCCCCTGTACCCCCGCTCCTGAGAGTTCTTCAGCACCCTGCTAGAAATCGACAGCGAAGCTGTCGTAGCTGCCCGCCTCCTCCGACCACGACACCTCCACCTCATCGACGCGGGAGAGGAAGGGCCCGCGGCGCAGGTGTTGCAGAAGCTCTTCTAAGGCCGCGACGGGGCCCTCCGCCACCACCTCTACGCTGCGTCCGTCGTCGCCGTTGCGCACGTACCCGGAGAGGCCCAAAGAACGGGCCCTTATCAAGACAAACTGACGAAAACCGACCGCCTGCACCATCCCCCGCACCACCGCCCGCAGCGCCTTCGTCTCCCGCTTCTCTTCCTCACCGGACATGGCGACTCCCGTCCGACAACCGGCGAGCCTAGGGCTCCAGCATCTCCTCGATGACCTGCCGCACCAGGGAGAGAGGCACGTCAGCGCGCAGGACAGGCTGTCCCACATCCTCCAGCAGCACCCAGCGGACCGACCCGTCGCTCGTCTTCTTGTCAAGCGCAATCGCCTTCAGCACGTCCTCGGGGTCGATGTCGCGCACCCGCGCCGGCAGACGGAAGCGCTCCAGCAGCTCATTCTGCCGGTCGGCCAGCGCCGGCGGCGTCACCCCCAGCCGGCGGCCGATGGCGGCGGCGGCGATCATCCCCAACGCCACCGCCTCCCCATGGAGAAGCGCCTCGTAGCGGGAGGCCGTCTCCAGCCCGTGGCCGACGGTGTGCCCATAGTTTAGGATGGTGCGCCGGCCCGTCGTCTCACGCTCGTCCTCGCTCACCACCTGCGCCTTGAGGGCCATCGCGCGACTCACCACGGGCGCCGTTGCATCCGGCTCGAGCTTCAGCAGGCGCTCAGCGTCCTCTTCCAAGGTGCGGAGGAGATCTCCATCCATGATCAGGGCGTGCTTTATGACCTCCGCCCAGCCCGATGTCAACTCCCGTTCGGGGAGCGTCTTGAGGGCGGAGACATCGGCAAGGACGAGCCGCGGCTGGTGGAAGGCGCCGATGAGGTTCTTGCCCTCGCGGTGATTGACCGCCACCTTGCCGCCTATGGAGGCATCGACCATCGCCAGCAGGCTCGTCGGGACCTGCACGACGGGCATCCCCCGCAGGTAGGTCGCGGCGACGAAGCCGGCGAGGTCGCCGATCATGCCGCCGCCGAGGGCCACGACCGCGTGTCCCCGCTCCGCCCGTCTCGCCGCCAGCCAATCGTAGATTTCAGACGCTATAGTTAGGTCTTTGCTCGCCTCTCCAGCGGGGACCACAAAGGAATCGGTTGCGAAGCCGGCGGCGCGGATCTCCTTCTCAACGCCCTCGCCGTAGTGGCGGTGGACATTGGAATCGCTGATCACATAGGCCGTCCCGGCCAGGCCCGCCGCCCGCATCCTCTCCCCAAGCTGCGCCAGGATCCCCCATCCCACGTACACGGGGTAGCAGGCAGTCTCGGTGGTCACCCAGCAGGCGATGTCCGCCGTCCCCGCCTCGACGGCGCGAGGGATCTGCCCCCTTCCGGTTCCGGCCAAGCGGCCGCTCTCCCGCGAGGACGCGGCGGAGTAGCGACGCCAGGCGCGCACGACCTCCGCCGCCACCTGCTCCGGCGATAGCTCGTCCGTGTGAACGGTGCAGTCGGCCAGGGCATAGAGCGGCTGGCGCAGCCCCCTGAGCCGGCGGATGCGGCTCAGGGGGTCGCCGCCCTGGAGCAAGGGCCGCTCGGACCTAGGCCGTCCTCCCGGCTGCTGGAGACGCCGCCAGATCGTCTCCAGCCGCGCCTCCAGGCAGACGACGAAGCCGCCTTCGCCCATCGCCCGCCGGTTCTCCTCGGCGAGGATGACGCCGCCGCCGGTGGCGACGACGATCCCCTCCTGGCGGCAGGCCTCCCGCAGCGCCTCTTGCTCGCGGCGGCGGAAGCCGGGCTCGCCCTCGTCGGCGAATATCTGGGGCACCGGCATCCCTGCCACCTCCTCGATCAGGTCGTCGAGGTCGACGGCGCGCCAGCGCAGCGCCTGGGCGACCAGAGGGGCCACCAGGGACTTGCCGGTGAAGGAGAAGCCGGTGAGGAAGATTCGCTGCGGTCTTCTAGCGGGCATGGCTCACTTCAGGGGGCGGCGAGGGCCGACCGTGCTCAGATACGCGCGGTAGTTGCGGAGCGTCTCGTCGACGTGGTCGCCGCCGAACTTCTCGATTATCGCGCCGGCAAGGACGATCGCCACCACCGCCTCGCCGATGACGCCCGCCGCCGGGACGACACAGATGTCGGCGCGCTCATAGTGGGCTTCGACCCGCTCCCCGGTCGTCAGGTCCGCCGAGGGCAGCGGCTTGGGCAGGGTAGCGATCGGCTTTAGGGCGGCCCGCAGCAGCGGCGGCTCGCCGTTGGTCATGCCGCCCTCGACGCCGCCGGCGCGGTTGGAGGCGCGGGGCCACGGTCTATCGCCCCACTCTTCGACGGGCAGGATGACATCGTGGGCCTGGGAGCCGCGGCTGCGCGCCAGCCCGAAGCCTTCGCCTATCTCGACGCCTTTGACGGAGGGGATGCTCATAAGGGCCTGGGCGAGGAGACCGTCGAGCCGGCGGTCCCAGTGGACGTGGCTCCCCAGGCCGATAGGCGCGCCCGTAGCCCATATCTCGATGACCCCTCCCAGGCTGTCGCCCTCCTCGCGGGCGGCGTCGATGGCGGCGACCATCCGCTGTGCGGCCTGGGGGTCGGCGCAGCGCACGGGCGAGTCCTCCACCGCCTGCCAGTCGGGCTCGCCGGCGACCTTCGCCTCGATGCCGCCGATGGCGACGGTGTGGCTACGCACCTGGATAGCGAACTCGCTCAACAGGCGGCGGGCCACTGCGCCCACCGCCACGCGCGCCGCCGTCTCGCGGGCGCTGGCCCGCTCCAGTATGGGACGCACGTCGTCCTGGGCGTACTTCATCACACCGGCGAGGTCGGCGTGGCCGGGCCGCAGATGGGTCACCTTCTCTATGGGAGACGTCGGGGCCCCCACCGCCATCACGTCGCGCCAGTTCTCCCAGTCGCGGTTAGCGATGAGCAGCGCGATCGGGCTGCCAAGCGTACGGCCGTGCCGGACGCCGGCGATGATCTCCGCCCGATCTTGCTCGATCTGCTGGCGGGCGCCGCGGCCGTGTCCGGCCTGCCGCCGCCGCAGGTCAGCGGCGATGTCATCCTCCGATAGGGCCAGGCCGGCGGGCATGCCCTCGATGATCGCCGAAAGAGACTGCCCGTGCGATTCGCCGGCGGTCAAGAAACGAAACATCGCGTCCCTGCACCTCAACTTTACATGATATTATGTCAACCGCTGCCCGACCCAGCAGCCAACGCCCGCCGGGCAGCCGCCAACATCAGACCCTCCGGCGCCGCCAGACCCGTCCACAGCTTGAACGAGGCGGCAGCCTGATAGACAAGCATCGACAGTCCCCCGATGACGCGGGCGCCGCGGGCCCGGGCAGCCGCCAACAAAGGGGTAACCGGCGGATTATAGACGAGGTCGAACACCAGCGCCCCCGGCGGTATCATCTCCCCATCGAGCGGGAGCTGTCCCTCGGAACCGCTGTGACGCATGCCGACCGGCGTACAGTTTACCAGAAGCCGGCAAGCGGTTGTTGATTCCCGAAAAGACTCGTCGCCCAGACCACAGACGCGAATGGCGCCGGCGGGGGCTAGCGGCCGCAGCGCCGCGGCCAGCGCCTCGCTGCGAGCGGGGACGATGTCGCTCAGGGCTATCTCCGCGACTCCTGCCTCGACAAGGGCCACGCCGACCGCCCGCGCCGCGCCGCCGGCGCCCAGGATCACGGCCCGCCCTCCCTGCGCCGAGAAGCCCTCCTCCGTCAGCGCGCGGGCGAAACCGGTGACGTCGGTGTTGTGGCCGTGGAGACGCCCCTGTCTGTTGACGATCGTGTTGACGGCGCCTGTCTTCCCGGCCAGCGCGTCCAGCTCGTCGAGGTAGGGTATCACCGTCTCCTTGTGGGGGATCGTCACGTTCGCCCCCAGACAGTCGCCGGCGCGCAGGCCGCGCACCCGCTCCTCGATCTGCGACGCCTCCGTCTCCCACAGCTCATAGCGCTCGGGGAGGGCGTGATGGGCAAAGGCCACTCCCTGGATCAGCGGCGACAAGGAGTGAGCAAGTGGGAACCCGATGAGACCGACGCGCTTCATGGAACCGGCACCGTCTCCCCTGCTGCCAGCAGGCTGGTGAGAAAGACCCTCGACGCCTCCGCCACGTCGCACGCCGCCTTCGGCGGCGGCTCGCGGCCTGGTTTTGTCAATCTGGGGGGACACCCCCCAGACCCCTGACAGGGGGCGCTGCCCCCTGTACCCCCGCTCCTGCAAGTTCTTCAGCACCCTGCTAGTGCTGATACTGCTCGACGTTCCGCAGGTGCTCCTCCAGCGTCTCCGCGAAGACGTGGCTCCCGTCATTCTTGGCGACGAAGAACAGGTAGTTGGTGCGGGCAGGCCGCACAACCGCCCGGATGGAGTCGAGGCCGGGACCGGCGATGGGCCCGGGCGGGAGCCCTATGTTCTGGTAGGTATTGTAGGGGGACTCGACCGCCAGGTCTGTGGTGGAAAGCGCCTTCTTCCAGTAGCCGTACCGAGCAACGCTCTCCTTGTCGTTGCCGAGGGCGTACTGGACGGTGGGGTCGGCCTGAAGGGGGATGCCTATCTTCATCCGGTTGAGGAAGACGCTCGCGATCAGGGGGCGCTCCTCCGGCTTGGCCGCCTCCCGCTCGACGATGGAGGCGAGGGTGATGACCTGGTGGAGGGTGAGGTCGGTAGGCGCGACAGGGGCCGGCACTTCGGGCGCCACCTTGTCGTCGAAAGCGGTGAGCATCTGCCTGACCACCTCCTCGGCGGTGACCGTGCGCGAGGAGCCGTAGGTAGCCGGGAAGAGGTAACCCTCCAGCCCGACGCCCGCGGGCAGGCCGGCGAGGAAGGGGAAGTCGTGGCTCTTCTTTGTCGCCGCCAGGAAGTCGGAGGCGGAGACGACCCCCTTCTCCTCGAGCAGGGCGCCGATCTCCTCCAGGCGAAGCCCTTCCGGTATCGTCACCACGACAGGCGCCGTGATCCCATTGTGAATCCGGCCGATGACGGCCAGGGTAGTCATCCCCTTGTCGAACTCGTAGTCTCCAGCCACCAGCTCGTCTTCGATGTCCATGAAGGTGACGAGCACGCGGAATAGACGGGCGCTTTGGATCACGCCCGCGTTCTCGAGACGCTCGGCGATCGCTTTGGCGCCGTCACCCTGTTTGATGCTGATGAGCGCCACCTCCCCCGTCTGGGGCGTCGGGCCGAGGAAGCCGGACGGCTCATCGCGGAGGATGGTGTCAGGGGCAACCACCACGACCAGGGCGACCAGGGCCACCGCGGCCAGCGCCAGGAGGAATGCAACCGCTGCTACTAATCGTGACATGTCACTCGGAAGATAAGCCTTTGTCGCCGCCCCGCCCGCTATCGAGATAGCCCTGGAGGATTATCGCTGCCGCCAGCGCATCCTGCTCCGCCCGGGCCTTACGCGACCGTGGGGGAGCCGTCCGCAGGAGCTGCTCCGCCTGGACTGTCGACAGCCGCTCATCCCAGAGCTCGATGGGCAGCCGGATAGCGGTCTTCAGATCATCGACGAAATCTTGGACGCGCTGGGCCTGATACCCGGCGGTGCCGTCCAGCGAGAGGGGAAGCCCTACGACGATGACCTCCACCTCCTCCCGCACCGCGACTCCCGCTATGTCGGCGATGTCGGCTTCCAGCGAGCGGCGGTGAAGGGTCCGCACGGGCACGGCCACCTGCCCGTTGGGGTCGCTTATCGCGATGCCGATGCGACTATCCCCCACGTCCAGGGCGAGCACGCGCATCCCCTACGATCCCCTGAGGGCCTTGATGCCCTCCATGCTCAGCTTGCGGGCCAACCGCAGGGCGTCGTCGAGGCGCGCGGCCTCCACGCCGCCCGCTTGGGCCATCTCCGGCCGTCCGCCGCCGCCGCCGCCGGTCACCTGAGCCACCTTCTTGACGAGATCACCGGCGTGGAGGCCGCGCGCCGTCAAGTCCGGTGTTACCATGGCAAGGAAGCTGGGACGGCCACCGACGATCGTGCCCAGCACAACCACAGCGCTCTTCAGGTGATCGCGCAGCCAGTCGCCCATCTCGCGGAGCGTCTCGGGGCTGGTAGCAGGCACCCGCGCCGCCAAGACAGCGCTGCCGTCCACGTTCTCCGCCTCCTTTAGCAGCGACTCGGCGGTGTGGCGGCCCAGCTCCCGCTCCAGAGTGCGCACGCGTTTATTGAGCGACTCCATCTCCTCCAGCAGGGATTCGACGCGCTGCTCCAGCTCAGCGGGGCCGCCGGAGACACCCAGACGGGCGCCGAGCCTATCCAAGGCGGCAAGACGCTCCCGCACGTACTCCTCGGCGCCGCGGCCGGTAACCGCCTCGATCCGGCGCATGCCCGCGCCGACGCTCTCCTCGCTCACAATGATCAAGCTGCCGATCTCGCCGGTGGATTGGACATGCGTCCCACC
>Ga0315293_10002072_pt1 | contig 19361 bp, 20 predicted proteins | sample YL17G13_20_MG_FD_203071 | JGI IMG/M metagenome (GOLD analysis project Ga0315293, IMG submission 203071) | Sediment microbial communities from Yellowstone Lake, YNP, Wyoming, USA - YL17G13_20 | ecosystem: Environmental > Aquatic > Freshwater > Lake > Sediment | place: USA: Wyoming | collected... | reverse complement strand
AAAAATACTTTTAAGGGAGCAGTGGGAAAGAAACATCGGGATAGACATTTTTTATCCTTATTTCAGAGCAAAGGAATTGGAATCAAAGGTAAAAGAAAAGACGAGCGTTAGAGTTTTTAAAGCAAGGGGCAGGTCGGAATTCAAAAGCAACGAAGCGAAATACACGTTCACCATCAAATTTTAAACCTTCTTCTTCCCCAGCACATTTATTAAGATATCGGCTACTTTTGGATCAAATTGTTTGCCGCTATTTTCCTTGATTATTTTCAAGGCTTGTTTTTTCGACAAAGCTTTTCGATAAGGCCTGTCGGATATCAAGGCTTGGTAAACATCTGATATAGCTATGATGCGCGCACCCATGGGTATCTCGTCTCCCTTTAACCCAAACGGATAACCTTTGCCGTTCCATCTTTCATGATGGTAAAGGATCAGGGGCAGCAGGTCATGAAAAGTTTGTATGGGCCTTATTATATCAACTCCTATTTTAGGGTGTTCTTTAATCTTTTTAAATTCCGCCCTGGTGAGAGGCCCTTTCTTTAAGAGAATTTTCTCGCTTATCCCGATTTTGCCTAAATCATGCAGCATTGACGCCTGCTCTACGAGTTTTATCTCCTCCATAGGCATCCCGATGCGCTTGGCTATCTCATTCGCGTAATAAACAGTTCTTTCTACGTGATTGCCGGTATAGTGATCCTTGAGCTCTATTGTTTTGGCGAACGCGAATATTGATTCGACCAAACTCTGATTTGCTTTTTTTGTAAGCTTAGAGATCTTCTGCCTCAGATGTTTAATCCCGGTTATTTTATCCGATAAGACATCTTTGTCCTTTATGTCTATCATGGAACATACTCTGTCTCCGCCGTATTCCTTTGCCTTGTTCAAGATCTTGTCCGCAAACTCAATAAAATCAGAACTTTTGAACAGCTTGTCTTCAGGATAAGAAACAACTGCTATGCTCAAACTCAATTTAACCGCGTTTTTTCTGTCTCCAAAAGTAAAAACCCTGATAGTGTCCGCTATCCTGTGGCCGAGTTCCAACGCGCATTTCTTATCATTGCCAGGCAGTATAATCGCAAATTCTTCGTCTCCGAATCTTACAACATAATCGTGGAGCCTTACCAGCCTTTTAAGCTTATGCGCAAATTGTTTAAGGACCACGTCTCCTAATTTATAACCATAGGCGTCATTTACAGATCTGAAATAATCTATGTCAATGAATATCAGCGAGAGCAGCTGGTGATATTTTTTGGTTCTATAAAATTCCGACTTTATGATTTCCTTGAAATACCTGTGGTTATAAAGCCCTGTATGAGGGTCTTTTATGACAAGACGCTGTAATTTCTTATTTGATTCGAACAGCTCCTTATTCAATATCCCGGTATTTTTTTCGGCTTTTTTGGATTTGGTTATATCCCCGGCTACTTCCAAAATCCCTACAATATTACCTGCCTCATCCCTCATCGGTATTCCTTTAATAATCCATTCCCTGCCGTCAGGCGCTTTTGTCTCCCCTTCTACTGTTTTTCCTGTTTCCCGCGCTTTGACTACCGGACAATCTTTGCATGGCTTGTCTAAATTATGAAAAACCTTATAGCAGATCTTACCTTCCAGGAGTTGAGTGGTTGTTTTAAAGGCTTCAGCAGTAGCCTTATTAGCCCAGATAATCCTGCTTTCCATATCCTGCTGGACCACCAGCTCCTGCATGTTATTCAAAATAATAGCCTCTTCAGTCTCTGTCTTTTTGCGCTCTTCTTCAATGCCTATAGCAGAAGCGATGATGTCCATCAATCTCTCTTCTTCCGAACTGGGAACAAAATCTTTCTGATAAACAATGCAAAGCACTCCTTTATAAGTGCCGTTAAATTTTACAGGCCGGCCTATGTAGGTCTGAAGGCCGTATTTTTTAACATTCGGATCCGAATTTGCGTAGGGGGTATTTTGAAGATAGCGTATTAAAACAATTTCGTCAGACGCATATCTTATAGCGTCATAACAAATGTGGCCCTCTGCCTTGTCAGTCGGATTGTAATCCAAAGGCACGTTCCACGTACCTGCAGAGCATAATATATCATTATCAAGGCGATTATACAAAGCGCACGTCGCGCCCATTAAATCCCCGCATAATGCCACAAGTTTATTTATATTTTTTACAGGATCGTTGCTAAAGGAAAGAAGACACTCTGTTAACTTTATAAAATGATTTTCAATGATTTGATATTCCATAACACCCTACATTCAATTAGAAACTATTGACATCGCTAACCTCTAAAACAGTATTATTTATCGACGCTTAACTCTAAAAGCTTTGGGAGATAGGAACTTTTCTATACTTAAAAGGATACCATATAAAACGTTTACTTTCAAGGGCAAGACAAAAAATATTTATCCCTGCGCTATTTACTAAAAAGCCCTATTAATTCAGCCTTGGCAAGCGCATGGCCATCCATAGCCTTCTCTAAATCAGCCTTACGAATCCCTTCTTTTAAATTTAGCTTTGCGTCAAGGGCATATACCTTAAAAACATACCGGTGAGTTCCGAACGGAGGGCAAGGCCCATCATAACACATTCTTCCAAAATCATTTACACCCTGTTTTCCGGGCGCGGACCCTTCTTCTATCTTCAAAACAACAGGCATGTCAAATATTACCCAGTGAACCCAATCTCCGCCGGGCGCGTCAGGATCATCAAATATCAGAGCAATGCTTTGGGTTCCCGCAGGGATATCATCTATAATCAGCTCAGGGTTAATATTTTCTCCGCGGCGGGTAAATTTTTTGGGGATAAATTCGTTATCATTGAATTCAGGACTTGTCAATTTCATAACCCGGTTCTCGCCTCCTATTGCCACTTGCGCCGCTATAAGAAAAATGCAAAGAAAGATAATAACTTTTTTCACAATATAACCCTAAGTTGACAAAGTGACATTGTCAGTTTGTCGACTTGTTCTTATCTGTTTTTGAAAAGCCTGTTTAAAAGCTCCTGGCCTTTTGAAAAAAATAATTTCTGTAACACATAGTTAAGATCAGGCATTACAGATATGTCAGGAATCTTTCCTTTTATATCGAGGGGCATTGTTATAAGGCCATCATCATCTGTAAGGTATTTGAGTTCCGGCGCAATGCTGCCAAATGCGCCGGACAGGTCTTTTGGTATAAATAAATCCGCGCTAATCTGTAAACTCTGGTCTATCATGCCGATAGACCCCTTGCTCACAAGATAGAAAGTGTCTGATTCCACCAGAAGTTTGTCAAAAAAAATCTTACCATCTCTTATTTCAAAATCCGCATTGACGGGCTTAAATGCAGTGTAATTCTGGCTCAAGAGCCCGCTGTATTTTTCAGGCAGGTTATCTTTTAGTTTCTGAACAAGGCCTGGCAGCATGTTCAGCTTATCCAGCGCGGCCTTCAAAACATTCATATTCTCCAATACCGCTTTTTCCAGTTTCATGGTCCCGGCCGCGGTTAATGTTTTTAACATATCCTCCTGCGACAGGCTGTTAATTAAAATATTCATGTTTAAATCAAGCGAACATCTGAAACTAGGGCTGCTGCCAGGATTTACCACCAGTTCAGGCACGAATAATCTCTGGATCTGAATATCCTTTTTTAGAAGCGGCAGAATTTTCACGCTCACGCTGAGGTTTTTTGCTTTTAATAACGCGCTGTCCCATGTCTTGTCCTTGTCTTTTATGGCAATGCCTCTTACTTCGATTCCAAACCCGGCCAAAAGGCCAAGAGAGATATTATCTATCATTACGTCCTTGCCCATGGATTCTTCTAGTTTCGCTATCAATGCGCCTTTGTAGCGATTGGCGTCAAAAGTAAACATAAACAAGGCGGCCGCAGCCAGCAGGAGTAACGCTAAAACGGAAATTATTATTAGAATTTTTTTCATAGGTTAAAATCCTACGTTAAAGCCTGTGTCAAAATTTACGTCCGGGCTCGCCGCAGAGTTTATGTTTTCGGTAAAGGCAAAATGCCAGGACACGTTTTCTTTCTCTTTAAATTTATAATTAACGCCGAGCCCTGCATCAATTCCCGGATCATCCAGGGCATTGGTCTCGCTGGAAGGATACGGTGTGGAATTTCCCGTAACCTGAGCCACCATGGAAAATCTGTTCGTGAAAAAATACTCCATGCCTAACATCCCGGAAAATATCTCTTTTTTCATGTCCAGGACGCTGAAGAAACTTGGCTTTTTTATGAATACCGCGTTAAGGCCGCAATAAACGCGTATCCTTTTAAAAAATGACTTATCCGCGACTACGCCTAGGCCATAATCAAATTCTCCGCTGCCCGTTAAATCCTTTTTCCTGCCTGTCGGAAATTTCACCGCGGACCTGAAAGAAATATTGGGCATATAAGAATATTCAGCTTCTTCCAGGACCTGATATTTGGCTTTCAATACGACATCGCCAAGCCCTTCGGAAGAGTGTTTCCTGCCGATCAATTCCTGAGTGTTATAAATAAAAGAATAGTTATAATTATAAGCCCCCTGACGCACCCTTGAACGCGGGGTTGTTGCGCCGACAGTATCTTCAAATCCCCCAACAAACCTGTCAAGATACCCACGCGATAAGCTTAAATACGGCACTTCCAGCCCCGCCTCAAGTTTTTCGGAAAGGCCGTATCTCAAGTCCAGAGTCATCCTGGAAACCTCTGCGTCAATATTTATGTTGTATAACGACGTGGCTGGGGTAAAACAACTGACTGTTACATTTGAAACAGTGTATCCGGCATTGATGTCGAATTTATTCTGTTCTGTAACATTTGCCTTATCAGGCTCCATTTGCAGGAAAAATAGGTAGAGCGGCATCTGGTTGCGTATCGGGATAGGGCCTGCCCCGTGCCCTTGTGGCATGGGGCCTGCCCTGTACCCGAGCGGAGCGAGTGGTTCAGGGCCTGTTTTCGCGAATGCGCTTGTCGCGCAAAATAAAAAAAAGAATGAAATAAACGCGGCTGATATTTTATGCCTTTCCAATCTTTTTCCTCCTTGCCGGGTCTTGAAAAAACCTATTTTATATGGTATAATTGTTATAGCCGATAAGGGCAAACCCTAGAGAAATCAGGGGGCGCAAAGCCTACAGGCCTAAGTTATTATGACAAGCCGTAACCAAATGGTTAGTTAGGCAGTCAGTAATAATATGGCGGCTGGGTTGCCGAGCGATGAAAAGCCGAAGCTGCAAGCCCTTCATCGGCTTTTTTTTATGCCTTAGTTTTGGCACATTCGCCCGCCACAGAAACAATGGCGGGCTCAGTATTAAGCTAACGATCTTAGCTCTTTGTTTTAACTATCCTGTCAAATATCTCGATAAATTCGCTCTCCAGGACAAACGAAGCGGCTATTGTGCAGCCCGTAAGCATTTTTATCTTAGTCATGGCTTCTATATTCTTTGGATCCAGCATCGCCAAAAGAAGCGTGTTTTTATCTTTTCTTACAGGCAAAACTCCGTAATTTTTCATTACATCAAAAGATATCTTGGAAAGCATCTCTTTCATTTCCCCGTTCTCGCTCATATTGCGGATGTCAAAATGCGGGACATTGAATTGCGATTCCAGGGCCCTTGCGACATCGCCTGAGCTGGCCATGCCCAGATTTATAATGCTCTGGCCTATTTTCTGCCCGGTAGTCCAGTGTTTATTAAGCGCTGTTTCAAGCTGTTCAGGCGTAATTATCTGGGATTCGAGCAGTATCTGGCCAAGCGGTTTATGTTTGGATCTTTCTTCTTTGGCTGCGCTTTTACTTTCTTCCTTGCAGGGCTCGTCAATAAATACCCTCTTTTCATTCTGTCTGCGGTTAACGAGAAAATTGCTGCCTGGCAGCGTTTTCAAGTAACTCTTTATCTCTGTGATTATCTCCATCAGCTCCGCCATATTTTTTATGGGGAAATGCTTGTTATTCGCTATGGCTATTGAAATACTCATGAGAGGCATGTTCACGATATTACCGCGCCTGTCTTTGGAAACTATATATGCCCTCTCCCTGTCCTCTTTTGAATAATGAAAATGCGTGGCCCTGTTAAAAGCAAGTATCGATTCAGACACGATCAATCTGTCCTTGTCAGGCGTCGTGACCACCACGAAATCATCGCCTCCTATATGGCCTACAAAATCAAGCGGATTGCCGTATCTTTTGACCGTGGTAGCTATGATGTAAGCGACATGTCTTATGACGCTGTCGCCTTTCATGTAGCCGTATTTATCGTTAAATGATTTGAAATTGTCTATATCGTAATAGGCGACTGAAAAAAGCTTTTTCTCGTCCATCCTTGAGTGTATGGCCTTTTCTATCTGTTTATTCCCGGGAAGTTTCGTGAGGGCGTTCGCGTAAAGCTGGTGGCTGGTCCTGCGCAGCGCAAGCTCCATCCTGACTTCAAGGTCTATCGGATCAGGCGGATTGGCAATATAATCGTCCACGCCTTGCTCTATCTCCAGCATTTTTCTTCTTATCTGCTTTTTGTCTATAAGGACTATTATAGGGATATGCGCGGTGAGAAAATCTTCCTTCAATACCTTGGACACCTTGAGGCCGTCCATGTCAGGCAGGCTCCAGTCTATGATTATAATATCCGGCTGTTCCCGCCTTACTGCCTCAAGGACAGCAGAGCCTTTGCTAATGGTAACGGTATCGTAATCCCATGCCTTGAGGAGATATTGTATTATCTCCGCAATGCCTGCCTCGTGTTCAGCTAATAATACTTTCTTTTTTCCGGGATTCATTTGGGATTATTATATCTCAGAAGCTTGATATGGTCAATTTATAAATAGGGTTGCAAAAAAAAAATTTTCATGTATACTACGTTTTATGAAACTCTCTATTTTAATCCCTGCCTACAACGAAGAAAAAACAATCGCTCAAGTAATGCTGGAGATTAAATCTTTGGACCTGGCCGCATGCGGCATATCCGAAAAAGAAATAATACTAATTGATGACGGCTCTACGGACAAAACCGTGGAAAAAGCCGCTGCCATAATCCCTGGGGCCATGATAATCAGGCACGTTAAAAACCAGGGCAAAGGCGCCGCGGTCATATCAGGAATAGCCCGCGCCACAGGGGATATTATCATAATCCAAGACGCTGATCTGGAATACAGCCCTTCTATGTATCCCAGCCTTCTGAAACCTCTGATAGAAGAAAATATGGACATCATATACGGTTCCAGGTTTATGTCTAACCCTCATCCCGCAGGAATGAAGATGTCTTATTTTCTTGCAAATCGTTTTGCTAATTCTCTTATAAACATGTTATGCGGCACGTCCTTGACAGACTGCATGACATGTTTCAAGGTTTTTAAAAAACACACACTCCAAGGCATTGTTTTAGAATCCAGAGGTTTTGGAATAGATCCTGAGTTGACTGTAAAAATAGCTAAGAAAGGCTTTAAAATAAAAGAGGCCCCGATAGTCTACAATGCCAGGACGTTTAAAGAAGGCAAGAAATTCAAAAGGATTCACTCGCTTAGCGTTCTGTGGGCTATAATAAGACATTCTCTATAAAACAAAGAATAGATTTTTTGCTTTTATCTTTCCTGTCGCTTTTTTATAATCTTCGAAATCTATAAAGATAAGGTCCGGCCTTCTCTTTTTTATTTTTCCGATCTCATGAAATCTGGTGGCGATATATTTAAATTCATTTTTGCATTTTGGGCAGGCCTTTGCGGATGAATAATCAATGCCCAGCTCTCTGCAATTAGAACAGTCCCCCGCGGTCTCGCCTGCTATCAGGAGATGCTTTCCTATATCGGATATATCCATTTCTTTCCAAACTCTTATCAAATCCGGCATATTGTGAATTAAAAAAGCCCCATACCTCTTGAAAGGTACGGGGCAGTAGGTAGCTCGTTACTTAAACTTACGACAACTTTGTTACGTTAGCTGCCTGTTCTCCTTTTGGTCCCTGGACAATCTCAAACTCTACTTCCTGGCCTTCCTGCAGAGTCTTATAACCTTCCCCCTGTATGGCTGTATGATGCACAAATACATCTTTACCGTCTTCAGGAGTGATGAAGCCGTAGCCTTTTTGATTGCTGAACCACTTCACTTTTCCTTTCGGCACCTTTGCTGCCCTCCTTCCATAAAATTTGTTTAATTATACCCCATCAAATTAATTTTGTCAATACCGGCTGAGATTATTTGTCGTCAGGGAACTCTTCGGCCGCCTTTTCCTCGTAATCATGAAAAATGCTTCTTGTTTTTATATTGTGGCTATTTTCTATTGTCTTCAGCCTCTGTTCCAGCTCATGCTGCATCTTGAGCATGATCTTCACGACGTCCGCTACAGGATCCGGCAGGTTGCCGTGCTCAAAATCCAATTCTAATTTTTCAGCGGTTCTCTTTTCAACTATCTTGCCCGGCACGCCGACCACTGTCGCGCCCGGCGGAACATCTTTTATAACAACAGACCCTGAACCTATTTTTGCGCCGTCCCCTATTTTTACCGGGCCCAGGACGCAGGCATTGGATCCTACCACCACATTCTTGCCGAGCGTGGGATGGCGTTTTCCTCTTTGAAGAGTCGTGCCTCCAAGCACAACCCCTTTGTAAATCAGGCTGTCATCGCCTATCTCTGAGGTTTCCCCTATCACTACGCCCATGCCATGGTCTATAAACACGCGCCTTCCTATATTCGCGCCCGGATGGATCTCTACCCCTGTAAGAAATCTCGCTAAATGAGAAACCATCCTCGCGATTACGTACATCCTTATATTGTATAAAAAATGCGCTATCCTGTAAAACCAGAGCGCGTGAACGCCCGGATAGCAAAGAACAACTTCCAGGCCGCTCCTTGCCGCAGGGTCTTTCTCCATCGCAGATTTTATATCTTCCATCATTCTAGCTAGAAACATATTCACCTATCCGACTCACGGAGTCGCCTATGGCGACTCCGTGAGTCATTTATTATTTTGGCAGGGTAAAATAAAACTGGCTCCCTTCTCCCAATTCGCTCTTTACCCATATCCTGCCTTTATGTAAACTAACGATATCTTTCGCTATCGGGAGGCCCAATCCTGTCCCTTCTTTCTTTTCGGCCGTGACGCGGGTAAACTTATCGAATATCTTATCCAGGTTATCAGGCGCCACGCCCTCGCCTGCGTCTGATATCTCCACCATTATTTCTTTTTCCAGGTTAACTGTCTTTATCCTGATCTCTTTTGATTCAGGCGTATATTTTACCGCGTTGCTTAAAAGATTTATAAATACCTGCGTCACCTTATCTTTATCGGCGCTGACTTCAGGCAAATCCCTGGCAAGATCTTTCTGCAGGCCCTGCTTCTTGTCTTTTATCATCTTATCAAAAATAATTAAATTTTCCTCTATTATTTTATTCATTTGAACGGGCTCTTTTTTTAATTCCATTTTCCCGGATTCTATCTTTGATATATCCAGCAGGTCGTTTACTAGCCTTGAGAGCCTGTTGACTATATTTATGGCGCCGTCCAGCATTTCTTTCTGGACAGGCGCTACCGGCCCGAGCCCGCCCTTATTGACGAGGTCCACATTCCCCTTTATGATAGCCAGCGGCGTCCTGAATTCATGCGCCACGTTTGAGACAAAATCCGATTTTATTTTGTCTAACTGCTGTAATTTTTTATTCGCCGCCTCGAGTTCCATTTTTTTGGCGGCTATTTCTTTCTGCAGACGCTCTCTTTCCTTTGCGGCGCGGAACACGGCCATCGCGTTATGCATAATGATGGGAAGCCCTTCTTCAAATCCCTTTTCCCGTATTACGCAGTCATATGCCCCCTCGCGGATCGCCTGGGGCGCGAATTCTTTGTCTTTGGCGTCCGCCAGCATGATAATAGGCCCTGACAACTCCTTGTATTGCAGGTCTGCGAGCATTTCCAGCCCGTTTAAACCCGTAAGATTATACGAAAGAAGGATAACGTCGGATTTTTCTTCTTCTACCTTTTTGAGAATATTTTCTCCTATCTGGGGCCAGGAAATATCGTAAGACATGCCGGGCACTCTTGAAAGCGCGCCCTTTATCTTCAATATATTAGCGCTGGCAAAATCCACTACAAATACCTTGATTGTCTGATTTTCCATTCCGTTGCCTCACAAATAAGGTTACACTCTGACAATGTCTGAGTGTAACCTTATTTTATTTGCGGGTGAGTTCTCTTATCTTATCTATATACCTAAGGGTTTCTTCTTCCCCTATTTTCACAAATTTTTTTACCAGGTGAAAGTCCGTAGACGCCGCATTGCTCAATACCGGATGAAGGCTGACATCAGCCCTGCGGCAATTTATCTCCGCTATGCTGTATTCCATTGCCTGCATGCTTGTCATTATAACGTCAAATATATTGGGGGTGAAGACCTTTCTGAAGAATCTTGTCAAATGGACTTCTATCTTCTCGTCCAAAGACCCATGCCTTATTAAGTTTTCCTCTTCCTTTTCAATCTCTTTTAAAGCCGCGTTCCTTTCGCATATATTCTTCGGGCCAGGCAGGACATTTACCGCTATCACCTTTGCCGCGCCGTTTTTAAAAAGCACGTCTACGGGCACGGGATCCATGATCCCTCCGTCCACAAACATCTTCCCTTCTTCCATCACAGGCTGGAATATGCCTGGCACGGCAATGCTTTTGTAGACAGCGTCCAGAAGCCTACCGCTGTCTACCACAACCGTTTCCATGTTGGCCAGGTCGTAAACTATTATTTTAACCGGTATCTTAAGGTCCTCAAACGTGCTGTCTCTCAGAATGGCTCTTAAAAACCTTTTCAATCTCTTGCCCGCAAGTATTCCGGATATGGGAAAGGTAAAATCCAGGAGCCTCATGATGTTAAGTTTTCTTTTAAGCTTCCCGGAAATATTTTCTATCTCTTTGGAGCTGAGCCCGATGCCCCACATCGCAGCTATGAGGGCGCCTATGCTCGCTCCGGAAACAATGCCTATTGGTATCTTTTCTTTTTCCAGCACGGCCAAAACACCTATGTGAGCCATGCCAAAAGCAGCTCCCGAACCCAGCGCAAGTCCTATTATATTTTTATTGTCCGCATTCTCCATTGTCCGATATAAAAAAAGAAGCCGATAAAGATTGGTCGCTTAGCGCGATCCGGCTTGGCCTTATATCAAGGCATCTCTTTATAGCTTTATCGGCTTCATTAGACAGTATATCACATTTTTTCAGCGAATTCAAGCCGTCATCTAGCTTATTATCTTATAAACAACGTCGTGTTCCCTGACTTTTGACTTTACCTTTAATCCTATCTCCATGCCCTTTTCTGCATTTTGTATCGGCACGTGGTCAAGCTGAATAGAACCCACTTTTTCCTTAAAATCAGACGTGTGTCCTTTTATGACAATCCTGTCTCCTATGGAGAGAGCGCCTTTAGTAAGTTTTACGACAGCCGCGTCCACCTTAGGAAAATAATGGGTTATTACCCCGACTTCTTCGAGAGACGCGCCCTTGGGTATAGACGAGGTTTTTTTTCTGGACTTTACTGCCGGCCTTTTCACGGCGGTTTTCTTCTTTGCCTTTTTCACAGGCTTTCTAACTGCCTTCTTGGTTTTCTTTTTCTTCATTTTTCACCTCCCAAAATTTTGTGAAACAAAATTTGATCTCGTCTCCGCCTCGCCACCAAAGGTGGCGGGCGAGACGAGGGGCGATTTTTTATATAAAAACTCTCCGAACATTTTACTGTGTTTTGTCCATGATGAATCTAAATCATTATACGTCTTTACAAAATGCCTGAATCCGTTAATTTTAGCGTCCAGATTATCTATGTGATGCAGTATAATCGCCTCAAAGCACATGGGCCTTTTAGGCGACCCCCATTCATATTCTCCGTGATGACTGAGTATTATGTGCAGAATAAGGTTTTTTAATTCTTCCGGAAAATCTAGGATCTTATCGATTGCCGCGCTCACTATATTCACGCCCAGAACTATGTGGCCTATCAGCCTGCCTTTATCCGTATAATAAAAACTTCTCTTATACGCAAGTTCTTCTATCTTCCCTATGTCGTGAAGCGCTGTGCCGCACAAAAGAAGGTCGATATTTACGTCCTTGTATTTCAAGGCTATCATTTTAGCGAGTTCAATGCACGCAAGCGTGTGCTCAAGCAGCCCGCCTATGTACGGATGATGAAAATCGCTGGCGGCAGGAGCTGTTTTGAATTTTTCAGAAATGCCTTTATCGGAAAATATGCCGACCGCCAAGGCCTTGAGATGCGGGTTTTTTATTGATTCCATTTCGGATAAAAAATCTTTAAACATCTGATTCCTGTTTTTATCCGAAACCGGGACATACAGCGAAATATCTACGGATTCCTCATCCACCTTTTGTACAGAATCCAGTTTTAACTGCGGATAGTTCCTGTAGAATTCTACCTTGCCTCTTATTTTTACAAAATCATCTACGATAAAAGAATCGAATAGCGATTTTAAGGCATCCCACTTCTTGCAATCCACCATGCCTGTCCTGTCTGAAATCTCAAGCGATATGTACGGATTGCCGTTCTTGGTGGTTTCGAAGGATTTTTCTCTTACAAGATAAACCGACTCTATTACTTCCCCTTCTCTTAAATCGCTTATAAACCTGTGAGCCATGAATGGATTATATACCTAACGCGGCCTGTTTTCAACTATTTTTGTTTGGAATAAAAACTCTTTATAGCCTCCAGCGCATCTATAGGCCTATCCACGATACAAAATATATCCAGATCTTCTTCTGATATGCGCTTTCCCTTGAGCATGGATTTTTTAACCCAGTCTACCAGGCCTTTCCAGTATACGCCTCCCACCAGCACCACGGGAAATTTATCTATCCTTTGAGTCTGAATAAGAGTTATGGTTTCAAAAAATTCATCCATTGTGCCGAACCCGCCGGGGAATATCACGGCCGCCTTCGCGTATTTTAAAAACATTACTTTCCTGCAGAAAAAATACCTGAATTCCAAGAGTTTTGTTATGAATCTATTCGGTTTCTGCGCCACAGGCACCTGTATGTTAAGGCCTATGGAGACAGCGCCTCCTTTTTTAGCGCCCTTATTAGCCGCTTCCATTATGCCCGGCCCTGCGCCTGTAATTATAGCGTAGCCCTCTTTGGCCAATAAAAACGCAGTCTCTTCGGCTGATTTATAATATTTATCGCCCAGCATTGTCCTGGCCGAGCCGAACATGGTAACAGCAGGACCTGTTTTGGCAAGCTCTTCAAACCCTTCCACGAATTCAGCCATGATCCTGAATATACGCCACGGGTCCTGCGTAGTAAAATCGTTTCTTCTTATCGGCATGTAAAACCTCCCAAATTTTGTGAAACAAAATTTGATCCTGAGTCTCGCCACCGAAGGTGGCGGACGAAGGACCTTTCTACTCTATCCCTTTATTCATGTAATCATTGAAATCCACTTCACCTGAAAGCTCCTTCTTGACCATACGTATTCTATCCGCGACATAAGGATGAGAGCGGTAACTGGTGTACGGCCTTATAGGCTCAGCCTTATCCGATTCCTGGAGTTTTTTAAGAAGGCTGACTACTGCCCATGGGTCATAACCTGCCTCTTTTAAATATTTTACTGCCAGCTTGTCAGCCAGCGCCTCGTCTTCTCTTGAATAAGACATTATCAACTGGCCGAACGCGGCGTCGATGCGGCCCGCGTCAGATCTTCCCGCTCCTGTAACAGCCATTAATATCTGGAGTATATTATAACCCACGCCGCCCTGCAGTCTTTTTATTGAATGCCTCGCCACCACGTGCGCTATTTCATGGGCAATGACCGCGGCAAGCTCGTCGTCTTTGGAAACCTTGTCCACGAGGCCTTTAAAAATAAACACGTATCCTCCGGGCAGGGCAAACGCATTCACGTCATCCTTATCTATGACTCTGAATGTATACTTTACCTCTTTTCTGTCGCTGACAGATGCGATCCTTTGGCCGACTTCATTGACGCGCTCTGTCATCAGCGGATCAGGATCCAGTTTTATCTCTTTACTCTTCTCTATGCCCTCGGCGATGCTTTTGCCCATATCCACTTCCTTCTGGGTATCCACAAAAATGATATCTTCCTTGCCGGTCGCGGTATTATATTCCCGCGTCGCACAGCCTGACACGACGCTCATTATAAGTAATATAAAAATAAGGGCCCCATTTGCCATTAATTGATTATACAGCATAAATTACATTATTTCCACGGAAACTTCTGCAAGGCCTTTTTCCAGGTCAGCTATTTTGGAAAAAGCTGTTTTTGTAAGGTCTATCGGCCGGTTTAATCTCTTGGCAGGGCCTCTATCGTTTACCCGGACAATAACAGACTTGTCGTTTTCCAGGTTCGTTACCTTTAATATAGTGTTAAACGGCATGTCCCACATGGCGCAGGTGAGCTGGGAATCATTGAATATCTCCATGTTAGCCGTGGTTAACAGAATTCCAGGGTCATTCTGGGAATACCATGATGCCTTACCTTTAATAATAACTGCGCTGGTGCCCGCCTCCTTTAGAGAAAAAACCACAGCTATAAAAATCATCAATATAACTGCGGCTTTTTTCATCTGGAGACTCCCAAATAAAAAACCTATTCAGCCCTCGGCGGAATAGGTTCTTTAAGTTTCGGTAATCCAGCCACCTTAATCCCGCGCTCGCGGAACCTTAGGCCTGTGACTTTGCGCCCCGCTCTTTCAAGCGGTTTGCCTTTGTCGTAATGCTATTCAGTTGTCTCTAGTAATAAGTATGCCACAAAAATAATAAAAATCAAGCCTGCTACAATAGTTCTGCGGCTAAGGAGGCGAGCCCTGAGCGCTCGTTCTTGGTAAGGGTTACGTGCCCGAACATCTCCTGGCCTTTCATGCGCTCAACCGCGTAGCTGAGGCCGTTGGAGGATGAATCAAGATACGGGCTGTCTATCTGGTAAGGGTCTCCTGTGAGGACCATCTTTGTGTTGCTTCCCGCGCGGCTCACGACTGTTTTAATTTCATGAGGCGTGAGGTTCTGCGCCTCGTCTATAATTATAAATTGATTGGGGATGCTTCTCCCTCTCATGTAAGTAAGCGCCTCTAACTGCAGAAGGTCGCAGTCAATCAAACCCTCGACGTGCTCTTTTCTTTTTCTTATGGTAAGGATATATTCCAGGTTATCGTAAATAGGCTGCATCCAGTTTACAAGTTTCTCCTCTTTTGTTCCGGGAAGATATCCTATGTCTTTTCCCATCGGTATCACAGGCCTTGAGACAAGCATCCTTTTGTAGCCGTGCTCATCCACTGTCTTTTTCAATCCCGCGGCGAGCGCGAGAAGGGTCTTGCCCGTGCCTGCGACTCCTACAAGCGTTACGAGCTTTATACTGTCGTCCAGAAGAAGGTCTAATGCTATTGCCTGCTCTTTATTTCTCGGTTTTATGCCCCACACGTCCCCCAAGTCTGACTTTAAAAGCACTATGCCTTTTTGTTTCGCATCATATCTGCTAAGCGCGGTATGCTTCCCTGCGGACTTATCTTTTAATAATACGTACTGGTTCGGAAACATCCCGTTTTCTTTCAGTGCCAAGAACTTTTTTTCATAAAAATTATCTATCTCTTTTGAGCTGAATTCCATTTCTTTCCAGCCGCTGTAAAGGCTTTCGATGTCCACTTTCTGTTTTTCAAAGTCAACTGCTTTCACGCCGAGCGCGTCTGCCTTTACCCTGGCGTTTATGTCTTTGGAGACAAAAATCACGTGATGGCCTTTTTGCTGGAGGTCGTACGCCACCATTAAAATTTTATTGTCCCTTTCATGCGGCGAAACGTTCAGAATGCCTTTTGAATCCACGTGCATGACAATACGCAGAATCCCGCCGTTCTCAAGAGGAACGCCTTCGCCTAATTTGCCGTGTTCTCTCAGATCATCCAGCATCCTTATTGCCGAGCGGGCATTGCGGCCTTTTTCATCGCTGTCTTTTTTGAATATGTCCAGCTCTTCGATGACGTCAATGGGCAGGACAACTTCATTATCCGCAAATACGTTCAGCGCATCTGCGTTATGCAATATTACGTTTGTATCAAGCACGAATATTTTTCTCATGGAATATATTATACATTATTATACATCAAAGTAAACATTAAAAATTCCGTTTATTCCGCCTCCGTTCGGCGATCGGAACATGGTTTCGATCGCCGAACGGAGCATATGCGGAGCATATAAAAAAAATCCCCGGGGGAATTACTCCCCCAGGGGATTTGAACTGCGTAGGGGAGGGTTTAAAACCCTCCCCTACATGATGAAAATCAGGTTAGAAACTAACCTTTACATCAGCCATGACTGTGGATGCTGTGCTATCATTTACACTAGAAAATGCATCGCCCGGTAAAAAGAATCCTGCTGTCAAACCAAGCTTTACATCTTCCGTATAGTCATAACCTAATGAAAGATCAACTTCCTGTCCCAAAACTTTCTTATCCGTCATTATTATGTCGCCCATCACAGAGAGATTTGTAAGCTTCTGGGCTAACTCAAAGTTATAATAATCAACTGCTACTGTCAGATCCTTTACAGGAACAACTGACGCGCTTGCAGTGATTATCTGGGAGTTGGAATCGCCGCCTTCATTAATACCATCAAATATATAGTTAGCAACGATGCCATGTGTCTGATCTTCATACATAGTGTCCCAAGCTTTATAATCGCCCGTAGTATCGGTAGCTTTATTACCTGAACGATAAACATATCCTACGCCTACTTTTGGTGACCACTTATAATCAATCGCGTATGATGCTGCCACGTCAGCTGCCCAAGCATCCCTATCTCTTTTTGCAGTAGTGGAAGTAACGTAATCGCCTCTCTGCATCGCTAATTCTCCATTTAATACTAATTTGGAGATTGGCTCTAAGCTTCCTCTTACGCCATACACATAAACCTTATCTGTGGCTTGAGGAGTAGTATCAGCGCCTCTGTCAATCTTTGCTATCGCATAAGCTTCTGCTTCTGAATTATACTGATTAAACTTATATGCCGCATTAATGCCATACAAGTTTGATTCATCATTACCATTCGTAGTCCCAATAGTGCGCGCATCAACCTTCGCAAATAAAACATCGAGCACTAAAGGATTATAGTCAAAAGATGCTCTTACTGCGTCAAAAGATTTTCTCACAGAAAGATCTTGTGCTGTAATTGTACTTGCTACCCTAGTATCATTGGTATCAGGATCTCCGACAACTAACCCATTACCAAGCCTGATATTCTGCCTTCCAATGGTTACTGTCAAAGGAGCATAAAACATTTCTTTTAGCTTTACATATGAAAGATCTAAATTGATGCCTGTAGTAGTAGCACTTTCTACATCCCAATCTCTTTCATTTAAAAGCCTAACGCAAGTAGATACATTGTCAGTCAGGTCAGCGTCAATCTGAACTCTTGTGGTTGACATGAACCATGTATCATTGTCATTATTAGTAGCGGTACTGGTACCCGAACCGAGATCATAATTTGATCTATTAATCATCTTTGAATCAATATCACCGCTGACTTTTACGTTCTGAACTTCTGCGAACGCAGGGACAGCAATGAGAGCTACTATCGCTAGTATGCTCATTAATTTTAAGAATCTACTCATTTACTTTTCCTCCTTGGTTGACTTTATATAACTAGGTCTTGCCTAAATTACTTTTCTCTATGATATATCGCTATATTATTTTGGCTGCTTCTGCTTAAAAGTTTCACCTCCCATCTTCGCACGGATTAAAGCTGCCTATAGCGGTATACGCTTATTTGTAAAAAAGTATACCTTATATATATTATATTGTCAAGTAAAAAAATTGCGCCGGCCACCACCTATAGTGACACAAGACGCCAAAGGCCACTACTTATGCTGTTTTACGCTGGTTTTTTCAGCCTTTATAGGCCTTGATTTAGGAGAAAGCGCTATGGTAACCATGCTTTTCCCAGCCTGCGGCTGTATGGTAATTATGCAGCTTTCTTCTGAATTTTCGTAGTTTAAAACCTTCCTGTCGTATTCTATAATGTTTATCAGGTCCCAGTTAAATGAGGCCATCTGTTCCTTGTAAAACGCCACTACCTGGTCCGCTGTCTTGGGGCCGTAATACTTTAATAAGGCGACTCTCGACTTATCGTTCTGGAACGCGAAAGATTCTTTGTCCAAGTTTTTGAAACCAGCCGGGACAGGGATGTCGTCAAACTTAAGGATCGGCGCGACTGAAAGAGTTACTTTATTTTTTTCCGCGTCGCCTGATGGTTCGTTTTGAGGAAACGTGGCGCAGCCCGCGAATAAAACCAGAACTAAGAGTTGAAAACTAAGAGCTAAAAGTTTTATTTGGTTCATGTCATCCCCCTTTTTTATTTTTAATCTTTATTCCGTTCGGCGATCGGAATAAAATTCCGATCGCCGAACGGAACGCAAATCTTGGTTATAAGAATACTACATTAATTAACCGCTGTCAAGTAAGACACGCCGCTAATTCTTCTGAATTTTTAAAAACCCGGCTGATTTCCTTTTTATCAAGGCCCGCGCCAAGAAGGACCTTTTCCGCGAAATCTTTTGTAATAAGGTTTTCAGGCGTATGTGTATCTGTATTTATAACAAGTTTCGCTCCCGCGAGCCTCGCCATTTTTACAACGTGTCCGTTAGTGAGCGAATGGCCTTTGCGGGTCGTGATTTCAAGATATATGTTTTTACCTGCCGCAAGCTTCGCGTCTTCCAGAGTTATAAGCCCGGGATGCGCAAGAATGTTTATATCTGAAAGAAGCGCTTCTTTATTCGTGCCTTTAATGACAGGCTCAACTATTGTCTCGCCATGGCCGAGAATCAGCTTTATGCCTTTTGACCGGACAAATTTCGCAGTGCCTTTTATCAGCTCAATAGGCATGTGCGTAATCTCAACGCCCGGAATCGCCCTTATCTTCCAGTTTTTATTTATGTCTTTACACGCGTTTATAATCCCGGAGATTACAAAGTCTATGTTGGAAGAATCCACGTGGTCAGTTATGCCTATGACTTTATAGCCTTTTTCCTGGCCCCGCCTGGCCAATTCAGTCGGCAGTAACTCCCCATCGCTCAATAATGTATGCGTATGCAGATCAATCATATCTTCCTCTCTAAGTTGACACTCTGACAATGTCAGAGTGTCAACTTTGCCTTCGGCGAATTTGGCTTGCCATGAACCCGAGCGAAAACTTATCTTTTGATAAGAGTCGCTTAGCGAGTGGTTCATGGCGTCCCTAAGTTGCATAGGTTATAACTCTATCTCTTAGTACAAGCAAGCTTATTATATAGAACATAACGCAAAATATCAAGAAAATTAGCTAATTAGAGATAGATTTTATGTCCGAAAACTTGTCCTTTTTTGTCCACTTTTTAGAGAGACATAAAATCATAACATATTGTAATATATAGAGTTATAAAATGTCCCCTCGTGTCTACGGACATG
>Ga0315293_10002070_pt1 | contig 19363 bp, 27 predicted proteins | sample YL17G13_20_MG_FD_203071 | JGI IMG/M metagenome (GOLD analysis project Ga0315293, IMG submission 203071) | Sediment microbial communities from Yellowstone Lake, YNP, Wyoming, USA - YL17G13_20 | ecosystem: Environmental > Aquatic > Freshwater > Lake > Sediment | place: USA: Wyoming | collected... | reverse complement strand
TCCAAAGCATTTGCAAATGCCATAAGGATCTTACTATGCTTGCTCATTATGTGCCCCTTGATGATAAGTTGCTCTTACTGTAAAATATAACATGAACGACCTGCGTGGTCAATAGTTATTGCGTTAACGTCTTTAATGGATTATATTCTTTATGCTCAAACAAAGGGGTGGCCATGAATACAGATCCTTCCAAACAGTTTCAGGACGATTTGAAGGCTACGATTTTTCGAGCCGATCCGTCCAAAATCGATCGTAAAGAACTATTGGTCGACATCTTCAAAACCGCTGTAGCTAAACTATTTGAACTGCAGCTCGAAAAGAGCCGCACCAAAGACCGGTTAGAGTTCGAACAACTTGTTCTCATCAAAAAAAGCCTCATCAGTCAATTCCGTGGAGCCGATCTTTCAGAATATCAGATGTCCGAGAAACAATACGAAGAACTATTCAATGCCACTGTTCAAGAAATCATGAATGATGCTGCACATGCTCATAGTGGCGAAGATTTTGTAGAACACGCACCACAAGAACTTCTCATCAACGCCAATGCATATCGTAACGCACACGGAATGCCTGCTGCATCACTCTTTAAAAAAACACCTGCTGGAATCATGATACCAAAATAACTATACTGCTTGTGGTGTTTGACGATTTCGACTTACAACACCTTTTGTTCTAGCCGTAACTTCATTTCGATATGCAACAGGAGAAGAATTATTGTTCTTCTCTTGTTTTGCTTCTTTGACCTTCTTGCCAAGAATGACCTCTGGCTTTAATGGCGGAGCATTATTCGGATTAAACATTGCTTTTGCCAATTTAACAAATGCAGGCGTTAGATGCTCAATACCTACCATTGGTATGAAGATCGCAACCTTATCTGGTAGCTTCTTGATACTCTTGGTCTTATTGGCCCACTCTTTACAGTTCCACCCATCGGCTTTGCCTTGGGCCTTCAATGCAAAACACTTACGCATCTGTGCTTTGGATTGGAATGGCATAAAGTCCTCCATTGTATATATGATAATATACCTGATACCGTGATTAAGGGTGTTATAATTGTCGATAATATGGTATCACTACTGGTGCGGGAAGTTCTCGCACAAGCCAGGAGGATTTATGTTCGGAAAGAAAGAGTCGGATGGAAACCCGTGGGTAGCGTTGGTTCTGCTGGGCTTTGCCCTCGTGGGTATCACTCACGTGGCGGCGAAGGTCACAGATCGCTTCCTGCCGCCCAAAGCGGCAGCTCCGGTCGAAAAGACCGAGGCCCACGCCAAGAATCCCAAGGCTGCATAGCCTGGGATCCTGGTAGGGGGGGATGGGCGCAAGCTCATCTCCCTCTTTTTTACCTATCGGTTATTATGGCCATAAAAGTGTTAGAATTGTCGATTATATGGTATAACTATCTGTACTGGGGGATTCCCTCTCAGTGCAAACACTCTTACCAGGAGGATTGGTATGTTGTTCGGAAAAAAGAAGCCCGTTCCCCTCACGCTCACGCAGAAGAGCGTGGTGGTTCTGGCTGCCCTCGGCGCGATCCAGGCAGTTGCCTGGACCGTCAGCGGTATCGCCAAGCTGCTTCCCCCGAAGCAGGTTGCGACGCCCGTGGTGGCCGAGAAGCCCGCGAAGTAAGTTTGCGGGTGACAGTGATACACAAAGAGGGTGGGTAGCATTGCTACTCACCCTCCCATTTTTTTACCCTATAACGCGTGCGCCTTCATACGAATCATCATCGTATCCACCAAATAGATACTTAGACAAATCCCCTCGACCGATCATTGCTGCAATCTTCGAGAACATGTATGCATGGAAGACGTCATCAGGAGCAACGTGATCATATCGGGTTAAACGAGTCTGTTCACTGTACTCAGCATAGATACTAGTGAAGTCACTAACATATGGTTGAAACACGTCCCACTTAGGCAATACTATTTCACCGCGTTTGATTTCCATGAATCGGTCAGTCATCATCTGAGTACGATTCATGATATAAAGACCCTTATCCTTATCCCACCGTATCTTCTTTTTAGCCGTACCGTGTTCATATATTTCTGCAAATCTAGCAGCGCCCAAATGCTCAACCATTAATGCATTGGATGTTCGTCCATCTCCAGTATCAGCAATAACCAATTGGACCTTGAACTTATCAATCAGACTAAGCATGTCATCAACTTGAAACAAAGGATCAGCATGCTTTCCGACATACTTCTTAACGTAGACCACCGTAAACTTGTTCTTAATATATCCACCGATAACAAGAACAGAATACGAAGTACCGCTCAACAAATCGCCCTTGCCCCAATCAACACCAGCATACATTGGATTGTCACCAATGATGGATTTGCGATATGCAGTATCGGGATCTACCATATCATGTTCGCCGCATGAAGCTTTCATTTCTGAATAATTTAGTGGATTGCGAGCATTGGCATATGACAGGGCTAAGACTTCATTATAGTACTTCTCACTTGAATAAATCGACTGGGTATGAATAACGTTTTGCAACCATGCTTCTGGATTGTTTGGATTGTTAATCCATTTCAGAACTATCTGTGGAAGCCGATACCCGTGTATGAACGCACCAGGGTTCAGTGATACCCACTTGCCATCATCATAATGAATAGGTAAGCTGCATTTATTACAAATGAGACATGTTGGCCCTATGTTGTGTTCATTGATATAATTCCAATGATTACAATGCCCACACTTAATCAGGAATTCATTCTGTGTGGATTTACTCCAATACTTTTCTAGAGTATTATCTAATGTCTTTGGTGTTCCAGCATAAATCTTGGAGTTAAACATATGCATTGGCAGGGTAGGCATAAGTTCACGCATGCTTTCCCATTTGGCCAACGAGTGTGACATACACTGTTCGATAACAGGAATATTGTCACTGACGATATCCTGTACTTCATCAATCGTTGTCTGGTCAGCGGAAATACCACGGATCGAGTCGGCGGTATGGTATGCAGATCGCAAGTAGATCTTACTGCCGTTGGCCAGCTCCTTGTATGTGATCTGATCTGTCTCTCTTGGGCCCGTATAGTGCCCGCTAATCACATCGGACCCGGAGATGGCCCCATCGAGCTTGTCAGACGAAAAGACTGAAACCTGGTGCCCAGTAGGAGCTACATACAGGGAATGGTAGTTGGGATACTTAACACATGGAATAACGATCTTATACCCAAGCGTGGTAGACTTGTGGGTCTGTCTGCCAAATTTCAGAAGAATGGTATTGGATGCATTGTTATAAATAGGAAACAAGTGCCGCATGGATGAAGCCGGCAACTTGAGAGGCATACCATTCAGTTGAAAGATGCTACTGGCAAACTGAACCGGGGTTACTGGCATTATCGGACATCGTTTCGAATGTCTTTAAGGATATCTCCAGCATTATCAATAGATACGATCTTTTCATCAGCATCTCCAAAATCCAACTCTAATTGATCCATCTTCTTAAAGAAGTCATCCGAATCCATTAATCCATTTGGTATTGCCTTGTCTGCCTTAACAAACAATTCCATCCAGTGCTTGGCAGCGCGAGCGCGTTGCTCCTCAACATTGCGTCGACGAGTCTTCGTTCGATCATAGTCGCCAAGCTCTGTACTGGTTCCTTCTTCCTCTTCTATCTCAATACTCTGATCCATATTCATGGCTTCATAGTATTTGTAATAGCTATCCGTTTTTACCTTTGTCAGAAAATCTTTAGCTGTAGGTATCGTAATACCCGGATATCCAATCTTCCATTTGATATAGTTATTATCATGAAAGACAAAGGCTACTTCAGACCCATCTGTCTGATCGTCATTCAATACGTCCGCAGCATTAAAGACTGAGCCACGGATTTTCTTGATAATCAATGCATTTGAGCGAAAGTATAGACAGTGATACAGAGCTTCTTTTGCAGAAAGTAGTTCAGTATTCCAGAAGATGCTTTGATGAAGCTTCAATGTTTCAATACCAATCTTCTTCTTGTACTTGAATGATATCACATCGGAGATAGATTCAAGCGGCTCTCTATTGAAGATGAAGATATTGATAACAGCAAGCACCTCTTGATTATTGTGCATCCAGACGATATCCCTGAACCATTTGAAATATGGGGGCGGATCCTTTATCCTTTCATTCTTTCGAATCAGGAAGTCATAGAATTCAGCTATTTCAAAATGTTCAAGCCATTGAGCATGTTCTGGTTTGTCGATGGTAAATATCACACGCTCGTTGACCTCCTGCTTGATAGCGGGTGGCAACGTATCTCGAAGATCATCAAACAGTTCCTTTACTTCGGCTGGAGAGACACAGTATCCAAACTCTTTAGCCTTCTCGATAATCCAGCCTATATCCTTGTTCAGCAAGAGAAATGTAATGATGAACTTTTCAAAAGGTAGTTTACTCATATTCCTTCCCATACTATGAAATATATAATACTTTTTGTAGTATATTCACAAAAAGTGGATTCATGGTTGCTTTTGAAGTATCTTTCTAGCATAATTATACATGAACCCACGTGTATTTACCAGAAAGGAATTTTATGAACCTTTCTCCTTCAACAATACAGGCGATGAAAGCAGTTGGTCTTGGAGTGGCTGGAGCTGGAGTTCTGACTGGCGCCGGCCTGATTGGTCATCGTGTTGGCGCATCACGCATGAGTACGGCCATGGCTAATGCGTTTGCTGAGCAGAATGCAATCGAAAATGAAGCCATTCAGAATCAAATGGCAGATCAGTTCGCTCAGGCAAATAAAGTTGAGAATACACAAATCGCCAAGTTCTTTTTCAATCGCGGTCTAGCAAACTCCGGCATACAGAAGACGTCATCGCACGACGTTCTGTATAAGCTGGCAGGCATGATATGATGCATCCAATATTACAGAAGATTGCAGAAGCGGCATTTGAGGATGAGTTGCACAAACTCGGAGTGGCCATGATGCCCACCATGGCAAACACCACAACCTCGCCTACCAATCTCAATTCGCCATCTCCACCAAAGCAGTCTGAAAGAGCTGGGAAATTCAAGAAGACTGATCTTCAGGGACAGAATCAACAGAAACTGACTGGCACAAAATGGTTCAGATCAGTATCAGAGCGTCGTGCCGATATCAATTCAAGCAACAGGGCTTTATCAACCAAAAACGACACAAGGATTCATCGCCAGAAGTTCCATGGTAAAACGCCAGGACAGCAGAACGCCCACATGGCAGTATAAAGACCGCCTGCCAATCGCTGTCCGCCGCCCCGAGTACCTCCTTGCTCGGGGCGGTTGTTATTTTGAGTAGCGATCTGAAATAACAATTATGCGACCACTTTATCTAACGGAGGACAATGGATACACATCTCTTCTTTCACAATGATGTCGATGGCATCGTAACGGCTGCTATGTATATCGCGTTCCCGTTACGTGGGCATGCTATGATCGCAGATGATCATGACATCATTCTTCATCCATCTCAATCCTCAAATCGAGGCGCCATTTTTTCCTCACAAATCAAATCGCTGGTGGATAAAAAAAATAGCCGTATAGTAGTGGTTGATTACGAGCATACACCGCATGCTGTTCTGTGGGTTGACCATCATCACTCCGACAAGCTTGGTCCATCCCCAGTGATAAACAGCAGGGTACTGTATAATCCAAACGAGCTGTCAGCGGCACGGGTATACTTGAATGCTCTGATTGACGATTGGAAGTTAGAACGCAAGGAAGTCAATTGTACTCAGCTCATAGATCAAGTTGATCGCATTGATACTGCTGGATACATAAACATAAAAGAGTTTTTCGAAGACACATCTCCCATTATGTGTCTATCTGCATATCTGGAAACTGAGTTTCCATCGTCGATGATGTTCTGTCGTATTGTGGAAATGCTCAGTAATAAGATTCTCAATGTTGAAAGGGCAATGAAGTGTTTGGAGATTGACGAACGATATGTCGAAAATCTTCGCAACAAAGCCCAGGCAGCATCGAAGACAATGGTGGTATATCAGAATTTCAGTGTGATTGAGCAACAGCGCCCGAATCAATTCCCACGATATTCTGAGTATTACTTCAAACCGGATCTTGGCTATGCGATACGCATTACAAAGAATAGCGGCGGTCAATTGTATATCCAGATTGGTGCTAACAAGTGGTCTACCAGAAAGAACGAAATCAATATTGGAAATATGCTCAATCAGCTTTCGTACAAGAAAACTGGTGGTGGGCATTTCAATGTTGGAGGGTGTGTCATCAATGCAAAATATCGTGATCGGTTTCTTGACGATATGTGCATTAATCTGAATGGAGATTATGATATGAAGGAAGAAATGGAAAAGTACGGGGTTGCCCCGGACGATCCAATAGAGCAGGCTGCGACCGAAATGGTCAAGACAGGGCAGGCGCCCAATATACAGGACGCCAGAATGAAGGCACAAAAGAAAGCCTCAGTGGGAGATACACTTAACGATGGAGACAGCAAAGCCGCAGGTAAGTAACTTCAATTTTATAGAAATCTTTGGTAAGCCAGTAGATCAAGTTGATGCTCTATTGGCCAATAAAGCACAGCATATTCGTAAGATCGAAATTCCAAAACGCGATGGTGGAAAGCGGACTATTATTGCTCCTGATGCCCCGCTGAAGTATGTACAGAAAAGCGTTTATTGGAAACTCCTGAAACGATATAAACCATCACCCTACGCGCATGGATTCGTACACAAGCGCGGTATCGTCACCAATGCAAATCTGCATGTCGGTGCGAGTGTGCTTGGCAAGATTGATATCAAGAGTTTCTTTGATACTATCAGTGCCAATCATCTCAAGAACTGTCTATTCGGCAATATGAATGTCTGCCGATATTGTAAACACTGGGATCGGATGCGTGAGGGAAGGTGTCATCCATCACTTTACAAGAATAAGGCACAGAAGTTTGAATGTGGCTGTGAAGAAATAAAAGCCGTATTCATTCCCAACTACTGTGAAGAAACAGGATATCAATCCCTGTTCACAAGAGTAATCGAACTGTGTACTGTCAATGGTTTCGCTGTGCAAGGGTTCCCAACATCCCCGACGTTGGCGAATATTGTTATGCGAGGCTTTGATCTGTCCATGGGTAAGTATTGTGAAGGACTTGGAATTACCTATTCACGATATGCTGATGATCTGGCGTTTTCAACCAGGTCACACAATAAGACTGAATTGATTGAACTGACAAAGAAGAAGACGTATCGTCTTCTGTGGGCTTATGGATTCAGGCCCAACATTAAGAAGACCAGGTATACGACCAAGCATGGTCGAATGAGAATATGTGGTGTCGTTGTCAATGTAAAGACTTCAATACAACGAAGTCGTGTAAAGCTATTCAGAGCACAGGTATTTAATGCCATCAACAAACATCCATCCAAAACAACCAAAGCAAGACTCAGAGAACTCAAAGGATGGGCGGCCTATTTCTCATCTATTGATAAGCTCCATGGTACCAAGTATATGAACCAGCTTATCGAATTTGAGAAGTCTAAGTTTGGCTCAAAATCTGCACTTGAAACGTCCGAATCCGCCAGATAAACCATAGTTATCGCTGTATGGTGATGCGCCATACGTGTGGTATCATGCGAATACACGGCTCATTTCCGTTATATTCGCCTGTCTCAATCAAGTATGGGGGTCTCGTGAGATATACCATCTACACTGATGGTGGATGCTCAGGCAACAAAAGAGACGCCGGATGTCCTGGCGGATTCGGATTTATTATCATAGATGAATCTGGTAACACAGTCCATGAAAGCGGTGGACGTGTTGAGAACACAACGAATAATCGTATGGAGTTGCTTGCTGTAATAAATGGGCTCACAGCCCTCATTACAATGATTCAACAGTCACAAGAGGTCAAAAAACACTCCGTAGTTGTATGCACTGACTCCCAATATGTGGCATGCAACTTTGAGGAATATCTTCCTGAATGGAAGAAAAACGGATGGCGCAAAGGTAATGGCCAGCCGGTTCTCAATAAAGACCTGTGGAAGCAGCTGAATGGACTGACCCCCGAGTTCGAGTCCTTCAGCTTCAGATGGGTTCGAGGGCACGCGGAAGACGCAATGAATCAACGCGCCGACGCAATTGTTCGACAACACATCTACAGCTGACCCTGCACAGGGGTGCTGTGCTTCCATCACGGTACGGAGGTGCCATGACGAAAGCTTCAGAAGCAGTGGTAGGCAGTAAAGAGGAGTACATGAAAGGAATCGTAGAGTTTGTCGATTCCGTCTCACATTTCATCAAAGCGGCTGTTCCGGTCGTGTATGACGGTGCTGAGTTGGTGAAGAAAGTTATTAACAAGACAACAGAATTTGTTGAACGAAACAGATAGTCAAGAAGACGGTAGGGAATCGGAAATGATTCCGCGTGCTCTGTTGCGGAGCATAAGAATTACAGTCAGTTCGTAACACTTGAGCTGGCTGACTGGCACGACGATCCTGAACGAAACATCATCGTTCAGGATCGTCTTTCGGCCCGTCAGGGAGACCCTGACTGGCCCCCGACCCCAGCCAGGTTCTGTACCGTCAATAACAATGGAGGAAATATGTTAAGTGAAGCGAAGATCAAGCAACTGAATGCAGGCCAGTATAATCTGATCACAGTGTATGATGCCATGGCAAAATGGGATGCCAACAAGAAAGAATTTTTCGATGTCAGGATGGCAACCGGAACCCATACGTTTACTCCGAAGGAACTAGTTGACACCGACGTTCGAATATATGTTGAGCGGTTCATCTGGGAGATGGATGTATGACAATGGGGGTGCAAGTTATCGCACCCCCATTCATTTTTTTAGCTATGAACAATGATTATAGCGTCGAAACCCTATCAACCAATCGATTGGTTCCTCTAGAGAGCCTTTCCATAAGAGAAGGCTTGGGAATAGTGCCTTGATATATAGAGCGTGGATTATATGACTTTCCAGTAGTCTTTATCGGAGCAGGAGCTTCAGCTACTATGTTTTGTCTCCAGTTTTTTAATGCTTCGCGATGATACTGAATACCGGATTTTGCCGCCGGATTAATAGCAATGTCTCTCGGCAATTTATTTCCACTCAAATATCTCTGAGCAACAGAACCACTCTTTGCTTCAGCCTTTGTCAAAGCTCCGGTCATACGAGCAATCGCCTTACCTTTCGTCGGATTGATAGCAGGACCCATCATGCGTCTTGCCATTGCAATACGATCGGCAGGCTTTGCAATATGAGCCAGGCCCTTCCATGCTTTTAGTAAGCCGGGTCCTATAGCCGATACTTTGGACATTTCGTTTTCAAATGCTTTCTCAGAGATGTTATGTAGAATGTCATTTATCATATCGGCTCCGATCAATCAACATAATAGTTAGGAGGACGGTCGTTGATTCTCTTAATCACATCATCAACAGCCTGTCTTGTCTTTGCAAAAGCAGTCGGAATAAATCCTGGACCTCTCTCAACCACCTTGGTGCCATGAATCTTATATTTACGCGCAATCTCTGCTGGCTTTAAGCCAGCATCAGAGACCTTAAACTTCTGCCACAAGTTCATGCGCTTGAAAATCTTTCTGCCCTTCATCTTCTTCAGAATTGTCTTTGCTGTCAAGGCACCGCCAAATAAGCCGGCGCCTCCAACACTAAGCGCTCCAATAGCCGCTTTTCTGCTAATCGCACCATACTTCTGAAGTTCATCTTCAAAAGCTGCTTGAGAAATATCATCAAGTGTTTTCATTTTTACCTTCGTATAACCTTATTGAGGGCACGACTTTCTTTTTGCAGAGCAAGATACATGGGCAGCCATTTACGAAAAGTCTCTTTACGAGCGCGATTTATCACCTTGAGAGAAATGGTCTTACGGCCAGCGGAAGCAGCTTTATTGGCAAGGTCAAGATATTGAGCCCCCGTGGTGGCAAGCTTCTGAAGTTCACTTATAAACGATGTCATCGCAACAGCATTAAGACGTAACATAGTCACCAGCCTTTTTACTGAAAATACTCATAGGGCAATTTCTTCTCTAACTCTTTGGCTGCCTTATAGTAGTCATCAACATACTTGAATGCACCAAACTCAAGGGCATCCTTCGGAAACTTCGAATCGAGACGACATACAGTAATACGAGGATTATGAGCAGCCACATACCTGGCCGCACCAACCTGTAACGGAATCGACTCCTTACGCGCTTGCATCGGGAACCTGACTATCTGTTCCAGTTTGTTGGTTGTCGATGCATCCTTGTATGTCCGAATACTAAATTCTGAACCACATCCAAATGACAGGATGAAAATTTCCTCATTGCTCTCATTAATGATTTTTGCTAAAATTTCAATCATGTCATACATCAATGTGCAATTATTCGCACCCTGTCCGCCATCCTGAAACGATTCGCCCTTTTGCTCTGTCGATACACCGTTCTGATCTACACTGTCCCACAGATAGGTCGGTGCATTTACCTTACCAAAGTAATGAGCAGCAGACAGTGCAGACCAGCTGATGACATCAATGATAGAATGAACACCATCATGCACATCCCAAGACTTCAGAAAATGTGTTCGTTCACATCTCAGTCCATATGCTGTAATGGTAGTCGGAATTTTTACAGATCCAAACGAAGAAGTACCAATTGCCTGCTTCAGAAGTCCATAGAAGAAATCATAATTAAAGATAGGTTTTCCCCATGTCAACGGATTATACCAATGCTTCTGACGGTTTTTGAATCCTTCAATAACTGGTCCTGTATAGAATTGATGAATCGTCTCTGCCTTAATACCAGCAGCTTTAGCGCCTACAATCACAGACCCGGTAGAAGTGCCTGAGTACAGGCTGACCTTCTCATTGATATCTTTGCCAGTCTTCTGTTCAATCGAATTCAGAAGATAGGAAATAATAAGTCCTCGTAAGTCACCGCCATCACATTGAACTATGATCTTCATACAGGCTCCTCCTTAAAAGTTACTTCGCATATCTAGTTTAACATGCCCAAGGCGCCGCTTAAGATCTGTTCTGAATGATTTCTGTTGATCTCTCAACGCACCCCTGATATCCTTCGCTTTATTTCCACCCATATAGATATTAATGGATGCGTCAGCACTATGACTCACTACAGCTTTTGGATTTTGACTTTTATCAATGACTTTTGCAAGTGATGGCGAGATATCTTTCTGTTCAACCTCTTCTCTTTCACTACGCAGTTTTTCTCCCATTGATACATCTGGAGGTTTTACATGACCCAAAACAGCATGTTTGGCTAATGAAGCCTCTTCAGATTTTTTGAACGGAGCTTTACCACGAAGCATTGTCTCATATCGATCGGCTGTTTCAAAAAGTCCTTCTTTATATAACCTCTTCATCAACTGACGATATGATGCCATATTATGTATAGCACCAAGAGGTATTGCTATGGCTAACTTGGACATTAAGGATCTTGTCTTTGAGCTTTTCATGCTATCAGGAAGCTTTTTCTCAATACGGAAATTCAACAACGGCCTCTTGTTGACAGTTGGTTGACCGATACCATCAGTCCCAAGCTCCTTCACTGGAATACGCTTGTTCTTAAAGCGTCCACCAAGAAGAATATCACCCTTGTTGATATCAAGATTCATCTCACTTGCCGATCGCTATCTTGACTTCCTCAAGACCATCGATGACCTTACTGAGTCCATCCATCGACTTCTTTACTGCACCCTCATCAATTTCACTGAGGCCCATACGAGAAGCAAGAAGCATGGACGCAAGCTTTGTTGTTACCTTGCGCATTGGCTGGATCTGCTCGATGTATTCATTGAGGTTGTCCTGATTGATGAAGTTCAACGATAGAACCACATCAACGGATTCGGGATCATCAAGAGCACTTGCCTCTTTGACAAGGTCGGTTCGAAGTTGTGCCGCTATACCAGCTTTGAGTGTAAGTATGCGAGCCTGCTTCTCGATACTCATATATACGTCTGGATTTACATAGTCACTACGTACGCCATAGATGGTCACTCGGCCGGCATGCAGGCCATCCTGAGACCCGCGATTGATCGCAACCTTAATGGCCTCTTCAGCAGCAACCTTGGTCATCCCCATGATGCGCAAAGCCGCTGTAGTGTTTTTCAGATCCATCGCACCAGATAGACCAGCAATCTTTTTCAACGGTTCGAACGCCGGACCATCAATTCGATATCCGCCACCATCCTGGTCGATATACAAGGCGACCTTATTGATGTTGGCTTCCTCGTATATCTTCTGGAGAGGACGCGACGGACGCATCAAATCACTCTCATTCAACTTGATCATTTTCTGAGTATTGATAACAACCGATGCTTCTGGGACCAGGTAAATTTCAGTGCATTTTCCAATGATCATTTTGTATACATCATCCTTAACAGAACTTACCCGCTGCACATTTGCTACACGGGCAGGAATGATGCATACGTTATCAGCAACATACAGGTTGCTGCTATTGACCTTATACTTCTTGAAGTTACCACGGAACTCAACGCACGCAAATGCTGCTCCAGCGCCATAGATGCAGAACAACTTCTCGGGATCAGATCCGCTTGGATACGTAGTTTCGTAACGGTCCTGTTTACCCTGATAGCTTTCACGAATTCTCGTAAACAGCTTATCGGAACCATCACGATAGTTATCAGTGTTGACAGAGATAAACTTATCGGTCACGCTCGTTGATATCTTAGCGATAATCTTCTCCATCAAACCTGGAACATTCAACAGATCGGTGCCATAGAATCCAACGCCGGTTTTGTCATAGTCAGAGAAGGTGGAATAGTACTTGCCATCAGCAGAAATGAAGATCTGATGCTGTCGTTCACGCAAACGACGTTTCTTCTCAGTATCCGTAAGCTTACTATCATCACTGCCAATACTATCGATAGATCCTGAGGAATCACGCTTCAGGTCATAGTAGTCAGTAAATAAAACCACAATACCAGAAACCGGTCGACCAATACGGCTTGCTTTGAAGCGCTCAGATGCATTCTCTCCGCTCTGCATGAAATCTTCCATGGAAGGATACTCATAGCAGCGTAGTTCACAAACCGCAGGCGGAGTGATCGGAACAAGCGAATTGACATCGAACAATTGCGAATCTATCGTAGTCACGGTCTGTTGTGATTTCACAACATCGTTCATATCAATGACGCCTTGTTTACGGTCCTTCGGAGAAACCTCAACGGCACCGTCTTTCATATCGATGACATTGGCGACCAGGTCTCCGGTATTATCAACGAAGTTCTGCAAGACGTTTGGCTCTGCTTCGAGTTGCACCGCGAGCTTTTTCAGATCTGATTTTGATGCTAGTGCCGACATCTTCACAACATATGTTGGATCGGTGTCAAAAATATCGATTGCTTTCTTGGGCATGACATCGCCAGGATTCTTCAGTTTAGGATCAGCGTTCATCCCGCGACCATACTGATTGGGAACCACTTGACCAGTTATGCGAGAACTCAGCAAAGACTTGACAAGCTGTTCGCTTACTGGTGCGTATTCCATTTTTTCGCCAGACTGATAGGCAACAACATCAAATGGCGATAACATGTACTTCTTGATAACTATGGGGAAGTTGATCTTACGATCACCATTGAAAACAACGACACTTCCCTTGCCATATCCCTCATTAGGTTCGATGTTGTTTACCACAACGTCGACACCATACTCTTTAGGGATATATGTCATCGAGGAAAAGAACTGTTTCATGATTTCATCGTTCCACTCGGCAACATCATGAGGCAACTCGTACTCAGAGACTTTCTCAAAAACGGGAGGCTCATACACGGCATTTCGAATCGATGTGATCATGGTTTTCCCCTTTTATGTTTCGAACGCAGTTCCAAGTAAGACCGTTGAAATGAGAGTCCCGACCGGCCCGCCACCAGGAGTGGCAACACCAGCAGCAAGAGCCATACTGAACGTTGGACCAGAAAGAGCTTTTGCAATTCCATACGCAATAGCCTGTGATAGTGCCGCAGCTCCATCGTCAGGAGTAGAACTTTGCATCTGTGCAGCAGCCGCAGAATTCATTTTAATAAATGCCTCTATTGCTGGCTGGATCTCATTAGCCAGTGGTGACATAACAATTTTTACCGGCGGCATTGATATCCTCCATCCATTACCTTATAATATAATTCAACTGAGCGCCAGTCAACATCAAGTTATTTATTCTATAGTTGTGGAATACCAATTAAGAACCTTTTACCAGGAGGAAATGTGATTGATGAGAATCCTGAATCTGAACAGGATGATGACGATGTAGATCGTCAAGTGGATTTATCATATGATGGAGCCACAGTAATCCACATTAACAAGCTCAATCTCGAAGAGACAAATTGGCTTGAAGATGTGATCGACGACTGATCGTTATTCAGATGATGAATCTGGTATAACTATTATCAGAGGTCACTTTATTAAAAGGAGGATGATATGTAAGATGCGGTGCGCGGCCCCGGTCCCCTTTGAGGGGGTGTCATGGGCGCGTGTAGCTCGATCCCTCAAAGGGGACCGGTTCTTCGCGTTGGGTAATCCAGGTGGCCCGCAGATGTGGCGATAGTCTTCGGATCATTGAAGATATCACCTGGACAATAGAGAACCGACCCACGGTTCTCTTTTTTTACCCATCACCCCTGTGTGATTATTGGCCGAAATATGGTATAACTATTATCGACTACCTTAACCAGGGGGGGATGAATGATGAAGGTCTATTATCAGTTGAACAGAGAAAAGATGGAATACGTGACACGAACCCTGAATATCTTCGGTTCGGGGTGCGAAGGGTGTAGCCGCCGTCGCGGCGGCCTGCCAGAAGAGGGCACTGAGTGGGGTGCGTGTAATTATGAGGGGATCACGCACAGTGAGTGCCCCTTCGACTACATTAACAACACCCTGGCCCACCCCGGACCGGAGTGGGTCGAAGTCGCATCGTAAGGAAATCGTCCCGTACAGGGGACGTTAAATATACTGTTTTTTTACCCATCACTCAAATCCCACGTAACAACAATCTTCTGTTTTTCAGAACCAACATTTTGGTGTTGGTATAGTCCGCCCTCAAACTTCATTGGCCCATCTTGATTAGCAGTGACATAGATGTTCTTTAGCCTTGGCGGAATAAACACAACTGTTGGCTCATTGATAGTCAGATCGGGTTCATAAGTCAATTGAAACACATTCTTCTGAGTTGACCATTTAGGCTTTCTTCCAGCAATGCGCTGTGGATACGTACGAACCAACTTCTGCATGATTTCCTGTTCGTTTCCAGCGCTATCGATCAATCCCATATCATTGTAGTTGATAGGGTCATAAGACCATACTGTCCATCCAAACTGATAGATGTCCGACAGATACATCATGTCGTCATAAAACTTCTGTCGTCCAGATACTCCTTGTTTCATGCCAAACTCACCAATCATAAACGGTGTACCAAACCTCTGAGCTTCAATAACGCGTACTTCGATGATCTCCTTCATGATTCTCCAGTTCAAACGTTCATACTTTCGACTGGCTCCGTAATCAATCATGGCATCATAATAATGAGGATAATAGACAGATGATGCAAGTGGCTCATAGGCTAACATTGTAGGGATTGTGGTAGCGAAGATGCATGGCTCAAAGCACAATCTGACTCCTCGTCCCATTTCCGATAACTTCGATTGAATCTTGATGTAGTAATTCGTTAATTCCTGTTGCTCAAACGTTACTACATATGCACCAGGAAATGGTTCATTAAATGGATCAATACCAATGATGTTCTTATGGTTCTCAAAACGTTTCATTACCAATCCAATAGCATCGACACATTGGGTTTGTATGTCATCTGCATTCTTCCAGAAGTGTGTAAACGACGCAATTACAGCCGGCTCTTTGTAATTCATATGCCATGGTTGCTGTTGATTGAATGGGAATCCATCAGTGTGCACTGTCCAGTTTGGCATTCCGTTACCAGTAAATTGTTGCGCATACAGATCTTGATGCCAATCAAGAATGACATCAATACCTAATTCTTCAAGAGCCGCAAGATGCTTCTCAACACCGCGCAAATAAATGAAATCAATTGAGTCTTTTTTTGGCTCAACAGCACTCCAGAATATCTGAAAACGAACAAGATTAAAGCCCCATTCGAGATTCAACTTATTATATGCACTCCCATCATGCCATGGCAAGTTGTTGGCAGTATACTTAGAGGCATTGGAGTGATTAACACCATGATATTGCACAATACGATTGTATTGGTCTTTAATGTACACTGTTTTATTCAAATCAATCTTACCATACAAAAGACCAAATACAGTACATCCGGCGCATAATGATAAAGTCCATATTACTACTGCAATTGAAAGTTCTCTAATTCTCATATTGTCCTCCAGACTTATGTGCCAGCCTCAACAATCTTCAAGGCCTCATCGAAGAGAGTAGGGAAGTTCGTTTTTATTGGTGCAATGTCCATCTTGAGTTCTTGGAATCCAAGTATGTAATTGATAACCCTGTCGATCATACGACATGGGTATGGTATAGCTCGTCCTTGATTATAAAACATATGCAGCCATATTTTTTTAGGATCACACCAGACTTTGCGTCCTGCCTGGCGATACTTTTCCTGCAGATAACATGTCTCGCCGCCAAAGCCCCTGAATCTCTTGTTAAAACCGAGCCAGGAGTCCTTACGACACGAGAAGAACCCGGCCCCCATCGCCCATATCTCTACAGGCTCTACTGGTAACTGAGTGACTTCCGGGCCCCATACGCCCCACATGTTTCCGCGCCATTCGTCACGCCATGTCAGCCAATACTTTCCGCCGGCGCTTTTCATCAAAGGCCCATGCATGAGATCGTCACCAGGAGGGGTTATATCCAACGCTCCAGGTTTAACGAGAATGTGTGAATCCATACATAATACGAATTCACCTTTGGCTATTTCGAAGATACGATTCTTTGCGGCACTTACACCAGTAATATCAGTAAACTTCTCATATCGAACTACGTCTTTGCCATTGTCTTTCACAAACTTGAACAGATTATCGTCACCAAAATTATCAATGACCACAATCTCACAATCTGTAAGATCATGATGCATTCTTAGAGACTGCACTGTAAAGAACACTTCAGTAAAGTTGTTGTACGACGGCATACCGATGGTCCACTTCATGACACCTCTTTATTTGAATGTGATATCATGATAATCTTCGTTTTTCTATTGTCTTTAATTTCAGCAACCTCAACATCAAACAATTTCGCCAAAGCAATATATTCTTCCAAATTGGCCCTGAAACAGTCAGCATCCCATTTGCCATCATTTTGATGGTTCTGTGTCCATTCGAGAAAACACATGCCTGTAGGAGTAATACAACTCATCCATTGGGCCAGACACTTATTTGGATCGTATGAATGATCAAATGAATTTGAATAGATAAAGTCAACTGCGCCAATCCATTCAGGTTTAGTCTCGTGAAAATCCCATTGTATTGTAAATGGCGACTTCTTGGCTACATCGGAAATTTCAGTTCCAATGATCTTTGCACCAACGTCCGCAAGCGCAATCCTCAAAAACTTGACTTCAAAACCATTGCGTACTCCGTGACAGATTCCAAAAGGAGATGACGAATTTATATATCTGACTTTATGAGCAACAAAAGTAAGAACATCTTTGTGCGCCCATATGTTGTTTTGTTTAGCAATGCTGCAGATAGATTGGGCATCCACATAATCATTATAAGACTTAAATGTTATAAACTTCATATATTAAAGGGAACCATAGACCAGTCGCCTCGTCTCCCTTTGTCAAAAGGTTTATTCTGCTGATAATTTTCGATACCAAATAAATGTTTCAAGCTACGAATACCAAGTCCGCGATGTACTACAATGCAGTTCATCTCGGTACCCATAACACTAAAGATACCATCCTTTTTACTAATTTCTCTAATGTCGACTCCAGATGTTTTAGCAGCGCACGCCAGGCTAGGCATGTCACGACCACATCCATTGAGTGACCAGTGTCTATTCCATTCAGAAAAAAATCGTCTGGATGAATTGTCTTGCTTAAAAACCACAAACGCCCCACTGTATACCATGAGTGGAAGAGTTATGCCGGCATTAATCATGGCTGTCTTATATATACGGAAGATCTTTTTACCAACCCTGAAATTTATATATTTATGCAGTACGATATCATGCTCGTCCACAAATGAAAATACCTGTTCAATTCCCGGTTTGTTAATTACCGAGTCACAATCAAGATAGAGCGTACGATCGAATGGCGTGTATTCGATAAGGTTGGTTTTTACTTTTCGATTTTCATCATTTGGTATATCAACCAGCGTTGTGGTCACATGATTGTCGTCCAGCCATTTATAGTCAACGGGTAAATTACTGATCAGGTGAAATGGCAAATCGGTAAACTGCCTTGAGTGAGCCAGGGTGGCCAGCGATAGCTTCAGATATTCAGATCCAAAGGCTAAATATAGTATGCCCTGACTCAAGTGAAATCCTTATAATTGAAGTGCAGGTTGATTGGTAAGGTTTTGAGTTTGGCAAGTATTGCATTGTGTCTTTCGACTGGAATACCACAGCGCTTCCAATGCCATAGTATCCACGCCGTTTTGATATAGCGGATAGTACCATCAGCAATACATTTCTCAAGAACGTCGTATTCGGCACCCTCAATATTCATTTTGACGATTATGTTGTCGTCAGGAGAAAAGTTAGTTTTAAGCCAATTGGAGAAATCACAACACTGAACCATGGTAGGATGTTCTACGTCAAGGTTGCCAGTCTTCTTTTCTTTATATACTGAAGATCCTTGAATCTTGGCTGGTGATTTACGACTAACAAAAAAACTCAACTCTCCGTCTGTAATCCATGCTGCTTTATGAATTACCTCAACACCTTCTCCATATTTAATGTCGCGTAAATGCGGATTACATTCAAACGCATAAATCCTGAATCCCGAATTATACATGCTGCTTTTTTTGAATTTATTGATATACGATCCACTAAAAGCCCCAAGATCAACAAAGACATCCATAGATATGGTCCCCTAAGTTAAAAAAAATCCCCCCAGAAAGCAATTTCTTTCTGGGGGTACAATCATCAATATTATCACGGACCTGGTGTAGTGGTTGGTGCCGCCGTCGTAGTGGTCGGAGCTGCTGTCGTAGTAGTTGGCGCTGCTGTCGTAGTAGTTGGCGCTGCCGTTGTAGTAGTCGGAGCCGCTGTCGTAGTTGTCGGTGCTGCTGTCGTAGTAGTTGGCGCTGCCGTTGTCGTAGTCGGAGCAGCAGTTGTTGTTGTAGGTGCCGCTGTTGTAGTAGTCGGAGCCGCTGTCGTAGTGGTCGGTGCTGCTGTTGTAGTAGTCGGAGCCGCTGTCGTAGTGGTCGGTGCTGCTGTTGTAGTAGTCGGAGCCGCT
>Ga0315293_10002069_pt1 | contig 19364 bp, 27 predicted proteins | sample YL17G13_20_MG_FD_203071 | JGI IMG/M metagenome (GOLD analysis project Ga0315293, IMG submission 203071) | Sediment microbial communities from Yellowstone Lake, YNP, Wyoming, USA - YL17G13_20 | ecosystem: Environmental > Aquatic > Freshwater > Lake > Sediment | place: USA: Wyoming | collected... | reverse complement strand
CTGAGCAGGAGCAGCCTCGTGCACTGGACTGCTGTCCAGCAAGGCAACACCACCACCCTTGCCGGGATCGATGCCTACAAAAATCATCGCACCACCAGCTCTCTCCACACCTCAACCACTTCCAATCCAGGGTAGGATTCCTTGAACCACTTCAAGGCTCCATCCTTGTTGTCGTCTATCAAGTAGGTTGTCACGCCACAGGAACCAGTCGCAGATTTGAACCTGATCTGCCACTGTGCCGAGCACGCTTCACCGCAGACGATGACGATCTTCTTATCGCAATGCGGACAGTTCATATCTCTCCTCAGAATGGCGTGTCGTCGAGTTCGTTGGTGACGGCGGTTTCGCTCGGCAGGGTGTGGGTGACACTGGCATCAGCCTTAGGAGCACTGATCAGCCGATTGATATAGACGTTGCGGTACTGTCCTTGGGTCTGTACCTTCACCTCAAGCTGGCGATCCAGCAGGAGCTCCAGCCTATCCCGCAGCGTACTGATCTTGCCGGGGTCGATCCCGCAGGTTGACAGATCCTTGCGCAGATAGGCCAGCCGTCGCGGATCGCCAGAGATCATGTTCAGCCGGAAGATCATGCGTCCCTTGTGGGAAGGTCCGATCACCTTCAGTTGCCACGCCAGCATCAGGTTCCCGGCCTTGCTGGTCTTGATCTCCACGGTGTGTACCGAGCAGTGGTACACCCCGTCAGGCACCTCGTCTGTGCTGGTTGTAGATACCTCGGCAGACTGGTTCCACGCCGCCTCGTACACAGACAGATCGGGATCATACGTTGACATGCTTACTCCTTGGTTTTTGCAGTAAAGGCGCGAGCGAAAACCTGGTAATCCAGATCCATAGTTTCCGGGAGGCGATTACTGCGATCCTTTGCGATGTAAAATGGACTCGTCTGCGTATGGACTACTCGTTTATCAGTGATTTCATTGGTTGAACCATCTGTGGATTGGATACATTCTGCGTATAAAATAACATCCGTATATGCTTCAACGAAACAGCGAACTTTCTTAGGAAGTCCTGATGGGACCACCCTCGTATACTTCCCGGTCCTTGTCGTGATTTCTTCGTCAGAACAATGAGCAATCAGGACGAGTCCGTAAGGTAAGGAGCCAAGCTTGAGAAGCACACGAATCATCTCGTCCTTGACATGAGCATATCCCAATCCGAAATCGAGATCCCCAACGTGATCTACCTTGTACTTTTTCGCAATGAATTGCTCTGCATAACGATGCATTTGATCGAGTGTGTCGATTATGATTGTCTTGAATCCATGCTCGCCACGCGAGATCTCTCGACAGTAACCCAGCATGTCTTCCCATGATTTGATTGGCTGCTGCATCGCGTCGAGTTGTCCAAGACCTGGTTCCGTTGCCAGGAAAATACCATCCTTAATTTTAGAAGCCCACGTCGATTTCCCAATCCCCGACTGGCCATAGAGAAGTATCTTGGCTAATTCCGGATTGACAATCGGCGGAGTCTTTAACTTTGGAAGGTCATACTTTACTTCCGTTACCATTAGAATATCTCCTCTCTCCCTGTTGTTTGCAGCTCCTCGTGGGGAGCCTTTTTCTGGAATTGATTCCCGAAGATAAAGTCCCTCGCCTCCTCTGGAGCAGAGCACAGCGAGTAGAATCGGCAGGTGCCGTGGTTGGCATGGCAATGCCTGGTGTTCTTAATCCAAACTCCAGAGCGCCTGGCTTCAAGGATCATCTGAGCGGTACGCCAGAGCTGCGCCTTCACCTCGTTGAGTCGGTCTGTGTCGATGGCCACCTCATGCCGCAGGCCGTAGGTGTTGGGTTCATCCAGGATCTTGTCAAATAGTCGGGACTCGAATGCCTCATCGGATTCAGGCTCAGATCTGCGGGAGTTGACCTGCAGCCTTTGGAGCTTCGGCTTGGCCAGGACGTTGTACAGGACACTCGCGATAGGATCCTCGGCAGACCCGAGGTAGATCAGGTACGCGGCAAGCTGCAGGTCTGTCCAGATCTTCTCGATGTACCCGCCGTCAATCGGTCCGCTGGTCTTATGCTCTACCAGAACTCTCTGGCCAGTCTTCGCTACGGTGAGATCCTGTGTGAGCCTCACCATGAGATCGGCCTTGCCAGCGAAGGTGAACCGTCTCGAATGATGGCCAGTGGCAGGGTTAATCAACTCACCTGAGAACTGGATCTCACTTCCGACGACGATCCAGGAATCATCATGGTTCCTGTTGACGTACCCGCGCAGCAGCGCACGAGCCATGCACAGGTCGTCCCGGTCGCCTCCTGCCTTGCTGAACTCGACTGCGATCCGTTCAAGCGCAGCCTCGAGTCCGCCTCCCTTGTGCCACAAGTCCAGTCCGTCATGTACCAGGGAGCCGAGCCAAAGCGCTCGTGGTGCATAGCTGATCGGAGTGAGTCCCTCTTCATACGTGAGCCGATACAGCTCTTGGCAATCCCACATGGCGCTGATCGCACTCTGGGTAAGTACCAGGTTCATTGCAGATCTCGGAGTGCAACGTAGAATCCGCAGTTGCAGGCAGCCTCGGGCCCGATCACGAAGATGTCACAGGTACTCAGGTGCTTTCCGTACTTCCGAAGTGATACCGTTTGGTACTTACGCATCCGATCAATCTCTTCGAGGAGATCCATCAGAGCCTCGCAGATATCATCTGTCCGGATCAGTCCATTGAAGATCCGAATGGAAGACTCCGGACTGTCAGCGAGTTGACGAATTTCCGATTCCCTTTCAGGTGTCATGTTCTCTCTCCCTTCAGAAACTCAGAGCCCAACGCCAGAGCGCGACCACCGCACCCAGGAGCAACGCCAGCATGGCAAGGCTGCCAATGGCTCCCGCGAGAAGGGCAATTCGCACGGTGAGCCCGACCATGTGTTCCTGGTCTTTCATTTCCATGCTCCTGTGCAGAAAAAATAGACCAGGATCAGGACGACCCCGATGACCATGCCACCTACGGCGCACAGCGCAGACGCCATGATCTCGCCGGCATCACGGGTAGGGTCGCCACCAACGAGGGGAAGATTTTCCATTGACCACCTCTCCACCTTGGCCCCCCGGGACCACCGCCCGGGGGGAGTCCACCAGTCAGATCAGAAATCGAGGTCGTACATTCCGGTACGGGTTGCGGCGTCGGGGCCGGCGGACTTCAGCTTTTCGAGGGCTTCCATGGTTTTTTTCGACAGGCTGACACTCTGTCTTAACAGCCGGCGCCTTAGCAGTTCCTGGCGATGGATCAGCTCCCAGTTCTTTAAGAACTGATTTTCTGTGCGCGACCTCTTCATCGTGTACCTTAGGTTCAGGTATGTGTCGTCCCAGTCTTCGGGCTCATGCTCGGTCTCGTGCTGGAGATGGAACGCGGTCGCGAGCGCCTCGGCCTCGCGGTCGATGTCCTCCGCGTGTCGATCAAAGAACGCTTTCAAGCTATTGCCCACCCAGGGAATCCGCTGCCAGTAGCGCCTAACCACAGCCAGGCAGGCGGCGTCAACTTCCCGGCCCCGGCGAAGGACCAGGTCCTCGACGATTCTCGTGTTCGTTTCGAACGCCGTTTCCATGATCTCTCCTTTCAGATCCGCTCGAAGATCTCCCGCGCACGCATGGGGGAAACTCAGGAATCTCGGTACATGCCGGTGTACGGATGTTCTCGTTAAAAACTCCACCCGCCCCCAGAGGAAGTTGGCACTTGGACCAGGAGCGGGGGAGGGATTTCATCATGGATGGGTCTTCCCGTCGGGGTCGGTTGATCGTTGATCCAAGTGCCATGGCGGGTAATCGTGCCAAGGCATGCGGCGGCTGTCAAACGAAAAGAAAAAGATTTCCAACAGTCACCAGATTAGGGGATGCCTATTCCCTGCGGGTGGGTCGATTCCCTTGGGTACAGAGTATCCAGCCGGCGGGGTCAAGGGGGCCCAGAGCTTTCGCCTCGCTTCCGGTTCCCGACATCAGGCAAAGGCGTGGAAATAATGATCGTGCCCGCTGACAGATGGGACCGCCGTGAATCCCCAATCGGTGATCGCCAGGACGCCGCTGGTGCCAAGCAAGCTCAACGTCGGCGCTCCTGGATTGCTCGCATCCAAGAGGAACAATTGGGATCCGTACATCCCGAAGTCCGGATCGTGGACAGTGACGTAATACCGGCCGCTGTTCTCGTTGAAGTACGCATCGATGCGCGATGGCCGGAATCCAAGATACACCGGCTGCGCACCTGAGCCATCCCCGGTCCACGTCCCATGGCACGATGCCGGATTCTTCTTAGCATTTACCGGCGTCCCCGCAACACCACCGGCCACAACCACACGCGCCAGCGCCACGGAATCAGGCGGAGGCGTACCTGTGGTGTTCGATACTAGAGACCAGGTGGTCACGAGTGATGAAACCTTCGTCAACTGCGCATAGATGAAATGGGTGTTGTCGCTCAGTCCTGTCAGCGTCTCGGTGCCACTTCCAGAGATGAGTATGCCATTGATGATGGCATACTCTGCCGAACCAAACTGGATGCGCACACCATTGGATGCTGGAACCGCAGACACATCAAAATTAGAAAGCACGGCACACTTTAGCGGCCCTATCGAGCCAGCCTTCACCAGAAGCGCCAGGCTCTGCTCGCGGACAATCTGGGTCGGAGATCCGAAGAGAGTACCAACCGCGTTCTCGGAGGGGAATACAATTACAGCCATGGTTCATCCATTCGCTAAAGTGATTCGCCAGTTGTAAGTCACGCTGATCGAGCTTGTCTTTGAGATCTGCGTGTGAATCGCACGTGCCCAAACGGATCCACCAACCAGGGTTGAAAACAATCCAGCTTCGTTGAGCAGTTGGGTTCCTCCGCCGTTGGCATCGGTGGTGTCAACAAATAGCTGGTAGTTGATTTTGTCATCACCATCGGCTGTCCTTCGGGTAACTGAATCCCGGAATACTTCAGTGACGAGAGCGGTCTGCGCCATCGATGGCAAGGTTGATCCAGATCCGATGGCTATGTACTCAGGAGTAAACCCGGTTCCATAGATCGTAGGATACCCGATCAGGTCCCGCAATTGCTTCAGTCCAGACGTGGTGATCAGGTTGTGGGTCTTTACCACATCGATCAGCGTCCCATTCTTGTCCCGGATTTCGATCTCCAGGTTAGGGATCAGCACAAGAGTGGGATTGAAGTCTTGATTAAGATCCATATGGTTTTCCAATCTTGCTTCTGCCGACAACGCAGCCTGGCAGGGGGTATGCGTAGGTGTCCTCCTGGAAGAATCCCAAGAGAGCACAAGTGAACGGATCCTCATCCCAATCGTGCAGCGTAACACCATCATGTACGGATTCTGTCAGCGTGTCGCTGATTGTCATGACATCCTTCGGGGACTTCGAGATGGCTATCTTCTCGTTCTCGCGGATCGTGAACTTCCTGCCAGCCTGCCACTGCCTGCGGAAGTAATCCGTCCAGCCGTCCTGGCGTTCCCCGTCCAGCGCCTTCACTGAACAGCGGAGGAACGGCCCCGGCATGATCTTGATACCGACTTCGTTGATCAGGAACTGAGTGTCTGCCATCCCGTGTGTTGCGAAGCGGTTGGTCTGGATCATGCCAGCCATGAGTCCGGGGATGTCTGTGCCATACCCAATCTCGTTGGGGATCCTGCCGTACCTTTCCAGCAGCATGGCTACCTTCTCATTGGCGAAGTCCCGGCCGTCAACGTTCTCATCATCTTCGACGTTCTGGTATTCCCCGGATCCACCCTCGATAGCCTTGCGGGTTTGAATCTCATCGTAGGATTCGTTGTCCACAATGATGGGGAAGTAACCTTTGTATTTCACTTCCAGGATCTGGTCTGGCATCAGTGTTGGGTTATTGACTTCATCCTCGACGCTGTTCTGGTTGACCTCTTTGCTGTCATACTCGACGAACCACTGGCACCAATCGGAGATTGTGATGTCGTCATCCTTATCAACACCCTTGATACCGACTCTCTGCTGAACACCATCGCGCAAGATGTGCAGGTTGGCAGGAGCGGTGCCAGCCGTTGGGAATAGTTCAGCCAGGTCGTAGCGCAGCAGGAATGTCCTGACGCGCTTCTCTGGATCAACTGCAGTACCGCCGGCTTCCACGGCAGCCATGGAACCTCGGAGGTTATCTATTTGCCAGTCGGTCTTATCCTTCCCGGCACGAAGGAACTGCCGGTTACGGTACTGGCTCCTGGTCCGCCGGTACTGGAAGTCCCGATAGATAGGATTCAGATCGCCGACATTGAATGGCGCCATGTACGTGGCTCGGTCGTAGAACTGGAGTCCACGGAACGAATTGATGTTCCATACCATCCCGGTGGCACTTGCCAAGTCCCGGAAGCAATCGCTGGCTTTCTTGTAGTTGAAAGATGCGACTGCTATCTCGACACCATCCTGAACATCGCCAAGGGAAACCCCATCAACGGACAGACCCGTTTGGTTGTTCACGATGTCAGTAACGATCTCTCGGACAGTCATCGCCTCGTAGCGATTAGTCACAAGGTATCGATCAGCCAACGCAGCGAAGTCCACGGCGCGGATCTTCAGGAACAGCGTCGAGTCCGTGTCCGGTGCGCTCTCCTCGACAGTCTCAACACTCCCGCCAAAGATCCTGGCTCCGTACCAGGTCACGAAGACGGATTCGCCAGGTGTTGTGTGAATGGTCTTCCCGTTGTCCCGGATGCCAAACTTGCAGGTGGATCTTCCTTCGATGACATCCGAGATATCGACGCTGCCATCCATCGTAATGGATGTGACATCAGCGCCATTGAGAATCACTCGGAAGGCTGCCACCTGGTTAACCACATTCCGTGGAACACCAGGTACCAGAGATCCGTATGAGAAGCAGCCGTACATTCAGCGCCTCCGGAACCAGGATAAGATTGCCACGACAAAGCGAGAGAACCAGGAGACCACGGGAACTGGAGTACTTCCAGCCTTACCGGAAATGTTTACCGCATAGACTTGGCTCCCATACGGTTTCATGTCAGGTTCCGTTGTATACTGCGGATCCGAAGAACGATGTTGCATTGCCAGCAGACACAAGGCTCGGATGCGTGGTATCTCCGTGCTCAACCTTTATAGTCACGGTGTCGCTAACAGCCATGACTAATATGGCCGACACGCACGAGCAAACAGAAGATGCAGATGCCAAGATGGGGGTTGTGGATTCGCTAGCAAGGTTGGTGTTGTGGTACATCCTGCTGTACATAAATTTACCGACGCCCATGATGATAGAGGTCAACGCTGTGAATTTATATATGCCAGCCTTGGCGCAAACGAATTGATGATTCGTGTTGTTAAACAGACTCCCATCATCGAATCCAAAGATTCCAGAGTTGTCCACAAAACTAACAGTTGTTTCAACCCCATCCGGTATAACTTGATCGGTTGCGAGATTGGTAAAGAATGCGCTCTTAGTCAGCCCGGTCGTCACCGCCTCGATGTCGTCGATCATCTTCTTAGATAAGCACAGCGCCATCTTGTAGACCTTGGCGGTAACTTGATGGGTGGCTGCCGTGGTGGATTCTTGAGCACGGGTAACAGTCAGCGTGTCCCCCGTGCGTGCGGTCACGCGCACGATCTCTGCGGTGGGATCATCGGCAGGATCCGCGAAGTCTGTCGAGTTCCACCAGACGAGATTGTAAGGATTCCCGGCGAAGCTCGGGAACTTGCTACCCTCGCTCGTTGCCAGGACGATGGTGGTGGCTGCCGCGTCGTAGCCTGTGGATACGATCCCCTTGGCGAAGTTCTTACGCTGATCGAGAGTAGGCATCAGATTGCTCCCTGTAGTCTGAGGTAGGAAGGCATTCCACGCACCACCGTTGAGATGATCGGCTCACTGTCCAGGTTGACGATGATCGTCTGGCTACTGCCACCCAAGGCTCCACCCATGAACTTGCGAACGTTGTCCTGGTTCAGCACGATCTCAGGCTTGCCCTTCTCTGCGATGGCTGTGAGTCCTGGCGTGGTGAAAAGTCCTCCGGTGGCTGCGGCTAAGGGTATCCCCTTGCCGACGCCCATTCCGGTTCCTCCGGCGATTCCTGCTCCTGCCAAGAGTGCGCCAGAAGCTGCCGCCGCTGGCGCTGCAGCATAAGCCCAACCTGCGAACGGATTGGATACAGTATATGCGGTAAACACGGCAGCGAATGTCTCAGACGCATACCCGGCAAGTGAAGCACCTGTCTGCGCAGACATCGTAGTCTTTTTGAGAATGGCAGCCATTAGATACTGGATGCCTAAAGTAACTAACGTTGAAACTATAGATGCCAGAATTTGCTTTAAAAGAGTCTTCAGCACTTGCGCAAACGAAGCACCATATACGATAACCTGCGCCAGAGCATTCCCAATTCCCTGCGCCAGCTGTTGGAACGCGCCATACATCGCATTGCCGAACGCCGCTGCCACTGGTGCCAGGTCTTCAAAATTCTTTCGGAACGTTCCGAATGCAGTTTGAGAATCCGCCATCAAAGTATTCTGATTCACAATCTGTTCATTGATCTTCTGAATCTCTGGTGCCGTTGGAGCAAGTCCGCCCTCGCGCAAAGCGATGTATTCCTGCTTCAGCGCTGCGATCATCCCTTCGTGGTATTGTGCTTTATTACCTGTGGTCTCCAATTCAAATCCAAGTTTCCTCTGCGCGTCGATCATCGCCTGGGTGCCATCGACGATATGCTTTGTTCCAGCAAGTACCTGCGGACCATCCTCAATCGCATTGCGAGATGCATCTGAAAGACCTGAAGGCGCAGCGCCGGGAATGGTTGCGGGAGGGATTCTACTTCTCCACGCACCAATCTGCCCTCCCGTTGATCTGGCTACTTGAGCATATTTTCCACCGAAATCAGAACCTCCCAAGCCACCGCCGCCACTCTTAGATGCCAAGCCTATCCAGTTGGCTGCACCCTTGGCAGCGGCAGCCACTTTGTCCCAACCCACGACGAACCCAACCAAAGCAACGGTGGCCGCGATGATCAAAGCTGGCCAGCCAACGATGCTGCTGGCAAAAATGGCAATGGAAGCCACGACCTTATAAATAAGAAACCCTAATGGAACTAACACTTTTAGAAAAGATCCAAACGCTTCAATCAGCCTGCCACCAATCATCAGCACCGGACCAAGTGCAGCAGCAAGAGCCGCCATGGTTACTACTGTTTTCTTCGTCTCTTTATCAAGATTCGAGAACCATGTCACCAATCCAGCAACAGCGTCGGATGCCTTCTTTAAGAGTCCATGCAGGTCGATAGCCTTGGAAATCTCATCGCCAAGATTTCCCATGGATCGTTTGACGTTCTCGCTAAATCTATCAAACTCGTATGTCGCTTGCCTGGAGGACTTCAACGCCGCATAGCCGAGACCAACGATCGGGACCGTGATCGCCTCAGTAAGATCGCGTCCGATCTTCTTCATCTGCTTGCCGAACTTCTCGATGTGCTCGGTAGCTTTGTTCAGCGCCTTCTCGAGCGCGGATACATCGACGCCTATCCGTACAAAGATGTCACCCTTGGCCACGTGCGCTCCTTATCTTCTCGATCTCGGCAGCCTTCACTCGTGCCCTGGATTCCTGATAGATCTCGTCACTGACATCCTCGCGGGTCTTCTCATTCATGCAGAAGTAGAATAGCTCTTTCAAGTCGATACTCTTCTCAGAACAGAATCCACGAACGATGGTGATCGCACGCAGCGCTCCATCGGTCCGCAGGCGCTTGTCCTCGTCGAGCCTTCCTTCGATCGCCAATTCCAGTTCCCACGGCGTCATCTCCATCAAGTCGGCCGGACGAATGCAGAGCTTCCCATAAGCAATCTTCTGGATCAGCTCCCAGTCGAATTCGATTTCACTTCCGTCCGGCCTGCGGATTCCCCCGAAGGGGTTTCCTTGTCTATGTCGATTCCCTTGCTGGCCAGGTAAGCCTTGCTGATCTTCTCGACAATGTAGCCGAGCTTCTCATCAAAGGTGTCCCCAGCTGCCTGGTCCATGATCTCCTCGGTGTGCTCCGCGGTCAGGCCGGGATCCTCATGAATCAAGGCGACGTGCAGTAGATCGCGGATCCGATCGACGCCAATGAGGTCGGACATCTTGGAAGACTCAACCAGAGTCAGCGGAGTCTTGGAGTCCCCGTGGTTCTTGGAAGCCTCCGCGATGTCGAAGAAGAATTTGTTGATGCTGTGTCCGGTCTTGGCCTGGTACTGAGCGTAAGACCTGAACTTGAACTTGAGGTTCCGTTTCCTGTCCAGGTCAATCGGAACCTCGCATCCAAAAAGTTTCCTTGCCACTGTGAACCTCCAAAGGTTTCTCGCGTTCTGTTACGGACTGACGTTGATCTGGCCCTGGCCTGTGAACTCTGCACTGAAGGAAACCAAGTCGCTGTTGGCGAACTTCTCGCTGATCTTCACGATGGCCTGGCCTTCCTCCTTGGTCCCGCCAGCGGCGGACCTGTCGATCTGGATCCACACCTTCAGCATGGACTTCCAGCGCAGCTTCAGGTGAACCCACGCGGCATCCGCTGGATCGAGAACACCATCGCAGGAAACGGACCAGTTGACGCCGGTGATCACATCATTCGGCCAGCCGACATCGGACTTCGTTTTTCCGTCGACCGTCTCTGTCCCGCGTTCGCAGCCGCCGTCGCGTTGCTGGCCGATGGTTGTCCAGCTTGCGCCGGAGCCACCAACCTCATTGACATCAACCTTGATGAGTACGAGCCGTCCCGCATAGAGCGCCATTCAGCACCTCCGCTGTATGGCACTCTGCAGGTGCTCTTGCTTCTGTCGCCGGGGAGATCTTGATCGGTTGAATCAGACCGCACCGGCGGCACTTGATCTGAATCACAACTTCCGAATCCGGAGTGCTCCTGCGGAAGTAGAAGAGGAGCTGGCCAGAGCAGTCTCTACCCTGGCACCGCGCCTCTGTGTATCCCGCCGGAGCGATGCGCCTCATTACCCACGGCCTCTCTCGGCAAGGCGGTACGGCATCACCGTCAGGGTAGTCACGCCCGAGTAGGTGGCGATCACTCGGCCGTTCACATCGTTGAACTCGCTTGCCGGGAATGGACCGAAGACCACATCGCCGGTATTAGCTACAATGGCAGAAACGATATTCTCTGTCACACCTTGGTCGGATGCTTTGACAGCGGCAATCGTAACTGTAATCGGTGAGGCAGATCCGTTCTTCACCCTGAAGAATGTCCGGCCATCATTAACGAATGCATCTCCACCAGCTTCAGCGGCAGTAAGCACAGCAGCCATGTTGATCCCGGCGAACGTTGGCGTGGTTGCCGCAGTCCTGGTACCGAACGTAATAACTGTAGGCGTAAGAACAGCCATTGATAACTCCTTAGCTCCATGATCCGCCGGCTATGTCCGAGACCACCATCCGCATGCGGATCGTTCCATGCTGGACTGGTCCACGTTCATCTCCGCTCTCAATGGCGGTTTGCACACTGTCTAGAAAAGTTTCTTCGTGCTGGAATCCACCCAATGTCAGATCGAGTTCATCTCCAGAGATGGATTTCAGTACGTTCCCACACAGCAGATTGACTTCTGTATTCCCCGCTGTCTGCGAGTAGACATCTATTCCTACCGTGACTTCCCATTGAGGATTGATCTCGCCTGCAGAGAAGGAATTGATGATCACATACGGAAGCGCCTCGTTTACCGTAGGAGGCAGAGTGAACACCTTCATGGTTGGCCAGTCGGTGGTCAGCCGCAAGTGGAGCGCAGCCTGCAGGGTAGCGAATGGGAGATGGATCATATTCCCTCACCCAGTGATACCGGGATCTCTTTGCCGAGCTTCGAGTTGGTCTCGGCCACGGTGGAATAGACGGCAGCCTGTAGGTCGGAGACGATGGCGTCCTTGTGCCGAAGGAACGCAGGCTGCAGGAACGGACGCGCCTTCACGCCTTGGTTGCGGAAGATCCCCAGCGCCACCAGGTAGGGATTGGCTCCATGAGCCTTGGCCCAGGGAGTCAGCTTCTTCACGGAAGGGAACTTATGCGAGGAACGATAATCATGCCAGGCGGGACGTGGCATCCTGTTCGTGCTGGCACCCATGGGACCAGTCCCGTATTCAACGAAAAGGGAGTGCCGTGCTTTGGACCGAACATACCCGACGATCACTTCTTCTTTTCCAAGGGTCTCAGCGTTCTGTGGGGAGATTCCAGCAACGAGTCTTCCGGAACTTAATGGCGCAGAAGAATGAGCCTCTGCGTATATTTTGTTCGACCACTTCGTTATAGAAGTCGAGAGTCTCTTCTTCGCCTCTTTGTTGAATAATCCCAGTTTAGCAATCAACTCCTGCCTGCCACCAACCGTCATATAGATGTTCATGAGACCTTCTCCTGAACATTGAATCGAATCTCTTTGTGTCGTGCTCCGACATCGATGGGTGGGTCTGTGACGTAGTACGTCCTGCCTTGGTAGACGATGCGGGATAGCGAGGTCACGGACTCGTTGTACCGCATCGTGACTGTGTGGCTGGCCGTGGCACCCTGGACGCCAAGCGAAAACATCGCCGATGCCGACACTGGCGAGATCTCGGCCCAGGCGTAGATCCCCACGCCATCGGCAGGCCACGAGTCAGAGTATTCACCACCGCCAAGATCAACCTTCGTTGGCGTCTGGATCAACACCCTGGCTCGTAGTCTGCCAGTCTTCATTTAAACGCCGCCACGCGAAAAGGGTTTAGGAGGGATTTAAATGCAAGAGGAAGCTCTGACGCGACGTTCCCCGTACTAACAGACTCTCTGTTTTCATATAGGTACCCTAACTGGAGAAGCATGGCGGCGCGGATACCGAAGGGAACATCGTTACCGGAGTCACCATAGCCCGCGACATACTTGATACGGACAGCGTTAGCCTGGCTCCTCGGACATGGCCAAAACTGGTTGTATGCCAGACTAACCACAGGAGGCAGAACGTTGGCATCCAATTCGTAGACTGTTGGATCCACTGTCTGTGTGGCACCAAGCTGATCAACGTATGTGATTGAAGTGATGGATTGTACGGGGGGATGCGGCAGCTCGATCTCTTCTTTAAAAGAAGTAAGGGATAGCTCCCATGTGGCTGAGATGAGCTGCCGTCCCAGGTATGATTCGACCATCTGGCGTACAGCAGCAATCAAGCCGAGGATCAGTTCGTTTTCTTCGTTCTGACTCTGCTCGATACGCAGATGCGTCTTGGCCTCGTTGAGTCCAATCGGCTCAACCTCGGACTTCGTGATCTCTTCGATGCCCATGGTCTGGGTCTCTTCTTAAGATCAGACGCGCTTCTGCCAAACACGGATGTAATCGATATCCAGAGTGTTAGCAGAACCTTCTCGGTTGATCAGAGAAACGATAGCGCAAAGAGCGGTGCTCGAAGTGATACCCAGAAGTTGAGTGCCAACCAACGCACCGTCATAGTAGAAATAAACATTGCCATCGGCATCGATCTCAACCCTGTAGATATGGTAGGCAGCATCCACAGGGATAACGCCAGCCTCTACAAGAGTTCCATCTACGTTAGCCTTTACTGTGCAAGCCATGAGGCGGTTAGTTGTGGCATCGGAATCAGTAAAGAACCCAGCAGCATTTGCAGCCGTAGTTGTCAATACGGTTGTTGCATATGTCATCGGTATTAGATCTACACCCGTGGTAATGGCGTCAGAGAATCCGATATACATAGCCGTATGCGCTACGTCAGCAGTGGTAATCCTTGCTTCCATGCAGCAGGCATTGGCAGCTTTAAACACCAGGGGAGTAGCCACATCGTGATCGTCATCATCGACAGCTCCGGTAGTGATTCTTCCAACACCACCAGTAGCTCCAGCAACAACTAAGAATGTCGAACTATTAACGATGCTGGAATTCCAGTCATTGGTAACATCAGCAGCAACACCAATAAAGTCGTCGTACAGATAGGTATGGCTAACCATGTCCACCGTCTCATGAGTCGAAGCATCATAGAAACGAAGTGGACGACCAGAGCTGTAATTGTTTGCCTTGATGGCTCCCATGGTAGGTTCCTTTCAGTTTCGGCCGGGGTTGATAGAAGCCCCGGCCTGGGGAGCAACACACTCCCCAGGCCGAAACATCAAACGGTTACGTGATCGCGGTCAGCGGGATCGCCCGCGGGTAGGCGGGATCTGTCAGGATGATCACCACGCTGCCAAGGCAGACCGCATCGACCAGCTCGGTCATCGCCATGCGCAGGTACGGCTTCGTAGGCTGCGCAGCAATGAGGTCTTCGGCGTCAACCTCGATGGCAATCATCTTGTTCGCGCCAGCGATGGTGGCGTAGGTAGCCACGGCAGCCGAGAGCGCGCCCCAGGTGTCCTGCGTGTCGCAGATGCGATACCTGAAGCTGATCGCCGTAGGACTCGCGCCTGCCGCCGTGGTGCAGGCTTGCATCGTGATGGTCGTGGTACCCGTGCCGCCAGCGCCTTCGCTGAGAACAAAGGTAGCATGGCCGTACAGGCCCATGTTCACGGCCTGGGTATAAACAGGACCAGACTCGTAGACATCAGCCAGTGGCCATGTCCCATTAAGAACGTGGTTTGCTCCGATGAAATTTTGGCTCATGGTATTAGGACTCCTTTCAAGCCCTGGTGTTCAGGGTAACGAAGGAACTCAAGGTGGCACTTGCAGTGGCCTTGTACGGAGTAATAGCACTCGCCAGCCAAGGCTTACCATCTGCCTCGAACTGGAACCTGAAGCATGAGATCGCATAATCAAACAACAGGTGGATACTCATGTCAGCACGGACACCACCACGAACAGCAGTGGCATATGCACTGAGATCAGCCAGGATGATGTCACCCTTGGTACCAAGAGCCGCACAGTACTCGACAGGAAGAACCGGCCTGCCGAAGATCATTCCGTAAGGTGCAGCAGTGATGCCACCAGGAGGCATGTAAACAAGGACTCCACCAACACCGACACCAATCGTCATGACCTGGAGTTGCTGCTCCACCTCGCCATTGATCAACCAAACAGCATTCGGCTTCGACTTCGGATGCAGCCTGGCCCACATCTTCACGATGTTCTCAACCACAACGGTTGCGGCAAGCTGGCCAGTTTCCTTTGCAATAGAAACAAGGCATGGAGATACAAGGATCCCGAGAGGCATACCAGCTCCAACACCGTTGACAATTGCATCGCCACACTTGAAGGCGATCTCGTCAGAAGCCTTGCGAGTCAGATACTGCTCAAGAGCGATCGGGGAATTGCGAAGCAGCTTGTCAGTAACCTTGGCGAAGACGTAGAGCTCCTGCGGCTCCAGCCTGAATTCCTTCACGGTGGGAGTCGAGAAGCTGGCCATCTGGGTTTGCTCGGCTTTCCAGTAGCCGGCAACACCACCCGCACGGCTGCCGTCAGCGCGGGAGGTCTCGGCGTCAGCCGGGAAGACGATCGCCTCTTCCGAGCCAAGCGTGTACTGGTCGGTCCTGGCGATCAGGCTGTCAGCCTGGCCGGAGAACCTATCGTAGATCGTCGTGGCGAACGTGGTAGGGACCAGGAAGCCACCCTCAGAAGAGGTAGCCTGGTTCATGGTAGCCAGGAGACGATGATCCTTCCTACCACTTGGACTCATGAACTGGGAAACGCTGGAGGCGAACTCGCCCATGTGGCTGAATCCACCCATGCCTTCCTTCACATGATCGATAGCCTCGGCAGGCAGTCGAACCAGGCCAGCGCTGACATCGGGATCGTTGGGTGGGGTAGTGTCGATCTCCTCCAGGATCTTGCGCCGAGCGGCATCGGCTTTCAGAGCCTTGCCAGCGACCAGGAGCGCGTCAATCTTGGTGATCTCTTCGTCGGAAACGGATCGCTTCTCTTCATCAGCTTTGGCCTGAACGGCCTTGGCCTCGGCGATCTTTGAATTGCCATCCAGGTGGATGGCCTTCCAGGTGGGAGATGGCATTGTTGTGCCTCCGCAGTTGCCTATGCTCGGGGACTTGGGAAATGGTCCGCTGTGAGCGGTGATCGAAGGCATTACTGCGGAAGCGTCGGCTTCTCGCACTGCCGGACCCTTCTTTGATTACCCGCTGCGCGTAGGCGCAGGCGGCTCAAATACAGGTCTTCCCGTCTTCAACGTTACTTATAACCAAACGCATCCAGGAATCAACTGTATTTCATTCCATGGACGCTATATCTATATCAGCACGAATGATCTGACTTTTCATTGAACGCTTAGGAATGGACTTCTGGAGTTGCTTCATGGCATCGTCGAGCCGAGTGACACCATCAATGAGTCCCATGTCCAAAGCAGTGGAAGCGATCCATGCTCTGCCGTCGGCCCAACCTTCCACCTTCTTCATTCCAACCTTCCGTCCCTTGGCAACGGCTGCCATGAAATGACTGTTCAAAGAGTTGGCCTGCTCCTGCAGGTAGGATAGGTGTTCGTCCGTGACCTGGGAGCCTGGGACAAACGCACCCTTGAAGGCTCCCGTCGATACCACATGGACCACAATACCCTCGGCCTTGGCGGCTCCGGAAGAGTCCTCCACCACAGCCATGGTTCCGATGGAGCCTACCTCGGCGGTATGGTTGGCTGTGACAGTCCCTGCCTGGGAAGCAACCCAATAGGCGGCAGAAGCTCCCAGATCTTCAATATGAGCAGCCACCGGCTTGACAGCAGCCGCCAATGCAACGTCCCTGGCGAGCTCGTCAGTGCCGGCCACAGTCCCGCCCGGGGAGTCGATTACCAGCATGATCCCGCCGATGTCCGGATCCTTCACAGCCGCTTGGAGCTGCCGGCGAACGGCCACGGAGTCCACCTCCCCGGACTTCCCGCCTCCCTTTACGATTGGACCCATGATGGGGATGACCGCGATCCCTTGGCCAGAGACGTGGTATGGCTTGCCTGGTGAAGCTGCAGTCTTCTCCACATCGGCTGAATGCTTTGGAACATACCGGCTCGTCCGCAAGAGCGCGAATGCTCGGCTCAACCATGCCGGGTCAATCGACCAATAGCCGCAGTGTCTCGCCACGCATCCACTTGTCCACCCAAGGTCATCCATTGCATATCTCCTCAATCAGTGCAGCGGATAGCTTCCCTGCTCTGTTCGATATCTCGATGGTTTCCGATCCGTTGTGGAATCGTTGAGTCGCCAGTTCTTTCGATTCTTTGATGTGTTGCCTGAACGTCTTGAACTCAGTGCTCCATGTCTTGTTAGTCAACACGCAGAGCGCATGAGCCGTTGGCTGGAACGTATCAACGATATACCCGAGATGATCTTCATTGAAGAAAGACTCCAGCCACAAGTTGAAAGCCTCATCGTTTGACTTATACTTCGAGCAGGCTCTCTCGCAGGCAGCCGCTTCTTTGCGGATCACCCTCGCAGCATCGCCAAGGAACACCGGCAGAAGCGCAGCCTTGGCCGCTTCGTCGGGAGGAACCGGAGGATCCTCCGGAACCTGGTCCTCGGCAGGAACATCCTCGGGAGGATCCTGGTCCTGCGGCTGCTCGAGCCCGGGAGGCACCGGACCCGGGACTGGATCAGGTTCCGGCAGATCCGGTTCCTCGCCGAGCTTCCCAAGGTTCAACGGACGCCAGTAATCATCCCCGCCAGGAACCGGGTTCATGTTCTCGAACTCTCGGATGTCATTGGCGCTAAAGAGCCCGACGCTAAATCCCTGCGTATAGAATGAACCGCGTGCTGCTGCATTCCCTCGCAGGAGTCCATTGACCTGGTGTTCGCAGAAGACTCCATCCTCTCCCTTGAATAGCTTCCGATCAAACTCCTGCTCCACTCGGATCAACCATCCGCCAAGAGCATCTGTAACATATTCCTGAGACTGTTCTTCGATGTTGCTGAACGTAGCTCTTAACAGATGCTGGATCTTATGGGGAGGCACCCGGAACCACCGGCAGATATCCTCGACAGTGAATTGTCGAGACTCGAGGAACTGGCCTTCCTCGGGTGGGACTCCGATGCGTGCGTACTTGAATCCCTCTTCGAGCACCATGATCTTGTGCGCGTTGGGTGCTCCAGTATGGAGCTTGTCGATGCTCTTACGCAGGTTGTCCCTTGCCGTGTCCTCAAGTCCGATGGGACCTTCGATGGATCCGCTCATGGTGGACCCGTTGCCAAAGAAGGCAGCACCGAACTTTTGCGCAGCCAGGCCAACCCCGATAGATTCAGCAGCGCACCTGATGATAGACATCCCACGGACACCATCTTCTGATATCCCGTGAATATGAATCATATCCTCGGAGTTTATCTTCTGAACCTCAGATGATCTGTACTTCTTCACATTATAGAAAACAGGACCAGGATCAATGCCATCGACAGAATCATCTTGCTTGATATCCACACGATCAGGATAAATGAATCTCAGCCCTATAGGATCTCCACCCCCCTGTTGATCCCTGATAATCCTGGCAAACCCATCACCCCGCAGGAAGACGGATACCATCATCGCTTCCCGCAGACTCATAGAGGACATATCATCGTTGGGTGAATCGTGGAGGATATCATAGAGAGGATGGTCGTAGAATATCTCCTTGCCTCTTGGCTCCAACGTTTTGTAAATCTTCAAAGGAAGTTTGGCGATGTCCGTCGAGAGCACCTGCACACATGCGAAGAAGGCAGCGAGATTCATAGAGCTGCGCTGATTGACACATTCGCCAGATGTCGTCTGTCCGCCACCAGCAAGATCCGTCAGCCACTTCTCTGGCTTCATGAAGTCCGAGATCCGCTCTGCCGGTTCCGCCGAGAAGAACTTCCGCAGCAGGCTCATTTAAATTTACCCTTCTGGCGAGACTCGATGCTGAGATCAATCCACAGTAGCAGCCCGATCACGAGCGGACAACTTGGAGGATAGATCAGCATCAATCCAACCGCGATCATGCACAACGAAAGGAAGATCATCGCCTTCTCGGTTTTCATATTACCAGGAGTCCCCTCTTCTCGTAGACACTTGGACGCTTTACGGCCTTGGTTTGAATACGTCCAAGAGCCATAACCGTTGCAACGATGCCGTCGATCTTCTCGCTGGACTTTGCTCGTGACGGCTTGATGTTTCCCGCCGCGTCTATCTCTACGGAAACGTTGGAAGCCATCCAGCGAAGTACTGGGTTCCCACCGTGAAGCACCATGCGAGACAGGACCAGCTTCTCAAGTTCCTTCGCCGGCGCCGACATCGAAACGTATCCCTGGCCGAACTGTACCATGGCGATGGAGTCACCAACCAGTTGATTGACAAGCTGAGTTGCGTTCCATCGATCGAAGGCAATCTCTTTGATCTTATACTTCTCGGAAATCTTCACGATGTCGCGGCGGATCACGTCGTAGTCCGCAACGTTCCCATCGGTCAGGGTGATCCGCATCTGCTTGGCCCATGTCTCGTATGGGATTCGATCCTTCCTTGTCCTGTTGATTGCCGTTTCCCGTGGCAGCCA
>Ga0315293_10002068_pt1 | contig 19371 bp, 20 predicted proteins | sample YL17G13_20_MG_FD_203071 | JGI IMG/M metagenome (GOLD analysis project Ga0315293, IMG submission 203071) | Sediment microbial communities from Yellowstone Lake, YNP, Wyoming, USA - YL17G13_20 | ecosystem: Environmental > Aquatic > Freshwater > Lake > Sediment | place: USA: Wyoming | collected... | reverse complement strand
TGTTTTTTAAGATCATCAGAGGGGCGTTCAATCAGAGGCGAAAGTCGGTGATAAATTCATTGTCCAGGGAAGAGGTGCTCAAGGTCTCAAAAGATAAGCTGCACGCCATGCTCTGCTTGGCCGGCATCGATCCTCGAGCCCGCCCGGAATGCTTGAGTCTCGCCGATTTTGCGAAGATCGCGAATGTAGCATAACCATGGTCGACCGCCCCGGTCCCACCGACCCGGTCGACATATGGTAGGTCGAGCAAGGTGGAGAATTTGACAAATATGGCGGGGTGTGATAAGGTATATAAAAATCAGGAATTGGCGGATGAAATCGATAGATAAAGATATGGTTTTGCACGTTGCCCATCTTTCCAGGCTTGAATTGAAGGACGACGAGCTTAAGGATTATAGCGGCGAACTCGCCTCGATCCTATCATATATATCAAAATTAAATGAAGTAGATACGAAAGACGTGATCCCCACCAGCCATGCCCTCGCAACTCTCAAGAATGTCTTCAGAAAAGATGTCCTGAAATCCTCGCTCGAAAAGGAAGGGGCCTTAAAGAACGCCCCGGATTCGGACGGCGATTTTTTTAGGGTTCCTCAAATAATAGAAGGGAAGTAGATGGAGAATCTACACTCCCTAACAGCCCACGAGTTAAAGAAACTGATCGCAAAAGACAATACCCTTCCGGCCGCTATATTGGATCAATTATTTTCCAGGATAGAAAAACTCGACGCTAAGGTAAAAGCATTCGTCCTCGTGAACAAGGAGAGGGCGAAAAAATCCGCCGCCGTAAAGAAAAACGGAAAACTCTCCGGCATCCCGGTCCTATTAAAAGACAATATCTGCGTCAAAGATGAAGAGACCACATGCGCCTCCAGGATACTCGGTGGATTCAAACCGCCCTACAGCGCCACGGCGGCGTTGCGGCTCGAGAGCGAGGGCGCCATCTTGATCGGCAAGGCGAACATGGACGAGTTCGCGTTCGGCTCGTCGTGCGAAACATCATGCTACGGGCCGACATGTAATCCGTGGGACCTTGCCTGTGCCCCGGGCGGCTCGAGCGGCGGTTCCGCCGCCGCGGTAGCGGCCGATGAGACTATAGCGGCGCTCGGCTCCGACACCGGCGGATCGATCAGGCAGCCGGCCTCTTTATGCGGCGTAGTCGGATTGAAACCGACATACGGCCGGGTTTCGCGTTACGGCCTGATCGCGTTCGCGTCATCGCTCGACCAGATAGGGCCGATCACTAAAGACGTCGAAGATTCGGCGCTCTTGTTAAGCGTCATAGCCGGCTACGACGAGATGGATTCGACCTCGGTGGACCTGCCGGTGCCGGATTATACCAGATCGCTCGTCAAGGACGTCAAGGGCTTACGCATAGGCGTGCCGAAGGAATATTTTGTGAAGGGCCTCGACAAAGAGGTCGAGGACAGCGTGAGGGCGGCCGCGCAACTTTATAGATCGCTCGGCGCCGAGGTGAAGGAGATATCGCTCCCTCACACCGAATACGCGGTAAGCACTTATTACATCATCGCGCCCGCTGAGGCAAGCTCGAACCTGGCAAGGTTCGACGGCGTCCAGTACGGTTTCCGCGCGAAGGGCGCTAAAGATATGATCGACATGTATGTGAAAACGCGTTCTGAAGCTTTCGGCAACGAAGCGAAGAGGCGGATCCTTCTCGGGACCTATTGCCTCTCGACCGGCTATTACGACGCGTACTACCTGAAGGCGCAGAAGGTCAGGACCAGGATCAGGGAAGATTTCGAGAAGGCATTCGATGCTTGCGACTGCATAGTGACGCCCACATCGCCGACGCCCGCCTTCAAGTTGGGAGAGCGGACCGGCGACCCAATAAGCATGTATCTATCGGACATTTACACGATCCCGGCTAACATGGCGGGTCTGCCGGCGATCTCGATACCCTGCGGCTTTTCCAGGGCGGGGCTGCCGATAGGCCTTCAGATAATCGCGAAACCTTTTGCCGAAGAGACTATATTCAGGGCCGCGTACACGTTTGAGCAAAGCACCGATTTCCATAAACAGAAACCTAAGATATGAAACCTCGCATTAACCCGACTCTTAACTTAGAGAGGTTCCATATGCTACTGCATTCAGGGTGCATATGAACTACGAAACAGTCATAGGGCTCGAAGTCCACCTGCAGCTTGCGACAAAGACGAAAGCGTTCTGCGGCTGTTCCACGAAATTCGGGCAGACCCCAAATTCGCAAACCTGCCCGGTCTGCCTCGGATTCCCGGGAAGCCTTCCGGTGTTGAACGAAGAGGCCTTTAAGGCAGCCCTTAAAACCGCGCTTGCCCTTAACTGCAAGATACAGAAGCTGATAAAGTTCGACAGGAAAAATTATTATTATCCCGACCTTCCGAAGAACTTCCAGATATCGCAATATGATATGCCTCTTTCGTATGACGGTTTCATCGACATCGGGGTTAAGGACGGCGCAAAGAAGCGGATCAGGATAAAGCGCGTCCACATGGAAGAGGACGCTGGCAAGCTTATGCACCCGGAAGGCGAAAGATACTCACTCGTCGATTATAACCGCGGCGGCATGCCGCTACTCGAGATCGTGACCGAGCCGGATATAAATTCGCCGGATGAGGCATACGACTACCTGACGAAGCTTAAATCTATACTCGAATATCTCAGGGTGTCGGATTGCGACATGGAAAAAGGCTCACTTAGGTGCGACGCAAATATCTCTATCAGGCCTAAAGGCGGGAAGAAACTCGGAACGAAAGTCGAGCTTAAGAATATGAACTCTTTTAAAAATGTCAGGAGCGGCCTTGAGTATGAAGTGAAGAGGCAGGAGTCTCTCATTGGTGAAGGAGGCAGGATAGTCCAGGAGACGCGGCTCTGGGATGCCGATAAGCTCATCACAAAATCGATGCGCGTGAAGGAAGAGGCCGAAGACTACAGATATTTCCCGGAACCTGACCTCGTGCCGTTTGTTGTCGAAAAGTCCGATATCGAAAAGATAAAGAAAGCGCTGCCGGAATTGCCGGAGGCCAGGACGGGCAGGTTTAAATCGCAATTTGCGCTTTCGGAATACGATGCCGGCGTGTTGACGAGCCAGGTTGACATTGCCGAATATTTTGAAGAATGCGTTAAGCTTTACCCGAACCCCAAGACCATTGCCAACTGGATAATGGGCGACATCATAGCCCTTGCCAACGACAAGGCCCTGAATATACGCGAACTGGGATTTCCGGCGGAAGCATTAGCCGGGCTTCTCAAGATGGTTGACTCCGGGGCGATAAGCGGAAAGATGGCGAAGGATGTTCTTGTCGAAGCGATAGAGACCAGGATGAGCCCGGATGATATAGTCAGGAAGAATGGGCTTTCGCAGATAAGCGACACAGGGAGGATCGAGGAAATAATTAAGCTCGTCCTTAAGAAAGAGGAGAAGTCGGCGAACGATTATAAGGCGGGCAAGAGAAATGCGTTTACGTTTCTTGTGGGGCAGGTCATGAAAGAGACGAAGGGGAAAGCGAACCCCGCGATCGTCAATGAAATCTTAAAGAAGATACTGGGAGAGTGAAAAGTATGAAAAGATTAAAGATCGCGGCGCTTATAGCGGTCCCGTTCATATTGATAGCATCGATCGCGATATGCGGATTTGACAAGAATAAGGATAAGGATAAAGAGGCCAGGCCTAAGATTTCCAGAAGTGACCTTTACGGCCAGCTCGAACTGTTCGCCGACGCTGTCAGCCTCATAAGATCCGACTATGTCGACGAGGTCGACTCGAAGAAACTCGTATACGGCGCGATGAAGGGCATGCTCTCGAACCTCGACGACTATAGTCAGTTCATGGAGCCGGACGAGTTCGAGGAGATAAGGTCCGAAACGAAGGGCGAGTTCGGCGGCATCGGGATCGAGATAGCGCTGAAGGATGGCATACTTACTGTCATCACTCCGATAATCGGGACACCCGCGGAAACCGCGGGTATAAAACCCGGCGATAAAGTGGTGAAGATAAACGGCAAGATCACCAGGAACATAACGCTCAACGACGCCGTTAAAGAGATGCGGGGGCGTCCGGGGACCAAGGTGACGCTTACGATATGGAGGGACAGGGATCAGAAGATACTCGAGATCCCGATAACCAGGGTGATGATAAAGATCCATAGCATAAAGAAGGCGGAGCTCGTAGATGACAAGATCGGATATATTAAACTTGTTGAATTCCAGGAGAAGGTGGCGTCGCGCGAGCTGGATGAAGGATTAAAGAAGCTCGAATCGCAGGGCATGGACTCTCTTATACTGGACCTTAGATATAATCCCGGAGGCCTTCTGGACGGGGCGGTCGACGTTTGCGAGAGGTTTCTTTCTAAAGATAAAGTGATAGTATCGATAAAGGCGCGCTCGCCAGGGCAGAACGCAGTCTTTAAATCGAGCGGTAAATTCTCCGGCGGCCGCGACTATCCGATTATAGTGCTCGTAAACGACGGCTCCGCGAGCGCCTCGGAGATCGTAGCCGGCGCCATCCAGGACAATAAGCGCGGGCTCATCCTCGGGACCAAGACTTACGGCAAGGCGTCAGTTCAGACGGTCATCCCGCTGAAGGATGGCTCAGGCTTGCGGCTGACGACCGCTTCATATCTTACGCCGAGCGGAAAACTGATCAAGGGGAAGGGCATAACGCCGGATATTGTGGTGGAGGAGAGGCTCGCGGGCCCTACCGGGAAGTCAGAAGAGGAAGAGATCTTTGAGAAGGTGGCTGATAAAGAGGGTCAAGGGGCAAGGGGCAAGGGTCAAGTGGAAGAAAAAAGAGAAGGTCTGAACAAAGAGAGGATTGAAGATGACAATCAGCTCAGCGCGGCGATAAACCTGATGAAAGCGATAAAGGTATATAAACAAGGCAAGACATGAAACGCCGGAATATTTTAATAGCGGTATCGATCCTGTTGCTAGTAGTCGGAGCGTTCTTTTTGGGCCGCTGGACGGCGGCGCCGAAGAAGAAGGAAGTCCTGAAGAAGCAGGTCGCGAGGGCCGCCAGGAAGCAGGCGCCGGTCCCGGTCTCGACGGTAAGGGCGAAAAGACCCGCGAGGGTCGCGATCGTTATGGACGATTTCGGTTACAACATGAATAACGCGGAAGCGCTGTTTGCCATAGGCAAGCCCGTGACCCTTTCGATATTGCCGAACCTAAAGCATTCGCGCGACGTCGCCGAGAGCGCGAGGCAGCATGGATACGAAGTGATACTCCACCTTCCTCTCGAGTCGAACAGAAATGGCGTGAAAGAAGAGGCGGGCACGCTAAAGCCGGGGGCCAGCGAAAAGACGGTCGTCGAGCAGCTCACCAAGGACATCGGTTCGGTCCCGGGCCTGGCCGGCGTTTCTAACCACATGGGCTCGAAGGCCACGGAAGACCGCATTCTCATGTCGGAGATATTCTCATATTTAAAGAAAAAGAATCTTTACTTCTTCGACAGCATGACCTCGGAAAAGTCAGTCTGCGTGGAGGTTGCCGCAGAGATGGGCCTGCGTTTCGCGAAGAGGGATATCTTTCTCGATAACGAAGAAAACGTTGAGTCCATCAAAAAACAGATGATCGAATTGAAGAAGCTGGCATTGAGGCGGGGCCGGGCGATCGCGATATGCCATGACAGGAAGAACACGGTAACCGTTCTGGCCGATGCCATGCCCGACATGGCGAAGGACGGCGTGGCATTCGTAAACTTGTCGGAATTGGTGAGGTGACATGCTGACGCTCGGCATAGAGACCTCCTGCGACGAGACGAGCGTATCGGTTACCGATGAAGCGCGCGTCCTTTCTAACGTGGTATCGTCGAGCGTGCATCTTCATAAAAAGTATGGCGGCGTCGTCCCGGAGATAGCTTCGAGACTCCACGTCGAATATATGATCGAGGTCCTTTCGAAGGCGCTGGAAGATTCGGATAAGGACCTCGGAGATATGAAGCTCATCGCGGTTACGAACGGGCCGGGGCTGGTGGGCGCGCTCCTTACCGGCATATCTCTTGCGAAGTCGCTAGGTTACAGTTTAAAGAAACCGCTCGTCGGCGTAAACCATATTCTCGCGCATCTTTACAGTTCGTTCCTGAATGAGCGGGACAGGAGGCCGTCTTTCCCGTTCCTTGGCCTGGTGGTCTCCGGCGGACATACGGCGTTATTTCATTGCGAGGATATAGGGAGCCAGCGGCTTCTCGGCTCGACGCAGGACGACGCGGTCGGCGAGGCGTACGACAAAGTCGCGAAGATCTTGGGCCTCGGATATCCGGGGGGGCCGGTCGTCGACAGATCGGCGCGTCTTGCGAAAGGCGGCACAAAGATAAATTTTCCGAAGAGCTATCTGGGTAAGGATTCGCTCGATTTCAGTTTCAGCGGTATCAAGACCGCAGTGCTCTACTATGTTAACAATTTACGCAGAACGCAGCACGCAGAACGCACAACGAAGTTCAGCCAGACCATGATCAATGACATCTGCTACTCATTCCAGGAAGCAGCGCTCGACATGCTTGTGGAAAAGGTCATGCGCGCTGTGGAGGTTACGAAAGCGAAGAGAATAGTGGTCGGAGGCGGGGTGGCGGCGAACTCGCGGCTCAGGGAGAAGATGGGGAGGATAGCCTCATTTTCTTCTATGAAAATATATTTTCCTGAGTTAAAATACTGTATGGACAATGCGGCAATGATCGGTTATCTGGGTGAAGCGCTTTATAAAAAAGGGAGCAGGTCAGACCTCTACCTTTCAGCCGAACCAAATCTGGCCTCGGCCGGAGGCCTCGGCACTTAGCCGACACCGTGGCTTAATTGACTTGGAGGTGACAAATGTTAAATGATTGGAATGTATTATTTCGTTTAGTACTTGCGGCTCTTTTAAGCGGCATAATCGGTTTCGAACGCGAATTCCATGGCCGCGCGGCCGGTTTCAGGACCCACATCCTTCTATGTGTCGGCTCGACGCTCATCATGCTCACATCGATGCACATGTTCGATCTCTACGCCGGCAAAGTATCCGTAGACCCGGCCAGGATAGCGGCAGGCGTAATTACAGGCATAGGTTTCCTGGGCGCCGGCACGATCATGCATTCTAAATCGGCCGTCCGCGGCCTCACTACCGCCGCGAGCCTCTGGGTCGTGGCAGGCATAGGCCTCGCCGTCGGATCGGGGATGTATTACGGCTCAATACTTACGACGATACTTACGATGGTGACGTTGATGTTATTCTCGCGGCTGGAACATGCGATGATACGCAAAGACTGGTACAGGACGATCGTCATAGAATCGAAGGAGGGGGTGGGCCAGCTGAAGGCGATCAGGGAGATAGTCGCGAATTACAGATCGGATATCACCGATTTTGAAGTCGAAAAGGCCCAGGACAATATCAACATGGTCCTGAAGATCGGCCTGAAGTTATACCGGCCCAAGTCCGCGGGCAATATTATGGATGATATGGCCCACCTTGACGGCGTGAAACACGTCAGGTGGGAAGAGGATTAAAATAGGGGGTGCTTTATGATGGGAAAGAAGGATAAGGGGCATGAGACGGAAAGGGTTTTAGATGTTGATGCTTCGATGCAGGGGTCGCTTTCCTTTAAAGACCCGGTAAATTTGCGCATTAACGGGAAGTTCGAGGGGATCCTCAATACGAAGGGGAACCTCATGATCGGCGAACACGCTTTGGTCAACGCGGATATAAACGGCGAGTCGATCATAATAGCCGGCAGGGTCAATGGCAACATAAATGCGCTGAAAGAGCTTAAGATCATATCCCCGGCCTGCGTCGTGGGCGAAATCTCGACGCCGCTTTTGAGCGTCGCGGAGGGCGCCGTTTTCGATGGCAGCTGCAAGATGTTATCGAAGGAGAAAGCTGACGAGGCCCACAGGATGACGACGATGACCCCCGAAGAGCTCGCGAAGTATCTCGAGGTCGACCTTGGCCTTATATCGGAATGGGCGAACACGGGGAAGATCCCGGGGATGAAAGAGGGCGAATCGTGGAGGTTCGAGAAGAACCGGATCGACGCGTGGGTGGCCGAGGGGAAGATAAAATAGACGATGCCTGAGAAATTACTGAGCATAAAAGAGGTCGCGGATTATCTTAAGATATCCGAGGAAGAGGTGAAACGCCTCGTCGATTCGGGTGAAATACCCGCATACAGGATCGGAGACACATTCCTGAGGTTCCGCAAGGAGCAGATCGACGCCATAAGGTCCGAGATAGACGAGATCGAGCGAGAGGAGCCGGCGCCGCAAAAGCCGGCCGCGGACCTGAAGAGTAAGCGCACCCATACCTATACGGACCTCGAAAAGGATATCAAGCGTAAAGAGCCCTCCACCCGCCAATACGATTACACATTTGCGGAGAGAATAAAAGATTTCTTTTACTTCAATGATTTCTATATCCTTTCGTTTACAGTTATCGCTTTTCTGATGTATCTTATCTTCAAATCTTAACTCGAAAGATGGCCGACAAGATCAATACTATTCTGAAGCACTTCAAGGCGGGGCGCGTCTCGGCCGACAGGATGCATGCCGCCCTCAAAGACCTCCTATACCAGGACCTGGGGTTTGCCAAGGTCGATCACCACAGAAGGTTGCGCAGGGGTTTTCCTGAAGTCATCTTCGGCAAGGGCAAGACCGCCTGTCAGATCCTGGAGATCGCGAGGAGGATAATCGCGCACGACGGCACGCTCCTGGTGACTCATGCCGACGGAAAAGTCTTTTCGAAGCTGAAGAGGCTTCGGGCCGGCATGAAATTCAACAGGAAGGCCGGGACGATAAGCTACAGCAGGAACGCGCCTGAATTAAAGAAGGGCACGGTTCTTGTGATGACGGCCGGGACGGCGGACCTTCCGGTGGCCGAAGAAGCGAAGGCGACGCTTGAGCTCATGGGCAACAGGGTCGAGACGCTCTTCGATGTCGGTGTCGCGGGCATTCACCGGCTCTTAGGGAATGCGGACGCGCTCGAACGCGCGAACGTCATCATAGTGATAGCCGGGATGGAGGGTGCGCTCGCAAGCGTCGTGAGCGGGCTCGTCTCGAAGGCGGTGATAGCGGTCCCGACGAGCGTCGGATACGGCGCCTCGTTCGGCGGCATCGCGCCGCTATTGACTATGATGAATTCTTGTTCGCCCGGTGTGGCAGTTGTAAATATTGATAACGGTTTCGGCGCGGGGTACCTTGCGAGCCTGATAAATAGATAAGGTAAGGCAATGAGAATAGCTTATTTTGACTGCTTCAGCGGAATATCGGGCGACATGGCGCTGGGGGCTTTTCTCGATGCAGGCCTCAGCTTCGGCCTATTGTCGAAGGAATTGGCGAAACTTAAGCTGAAAGGCTATGAGCTGAAATCGTCCAGCGTGAAGCGTCAGCAGATAGCCTGCACCAAGTTCGGTTGCGTAACAAAACCTTCGCCGCATTCTCACCGCTCGCTGAAAGAGATAAATCTTCTTATAGATAAAAGTGCGCTCAATGGTAATATAAAAAAAATTTCGAAAGAGATATTCGCGAATTTAGGCGCAGCCGAGGCCAGGGTCCACGGTAACGGCCGGAGCCGCGAGGTGGTTCTGCACGAACTGGGCGACATCGATTCCATCATCGACATAGTCGGCGTTGCAATAGCCGTTGACTCGCTCGGCATAGACGAGATATATGCCTCGAAGCTGTCTTTAGGCCGCACAATGGTCGACACGCGCCACGGAAAGCTTCCGGCCCCGTCGCCTGCGACCCTTGAGCTCTTGAAGAGGGTGCCGGTCGCGATATCGGAAATCGAAGCGGAGCTTGTCACGCCGACCGGCGCCGCGATCCTTAAGACGCTGGTTAAAGAGTTCGGGCATATGCCTCAAGTCAAGATATCTTCGATAGGCTACGGCGCGGGATCCAGTATCCTGGCCGAAAGGCCGAACATGCTTCGCGTGCTGATAGGCGAGAGAATCAGTGCGCCGCTCCGCAAAATTTACGACGAGGCAAAGAGGATGGCATTTTTCCTTACTGCTTGCTACTTGCTACTTGTCCCTAACACGTTGTATGCGGATACTATTTACACCAACGAAGGCAAAGAGGTCAGGGGAATAGTCGTCGAGGATTACAAGGACCGCATCGTCCTCTCCACAGTAAGCGGAGAGGTGACGATAATGAAATCGGATATCAAAGAGCTCTACTTCGACGCGGAAGAGGAGAACCTGATCAAGCTCGCGGAGCAGGCGAAAGAGAAGCGCGATTATATCAAAGCGCTTACGTATTATGACCTGGCGTTCCGCAGGAACCCCAATTCGAAGGCGGCTAAGGACGGGCTCGTATTCCTCGAAGGATATCTATTCAGAAAAGAACAGGCGCAGAAGGAGGCCGATGTAAAGAGGCGTGAAGAGCTTGAGAGCCAGGGCGCGGCAGTGCCGGTCGTAAAACCCGAAGCGGAAGAGATCTCGGAAAAAGCGGGACGCCTTAAGAAAGCGCTCGGCATAACGATCGACATAAAAGACGGCCTGCCTCAGGTGCTGAGCGTCCAGCGCAATTCGCCCGCCGAAGATGCGGGGGTCATGAAAGGCGACAAGATCGCCGCGATATGGGCGCGCCTTACGGGCTACATGGATTTGAGGGAAACGATGGACACATTCCTGGACAAGCCGTCGCTTGAACTGAAATGCACGCTTGAGAGGATGGTAGATCTCGAGGTGTCCCGCTTCAGGTTCATCGTGCCGTCCTCAAATCTTGTCGGCGCATCGTTTGCGATGGAACTGGAAGGCCTCACGATAGCTTCTGTGAAAGAGCTCGGGCCTGCGGCAAATGCCGGGCTTAAGAAAAGCGATCGCATTACTGCCATTGACGGTAAATCTACCCGCTACATACCGCTTGAGAAAGCGGTAGGCATGATCAGGTATTCGCAAAATAGAACCGTAAGATTAACGATAAGAAGGGAAACGCTCATGTGGAGGAGAGACTAAATATGGCTGAAGATATGGTGCGGCCGAGGTTCAAAAGAAGGCAGTATATAGTAGCCAGGAAATTCCAGGTGAAGTATGCGGGCCTGATCCTGCTCCTGATGTTCGTCACCGCCGGTTTCTGCTCATACGCCATTTACTACACTACGATGATACTTTTCGGTGAAAAATTGGCCAGCGTTTATCCGCAGGGCCAGCTCGTCTCGATAGTGAATACCGTTAACTTTCGCATATTCCTGAGCATGATACTGATATCGCCGCTTGTCGGGGCCTTCGGGATATACCTCTCGCATAAGATCGCGGGCCCCATCTACAGGATAGAGAAGTTCCTGAGCGCCATGTGTGCCGGCGACCTCACCACCCGTATAACTTTAAGAAAAGGTGACGAACTCATATCGCTCGCGGACGCCATCAACCGGCTAGTCGGCAGCCTCGGCTCAAGCCTCACTATCGAAAAAACACACATGGAGAACACCCTTAAGGAGCTGAACGACCTGAGGAACGAGATATCTTCGCTTCCGGGCAAACATCCGCAGGTGCTGAAGACCATTGACCGGCTCGATGACGAGATCAGGTTGATCGGAAAAGAGCTGGACCGGTATAAGGTATAACATCTGCAAGCCACTAACCTGCCTGTCAACTATTTAATTCCTAACTATTGACTACGTAATATTTTAGGGTATACTTAGGGTTACCGTAAACCAAGGCGTATTAGTCTGTATCAAAAGAGTATAACTAGTATCAATCTTAAGGCAACGGCGCCTTAAGATTGAAAGGGTGGTGCTCGTATGCCAGAAGACATTGTCTTCACGGTTCAGGAGGTCGCCAAGTACCTGCGGATGCAGCCCGTCACTATCTATAAGCACGCAAAGTGCGGGAAGCTTCCGTGTTTTAAGGTCGGCGCCAACTGGCGGTTTAAGAAATCCACGATAGACCGCTGGATATCTGAACAGGAAGAAAAAGAGAGCAACGGACATTCGGAATAGCGCCTGATTTCATAAATTGAGATCAGGCATTTTTGTTGCCAGTTAACGGTTTGTAGGGGAGGTTTAAACCTCCCCTACAAACAGGCAGGGCATGTGAAGAAGCGTATAGTTATAACCGGTATAGGCGTTCTGGCCTCGAACGGTATAGGCAAAAAAGATTTCTGGAAGGCGCTAAAGGACGGCGTCTCGGGTATAAAGCCCGTGACACTTTTCGACACCGGTAATCTGAGGAGCAAAATGGCCGGAGAGATCAGGGATTTTAACACGGAGGCAATATTGGGAATCAAGGGCTTGCGCAACCTGGACCGCGCGACGTGCCTTTCGCTTGCCGCCTCGAAACTGGCCATGGACGATGCCTCTATTAGCTATCCCATCAGCGAAAACGAGACCGACCTGTTCGGGGTTTCATTAGGCACGACGGTCGGTTCCCTCTGGTCCATAAGCGAGTTCGATAAAGAAGCGATCCGCGGCGGTCCGCGTTCTGTCAACCCGGCGCTTTTCCCGAACACTGTCGTCAATTCTCCGGCAAGCCAGATATCGATACGCTTCAACATCCAGGGATTCAACGCCACGCTCTCGACGGGGTTCTGTTCCAGCATCGACGCCATATATTACGCGATGAACATGATCTCGTTCTACGATTACAAGATCGTGCTGACCGGCGGTGTAGAGGATCTGTGCGAGCAGACTTATAAAGGTTTCTACAAGATCGGCCACTTGGCCGGCTCCAGGCCGGGCAAGGAAGAGATGGACTGCCCTTTCGATAAGCGCAGGAACGGCATCGTCTTCGGAGAGGGCGCAAGCATCTTCGCGCTGGAAGAGTTTAACCATGCAAAAAAACGCGGCGCCAAGATTTATGCGGAAGTTCTCGGTTACGGCACTTCCTTTGACCCTGACAGTAAAAATATCTATAACCCGAAGGCAAAAGGGGCTTCGCGGGCTATAAACGCGTGCCTCGAAGACGCGAAGATCGATATTGGCGAAATAGGTTATGTGAGCGCCGCCGCAAATTCGACGCTCGACTGCGATGCGATGGAGGCCGTTGCCTTAAAAGACGTGTTCGGCGCTAAATTGAGAAATATACCGGTCAGTTCCGTAAAATCCATGATGGGCGAGAGCTTTTCCGCATCAGGCGCGATGAACCTCGCCTCAAGTCTATCGGTGCTGGAAAATAACGTCATTCCTCCGACGATAAATTATGAAAAGCCGGACAGGCGCTGCGACCTGGATTGCGTACCGAACAAGGCGCGCGAAAAGAAGGTGGATAAGATACTGATAAATTCTTTCAGCCCGACAGGCGGTAATTCAGTCATGGCGATAGGAAGGATCGATGCTTAAAGGAAAAGTGGCGATAGTCACGGGCGGCTCCCGGGGAATAGGAAGGGCGATAGTCCTCGAGCTTGTGAGATGCGGCGCGAAGGTCGTCTTCACCTATTTGAAGAGCGCTGATGCGGCGGGCCTGCTCATGGACGAGATAAAGGAAATGGGCGGGAGCGCGGAAACGCTAAAGTCCGATTCGCGCGAATACGCCCAGGCGAAAGATGTTATCGACAAAACGCTTAAGAGATTCGGACGCCTTGACATGCTTGTCAATAATGCCGGCATTATAAAGGATAAGGCCCTGATGTTCATGGAGCCGGACGAGTGGCGCGACGTTATAGATACGAATCTTACGGGCTATTTTAACATGGCGAAGGCATGCATCGTGACGATGATGAAACAGAAAAGCGGGAATATCATAAACATATCGTCTGTGGCGGGTGTGGTCGGAACGCCGCGTCAGGTGAATTACGCGAGCGCTAAAGCCGGTATAGTCGGTCTTACCAAGTCGCTTGCCAAAGAGGTCGCTTCCTATAATATAAGGGTGAACGCGGTCGCGCCCGGCTATATCGAAACGGACATGACGAAAGATCTGAAGAATAAAGAAGCGCTGTTGAAGCTGATACCTTCCGGCAGGTTCGGCAGGCCGGAGGAGGTCGCGAAGATCGTCTCGTTTTTGGCGAGCGACAGGGCGGATTATATAACAGGCCAGGTCATTAAAGTTGACGGCGGACTTGCGATATAAGGGGGTGAGCAGAATGCCGCAGGTGGACGATTTGATTTTGGAAAAAGAGTTGCGGGAAATCATCGCGAAGATAATCGAGATCGCGCCGGATAGGATCACGCTGGAGGCGACATTCGTCAATGATCTCGGCATGGATTCCATGATGGCGCTCGAGATACTCGCCGCGATGGAAAAAAAGTATAAGATACAGGTGCCGGAAGAGAAGCTGGGCCGGTTGCGCACGCTGAAGGATGCGATCAATTTAGCAAAGGAGTATTTATAAAAACATGATGAATATAGAAGAGATAAAGAGCCTCATACCCCAGCGGCATCCGTTCCTGATGCTTGACAGGGTCTTGGAGATCAAACCGGGAGAGTCGATAAGGGCGTATAAGAACGTGAGCATAAACGAAGATTATTTCAGGGGCCACTTCCCGGATGCGCCGATATTTCCCGGCGCGCTAACGGCGGAGGCGATGGCCCAGGCGGCCTGCATATTATTTAAAAAAAGCATGCCGGATGTAAATGTGACGACGCCGTATATTACAAATATGAAGATCCGGTTTTTGAAACCTGTCGTGCCGGGCGACCAGCTGGAGGTTATCGTAAAGAGCGTAAAGATGGTGCGGACAGGCGGTGTTTTTGAAACGGAGGCGCACGTGCGCGAAAGCGTCATAGCAAAAGGGGAGATGACCTTTGCCTGCAAATGACCGGGTAGTCATAACGGGGATGGGCATCGTTTCATCCATAGGGATAGGCAGGGACGAGTTCTGGAAGAACCTCATTGCCGGAAAATCCGGGATAACCGAGATAGACAGGTTCGATACGTCTTCTTTCCCGGTCCATCGCGCCGGCGAGATTAAAGATTTTGTGGCGGATGAATTTTTCCCGAGGATCATAAGCAAGAGGATAGGAAGGGGGTCTCAATTAGCGATAGCCGCGACGAAGCTCGCGCTCGAAGACGGCATGATGAACATGGGGAAAAGCGATATCGAAGGCCTGGGCATTATAATAGGAACGACGATGGGCGAGGCGCCGTCCATAGAGATGATCGACAAGTTTTGGATGGCTAAGGGCGAAGATGACGTGTATCTTTCCAATATCAGGAATTTTCCCGCGAACAATCTTTCGGATAACGTCGCACGCTATTTCGGATTTACGAATTTAAACTATGTCATACCCACGGCGTGCGCGGCCGGGAACTATTCCATCGGCTATGCGTCCGACCTTATAAGGAAAGGCAGGAGAGATATGTTTTTGGCCGGCGGGGCCGATCCTCTTTCGAAACTCGCGTTCACCGGATTCACCCGCCTTTTTGCCATGGCGCCTGAAAGATGCCAGCCGTTCGACAAGAACAGGAAAGGCATGATGCTCGGAGAGGGCGCGGCCATGCTGTTGGTAGAGTCGCTTAAAAGCGCCAAAAAGAGGCGCGCGAAGATTTACGCCGAGATACTCGGCTACGGCCTGAGCTGCGATGCCTCCAACATGACGATCCCGAGCCAAAAGGGCATCGTGAAGGTCATGGAGAAAGCGATAAGGAATAGCGGGATAAAGAAGAAGGACGTTGATTACATATCGGCGCACGGCACAGGCACAGGGCTTAATGACAGGACGGAATCGGCCGCGATAAAAGAGGTCTTCGGCGACCTTGCCAAAGATATCCCGGCAAGCTCGATAAAATCGATGCTCGGCCATACGATGGGCACGGCGAGCGCCCTTGAGGCGATAACCTGCTGCCTGGCGATCTGCGGCGGCGTGATCCCCCCGACGATAAATTTCGAGACCCCGGACCCGGAGTGCGACATCGACTGCGTTCCGAATCAGGCGCGGAAGAGGAAGGTCGATATCGCGCTCAACAATTCCTTCGCCTTCGGCGGCAACAACGCCTGTGTCGCGTTCGGGAAATACAGGAATTAGGGAATAAAAATGGCTAAAAGGATCGCAGTCACAGGGTTAGGGCCCATCTCATCCGCAGGCATCGGATGCGGCGCGATGTGGGATTCGATCTTGAATAAGCGGCTTAACCTTGTTAAAGAGACATATTCTATCGATGATGAGAAGTGGGGGGAATTCTATCTGCATAAGATACGCGATTTTAACATCGGCGATTTCGGTCTCCCCGATAAGAATTTCGAATTCATAAAGAATATGAGAACGGTTAAAAGAGAAGACACGGACCTGTATTATCTATTAGCCGTTGTAAAATTGGCGATCGATGACAGCAAGCTCCGTTATGATCCGGAGCACAACGATATAGGATTGATGCTCACTCATGAAAATCCGGGGATGGAGGTTTTTTTTGAAGAACTGATAGACATGGCGTATGAGCTATTCGGCAAAAACAAAGATAAGGATATATCCAAATTGACTTTGGCGAAAGAATTATATGAGAGCGGCTGTGAAGGAAGAGGGTATAATCTGCAGACATTCACATATCTTTTTTCCGCTGCCAAAGTCTTTGATATTCACGGGCACTCCTTATTTATCAATAACGCATGCGCATCCGGACTGTTTGCGATCGATGCCGCGGCAAGGCAAATCAGAGAAGGGGTTTCTCCCGCCGTTATAGTAGCGGGGGCCGACAATCCCAACAAGATATTCAAATATCTATGGTTTAGAAAGAAAGGGCTTTATGCTGAGGATGGGATCATCAGGCCTTTTTCCAGCGACGCGAATGGCATCGTTTTCGGAGACGGCGGCGCCGCATTGGTCTTAGAGGATATGGATCATGCCAGGAAGCGCGGCGCGAAGATATATGCCGAGTACCTGGGCGGAGGTTTTTCATTGGAAGGATGGAAGATAACAGTCCCGAATATCGCCGACGATTTTTATACAAGGTCCTTTAAGAGAGCTCTTGATATCGCGGGGGTAAAGGCGGATGAAATTGACTTTGTGAATCCGCATGGTGTCGGAATGAAGGTTACCGACACATACGAAGCGGACACGATCAACAGAATTTTTAAGGATAAGAAGCCTTTAATAAGCGCGTTCAAGCCGCTCGTCGGCCATAACCTGGGAGGCAGCGCTTTGCTCGAAACCGTTATCGCGCTCTTGTCCTTAAAAAATAATACTATTCCGGCCACTCTTAACTGCGAGAATCCGAATAAGAAGATCGGGTTTGATCTCGTGAAAGAGAATTTAAAAACACATATGAATGTTATTGCCAAGATGTCATGCGGCTTTGCCGGGTTTAATGGTGTCTGTATTTTTAAAAATAATAAGGGCAGCTAAATACAATGAAAATAGCCGTATTGTGCGGAAGTCCTAAAGGTGAATTGAGCATTACTTTGCAGTATGTCCGATTCATCCAGAAAAAATTTCCGCAGCATGAGTTCAGGATTTTTCATATCTCGGAAAAGATCAAGGAAATTGAAAAAAATGAAAAACTCTTCCTGGATATCATAGATGAGATCAGGAATTCCGACGGCGTTTTGTGGGCATTCCCTGTTTATATTTTTCTCGTGCCTTCTCAATATAAAAGATTCATAGAACTCATTTGGGAGAAAAAACAACAAGAAGTTTTTAATGGTAAATATACGGCAGTCTTGACAAGCTCTATTCATTTTTATGATCATACGGCACACAATTACATGAATGCTATCTGTGATGATTTGAGTATGAAGTACATAGGTTCATTCTCAGCTGATATGTATGATCTTTTGATAGAAAAGGAAAGAAAGAGATTACTGCTATTTTTCGAAAGTTCACTTGAGATGATTAATAAGAAACAACCGACATCGCGTAGATATGGTCAATTGATTCCGGGTAATACTGATTATGTACCAAGTATCTCCAGCGCCAAAACAGATATAGGCGATAAAAAAATTGTTCTTTTAACAGATAGCACCGATAAGGATACAAATCTGGTCAAAATGATTTGGAAATTCAAAGATCTTATAATTGGCAAAGTCGACACCATTAATTTGAATGATTTAGATATTAAGGGTGGTTGTCTCGGCTGTCTTCATTGTACTTTTGATAATACCTGTATATATGAAGAAAAAGATGAGTTTACCAAATTTTATAATACAAAACTAAAAACTGCTGATATGATTATTTTTGCCGGCTCCATAAAAGATAGATATTTATCGGCAGGGTGGAAATTATTTTTTGATAGGGCCTTTTTTAATACGCATATCCCTGTCCTTATTGGTAAACAGATGGGATTTATAATTTCTGGTCCTTTTAGCCAAATACAGAACCTCTGCGAAATTCTTGAGGCTCAGATCGCGCTTTACCAATCAAACCTTGTCGATTTTGTAACCGACGAGTATAAAAATTCATCCGAAATAGATGCATTGTTACAAAGCTTTACAAGACGTTTAAATGATTTCTCTATCAAGCATTATATTAAGTCATCCACTTTTCGTAATATAGCCGGTATGAAAATCTTCAGGGATTATATATGGGGAAGACTCCGGTTTCTTCTTCAAGCCGACCATAGGTACTATAAAAGGCATGGGATGTACGATTTTCCGCAGAAGAATATCAGGGCACGAATTTTTAATGAATTTGTGGCTCTTATTACGAAAATTCCCGTTGTTAAGAAAGAATTCGTCAAGAACATAAAAGAAAATATGGTTAAACCCCATAAAAGAATGCTCAAGAAAATATTATAAAGAAAGGCTTAACATTTAAAATGGCAACAACAATCTGGACAATATCCAATTTAATTGTTGGGATAATTTGTGCGGTTCTCATACTTATTCTTATGAAGTATGGTAGTAAAAAAGTTCACAGAATTTGGGCATTTTTCAATATCAGTATTGGTATTTGGGGATTCGGTGCATTTTTTGTTACCCTGGCTAAAAATGACTCTGTTGCGATGTTATATTGGAAAGTCGCGCTTTTGGGAGCGGTGTTCGCACCAACAATATTTTATCACTTTATCATTGTTTTAGGTGAATTACAAAGGAAAAAAATACTAGCATTATTCTATCTATATGGTCTTCTTGTCTGTTTTTTAATAATTTTTAATATCGCAGGTATAAAGCTTACGTCCATCTATGGATCGCTTTATTATGTGACAGCGGTGGATTTGAGATGGAAATTTTTAGTTATTATATGGGTAGCAACAATTATTTGTGCCGTGATTGAGCTATTCAGATTATTTATAAAATCTTTTGATAGCAAACGGCTTCAATATTTATATTTGCTTGCCGGGTTTTCTATCGGTTTTATAGGCGGTATTTTAAATACTTTGCCGTTTTTAGGTTTTAATGCTTATCCCGTTGGCAACATACTCATCTGCTTCTATTGTATCCTGGTTACATATGCGATATTGCGTCATCAACTTCTAGATATCGAAGTTATTATAAAGAAGACCCTTGTATTTGCAGGGCTTCTTACGTCGGTCTTTGCGATGTTGATTCTGCCGACGCTGCTCGTTCAGGAATACATATTTAGAACGGCAAGCCTTGGCGGTAGAA
>Ga0315293_10002066_pt1 | contig 19389 bp, 11 predicted proteins | sample YL17G13_20_MG_FD_203071 | JGI IMG/M metagenome (GOLD analysis project Ga0315293, IMG submission 203071) | Sediment microbial communities from Yellowstone Lake, YNP, Wyoming, USA - YL17G13_20 | ecosystem: Environmental > Aquatic > Freshwater > Lake > Sediment | place: USA: Wyoming | collected... | reverse complement strand
GTAGATGTTTCTTATGTGGGTTTTCACAGTTCCCGGCCTTATACGCAGATTCCCGGCTATACTTCCGTTTCGCAAGCCCTGACAGACAAGTTCTGCTATTTCACGTTCGCGGGGTGTTAGATTGTGCCGGTTTTGCACATACACCCACTGCTTGCTGTCGAGCAGCAAGGCATCAGGGCGTCCTTGGCCGGGGTCACCCTTCCCAGGATTCTCAGCTGCTGCATTTGTTAATTGTGACATTGTTAACCTCCTTCTTTTAATAGCTCTTCGAGCAGACGCTGTGCTTCGGCGAGGTCTTTTGGTGATAAACCCTTGGTTTGACTCTCCGAATTCAGAGCTTTGTTTAGATATTCAATCGCCTTATCTTTTTCCCCAAATGGGGCAGCCGCTGATTTTACCCCCAATGATCGCATTCGGCGCAGTGCGGCGATAGCCCTTGCCAGATGGAAACGCGATGCGGTACCGGACGGCGCTCCGACCGGATAAAGCTTGATACAGGTGGTGAAATCCTGGATGGCTTTATTGAATTCGCCAAGTCGATAATACGCAACTCCACGCGTATCGATAAGGTCGATATAGTTCGGCGCTATTTTCAGTCCTCTCTCTGCGAGCTCGAGTGCCTGTCTGGGTTTACCTTGCTCCTCGCACATTATCCATGCCAGATTGTTGATGGCGATAGCGTTGTCGGGCTGGAGCGAGAGAATTTTTTGATAAAGTTGGGTCGATTCTTCGGAACGCCCGGAAGTTTGCAGAAGCATGCCAAGTACACTCATTGCGTTGATGCAGTTGGGATATTTGCCGAGTATCATCTTGAGTATTTCCTCAGCCGCTTTTTTCGCTTCGCTGTTTTCAACCCCGGCCAATTCTCCGGCGATAATCACCGGTGTGCCGGCGTCTTTTGGGTGCTTTTGATACCAGTCAGTGACATTTTGGATTAGTTGACTCCAGAGCTGGTCGTCTCTGAGCAGCATGGTCTGGGCCAATAATGGACTTGCGTCATTTGGTTCAGACTGAAACAGCAAGTCAAATTCTTTTTGCGCCTCTGCCTTGTTTCCGCTTTTGTATAGCGCGACGGCCAAAGTGATGCGGCATCTTCGGCGGATTGAGTCGTTTTTGCAGACGCTTAGCTGGTTATTCAGCAATTCAACGGCCTTGTTAGGTTCGTTTGTTACAACATAAGCGTTGGCCAAAAGAATCGCGGTCTCGGTGTCATTTGGGTCTGCATCGCGCAGCACCCGAAGAGTGGGAATCGCCAGCACAGGCGACCGTGCCGCCTCTGCACGGGCCTTCAGCGTAAGAAGCGCCTTGTCATTGGCTTTATGGACAAGACCCCGCAGCACAATGTCGATGGCTTTTCCCTGTTCGCCCTGTCGGAGTGCGATTTCACCCAGCAGCAGCCAGACCTCACTAATCTTGGGATGAGTGTCTGTTAGTTTCTGCAGGACCTGGGCGGCGTTTTCGATGGCAGGGGCCGTTCCTTCGATAAGCAGCGAGCGCGCTTTCAGCACCTGCAATTCGCCATCGTCAGGATTTGATTCTATCGTTTTGTTAAGAATGTCTCTTGCCTGACGATTTTTGTCGGCGTTGCCCGACAGCAAAAGCAGCGTAGCCGCGCGTTTCAGGACTCGGGTGTTGTCCGGGGCCAATGATAGCGCTTGTTTTACGTCCGCTTCTGCCTTTTCCCGTTGGCCTGTGGAATAGTAGAAATCGCCCCTTGCCACCCAGACCTCAATATTGTTCGGCTCAATAGTTGTGGCTTGCTGGAAATCTTCCATCGCCTTATCGGTTTGACCGAGAGCGGCGTATGTTCGGGCACGCAGGATGTAGGCCGATGCGTTGTTCAGGTTGGCTATTATTTCGTTGCACAGTCTGATTGCTTCCTGGGGTTTCTGTTGCTGAAGGTTCAACTGCACTTGTGCGACCTTTACGGACAGCGAATTGGGGTCCTGGATTTTTATCTTGTCCAGTAGCTGGCTCGCATCATCGAATTTATTTTGTTGCATCTTCAGTAGCGCAAGTGACAGGCATACAGCCTGGTTGTTGGGGTCGTTGCGAATAATATCCTCAAGAATATCCGAGGCTGAGCTTAGTTGTCCCCGTCTTATATAGTTTTCAAATTGAAGCCGCTGCAGTTGTGGATGCGATAGTTTTGCTCTGGATGCACGATTTAGAATCTCTTCCGCCTGGCTGTATTCTTTTGCTTTATATAAGGCCGCAACGGTGGGGATAATGACACGCAGGTCCTGTGGGGAGCGGTCCAGCGCCTGCCGGTAAGTCGAGAGTGCCATTTGCAGGTCGCCGCCACGCTCGTAAGTTGCCGCAAGCAGCAGCCGGTTTGACTGGTCGTCAGGGTTGGCTAACAGATTTTCCTGAAGCAGTGAGATAATCTGCGGATAACGTTCTTTGAAGTTGGCGGCGCCGAACCAGGCCCTGGCTTGTTCGTATCGCCACTGCCAGCCTTCTTCACCCTCGAGTAATTTGATGTCGTCGATGAGCTGTTGAACTCTCGCAGGGTCTTTGACCACCTCGTTACACACCAGCAGCCAGCGTTTAATGGGGATATCGTTTGGCTCTTTCTGGGTAAGCTCATTAAGCAGCGGGTAGCGCTTGTCGGTTTGGCCCCACAGTGTGTATAGCTCCGCCAGCATCACGCCCAGTTCGCGATACACAATAGGTTGCTTGGTGCGTGCCAGCGCATCTTTAATGGTTGCTTCACATTTTTCGCGGTTTTTTTGCTGATTCAGTAGAATCGCAAGGACTCTTACCGGCTCAATAGAATCAGGAAATTGCTTTACTATTTCGTTTAACTTCGATATTGCCTCATCCACTTTCTCTTGGGCGATGAGCAAGTCGGCTTCGGCCATCGCAATTCTTAATTGCGAGTCCCCGACAGAAACATTCGGGGATTGCTTTAGTTGAGTTAATAACGTTTCGGCTTCGGTGAAACTTCGCTGGTGCATTGCCAACCGAAACTGGGCGAGTTTGACATCCGGCGCGCCTTCGGCGGCTTTATCAAGAGCGGACAACTGGTTTTTTATATTCTGCCAGTCCTGGGCATTTTCAGTTGCTGCGCTTGCTGCGAGTAGTTCTATTTGCGCTTGTAGATTCAGCAGAATCGCCTCGAGGTTTCCCGGCGAAAGCTGCAGCGCTTTTTGGGTAGATGCCGCTGTCTCGTCCCAATTCCCGGTCCGGGCCAGGAGTCTGGCCAGAGTTATGTGGCCTTCGAGGAGGGTGGGGTTTTCTGAGACAACTGTGCGTAGCTGCCGCATCGCCGATTGGGTGTCACCTAAGCGGGATAAAGTCATTGCCATCGCCAATCGGACACGGGGGGATTTATTGTCTAATTGTATTGCACGATACCAGCACTTGACGGCTTCAAACGGCTGGCCTTTTTGTTCCGCGACAAGACCTTCCAGGAAAGCAACGACATCGGGAGCAATATCTTTTTGTCGCAGTTGGGTGATACAGTCGGCGGCACGGTCGAGCCGGCCGCTGCGAATGAATAGTTCAGCGGCGGTGGGCATAAAGTCCCACGGCTGAGAGGAAAGCTCTTTCAAAGCTGTTTCGGCTACACTTAGCATCTTTTCCTGCGATTTTGACTGTATTGCGAGCTGGGCCCAGCTTTGCCAGAGGTTTTGCTCCGTGGGCGCAACCTTTTGCACGGCCAGGAGGTGCTCTTCCGCTTTGCCGAGGGCATTTGCAGTTATAAACATTCCGGCAAGTCTCAGCCTGACAGTCGGGTCGGATATGTCCAATTTTTCAGCTTGCTCAAGGTCGGCCAGGGCCTTTGCCTTGTTTTGGGTTCGCAGGTAGAAGCCCGCTCGGCCGATGTAGGCCAGAGCTGAAGATGGATTATTCTTTACCGCCTCGTTAAACCAGTGTTCAGGCGGTTCGGTGCCCGCCAAAGACGTCGTGGCGGATCGCCGCTGCTCCGTGAGCTGGCCTAATCCTTCATAAGCCAATATTTGCTCGGGATTATCGGCAATGATGCCTTTTAGTTCCGCTGCCGCTTCCTCGAACTTTCGCTGAGATGCCAGAGCTCCTGCCAGCATTCTGCGAATTTCGGGGTCCTGTTTTGTTTCAAGGTATCTTTTGGCGATTAGCTCCGTCTCCCCCGGCATACCCATTGCCAGATACAGTCTGGTAAGCTGTGTAACGGCTTCGGTATTGCCTTTGTCCACCCTTAAAACAGTTCGGTATGCAGTTATGGCCTGCCGGATATTGTTGCTCTTCAGAGGTCTGATTTTGAGCTGCGCATCGGCGTATTTTAGCAGGTTGGGGACATCATTTCCTTTAACACCAAGATAACGACCCAACTCTCTTGCCGCATCTTCCCACCTGTTCTCGCTGTATGCTTTGTTGCCGAGTTCGAGGCCCTCTTCAGCCCTGCCTCTTCTTTGCCATCGGCGAAGTCCGAAAGCCGTCGCGCCCAGCACGACAAGACCGATTAGCAGCACGATTGCTAATTTCCAGTTAAAGTATCTCTTTGGCATTTACTTATCCTTTCTCATCCCTAAACTTGGCTTTTCAATAGAACTGGTGAACAAAATCCCTGATCATTTTCTTTGCGGTTTGCCAGCATATCCACAAATCTGTTTTCAACGACAGGTTTTTGACATACAGAGTGTCGTAGTAAATCCATTCCTGGAAGTCCTTCATCGGCCTGCGGGTTCTGCGAACTTGCCACAGTCCCGTGATTCCCGGCCGGACCGACAGGCGGGCGTCACGCCAGGATGGGCACAGCGTATTCTCCGCTTCGGGGGAAGGCCGCGGGCCGATGACGCTCATTTGGCCGAGAAGAACGTTGATGAATTGAGGTATTTCGTCAATGTATGTATCTCGCAGGAACCTGCCGACGGTGTTAAGGCGCGGGTCGTCCTTCATTTTGAATTGTGGGCCGTCCACCTGGCTGACAACTCGCAGCTTGTCTTGTATCTTGTCAGCGCCCACGAGCATCGTTCTGAATTTCAGGCAGTTGAACGATTTGCCGTGCAGTCCCTGGCGCCTGTCTTTGAAAAGTATCGGGCCTGCCGAAGTCAATTTAATCGCCAGGGCAATGAAAGGTACTATTGGCGCAAATAAGGTCAGAACTATTATGGCGACGAAGCAATCAGCAATTCGTTTGAAGAACCCTGGGTAAGAGAACCTTGGCCAGGTTCGGAAATCCTTCCGATGACTTTGTTGGTCTAAATCGAACGTTGAGATGTAGAGCCGGTTTGAATTGTCGGTTCTAAATTCGGTCAATCGACTCCACTCGCGGTGCGGTTCCGTTATAATGCAGTTGTCCACAAGTTGTTCCTGAGGCACACAGACTTCGGGACCAACGATTGCCGAATTTATTACCGCACCTTGTCCGACCTTCACGTTGTTGCCGATAATCGTTGGACCTATAATGACCACTTTCGCGCCGATTTCAACGTTTTCTCCTAAAAGAACCTTCCCGAGTATCCTCGCCCCTTCGGAGGCCGTGCTGTCGCCGGATGAAACATTTTTTCCGACTCTGTTTTTTTGACGGAGATGGCGGGGCGGTAAAAGGCCCACTTTATTCCTGCAAAAGTCCAGCAATCCTTCCTCTGTTTCCAGGTCTAACATAAGCCCGCCGATTCTGATTGTTCGCAGCGTCAGGGCTTTTGCCCGACAGCGTTCAGAAAAATCTGGAAAAGACTGCGGCAATGTGTGTTCCATCAAGAGCCGGTTGACGGCTTCGGTTTTTATAAATGTATGATGAGGCCAATCGGCAGCAGGGGGCGAAAGCTCGGCGGAGTCGGCGTAGAGCCGGCGGATGCCCGCCACATCGCTCCGTGTGGTCAATCGCACTTTTTCGCAGCCCGCGAGCAGCTCCGGTTCAATGTTGACTGCTGTCACATCTGCATCGATGGCGTTTAATACTTCCTCAAGCAATTTGAGATTGACTTGCGTGGCAAATCGACCGTCAGAAACGACGAACCACCGCTCCAAAGTCCTTTGTCGTATGATTTTGCGGAGAAATTCCGGCGGGATTGGCACGCCTTCTCGATAAGGTATTATCTCTGGCGCAGTTCTCGAAGGCCTGACGTTCCATTCTTCAGGGACGGCAAATGATAACTCACTATCGCGGTCCCAGCGCAGGTCTCTGCTTAATCCATCGAAGATAACACTGGCAACAGGCTCGCTGGAAACGGCAAACCGCAGTCCGCCAAGCTGGCCCCCGACAGAAACATTCGGGGGTGGTGGTTCGTTTCTGTGTATGACGACCAGATTCATAAGCTGATTAAAAACCGATGGCTCATCAACGGTTTTGAGGAGGTTGCTGCTCGTGCGTATTTGCGGAGTCGGTGGTATTGGGATTATCTTCCCCGCTCTGCGTCGGCATCAACATCGAGGCCCTTGCCTGGGCCCGCTTTTCGCTTCTTTTTGAATGCGCATTCCGGGAATAATAGTAATTGTAGCCGTAGCGGTAATAACCTCGTCCGGCTTGAACGTTGCTCAGGATGGTGCCCAGCACCCTCACATTTATTTGTTTCAATCGTTCCATTGTTGCCTTGAGGTCCTGGGCCGTGGTTTGGCCGGCGAAGCTGGTTAGTATTACCGCGTCCGCAAGCTTGGCCCAGATAAGAGCATCGGGGAAGGCCAGCGCAGGCGGAGCGTCGATAATTACGTGGTCATATCTTTGGCTGACCATATTAATCCGCTGGGCCGTCAGAGGAGATGCCAGCAGCTCATAAGCATCGGATGCGTTGCGTGAATCGGCCGCAAGCACGTCAAGGCCGGTCGAAGGGGCAGACCAGACCACCTGGTCGAGCTCTCTTCCCAGGAGCACATCTTGCAGGCCCCGCGAGCCGCGGGGCAGATTCAATAGATATCCAATGTCCGGTTTTCTCAGGTCACCGTCTATCAGCAGAACTCTTTTACCCGATTTGGCCATACTTGTTGCCAGGTTAATTGCAAAAGTGGTTTTGCCTTCCTGCATCCCGGGGCTTGTAACGACCACCTTTTTGGGCATCCCTTCGTCGTTCAGCAGACCTAAGTTGGCGCGAATGGTCTGGTAATCTTCGGCTATTTGGCCTGGCAGGAGGGCCGCCTTTACTGCGTGTGAGCTGGTTGTGGTGCCGAGTATCGGGATACCGATTCGTCTGAACACGTCTTCAGGCGTGTGCAGACGCCGGTCTGCTTTGTCCCTCAGAAATGCCAATATCATTCCACAGGCCGCTCCGCCGAATATAAGGGCTATTGAGAATTTGATGCGCTTGTCCCCGATTTCAGAGATGTCGGCCCAATAAGCTGGCGAAATCCTCGCCGGGCGTTTTCGCTCCATTTCCAATTCCTGGATACGGCGGCTTACCGTATCGTAAAGCTGCTTGGTTAGTTCCTGTTGGTCCTTTAAATCCTGAATGGTCAACTGCTTGCGGCCCAGGCCGATAGTCTCGCTGTCTTCTTTGGTTAATATCTCTCGCAGCCGGCTTTCGTATGCTTTTGTCTGCTCCAGTTCCACCTTGGCATTCGTTAGTCTTTGGTTGCCGGCCTTGGTGATTTCTTGCGTCATCATATCATCGAAAGTTTTGCCTGCTTCTCCCTTGCGCTCTTCGAGGCGGGCCTTTAGTGCTTTTAATAGTTCCGCTTTGCGCTCAAGTTCGGGATTTGTAGAAGTCAGTGTCTGGCTTGCGGCAATATAAGTCTGGTCCAGTTGAGCGATGTTGGTGGTCAGCGCCGTTACCGTTGGGTCGCTGTTTATATAGTCCTGTCGCATTTTAAGCAGTGTTTCGGGCGCAGCACTCTGTTCTTTTGTTTGCTCAAGCAGTTGGACCTGGGCTTCGAGACCGATTCTGCGTGCTTCTATTCTTGTTAACTCAGCTAACAGGCTCGAGACGCGTTGCAGCATCATATTCTGCCGGCCGTCCAAAGCGGCGGTTCCATACTCTTGTGCCAGTTGGGTAATTGCCGTTCGCTGGCTTTGGAGTTTCTCCGCCAGGACCTTGCGTTCGTTTTCCAGAACAGTCAATTTCTGGTCTTCACCTTGCGCGGAATTTGAGACCTCCACTGCCATATAATTGCGAATAAAAGCATTTACTATCAGTTCCGCTTCCTGGGGTTTGGTGCTTTTCATTGTTACCCTTATTAGCTGGGTCTGGCGGTCGGCCGCAGCCACGATGACCTCGTCGAGTATCGCTTCTTTCAGTATGGTCACTATTTGCGGTTTTGCATTGGCGCCTTCCAATTTTCGCTTTAGTCTTCTAACAAGGTCGTTTGACTCCTCTTCAAAAAATGATAGATTCTTGCCGGAAACGTCGTCTGCAACTCTTTCCAGCACATTGGCGCTGGTAACCATAGCTGCCTGGGTGTTCATAAAACTGTTGAAGACCTGCGTGCCGCCGTAATCTTCGGTTTCACCTGATAGGATGCTTGTCAGAATCGGGTCAACCCTTATTGCGCCTGTTACACTGTATAGCGGCTCGACCAGGAGCCATATCGCCGGCAGGCCCGCTCCGCAGATAATGAGAAATACCGCCACGACGATGTACCAGCGGCGGAGCACACCGGCAATCGGACTGGGTCCGCCTTCGCTTTCAGGCAAAGGTGGTGGGGGAGGCGGTGGAGTCGGAGTGTGAAGGCTGACCGACTTTTTTTCTATCACGTGGTCAAAATATTTTTCCAGGGCTTCCATTTTCTGATTCTCCTTGTGCTGGGATTTATGATACTAATCGGCTTTTTGTCGTGTAACTATTATTGATTCTTGTCTGGTCGGCGCTATTGTAAGCTTCGTCATAATCCAAAGCTCGCCTACTATCGCTGCAAGCGCCAGCGGCATCATTGCATATCCGCCGAAGTCGTGAAATATCTTTTCCCACTGCTCGCCGCTGATTACCGTGAAAGCAATTGCTGTAATTGTCAGTCGTATGGTGTTGCAGAGCAGGGCGATAGGCAGGCTCGAAGCCAAAATGACTAATTTTTCCCATAACGGCCTTTTGACCAGCAGGACAACAAGCCCGCTGATTACGAAGAACGCAGTGACCATTCTTAGCCCGTTGCATGCTTCAGCCACGGCAACGCTTGACTGGCCGATGTGTATGATATTGCCTTCTTTCATCACTTCGTAGCCCATCGTCTCCAGGCAGAACACCGCTGACGACGTTGCCCATCGCTGCAGAGGCAGTGCCACAGCGGCTTGAGCTCGGTTAGGCCAGGGCAGCATCAGGCATAAGAACAAAATGACTGTGGCCACCTTTCGGAACAACCGCGGGCCGAATAGCAACAGCACCAACGCAGCGATACTTAAAGCGATGGACAGTCTTTCCGCGGAGCCATACATAAAGAATAGTCCGAATAGTCGGACTGCCTGTGCCCCGATGAAGGCCGGTACTCCCCACACGCAAGGTCTTATGGGACACCTGGCGATGTCCTGTCGCCTTGACCACAAAATGTATATGGTCAAAAAAGGAACTAAAAGGCCGGATGAGTATTCGTCGTTTCTTTGCCAGATTTCCCAAAGGTCAACAATCCCGGGCCAGTATGACCACAGAAAGGCACTTAGAACAAGAACTCCCGCAATGACAGTAAGTATGTTCTTTTTGTTCGACACCGCCCAATCCGGCAATATCTCGTTGAGCTTGTCGAGATGTGGCTGCAGCGCGTGCTGCATCCTGTTACGCTGAGCTTTTGCAAATCTTGCTGCACTTTCCATCATTCCTGCCGGCTTAAATGGTATGGCGTTCTCCTGCACAGTGGTCCCGCCTCGCACAGTGGCGCTATGGTCAACTACACACCTTTGGAGTTCACAATCTGGACCGATTTTTGCGCCGTTCCATATTACGCTGCCTGCCACAACGGTGTTCTCGCGAATGGTAACATTGTTTTCAAGTATAGTCGGGCCGATAATGACTGCCCCACTGGAAATGGCGACATTGTCCATAATAACGGTCGGGCCGAAAATTCGCGCGCCCTTGTCAATCTTTGAATTGGCGGCTGTCCACACCGCCCGCCGGTCCGGATGGGCGGACAGTTTCAAGTCAGGGTCCGGCTTCGTGTTGGTTTCAAGGAAGTTTGCGATGCCGCGCAGGTATTCCTGCCAGTCACGAAAATTGCCGGCATTATGCGGCAGGACCGCCGCGTGGACGCTTTTTCCACGGCGCAGCATTTCGGGGATTAGGCCTTCCTTGATGTCGAAGTAGCCGTCTTTTGGTATATGTTCCAATATAGCAGCATTGCAGACATAAATGCCGCAGGCCTCTCCCTGATGTTGTCCATCCTTCCGACCCGGATTTATCCGCCAAACGTAAGGCGGATTCAACATCACTGTCAGGTCGCAGCCGCCTTTGCGGTGGGCCTCCAGCAGTATCTCGATTCGCGGAGGAGATATTATCGCGGCAGGGACCACCAGAAATAGCGCATCTGTTTCATTGCCTGTGGAGTCGCGGATGCAGCCTGCTGTACCAACCGGCAGCGATTCCTCAAGGAATTTTACGTTGAGCCGGCTGTCGATGTGTATCGATTGCTGCAGCGATAATGAAGTGCCGCTCGCAGCGAATACTGTTACTTGCTTGATTTCCTGGCTGGCCAGAGAATTAAGCAGACGTTCCAGGACAGGTTTTCCTGCCACGGGCCACAATGCTGTCGGCAGTTGTGAGGCCAATGGACATCGCCCGAAGTCGCGGCCTCCTGCGAGGACCACAACTTTGGTTGTATGTTCGTGGCTCATACTGTTATTTAGTTTTGTGTCTCTTGCCATCGCCTTGGGTATCCGACGTGAGTTCTCCAAACCGCCCCGTCTTTAGGTTATGGTTGATGGAAGTATCAGATAAAAACCGCCTTTTCTAACAAGAAGCGACTCGACCTCAGCAAGATTTTTGGCGGTCACCACGCTCCATCCACCGGGAAGGGTTCTGCAGGACATGCTTTTCATATACTCCAACCTTTTCTTAACATCGCCTCCTGCGGCGGGATAGAGATATTACTCTGGGCCGGCAAGGTCTGGTATTGCAGTTGCTCGATGTCGCCTGTGAAATGGTATGATGAGCCGACCATTCCGAGAATGATGTAGAGAAAAGTAATTGGTTGCCCAAAGAGGCTTACAGACATACAAATTGTTATTGTGCCCACAACTGCTGCACCTAAAGCCCAGGCCCAGGATTTCACCAGCCGGTCGTTGGAATTCTTGTGCAGCGCCCGTAAATTCCGGATTGCGACAGCAAATACGCAACTATCGGCAATAATACCCCAAATGCCGTATCTGATCCCATCTAGGATAAAGTGGTTTGTCACGTCGGTAAAAGCCATCCCAAGGTAATCGCCCCAGCCGGGGTCTTTGCCCCCATAGCCGGCCAGCCACCACTCGCCAAAATGCTCAATGGCAATATCAATCAGTTTTGCGCGGTGCCAGCCGGTTCCTCCTACGGGATTCAGGTATGAGACGATGACGTGGTGTATGGGTCTATTGCTTATTATCGCGACTGTGATACAACCTAAGATTATAAAGACGATGACCGGTTTGACCGCCCATTTGAAACGCTCTAACACCAGGCAGCCTATGATGATGATGACCATAACCCACGGGCCGCTTGAAAAGCTGCTTAGCGTGCCGATTATCGCCGCTCCTGATAACAGGTAAGCTGCGGTGCGCCAGGAGCCGCGCTCGTGCCGCAGAGCCCAGATACAGGGCAGGAGCATAGCGAAACTCGCTCCGAACATTGCCGTATTGCCGAACGGTCCCTCCGCCCTTTCAAACCCCAGGCGGCCCGGCTTGATTGTTGTTTCTGTCCGCCAGGGGCAGTATTGACGCAAATGTCCGTACGGCCTCCAGTTGTATGCCGACTCGAGGAAACCTAAAAAGGCGAGCGGAACTAACAGGATTGCTATCGACTTAACAACCGTGACCATTGCCGCACGGCTGGTGATGCACAGACGCATAGCAATGTAGGCGAAGCCGGTATCCATAAAGCTCCCCGCCCGGTTCTCCAGGGCATCAAGCGGCGGCTGCGTTATACACGTAACGAAAACAGTGACGCCAAAGTAGAGCATTACCAACGTGTCCAGACTACACCATTTGAATTTACGCCGAAGACTCCGGTCGAGCAGGCATCTTGCAAGTAAGGCCGTTACCACAATTCTGCTGGCATAGACGTCGAGCGGACCTAACTGCACCACGATATAAATGGGGTAGAAAAACAGAACTGCCATATAGACTGCAAATCCCCAGAGAGGTCTCAGGAGCAAAACGAGCGCCGCACCTGTTATGCCGATAAGCAATGTTACATTACTCATTGTCTATCCTGTGAAACACACTTCGAGTGACGCGGCAACGCCCGCCACCGGCCACAATGCTGTCGGCAGTTGTGAGGCCAATGGACATCGCCCGAAGTCGCGGCCTCCTGCGAGAACCACAACTTTGATTGGATGTTCGTGGCTCATACTGTTATTTAGTTTTGTGTCTTTTGCCATCGCCTCGGGCATCCGACGTGAGTTCTCCAAACCGACTCGTCTTTAGGTTATGGTTGATGGAAGTATCAGATAAAAACCGCCTTTTCTAACAATAGGGTTTGTAACCGCAAACAATTACTATATGAGAAAAGCTATATGATTACAATCGGCAGGACTCCAAAAAAATCAAGACTTTTTTGGCTATCCACCCACTGATTAAACTGCTCATTTTCTCGGCCGGTTCGTAAAATTTCTGTGGTGTTATTGTCCGAGGATTTCCTGTTTAACAGGCCTGATTTTAAGATTACCTCTGCCAGACCTTCACCGATGAGCCGGCAGCCTAAGGGCGTGAAATGACCGCAGGAGTTCTCCCAGTAGAGTTTGTCGCCTTTGTGCTGCTGGAAAACTCTGATGGGGTTGAATATATCGAGCTTGGAATCTTTCGCTTCGTCGTAAGGGAATAATGATTTGAACTCTGTACGACTTACTCTTCGGGGGATGTCGAGAATCAGCAGGTTTGCTCCCTTGGAGGCGCACTGCTGTCTGATTTCCTCCAGAATCGCTGTTGTCAAATTATTACGGTATTTGGATGCTGCCTCGGCCACAGCGCTTTCGTCTGGAGACTGAGCTGAATTGGCCGCGTTGGATAGTCTCCGTATTGTAAGGAGGATTTTGTATTTGACCAGGTTGGCCGCCTTATCACGGACAAGTGTGTACAGGTGCGAGTGTTCGGCTACAAGGCGGTAAAGCCTGCTTTTGAACAAAACTTCCTGCAGTTTCGTGGCCGGCAAATAGGTTTTGCTCCTGCGAACTAAGCGGCCGTCCTCAAGTCCGAACAGGTTCGCTCGAATGTTGTCATCAGGGTCGGAGCTGTTCCAGGCAACCAGAACAAGGTCGGGCTCGTAGCGCAGGCCCTCTTCTTTGAGGGCGACCAGATGCTCGGCGTTCCCGTGCCCCGAGACCGAAAGGTTTACAACTTCACATTTTATTCCGTTTTTTTCGAGCGACCTGGCCATTTGGCTGGTGAATGTGTCCTGCAAATCGACCCCGTAACCCATCCCGAAAGAGTCGCCCAGCACCACTATCCTCTTTACCCCGGGCGGTTTTTCATAAGGTATTTCGCCGTTGGCGCGGATGCCTTTTGAGTTTGTTCGGATATTGATGCGATAGTCCGGCGTAACGTGCCAGTAGCTGCGGTTGGGTTCATTGCCTCTTATTCCGTAGTCTGTGGGGCAGACGTAGCGAGGAAGAATTGACTGTGGTGCAAAGATGCGGAGGAAAACCTCTGCCGCCAGCACCGAATACGCCGTGGCAAACAGGATTTTCGCAGTCAGTTGCCCTGTCCGGGTTGTCAGTTTCATATCCTTCATTTTTCTAAAATGCAAAGTATATGAACTCCCCGCCGCTGCTTTCCGCCAAACTTAGAATCGACATAATCACAAATAACCAGATGTTCAGTCGCACAAACCGCGGCAATCGCGGTAAAGGATTCAGTGTTCCTGTCAGGCCCTGAACGGCTTGAAACAGCACCAGGAACCAGCAATAAAATGCCACGTTACTGAAGCAGTTTGCTGCTTCCGGTGACAGCCCTGGATGCAGCAGGATAGATTGCAGGAAGACCCCGACGGTATTAAGGTTTTGGGCGCGGAACAAAAGCCAGCCAAAACAAGTCAGATGAAACATAACGACACATTGGATAACTAATATCCACAATTTTCGCGTGGGGCTGTCGGGATTGTGGGCGAGGGTGCGGTATAAGGTCTGGATGGTTCCGTGAAACATTCCCCATAGAACAAAAGTCCACGCGGCGCCGTGCCACAACCCGCACAGCAGCATTGTAATCATCAGGTTGCGGCCAGTCTTGTAGGAGCCGTAACGGTTGCCGCCCAGCGGGATGTACAGGTAATCTCGCAGCCAGCTTGAGAGGCTGATGTGCCAGCGCCTCCAGAAGTCGGATGGGTCCCTGGCAAAATAAGGGAGATTGAAGTTGAGCCTTATGTCGAACCCCAACAATTGGGCTATGCCGCGTGCGATGTCGGAATAGCCCGAGAAATCGCAGTAAATCTGAAAGGCAAAAGCATAAATCGCCGCCAGCATCTGAAGGCCGTCCTGCGGAACCGCCAATGCTGAGCCGGGGTTGTCGAACGGCGCAAAGGTGGCATTCACAATCTTGGCCAGATTGTCGGCAATGACCATTTTCTTATAGAGTCCCCAGACTATAAGCCAGAGGCCTTCCTTCAAGTTGCTTGCCTTTATCAAACGCGGGTTTTGGAACTGCGGCAGAAGGGATGCCCCTCGCTCAATAGGTCCTGAAAGCACCAGCGGGAAGAATGCGGTAAATACCGCCGCGTCGAGCAAAGAATCAGTTGCCCGGCTTGTTCGGCGATAGACATCTATTACGTAGCCCATTGTCTGGAACGTATAGAAGGATATGCCCACAGGCAGCACGATATTGAGGGTTTCAGTATTGAATGAGATACCGAGTAGTGAGTGGACCAGCGTCCTGAAGGTGTCTATAAAGAAGTTGCAGTACTTGAAGATTCCCAGAGCGGTCAGGTTGGCGGTTATGCTGAAGATGAGAAAAAATTTCCGCCTGTGGTCGTCCTTTAACCAGCGAAGGAATGGGTAAATGATATTGAAAAGCGCTGTTACTGCCGCTATGCCCAGTATCAGTTTATAGTGCTGCGAGTCGGCAAAGAGAAGATTATTCCAATCGACAGTTATTGATGGCCGCCAGTTCGGAAGCGAGAACTTCACCGCATCCCACCTTATGCCGAGGAAGATTATGGCCGCCAGGATAAGAAATGCCGATGCCTTGGCGCGCTGTTTGGCTGTCATTTGCCCTCTGTCTATTGATAGCGCGCAGCAGTAGGCAACTACGGTTGACATCGCTATCACCGCCAGAAATCGCACGTCCCACCAGCCGTAGAAAATGTAACTTGCGGCCAGCAGCAGCAGGTTCTGCAATCGGCAGGAGCGTCCTGACAGCCGGTAAACGGCGTAAACGACCAGAAAGAAAACTGCAAATGTGATGCTGTTAAATGGCATTTTTACTCGTTATGCTTTGAATGGTCCTGCGTCAGTTTCTCTAACAGGGGCGTTAGGGCGGCGTTCAGCGCCTGGTAACCGGCAGCAGTCAAATGAAACGTACCTTGTGCGTACCGGGCTTTTATTGCCTTGTTGGCAGACAAAATCGAATCACAATCGACTACGGTTACTCCCTCGCATTTCAGGTTTCTCATCATTTCGTTGACTCGGTCGGTGCCGTTGCGAATTTCACTGGACCAGATAATCCTGCGAAGCAGTCCGACGGGGCCGGTCGGAAATACGGTCAGCATAACAACCTGAATATTGTGCTCTCTGGTTTGGCTGATTATGGTATTTAGATTTTTCCAGCAGGAGCCGACTATCTCGTCTTTTTGTTTTGGAAAGACGCCGATATTCTTGAGGTCGTTTATTCCCACCTGCACAACGATGATTCGCGGCTCAAGGTCGATGACGTCTCTTTTCAACCTCAGAATTGTCTGAGCAGTGGTTTCTGCGCTCACTCCGCGGTTCACTATCTGGCAATTTGCCGGCGAGGGCAGCGGGTTCCATTGGGCAATGCGTGAATCGCCTATCAAGACTATTCTGGTCTGTCCGGGCCCGGGTTTCTGAAGCCGGCGGTCTTCTTCGGCGAATTTGTGCTCGCTGGCTGGGTCAAGGCGGACCATTTGCGAGTCGAGGTAGTATTTCATTGCCCGCCAGGACAGGAAGACATTTGCCGGCACGGAGCAGGACAGGACAATTACGAGGGCGGTTATTGCTGTCTTCAACCTCATTCTTTTTTGTCTTCGGTCGTTAGTTCTTTCAAGAATCTTGTAATCCGCTCTGCCACCAACTCGGGCTGCGCCCGGCGTTTGCGAGGTACAAAGGTCCTCAGCAGCCCGATTTTTTCCGGCAGATCCTCCGCCTGATAAGCTGCAAGCAGATAGCCAAGCTTCTCAAACCGCCTGGCAATCGCAACCTGATGGTCGTTCACTACTTCTCCATATTTTTTTAGTCGCGGCATTACAAGCAGCGCCTTGTCGTATTGCATTGCCGTCGAGATGGTTCCCATCCCTGCGTGGCTGATTATCATCGCGGCTTCTTTGAAGTATTTGTCCAGCGTCTCTTTCTCCAAAGAAGGGACTGATGCAAAGTTGCGCGGCCTGTACGAAGTTGTCCCTATCTGTGCGAACACCTGCTCATTAATTACGCCTTGGCCTGCCAAATCATCCACGGCGCGAACAAGTCGGTCGAAGGGGAATTGCGTTCCCACAGTCAGCAAAATCATATCAGTTCACCAACGTACTCGACATTACGGTAGCATTTCACAAGTTCCGGCCACTGCACTAAAAACAGGTCCGCTATGTATCTGACCAGCCGCCCGGAAAGAGACAGCCTCTCAACGTTTGTGATGCTGTCAACCCAGATGACCTTTGCTCCCTGCAGTTTTCCTAAAAAGCAAGCGATACATCCCACGGCTGCACCCGTGCTCATTATGACATCGGGCTTTTCATGCAAAATTGCCTTCAGACACCGGATAAATGCTTTTACAACCTGCAGAGGATGCTCGCGGTTGGATTCCCCTACGGTATAGACCTTGCCGTATTTCTCGAGCTTTTCTTTGACGACATCGGTTGTGGTGATACAAAAAGTATCGTAGTCTTTCCAGCATTCCGCTAATTTCAGGAGCTGGCTTACGTGCCCTCCTGCCGATGCTGCTATACAGATTCGCCATTTTCTCTGCTGTTTAGTCACTGGCTAATCCTCGCGGGTGTTTGTGCCTTTGCGAAAAGCTCCTCAAGGACCAGTTTGGCCTTGTGGTCCCAGGAATCTTGTGCGACCTTTTGTCTTCTTTTCGCTGTAGCTTCCGGGCCATCCTCAGAGCAGGCCTTTCTGATGCAGGCGGCAAATTCTTCCGGTGTTGCGGCTTCATAGACTACGTCCCTGTACTTTTGCAATTCGGTAAACGGGGTGCTTACGATGGGTTTCCCGAGCGCAAGATATTCTTTGAGCTTTATTGGATTGCAGGCCTCTATCCAGCGGTTTTGTCGCCAGGCCATAATCGCCACATCAAAGCATTTGCCGTAATGAGGCACCTGTTCATAAGGTTTTTGCCCCAGCAGCCGGACGTTCCTTTTGCTCTTTAGACCGCTTACGTCCGAAGAGGCGTTTCCAACGAAAACAAAAGACATCTGCGGCAGCAGGTCCGCAACTTTTTCGATAAAGCCGATATCGGAGGTGTGGTCGTCGATTGCGCCGAAGAAACCGACGATTGGTCCTGGTATGTTGGCGATGTCCTCCGGCTTATATGGGTCTCGCTCGGCAGTCGCGAACATTGCATAATCGACCCCGTGGTCTATAAGCAGGGCGTTTTTACATTCCGAGCGTTCCTGCTCGTATAAGTAGCTGTTTACAAACAATGTCAGGTCTGCCGATGTTTTCAGTTTTTGGTCGTATTTTCTTATGACGTTGGAGTCAACGTTGGGATATTCTTCGTACCGGTCGGTCCTCTGATATACAAGCGGGCCTTTTTTTAGTTGTATTGCGACATCACACGCCACAGGACAAGCAACCCAGACAATGGGGTTGTGCAGGCCGAGCTTCTTGCTGACACCTGAGATCTGTAGGTACAAGAGAATATTGTTCACTGCTCTGCCGAACCGCAGGTGGTAGGCCGGCAGTGAGAATGGGCTGTAGGCCCAGAATCCTGCATCGGTTTTCTTTAGGCCCGTGAAGATGCTCTTTGCTTTACGAGAGAGCTTCTGCAGGAACTTTTTGCCCTGGGAGACTTTGGGCTTTTGCATAACGATGGAGTTGATGTAAATGGTGGTCCCTAAGCGGGCGAATCGTCGCATAAGTTGCATATCGATATGTCCCCGGTTATGGTACCACCAGTCCTCGCCGCCAAAACAAATTACGTCGGTTCTTCTCTGTATCTCTATCTGGTACAGCCGAAACGCCTTTCGCAATAGCAGGCCTTAAGAAACGGCTTCGCCGTCAATAAACAGCCTGTGCCACAACTCCAAAGATATGATTTTGCCTATCTCTCTGACATAGTTAGCACGGTTGTGGAAATGGTCAGAAGTTAATTTTTTGACAAAATCAGCATTTAGATAAGATCGTGACAATGTTTGTTCTTCCAATAGCACTTTTTTGATGAAATCCATTAGCTCAGCTTTTATCCATCGCCTGTAAGCGCCCAGATGACAGGCGCCCAAAAACAGCTTTTCTAACCTGGTAAATTTCATCAATGGGTCCGCCCTCACGAAGATGTGTGGAACGGCTTGGTGCAAATAAGCTTTATCCAGTTTCGTAAGAGAAGAGTAAATGAAGGAGAACATGCGAAGTTTTATGTTTTTGAAGACACTGTCGGACCTGATGTACTTGCCCTTATTGGAAGGAACATCCGCCAGAGGAGAACAGTTTCGTTTTATCATAAATTTCTGGACCGAAGAACCTCGCAGATAATCATCGGGAGCGCTGAATAACAGTATAGTCAAATCTTTGTCGAGATAAGGAGTCCTCGACAGTACTTGCGACCGTTCCACAGCCGTATAGCCGTCGGGCCATAACCATCGCATTACCTCCACCATCGACTCTCTGCTTTCGAAGCTATAGATGTACCGGGACAGGTCTCCTGCGTCATTTAGAAATTGTTCTGAAAATATTCTTTTCTCGACTGCAGGGGCGTGCAAAAAGAAAGCCCTGGACATTGTTTGCGAGCCGAACTTGCCCGTCAGTCGTATCGGAGACACGGTTCTGGTAAGACTATTTAGGTAAATCTCATGGCTTCTAAATATGTCTGTGGACCCGTCAGAAACATAGACTGTTTTATTGGCATAGTGCGAAAAGTCATCAAGGAAATCTTTGCCTATGTAAAACACGCGGTGTTCCATTCCTGCGATTTTTGCAACTTCTCTCGCCACCTTCACGTCCAGGCTGTCCCGGTATGGGCCGCACCACGTGTAGCAA
>Ga0315293_10002065_pt1 | contig 19391 bp, 12 predicted proteins | sample YL17G13_20_MG_FD_203071 | JGI IMG/M metagenome (GOLD analysis project Ga0315293, IMG submission 203071) | Sediment microbial communities from Yellowstone Lake, YNP, Wyoming, USA - YL17G13_20 | ecosystem: Environmental > Aquatic > Freshwater > Lake > Sediment | place: USA: Wyoming | collected... | reverse complement strand
GTGGATCGGCCCGGCGCCGATGAAGCCGTACACGAAGTCCCGCTGCACGGAGTGGGGCGCCTATCATATTTACGATTACGCCCTGGGCTTCATCGCCGGCTGGGGGGCCCATCCCCTGGACATCGCGCAATGGGGGCTCGGCATGGACCATACGAGCCCGGTTTTCTACGAGGGCAAAGGCGAGATCCCCCGGGGCGGCCTATTCGATACCGTCGATAACTGGGATGTCTTTTGCCGCTACGGAAATGGCGTGACGATGCGCTTCATGTGCGACCGTGTCGCCAAAGGGGTGGAGAGCCTGATGGACGACCCCCGGACGCGTCCGTTCTCCGACCACGGCACGACGTTCTGGGGCGAGGGCGGCTGGATCAGCGTCAACCGCGGGGCTCTCTATGCCAGCCCCAAGAGCCTCCAGACGGCTCGGATCCGGGAGGACGAGAAGCCCGTTATCCGGAGCTCGAGTCAGGGCCGCAATTTCGTCGAGAGCATGAAGTCGAGGCGACCGACCGTCAACCCCCTCGAATCGGCCATCAGGTCCGACACGATCAGCCACCTGTCCGATATCGCCGTACGCCTCGGCCGGCCGGTTCGGTGGGACCCCGAAAAAGAGCGGATCATCGGCGACGGCGAGGCGACGAAAAGGCTGGGCCGGCCGATGCGCCGCCCTTGGATTATCTAAGGGCCTATTTTCCCCGCTTCAGGGACTTCCGAGCCGGCTTCTTTGTCGGGGCCGGATTTTTCGCGGCCTTTTTCCCCGCCGGCTTGGGCGCGTTCAAGAGGGCCGCGCGGGCCGCGGCCAGCCGGGCGATAGGCACGCGGAAGGGCGAGCAGCTGACGTAGTCCAGGCCGATGAGGTGGCAGAACTCGATCGACGACGGATCGCCGCCGTGCTCGCCGCAGATGCCCAGCTTGATCCCCGGCCGCGTCTTGCGTCCCCTCTCGACGGCCAGGCGCATGAGCTGTCCCACGCCGTCCCGGTCGATGACTTCGAAAGGATCTTTAGCATAGATCTCTTTCTCGACGTAGGGGATGAGGAAGCGGCCGGCGTCGTCGCGGCTGACCCCTAGGGCCGTCTGGGTCAGGTCGTTCGTCCCGAAGCTGAAGAACTCGGCCACGGCCGCGATCTCGTCGGCGGTGAGGGCGCCGCGCGGGATTTCGATCATCGTCCCGACGAGGTACTCGAACTTGACCCCCTGTTCCTTCATGACCGCCTCGGCCGTCGCCCGGACGATCTTCTCCTGGTGGGCCAGCTCCTTGACGTGGCCGACGAGCGGGATCATGACCTCGGGCTCGACGTCGATGCCCTTCTTCTTCGTCGCCGCGGCGGCCTCGAAAATAGCCCGGGCCTGCATCTCGGTGATCTCGGGGTAGATGATGCCCAGGCGGCAGCCGCGGAAACCTAACATGGGGTTGAACTCGTGGAGCGATTCGACGCGCTCCTTCACTTTCTCGTAGGAGATGCCCATCTCGCCGGCCAGCGCCCGCTGGTCCTTTTCCTCGTGCGGCAGGAACTCGTGGAGCGGCGGGTCGATCGTCCGGATGGTCACCGGCCGGCCGGCCATGACCTCGAAGATGCCGGCGAAGTCCTTGCGCTGGAGCGGCAGGAGCTTGGCCAGGGCGGCCTTCCTCTGCTCCAGCGTGTCGGCCAGGATCATCTCCCGCATGGGGCCGATCTTGCCCTCGCCGAAGAACATGTGCTCGGTCCGGCAGAGGCCGATGCCCTCGGCCCCGAAGGCGACGGCGTTCCGGGACTGGTCGGGCTGGTCGGCGTTGGTCCGGATCTTGAGCGTCCGGTATTTATCGGCCCACGCCATGACCTTGGCGAAAGTCCGGTAGACGGGCGCCTTCGACGGGTCGAGCGTCTTCTCGATCAGGACCTGGAGGACTTCCGACGGCCGGGTATTGACTTTGCCCTCGATGACCTGTCCGGTCGTGCCGTCGATCGAGATCCAGTCGCCTTCCTTGAGCGTCCGTCCCTTGACCGTCATGGTATGGGCGGCGTAGTCGATGGCCAGCTCTCCGCATCCGGCGACGCAGACCCGGCCCATCTGCCGGGCGACGAGGGCGGCGTGCGAGGTCATGCCGCCGCGGGCGGTCAGGATGCCCTCGGCCGCGTTCATGCCCTTGATGTCATCGGGCGAGGTCTCGATGCGGGTCAGGATGACCTTCTCGCCCCGTTTGGCCCAGGCCTCGGCGTCGACGGAGTTGAAGACGATCCGGCCGGTGCCCGCGCCGGGCCCGGCATTGAGGCCCCTGGCCAGGAGCCGGCCGCCCTTGATCGCGGCGTCCTTCTCGGCGGGGTCAAAGATCGGCCGGAGGAGTTGGTTGAGCTGGTCGGGCTCGATACGGGCCAGGGCTTCCTTCTCGTTGATAAGTTTCTCATCGACCATGTCCACGGCGATCTTGATCGCGGCGAACGCTGTCCGCTTGCCGACCCGGCACTGGAGCATGTAGAGCTTGCCCCGCTGGATGGTGAACTCGATGTCCATCATGTCGGTGTAGTGCTTCTCCAGGATGCAGCGGATCTTCTCGAGCGCCGCGAAAGCCTTGGCGTCGTCCTTGCGCAGGTCGGCGATGGGGAGCGGCGTCCGCGTGCCGGCGACGACGTCCTCGCCCTGGGCGTTCATCAGGTACTCGCCGTAGAAGGTGTTCTCGCCGGTGGCCGCATCGCGAGTGAAGGCGACGCCGGTGCCGGAGTCGTTGCCCATGTTGCCGAAGACCATGAGCTGGACGTTGACGGCCGTGCCCCAGGCTTCGGGGATGTCGTACATCTTGCGGTAGGCGATGGCCCGGTCGTTCATCCACGAGCTGAAGACCGCCCCGACGGCGCCCCAGAGCTGTTTCATCGGATCGTCGGGGAATTCCCGGCCGGTTTTTTCCTTGATGGCGGCCTTGAAGCGGGCGACGAGGTCCTTGAGGTCAGCCGCCGTCAGGTCGGTGTCGCTCTTGATGCCGCGCTGGTGCTTTTTGGCTTCGATAATGACTTCGAAGGGATCGATGTCGTCCTTATGGACCGGCTTGAGGCCGAGGACGACGTCGCCGTACATCTGGACGAAACGGCGGTAGGAGTCGTAAACGAAGCGCTCATTGCCTGTCTTGGCGACGAGCGCCGCGGCCGTCTTGTCGTTGAGGCCCAGGTTGAGGATGGTGTCCATCATGCCCGGCATCGAGGCCCGGGCGCCGGAGCGGACGGAGACGAGGAGGGGATTTTTGGAGTCGCCGAACGACTGGCCGACCGTCTTCTCCAACTTTTTAAGGTTTTTCTCGACTTCCAGCCGGACGGCTTCCGGGATCTTGTTTTTATTCTTATAAAAGAGGGAGCAGACCTCGGTCGAGACCGTAAACCCCGGGGGGACGGGCAGTCCGATCCCGGCCATCTCGGCCAGGTTGGCGCCCTTGCCGCCGAGGACGTCCTTCATCTTCATGTTGCCTTCGGCGGCGCCGGCCCCGAAGAAATAGACGTACTTCTTAGCCATGATTCAGCTCCTGATATCTATAATATTCAGTGAAATATACACGGAATCCGGAGGGAATTCAAATTGGGAGCGGGGACATGTACCTCGGGTACGTGTCCCCGCTAATCCAAGAAGACGCTTCCCCTCCCTGCGCCCATCTAGGATTCTTCGAGTTCGGGCGCCGGGAGGGTCCCTAGACAGGCTCCATGAGCTGACGGCTCAAGCGGCTAACCGAAGTGAGCTACGATGGCCCCAAATCTGCGTACAATTCTTGACATGACCACGACCAACCCCTGACCATCCCTATGCAACGCTTTTATATTAGAGCCCTCTTCTGCGTATTTCGATGATCTTGCTCAGGACCCCGATACAATAATCCCTCAGCTCTCTGAGGCTTGGATCTACCACTCCCTCCAAGGCCTTGCGCCTCATCTCAAATTCATGAATTGCCTGGCTATTCTCATAATAATGAATTGGCAAGAACCTGACTAATCCTTCTATCCATTCCGGGTCCAGCACGCCTTGATAAACGCTGAGGGTCACGAGGAAAAGCCTTGGGTTTATGCGGATGAGTTTGCTTAAAGAAACCCGTAGTTCTAAAGTATCAATCCCTCCGGGGGATAGATGATACATGCGGAAAAGGGCTTCAGCGGCATATTGGCTGCCTGCGATGGCTTCTCTTTCGAGAACCATATACCCCTGCGATCGCTCAGCGCGATGTCCCTTCTGGAATATCAGATGCTGGATTCTATCAGTGAATCCTTTTTTTTCTTCGAGTGGGACGGAATCGCAAAATGCTTTGGCCTTTTCCGTTGACGGACATCGCACGAATTCCTCGAACGCCCTCTTCACGGTTTCGGGAGGCTCTTCTTCATAATGCTCGGCAAAAGGCCAAACAAGAATTGGAGCTAATTCGATTTCCTCGACCTGTTTCCTTAAGAGTTCCATGTACTCGTCTTTCAGGGGCGCCAACCTTTCGTCTTTGACGCCCTCAAGAGCCTTAATCCTCATATCGAGCTCGTACAGCTGCGCTTGAGTCGTGAAGAAGTAGCCTTCCGAAAGGCATATGAGCAGGTCGCTCATTTTTGTTAAATCAGCGCATTGTTTCCTCTCATATAGAGCATTCAGTAGGAGCCCGGGATTAACTCGAACGAGGGCACTTATGGACGCACATAAAATCGACGAGTAGCGATCTTCGGCGAGCGCGTATAGTCGCAGGGCCGCCTGTAGGATATACGGATTTCCCGCCCACATCTCGTGCTCGAAGATGAGGTAGCGTTCCCAGCCTTCGATCCCGTTTTCAATGAAGAACTTGCCTTCACAGATATATTGGAAAACCTCCTCTCGACATTTCAGAAATGATTCGCTCTCTTTTTCAGGAACAGCCTCCAGGAAATGCCGGCTGTTCTCCAAAGAAGGCTGAGCGACAAAGACATCAAACGCCTTTTTCAGAACTTGCCAGTCGAAAGCTCTTCCCTCCCGGCTTAAGGGACCGCCCGAAAGCATTCCTAGGATAATTGTTGGGAAGACGACGATGATACAGAAGCGCTTGGCATAGCTCTTGTTATACATGCCCGCCTACCTTTCTGAAGAACCATTCGCTCTAATGATCCATTCCCTGAAGACCATAAAGTCCCTGAACCTTTATCATAATTTCCGTTTTCCATTCATAAACATCCATTAGCCAACTCATATAATCGAGATAAAGCCACGACAACATTATCTCGTCCAGAAAGAACCGTTGGTTCATTGTTGCAGTACCAAGGCTATTCATTTGAGACTTGATGTAATTCTCTAATTCGATCAAGCGCAACGCTGAGCCAATCATCTTCTGTTCTTCTCTAATATATTCTGCTCCAATAATGAAACAACCCGTTGTGAATTCTCGGACTGTTCCAAAATGAATCCATACATTACGACCTTCCAATCCTGTCCCAGATAGCTTGAGAGCGAATTTGCCCATATAGGTACCAGGCGTTGCAGAATACGTGCCATCAGGGATAGCGCTTCCCCTCTTGCCATCAGTGAAAAGTGGCTCCATCGTAGATGCTTGGAATTTAAGATCTACTGAATACATAACTCCATGAATCATATTATCTTGGATATACTGTCTCATTATAATGAAATAGATGGCTTCAGCTCCGTCTGAATCCAAATATTTTACCGGATTGCCCAGGCAGTATGCATACAAATTCCACCGCTGGGGATTAGCTACAGCTTTACCCGCGGGAATCACCGGGTCCACGCTCAGAAACCTATACTGCGCCCTGTCGTAGTACCTTGCCCCGAAGTAATCTAGCTCCGACTCCGCATCGCGCGGCTTGCCCGAGAACTTGAGCTCGGGGTCGTACGTGCTCACCCCCCATGTCTTCTGAATCTCCCCGTACGGCTCGTGCGCCGCCGAATAGACGACCGTCCCGGCGCTGTCGGTCACGATCCGGGTCGAGTTGATCTGGTCAGAGGCATAGTAATAGAAGTTCTGTATATCCTGCCTATACTCGGCGACAAGCTGACCGCCGAAGTAGATGTAATCCCGGACCAGATGGCCTAGGATGTTGTATTCCGCCAGCAACCGCCCGTCGAAGGAATAGATATAATAAGTGCCGCTCACCGGAGGCCCGGAGAGCATCTTGTTTGTGCCTCCAGCCTCTTTCACGGCATCACGTATGACGGAACTCGTCCCCGGCCTCGAACGCTCAGCCTGGCGCCTATCGGTCGCCCGGCCGCGCCTCCCGCCGGATCGGTCCTCATCCCGCCGTTTCTGCGGCTCGACCTCCCTGCCGGTCCTTTTCTCGGATATGGCCCCGCTCACCCGATCTGCCTGCGCTTCCTGACCTGGCGAGACAATGGCGAAGTTCTCGGCGCTGACGCTAAAGGGAATCCTCTCCGGCATGGAGTACCTCTTGACGGCCGTTCCCGGACCATCTTGGGACCTCTCGAGCTTGAAGGACTTAGCGCTCGAGGCGTATATCCCATCGTCGATGCCGGAGCTTGCCGCCGCTTCGGTCCGGGCCGCCTGCAGCACTTGTGCGTCTTCCTCGGCCCCCTCCCCCTGGCGCCGCTCCCCGATTCGGGCTTGTCCAGGGCCAGGGAGCCAACCGCCCTCCTTGGGGAAGAGGGCGTTTTCGTATCTATTGAAATTATCCCTGAACAGCGGCCGGAAGGCAACCTCCGGCTGATTCTGCCCCATATGGCTTTTGTCGACGAACCTGACGTCCAGATCGTCGATCCACAGCTTCACGGGAACATCTTGGCTGCGGCTCAGGGAGATCTCGGACGACCGTTGGACGTCGAGGTCCGTTTTGAGCGGGACGTTGCCAAGGACCGGCTGGTCGTCGATCGTACCGTTCGAGAGGGTTTGGAACGAGTGCGCCGCTCTCGGACCCTGGCCCTTGCTTTCTTGGCTCATACAGGTCTCTCTTTTTGACTCGCGTGTCACTCTATTATGCAAGGTTCAGTAAGACCTGTGCACAAGTAGATCAGCTCAATCACTCACACACCAGAACCTTAAGTACACAGGCGGCAAGCCGGCTATCAACCGCCATGCTTCAGACCAGGCTGTTCGATATTCTTGTGAGTCGCTAGTTTGAAACAATGCACCTCGAAAATGATATATTGCCTTGCGCCGAGCCTCTGGTTCTAAGCGTTCGTAATCACTTGGGTTAGCATGTTCACTATCTACCCCGGTAGCTAAGGCCACGATATCCCGATACGCTTCTGCGACCATCAGCTCTACTTCTCGTCGCGCCTGCCGATCACGAGTATGCCTAAGGTATTCCTCACCCTGCGTAATAACACTATTAAATTGAGCACTCCCATTGCGGCAGTCTTCCGAAATATCAAATCCTCTCTCCATCAATATTCGGAAGCACTTATCCCCAATCGGACCTTCTTTATCAAGTTGTCGTGCAGTATGAAGCCAACTACGTGTATATGTTACGCCTCCGCCAGGCGACTCATAGTCATTGAAATGTGCCCCGATTTTTGATAATGTTTCCCTTACATCAGCATTTATTGGTTTTGATATTTCATACGCGTGTTGGACTTCATTTAGAACTGCGTCTGCGGCAAGCAGGGAGGCCGCCTTACGGTAGTCAGAAAATTCTTTTGCTTCACCGAGCCAACTTTCTAGAGCATGAGCGGCTCTCCCGGACGTCATTTCGTCCTTGTTTATTGATATGCTTTTTTGCCATTGTTCATTGAGCTTTAGAAGTTCTTCCATTCCCGTCCGAGCCGGACCTTCAATACCCGTGGTATCCATTATTTCCCTTACATTCTTTAGGGTTTTGGCCCAGCGGTTTTCCCAAGAGCTTAGACTGGGGCCGGAGATATCGAGGCCGGAATTGGGCAAGAAACCAAAAACTAATTGGCCAGCCCAGTACTCATCGTTCGAATACGCCGACACCAACGTGGTTCGACCGAACTGCCAGGAGCCTGAATTCTTCCAATTCGCTGCACCTACGAAACAAATATTGGCTTTGGATACTTCCCCGTATCCCGAAGTAATCGCTTGACAGATGCTCGTTGATATCTCATTTCCATTGCCCACACCTTCAGGGCCCATAATCCAAATGAGGCCCAGAACGCATTTATCAAGGAGGCCTTCAGCTTCCTCATCCTTCGGAAGTTCATATGAAGCAGGGGGGATCGGCGGATAGAAAAAGGCGTATCGGACTGCAATTTTACCGTCCGCAAGCGACATCCGCTCTTCCGCCCGGGCGCATCATCCTTTCCACCTTTCGTATTCTCCAATATCTTTGCCTAGAAAAAGGTCTATCTGCTCGTTGGGGTGATGGCGCTTCCACTCCCCGAGACAGGTTTCTTCTTTAAGCTGACCTAATTGTCCCACAACCCAGTCAGTAAATTTATTGTCTTGTCTAACATCATTGAAATCTTTGCTCGAACAGACGCTTGCCACTTGAATACAAACGATTATTAGAACTAAGCGCTTCAATTCATTCCCTCCACCATTCGCGTTTGCTCAAACCACCTTGCGTAAATAACAACCCACCGCACGAGCATAACATGAATAAGATAAAGCGGTTTGTAGTGGAATAAAAGCAAATTGTTAAATAGGGTCTGCTGAAAAAGCCGATTTTGTCTTTAACGGCCGATTGATCATCCTGACTTCCCACGTGAGACCCCGTTAGATCCTCCCGGACTCGGACGGGCTTTCTTTCTATGCTCTCTGCAGTGCCGTCTTCAGGTTCATCGCCAGAAGCCCGGCCCGCACCCACATCTCCGAACCCTCTAGGCCCGTATATTTCACCCGGTCCAGTCCATAATGTTCCTTCCCGTTCCCGAACGCTCCTTCGATCCGATTCCTCTCTTTCTGCTTCGCCTTGAACCACGGATCGGTTTTCTGGATCTCTTTTGATTTTCGTGTATATTCCGGCCAATCCGGCCAACGATTCCGGTTCAAACCGGATACCGAGCTCTCCCGTCATCTCGCGATTCTCGCGCGTCCCGTACTTCTGGTCGGCAGCCACATATGGCGGAAACTTCCCGAAGCGTTCCCGGTAGGCCTGGATATGGGCCCCGGCGAACTCGGATTCGTTGAAGGCCTCGTGCTTGAGATGATCGAGGAACAGGAACCCGTCCACGTGAACCAACGCGCCCTTGGCCCCGAACTCCGTGTCCTTCGCCTGCTTCCCCGTCTTGATCGGCCGGACATACGGCCGGTGCAAACTCACGATCCGATCCGCAATCCGATGGGTCTTCCTCTTGTACATCTCCCACTGCTGACGGAAGATCTCCTCCGCTACGCGCAGCCTCTCCCTGACCGCGTGATAAACCCTCTTCCTCCGACGTCCTGCCGTTTCAACAAGTTCCCTCATCTGACGGAGATTGCGCCTGACGTACTGCAGCATCGCCTTCTTCGCCCTCGCGATCGTCTTTTTCGTCTTCGTCTTCTTCTTCGCGAACTTCAAGTATTCCTACCTCGCCTTCCGCTTGTAGGTCCGGACTCGCTTCACCCCCAACGCGTTCCCCAGCTTCCGGATGCTCTTGACCAGCCACTCCCGTACGTCGTTCAACAACCCCACGTCGGTCGGATACTTGACCGACTCCGGGAAAACCGTGGCGTCCATCAGCATTCCCCTTGCCCGGATGATCCGCCGCTCGATCAGGACTTCGTAGGTTTTCTCTTCCATGTACCGGAAAAAGCTCAATCCCAGCTTCCCCCGAATCTTGGCCAGCGTGCTCGCGTCCAAGACCTCTTCGGTCGCCATCGACCGGAACCCACAGAAGGCCTGCATGTACGGGTTCTCCAATACCTCCGCCACCAGCTCCCGGTCCGAAAGTCCCGTCATGTGCTTGAGCAGCAGAAGCCCGATCACCAGCTGCGCGTCCTTCGCCGGACGTCCGATATCGGAAAACGCCTTCCGGTACTCATCCTCAAGATCCTGCCAGGGGATGAGCTCGGCGATCCGAAGCCAGCGGTTTCCTGCGTCGAGCTTGCCCCCGAACGGAAAAAGTTCGGGAAAAAGAGGCCGGCTGCTGCGGTCTTTAGGGCGATACATGGCTGCGGGCTCCTTCGGGAAATGCACGGTTTTCGCGCCTTGAACTCCGTTTTCCGTGCACTTGAGGCATTGAACTTGCCCAAGATATACCATAGAACTATCTTATAATCAGTGGTTACGTAAAGTTAGGGGCCTTTTTCAGCAGACCCTACCTAGAATTTTATGCAGTATCGGCGATCCAGCCGTGAGGGCTCGGCCCTCCCCGCTACTCGCCGCACTCGAATGACACCGATTTTGTAAGCGTTGCGATCTCTACCTTCGAGGCCGGTAAGCCCTGCAACGTTGCGGTGATCTCCAGCTTGCCGCATCCTGTGCCGTAGACCAGGAAGGGCAGCACCAACTCCTGGCCCTCATTGAACCAGTCATCCAGCATGAGCGTCTGATCCAGAAGCGTTTTCACGCCCTCGGTCACTTTCATGGCGAGCTTGCCGCCGCAATGCGCAGCAAAAGTCGGCCCGGTTAGGTCGACTAGCACCCATATTGCCCGGGAGGGCTTACGAGCCTCGCCCTCGCCGATTATTGTATTCCATAATGAATGGGCCTCGCCGTCTAGTAGGTCCGTCTTATTAATTTCTCCCGTCGATTGGTGGTAGAGGTGCGCGTGAATGGTCTCCACCGAGAATTTCACTTCCTCTACATTATTACCGCTCGCCACGGCTGCGCCGAGAAAAACTATCAACCCTGCTAGCTTTGCTGTTGCGTTCATAATCTCACCTTCCTTGCAGTCTTAAACGTCATCCTGATGTTATTTTAGGAAACAATCATGTTCATGAATTCTTCGTTGTCTATATCATTCACAGGACGACATGAGAGCCCAGAAAGTATTTGCGATTATTCGGTCAGCTGCTTGTTGAGTGAAAACCCCATATAACATATATAGATCATTGTCGGATAGTCCAGCCGTGCCGTACATGTCATAGAGAGCAAATGAACCTGAAGACGGCGTTGAAGAGAGCGTGAGAAATGCGAAGCCCGGAGCCGAGAGGACGCCGCGGCGTCCGGTACCGGCCACGACCATTGCATGCGATCCACTCCAGAGTTCATTTTTCAGCAGCCCCTAAGTAAATGTCTGATATCTTGATGAGACCAATGGCCGGAAAGTCCTAATCTTGGCTTGACGATCCTTTGAGCGGGATGCTTCTTGACTGATTGAATTTTTTAGCCAATCGCCAATCGACACCCAGATATGCGATCACGACGACAATGGACACAATATATTGGGAAAAAAAGATTAGAAACGGCACATCATAGCCACGCCCAAAAGCCAACGCTGCCATGACACTCCCGGAGAGGTAAAAACAAACGAGGACTAAATCTCCGCGGAACTTCTTCTGCCAACTTAGAAACGTGGTAAACAAAAACAGGATGCATAAATAGACTATATACGAAACTAGACAGCCAATGGGATTATAATTGTTTAAGTATGCAAACAACAATCCCCACGAATAGAAGGCCTCCGTTGGAGCACGGCTTCCATCCCCCCCACCCAAAAAGCCAAACGAAAAGACTACTGAAAACACCAAATAACCAGCCAATAGGATTAGCCGCTTGCCCATCTACTCCTCCAAAAGGTTTGCTGAAATCATGCTCTCTAAATTCCCCATTATTCCCGGAGCCTTTCATAACGCTCTATGTTGGATCCTTTCCCGATTAAGTTTTTTTGAAATATTAAAATATGAATGGTACAAGAGTAATCGCCCATACGGTTTTTGCAATTGCGGCCATTAGGGTTTGCCACCTCTGATAGAAGTCGCTTATTAAATCAAGTGTAAACCAGGCCATATTCTCCGCCTCAAGTGGGTTATTCATCGGATCCTCATTTCCAAATAATCCATGGCCAAACAAAGGGTTAGAACCGGCATGGTTAGGGGAATATGAATCTTGAATTACGTGGAGGACCTGACCAAAAACTCTTGGATCATAGGTAGTTCTGGCGATCTGAAGGCATTCTGCTAATCTTTCTCCGCTCGGAAAATGCCATCTACTTAATTCTCCACTCACCGCATTGAAAATTGTTATTGCAAATGCGTGAGGAGAGTCAAATCTGCCACTGGTAGTTGCGTATTTTGTGTCTACCATTGCATCTGCAGTCGCGATCATTATTGCTATATCAAAAGGTAAGCCAACTATCCATCCGATGGCTAATGTCCAGTTGTAGTGAACGGGCCAAGGCCACTTGCCGCTGGCATCGAAAAAAGTTATGGGGCTATTTACACAATACGAATATAAGTTCCAGCTTTGAGAAGTAATCTGAGTCGCTTTGAGATTTAGAGCGGGATCCACGGAAATAAACCGATACTGCGCTCGGTCGTAATACCTCGCCCCGAAGTAATCGAGCCCGGACTCCTCGTCGTGCTCCTTGCCCGAGAACTTGAGCGAGGGATCGTACGAATTCACCCACGTCTTCTGAATTCCCCCATAGGGGTCGTGCGCCGCCGAGTAAACGACCGTCCCTGTGCTGTCGGTCACGACGCGGGTCGAGTTGATCTGGTCCGAGGCATAGTAATAGAAATGCGGCTCGGTCTCCCGGTACTCGGCGACGAGCCGGCCGCCGAAGTAGATGTAATGGCGGACCAATTGGCCCAGGAGGTTGTATTCGGCCAGCAACCGCCCGTCGAAGGAATAGATGTAATACGTGCCGCTCGGGAAAGGCCCGGCGGTCATCTTCGAGCTTCCCGGTTCTTCCGCGGCATCACGTATGACGGAACTCGTCCCCGGCCTCGAACGCTCAGCCTGGTGCCTATCGATCGCCCGGCCGCGCCTCCCGCCGGATCGGTCCTCATCCCGCCGTTTCTGCGGCTCGACCTCCCTGCCGGTCCTTTTCTCGGATATGGCCCCGCTCACCCGATCTGCCTGCGCTTCCTGACCTGGCGAGACAATGGCGAAGTTCTCGGCGCTGACGCTAAAGGGAATCCTCTCCGGCATGGAGTACCTCTTGACGGCCGTTCCCGGACCATCTTGGGACCTCTCGAGCTTGAAGGACTTAGCGCTCGAGGCGTATATCCCATCGTCGATGCCGGAGCTTGCCGCCGCTTCGGTCCGGGCCGCCTGCAGCACTTGTGCGTCTTCCTCGGCCCCCTCCCCCTGGCGCCGCTCCCCGATTCGGGCTTGTCCAGGGCCAGGGAGCCAACCGCCCTCCTTGGGGAAGAGGGCGTTTTCGTATCTATTGAAATTATCCCTGAACAAGGGCCGGAAGACAACCTCCGGCTGATCCTGCCCCACCTGGCTCAAGTCGACGAACCTGACATCCAGGTCGTCGATCCAGAGACGTACAGAAACGTCCGCGCTTCGGCCGAGCGATATCTCGGCTGTTTTTTGGACATCCAGGTCAGTCCTGAGAGGAATGCTACTCAAAATCGGCTCGTTGTCGACCCAAACGGAGCCTGTATAAGTGGCTAGATCGTAGGTAATCCGGGCATGGTGCCAGCGCCCCAGGAATCGCCCGAGATCTTGGACCTCCCCCAGGGCATAATTGAAGAGCAGGTTCTCCGAGCCCCTGACCCCGTCCGGGGCGAAAGCGACCTCGGCGATTTGGAAGCTTTGTGTCTTCAGGTCGGGGACCCCGGCCCGGAAAACGAAATGCGAACTGGCCTGGGTATCCCCTTCAGCCGCGGAGACCCTGAAGTTGAACTCAAAGGATATGATGACGGGCATCGTCGGGGTGCCGTCGGCGTCGCTGATCCGGACGAGACACGACCCCGACAGATCCTCCGGGACGCGCCAGGGATACGTGCCGACGTTCGCGAACCGCTCGACGATCGTATGATAGGTGCTCCCGTTATCGGCCGAATACTCGAGCTTCACGTCCTTCACCCGCCCGCCGCCCGTCCAGGTGATGGGGCGGTCCGTCCCGGCTACGAGCTTCTCGCCGCCGTTGGGGGAAAGAAGGGTGAGCTCAGAATCGTCGATAATCTTCTGGGGCCCGTTGAGGCCGGTTCCGGCGATGGTGATCGTGTAGGGATCCTCATTGAGATCATTGTTCCGGATCGTCACCGTGGCCGTCCTGAGCCCTTCCGCCGTAGGGGCGAAACGGACCGTGAAGGAGTTGCTGCCGGCGGCCGGGATCTCGGTTCCGCCGCTTTGGCTCTCGAGACTGAAGTCATATTGGCCGCCCGGTTGTTCGAGCACGATGGGCCAGCCTTCGGAGAGGACGAGCGTCGCCGTGCCGTCGTTGTGGATGTAAAGTGTTTCCGATTCGTACTGGCCGATCGTCACCTCGCCGAAATCGAACGTCCCCCCATTGGGCACGCCGCCGATCGCGATCTCCGGCTCGCAGAATCCCCGAAGCTGGATCACATAGGGGTTCTCGTCGAGGTCGTCGCTGAAGATCTTAAGCGTAGCCGTCTTGTCGCCTATCGACGTGGGCAGGAACTGGACCGTGAACTCGGTCGATTGCCCGGGCGGGACGATCGTCGCGGGCGCCTGGGTGACGACGAACATGTCCATGTCCTGTCCCTCTCTCGTGAGACTGCCGATGTTCAGGCTCGCCAGTCCGAGATTCGTTATGGTGAACGTCTTGTAAGCGGACGTTTGAAGGCTCGCCGTGAGGTCGGCGTTCGATCCCGGCGGGTAGTTGACGACATTGATGTCGGGTTGCGGCGGAAAGGAGGCGATGCGCCGACCTCGGTCGTCGTACCGGTAGTCGGCCAGATATTGCCCGGCCGCGTCCCTGACGGTCCGGAGCCGGTTCTGCACGTCCCATTCGTAGAAGCTCCCCGGCTTGGCCGTCAGGTTCCCTCTCGGATCGTACTGATAAAGGGGATCATCTATTTGGTTAGAGGGCTTGTAGGTTTTGTTGAAAGCGACGTACGTCCCGTCGTGCCTGACGGTCAGCATGTTCCCGTAGGCGTCATAGTCGTAGGAGTAGGTCCCGACAGCTCCCGTGGAATAGGAGGCTAACGTCAGCCGGTTCAGCGAATCGTAGCCGAAGCTCACGTTGAGGGCGGGCGCTGGCGCCGTGCTCGAGATCGAGGTGATGTTTCCGGCCCCGTCATAGCCATAGGTAGCGTTATAAAGGGGAGTTGAATCCTTCATTAAGGAGACGGTGTTCGGTGCCCCGTTGGCATTGAAAGTGGTGCTGCTCGACATGATGTCATCATGAAATTTCATCAATGTTGGCAGCTTGTTCGGCCCATAGGAGGCTTCTTTGATGAGCTCCGGCGGATTTTCACCTTGCCCGAAACAGAGTTTTTCGGGCCTGCCGAGGCCGTTGGAGGTCAGAATGGATTTCCTTCCGTCAGGATACGTCGTCTCGGTCAGGTTCCCGTTCGCGTCATAAGCGTAAGCTAGGCTCCTTGGGTTGAGGCCGGGGATGGTAACGGTCTCCGCGGTGACATGACCGAAGTCGTCGTAGTTGATCCCGGTCCGGCTCCAGCCGGTCGAGCCGCTGACGCTTTCTATGGCCCCCTTATCATTGAATCCATAAGTGCCGTTCTCAGCCCCGGTGAAGCTTCCCAGCTGGCCGGACGTGTTGTGGTAAAAAACGATCTGCGTCCCTCCCCAGGACTTTCTCCAGAGGAGGTTTTCGGAATTATAATCATAGCTGATCGTGCCGGTCTCGGGATGGGTCTCCGACGTGACGTGATCCAGAGGGTCGTAGACATAGCTCTGGGTCCTGGCGCCATAAACGACCGTGCTCAGCCTCCCCAGGGCGTCATAGGTGTGGTCGGCAACATGGCCTTGGGCGTCCGTCAATCGGGTCGGCAGACCGGGGAGGTCGTTGTAGGCATAGATCGTGGAATGATTCTCAGGGTCGGTGACCGTTTTCGTGCGGTTCGCCGAATACTGAATCGTCGTTGTCTCGCTCACCGGGTCCGTGACTTGGGTGACCCGTCCAGCGGCGTCGTAGAGGTATGTATATCTGTGAGCGGGGAGCGAATCGAGACTGCCGTTGGTCTCCCACTTGACCCGGCCTTCGGCGTCAAGCTCTTTGAGGTAATAGAGGGTTGTGTCGTCGCCGCTCTCCGTATAGCCTAAGTCGCGTCCGAACCCGTCCCAGAAGCGGGTGATCGTGTTACCGCCCTGGGTGATGACGACTTTGTTCTCCTCGTCCCGCCAGTCATAGCTTGCGGTCAGGAATGGATCGGGCATTGGGTCTTCTTCCTCCCATGCATGTCTCCACTCCAGCGTCGTCGTTCTTCCGAGGTCGTCATAAACGTACGATCTTGTACCCCCGTATTGGTTCCACTCGTGCAGCACGAAGCCGTACTTGTAAATGTGGCGGGTGTACTTCAGATAATCCGGAGCCGTAACTTCATGTTCGAGGCCATAAAGGTAGGAAACACCGGAAAGACCGATCGCGCCGGGTCCGTTAACGCCGACGGCATAGTGCTCCGGATCGGGGCTGTAATAGGAATAATCCCAGGTCAGGTAGGTCGTCCCGGTCTTCCACCTCTTAACCTGCTTGAGGGCGCCCCATTTCCCATCTTCCTCAAAGTACGAAGTGACCGTCTCCTTGAGAAGGTCGCCGCTTGGCGTCCTATCCTTCTCGTTTTCGATAAAGGCCAGCATGTAACGATCTTTTAAGCTGCCGTGGGCCTCATAGAAGTAGACCAGCTCCTTATTGCTTTTGGCTTGGGGGGCGCCGTTGACAAGATAGCTCAGTTTCGTCGGCAGCCCGTACCTCTTGACCCCCGTCCTCAGATAAAAGAAAAATGTCGAGAGCGTCGAGTCCCCCGTCCGGCTCTCCGTCGCCACGGAGACCAGCGGCCCCTTGGCCTTGCCCATGTTGATGCCGAGCACCGACCAACTGGTATCGGAGATCTCGTGGTTGGTCCAGGCGGTCGTGGCCGAGGCGCTCCCGTCTCCCGTAGCATTGGCGGTTTGAAGCCCGATCCTCCAGCGGTTGGCGCTCGTGCTCTCATAGCCCCAATGGGTCGCCGAGACGCTGTATTCCGGGCCTGTGACGGTCGTCGTGCCCGTGCTTGCGCCTTGGTAGGTGGGATATGTGTAATTCCAGACTTTCGCCTGCTCTCCCGCGTTGAAGGTGATCCGCTTCTGGCTGACCACTCTCGAGTCGAGCTGGGTCTATTGAAATAGAAGCTCTGGTTGGCGTACGAGTATTCGAGGACGCCCACGTAGCTCGTCGTTACGCGTGTCAATTCGTAGTTGTTGGAAAGACCGTCGTTGTAGTCATGTGTGGTTGGCGGCAATCCGGGAGGCGTGAAATTCACTAATTTATAGTAGCCGTTAGCGAACGAACCGACAGAGTAGCTGTAAACGACATCATGGGAGTCGTTGTAGTTCCTGACCCGGATTTCGGCCAATTTCGCGGGGTTTGACCCTTGGTAGCTTTTTGCAAAGCGAACTTCGCGCTCCATGTTGTCGCTGATTTTCTTGATGGAACGAAAACTGTCGTCCGGGTCATACTCGATGTCGATATAATTCCCGTAGGGGTCCTCGATCCTGGTCACCATGAGAACCGTTTCAAATGACCCGTTGCCGAGGGGAAGTGTTGCGCTATTCCCGAAGGTCCAGATAACGCCGTTCTTGAAATAGAGTTTGGGGTCGATTGTCGGGTAAAGTCCCTTGTCGTACTTTAGGAAATCTCTTGTTAGGCGGATATTTGAATTATAACCATACTCAGATTTGGGAGGGAAAGTCATCTCGCGCCTTCCATCGGGAAACTCGATTACCGGCGTACTGGAACCATATTGATGAACAATACCCATGTGCATGGTCCAGCCGATGCCGACCATGGACTTGGGGTAGGCCTGGACGGTCGGGTTCGGCTGGCTCTGGAGCCTATCCTGGAGGATCTTTGAGTTGTAGACGCGCCAGACCTCGATGTTCAGGCCGTTCGGGCCCGGCAGGAAGATGTCGCGGAAGCTCAGCATCAAGTTGCCGGTGAAGAGATCGACGCTTTCTTCGAGAAGAGATGAGTAGGAACCGTGACCAGAGATCATCCCGGTACGGTCGAATATCCCGGATTGCCCGTACAGGCTTACGGCAGAAGCAGTTGCCAACAGCGCCGAAAACAATAGGATGGAAAACTTGTGCGATTTAGACACCGGTCCCCCCTCAAGTTAGAGTTCATCCCTTGCGGGATATCGGAGATATCTGAAGAATGAGGGGAATCTAAGAGCTTCGGAATAAGCGGGTTTAGGCCCGGGAAGGAAGGAAGGAAGATAGAGAAACACCAAGCGACAACGCACGGGAAACACGCCCATCAAATTACCTTGCTGATTTCAGATTAGATCAGCGGCTCTGAAATGTCAAGCGGCCGAGCCCCTACTTCTTCGGGCCGAAGAGGAGGCACAGGCCCATGAAGAGCATCCCGAGGTCCTCGAGGATCACCCCGAATCCGGACTTCCGGCTGAGGGCCCCGAAACAGCCGCAGTCGACGTCGAGGCCTCGGGCGATCGTGACCAGGGTCAGGACGATGAAGAAGACAAGCAGGCCGGAGATGATCAGGGCGGAGGCGCGCTTCCACACCCCTGCGGCCAGGGCCAGGCCGGCCAGGATCTCGAGCCAGGGCAGGACGACGGCCGCGATAAAGGAGAGCGACTGACCGACGAGGTCGTAGTTGCGGATATTCTGGGCGAAGCCGAGCGGGTCGAGGACCTTGACGGCCCCGGCGTAGATGAAAAGCCCGCCGAGGACCAGCCGGAGGAGGATGAGAAGGGTTTTATTCTTTATCATCGCCCCTCTCTTCGGGCAGGCCGGCCTCTTTCCACTCGGCCCAGCCGCCCGTCAAGACGCGGATGTCCCGGAAGCCTTCATCATGCAGGCGCTTGGCCAGGGCCAGGCTCGACTGGCAGTCCCCTCCCTCGCAGTAGACGACCAACGTACGCTCCCGTGGGATCTCCAGGATATTCGGGGGAAACTTCAGCTTGGATTCGGTCGCCGGAAGATTCCGGGCCCGGGGCACGTGTCCTTCGCCGTATGGGCCCGCCCCCCGGGCGTCGAAAATGACGACCTCCCCCGCCGCCCAAAGATCCTCGGCCTCGCGGAGCGTGATCAGGCGGATCCCGGGATAATCCGCCTGTGATAGGAAGGTCTCCCGGAACTCCCCCCTAGCGAACCGCCTGACGAGGGGGTAATTGAGCGCTGCGCCCAGGAGGACGCCGAGGGCCCCGATGACCAGGGCCTGCCGGACGATCTTCCGTGTTTCGCTCAAGGCGTCATCAGCCGTGAATGGCCCTGTACTTCTCGAGCCCCGCCCTGAAGACGCGGATGGCCGCGCGCAATTCGTGCTCGTTGACCACATAGGCGATCCGGGCCTCGTCCGTCCCCAGGCTCGGGGTCGAATAGAAACCCGGGGCCGGGGCGATCATGACCGTCTTGCCGTCGAGCGAGAATTCCGAAAGCAGCCAGACGGCAAAGTGCTCGACGTCCTTGACCGGCAGGCGGATGATGACATAGAAAGCGCCCTGGGGCTTGCGGATGACGACCCCCGGGATGTCCTTGAGGCCGT
>Ga0315293_10002063_pt1 | contig 19416 bp, 15 predicted proteins | sample YL17G13_20_MG_FD_203071 | JGI IMG/M metagenome (GOLD analysis project Ga0315293, IMG submission 203071) | Sediment microbial communities from Yellowstone Lake, YNP, Wyoming, USA - YL17G13_20 | ecosystem: Environmental > Aquatic > Freshwater > Lake > Sediment | place: USA: Wyoming | collected... | reverse complement strand
CGGCGCCTGGGCACACCAGTAGGCAGCCGCGCGGCGGGCCGGCCGGCCGGAAGAGCAGGCCGGCCAGCTCGAGCCCGTCGGAGGAGATGCCGATGGTCTCCGGCGCCGGTGTGGACGAGGTGCGCACGGCCCGAGTTTAGCCGACGCCCCCATTGTGATGTACTTGCCGCACCGCGGGCCGGCTGCGCCGCCGCGGCCGTACCGTCACTGCGACGCCCGGCGGGGTGCGACGCCCCGCCGTCACGGAGGTCCCATGCACGAAGTCAACGTCGGCCACAAGACCCTGGCGGACTACCGCTCCATCGTCCCCCCGGAGCTCATGGCCGAGATCGACGAGTTGGCCGCCGGCCTCCGCGGCAAGCGCGTCCTTCACGTCAACGCCACCGCCTTCGGCGGCGGCGTCGCCGAGATCCTTTACACTCTGGTGCCGCTCACCTCCGACGCCGGCCTCCCGGCTGAGTGGCGGGTGATCACCGCGCCGCCCGAGTTCTACAACGTGACGAAGAGGTTCCACAACGGCCTGCAGGGCCACGCCGTGGACTTCCCGGCCGCGGCGCGGGAGCTCTACGAGAGCGTTTGTCGTGCCAACGCCGCCGAGCTCACGCGCGCCTACGACTTCGTCGTGATCCACGATCCGCAGCCGCTGGTCATGCGCGACTACGTCACCATGAGCCAGGACCGCTCGACCTGGTGGATCTGGCGCTGCCACATCGATACCTCCACGCCGGACGAGGGGCTGTACGACTACCTGCTTCCGTCCATCAACCGCTACGACGTGGCCGTCTACACGCTGCGCGACTACGTGCCGCAGGGCCTCACCGTGCCGGTCCGCGAGATCGCCCCGACCATCGACCCTCTGGCGCCCAAGAACATGAAGCTCTCCGCCGAGGACGCCGCCTACATCGTGCGCCAGTTCGGCATCGACGTCGAGCGGCCCCTTCTGCTGCAGGTCTCGCGCTTCGACCCGTGGAAGGACCCGCTGGGCGTCGTCGACGTCTATCGCACGGTGAAGGCGAAGGAGCCCGCCATGCAGCTCGCCCTCGTGGGCTCCATGGCGAGCGACGACCCGGAAGGCTGGGAGTACCTGGAGAAGGTGATCGAGTACGTGGGCGCCGACCCCGACGTGTTCATCCTCTCCAACCTCGACAACGTCGGGTCCGTGGAGATCAACGCCTTCCAGAGCCACGCCGACGTGATCGTGCAGAAGTCCACGCGCGAGGGCTTCGGCCTCACCGTCACCGAGGGGCTCTGGAAGGCGCGACCGACCATCGGCAGCGACGTAGGGGGGATCCCGCTGCAGATCGAGGACGGCGTCACCGGGTATCTCGTCAAGTCCGCGGCCCAGTGTGCGGAGCGCTGCCTCCAGGTTCTGGCGGAGCCCGAGAAGCACCGGCGCATGGCCTTGCTGGGCAAGGAGCACGTGCGCCGCGAGTTCCTCACGCCGCGGCTGCTGCGCGACGACCTCAGGCTCTTCTCGGACCTGCAGACGGGTAAGATAGGGCCGTAAGGCCCGGCCGGCGACGCTTCGCCGGTCCGGCCGGACCCCAACAGCGACGCAGGGGGCGCGGCGTGCGCGCTGCCGATCTCGCAGGACGCCGGCTCGTGGTGGCCGCCAACCGCGGCCCCGTCTCGTTCCACAACGACCCCTCCGGGGAGCCGGTGGTGACGCGCGGCCCCGGCGGCCTCGTGACCGTCCTCACCGAGCTCCTGCGCAAACACCCCGGCACCTGGGTCGCGACCGCGGTGGGCGACGAGGAGGAGCGCCTTGCCGCCGAGGGCCGTGCCGTCGAGGTCGAGCTCGACGGCGACGCCTACCGCGTGCACTACGTCGCCATCGCCCACGACGTCTACGACAAGTACTACAACATCATCGCCAACCCGCTCCTCTGGTTCATCCAGCACTACCTCTGGGACCTCGGGCGGCACCCGGACATCTCGCCGAACGAGGTCGACGCCTGGGAGCACGGCTACCTGCCGGTGCAGCGGCTCTTCGCGGAGGCGATCGCCGGCGAGCTGCGCGCGGGCGCGGCGGGCGCTGGAGGGGCGGCCGGCACGGCCGCCGGGCCCGGCGCCCTCGTCATGCTCCACGACTACCACCTCTACGGCGTCGCGCCGTTGGTGCGCGCCGCCGTCCCCGGCGCCTTCATCCACCAGTTCGTGCACATCCCCTGGGCGCAGAGCGATGCCTGGCTCGTGCTTCCCGAGCAGATGCGCGCGGCCGTGTTCACGGGCCTGCTCGGCAACGACGTGGTGGCCTTCCACACGCGGCACTACGCTGTGAACTTCCTGCAGGGCTGCCGCGACCTGCTCGACCTGGAGGTCGACGAGCGCCGCCTCGCGGTAGCCTACGGCGACCGCGAGGTGTGGGTGCGCGCCTACCCGGTGTCGATCGACCCGGACGAGCTGCGCAAGGCCGCCACGGCGCAGCGGGTGGCGGCCGAGGAGCGCAGCCTGCTCCAGCGTCGCCGGGAGTTCCTGCTGCTGCGCGTCGACCGCCTCGACCTCAGCAAGAACGTGATCCGCGGGTTCGTCGCCTTCGACCGCTTTCTCGACCTGCACCCTGAGTTCAAGGACCGCATCACCTTTCTCGCCCTGCTGCAGCCGTCACGTGAGGACGTGGAGGAGTACGTGGTCTACCGCGAGCGCGTGCTGCGCGTCGTGGAGCAGATCAACACCAAGCACGGCAACACCGACTGGATGCCCATCGATCTGCGCATCGAGGACAACTTCCCGCAGACGCTGGCCGCCTACCGGCACTACGACGCCCTGATGGTCAACGCTATCTTCGACGGCATGAACCTGGTCGCCAAAGAAGGGCCGGTGGTCAACACGCGCGACGGCGTGCTCATCCTCAGCGAGAACACGGGGGCCTTCGAGGAGATCGGCATGTTCGCCGTGGCCGTCAACCCGTTCGACATCGAGCAGCAGGCCGCGGCGATCCACGAGGCCCTGACGATGCCGGCCGCCGAGAAGCGCTCCCGTGGAGACGCCATCCGCGTCGTCGTCGACTGCAACAGCATCGAGAAATGGGTGCGCGCGCAGTTCGACGACATCTCCGCGAAGCTCTCCGGCGACGGCTGACGGCTCGAGCCCGCGCCGGCGGCTGAGGCCGCGCCTCCGCCGGCGTTCCCGGCACCTTTCAGGCGTGCGGGTAGCTGATGAGCAAGACGATGCAGTAGACGAGGAATACGCCGGCGACGCCGCTCACCGCCAAGCGCACGCCCCTGATGCGGAAGCGCTGGCCGATGGCCAGCAGGAACAGCACGGCCGCGAGGATGACGGTGACTCTCACGTAGTCCTCGCCGATCGCCCTGTTGTGCACGCCCTCTTCGAAAGCCGCGGTCGCCTCGTCGCCGAGGTCCTTGGCCTGCTTCGCCAGCGGGTCCTTGTACTCGGGCATGTAGCGCGGTCCCGGCGGCGCCCCGGGCGTGTTGAGCGGGTCGAGCTTGAGCCAGGCGTCGAAGGCGACCTTGTACTCCGGGGTGAACCGTTCGGAGAGGATGTTCGTGAGTTTCGCGTCGCCGGCCGTGTATGCCTGCAGCCAAGCGGTGAACGTGCCGGAATTGTAGAGGAGCGTCTCGTTGGCCGTGAGCCGGGTCTCGTTGCTCTCGATGCGCAGCCTGGACGAGGTGGCGTAGGCCCTGGCGCTCTCGCCGTCCCACTTGGCCGCCTGGTAACCGCTGAGCGCGGTCGCGAGGGCGACGATGGCGAGGAGGATCGCCTCGAGGATCTCGATGGTCTCGATACGTCGGCGGCTGGGTCCGGTGACGTCATCGTGCCCGCCGTGTTCTCTCAGATGCTCCGCGATCTCGATGTTGGCGTTGCCTTCGGGCACGCGCGCTCCGCTCCATGGTCGTCGGTGCGATGGCGGCGCCGCAGGGCGCCGCGTGCGGGACATCGTGGTACACGCGAGCGCGCGGCGAAATGCGGCGCCGGGTCAGGCGTGCCGGCCGCAGCGCTCACGCGCCAGGCTGAGGTACTCCTCGGCCACGTCGATGCCGATGGCGCGGCGGCCCAGCTCCTGGGCCACCAGGGCCGCGGTGCCGGTGCCGCAGAACGGGTCGAGCAGCACCCCTCCGGCCGGGCAGGTGGCGAGGATGGGGATGCGGCAGAGGTCGGCCGGGAACGGTGCGAAGTGCGCTTCCCGGCCCTGCGTGTCCTCGGGCATGATGTCCCAGACGTCGCCGGGCTTGGCGCCGCCGGGATGGTACCGGAGGAAGTAGAAGCCGCGCTCCTGCAACTCACGGGCGCGGCCCGAAACCGCCGTCTCGTCCGAGTGCGTCGTGCGCTGCTGGCCGCGCACGACCATGCGAAAGTCGGCGAGGCGGCCGGCGCCGACCTCCGCCAGCATGGCGTCGAGGGCGGCCCCTGCCGCCTCCTTCTCCGCCGCGCTGAGCGCCGTCGACAGCTCGATCTGCCGCCGGTAGCGCACGCCGCGCACGCCGGTCGCCGAGACGACGGCGCCGCCGACGATGCGCGAGGTGCGCGGCGCGTGCCGCACGGCGTCGGCGTCGTAGAAGTAGCCCTTGGGCTGCAGGGCGAAGTGGAACAGCAGCTCGTGCACGTTGCGCAGCCGGTCGCGGCTGTTGTCCGGGCCGCCCTTGACCTTGTGCCACACGACGCTGTTGCGCAGCGTCCAGCCCTGCTCGTCGGTCAGATGGAACGCGACCCGCCAGGGGATGCCCAGCTGGCGCTTGCCGCGGTACGTGTCGCCGAGGTTGAGCCACAGCGAGCCGGTCGGTCGCAGCACGCGGCGGAGCTCGGCGGTGACGGCGCCGAGGGCCGCCACGTAGTCCTGCCAGCGGCCCTCGGCGCCGATGCCGCCGCCGGCATAGCGGCGGTGGCCGAAGTACGGCGGGCTCGTGAGACAGCAGTCCACACAGGCGTCGGGGAACAGGCGCAGCGTTTCGAGGGCGTCGCCGCAGAGGAAGAGCGGCCGCGGGTCGCGGCCCGCCAGATACTCCGTCAGGCGGGCCGCCGCCGGCCTGTGGTCGCCCGCCGCCGCGCCGCCGGCCGCACCGCCCAGCGCCCGGCTCACGCCTCGAGGACGCGCCGGTAGATCGCCTCGTAGTCGGCGACCATGCGCTCCACGGTGAAGCGCTCCTCCACCGTGCGTCGGCAGACGGCCGGGTCGATCTCGCCGACGCGGCCCACCGCGGCGACGAACTCCTCGAAGGTGTCGCAGACGAAACCGGTCTTGCCGTCGTCGAGCACCTCGGGTACCGAGCCCTGGCGCAGCGCCACGACCGGAGTCCCGGTGGCCATGGCCTCGATCATCACAAGGCCGAAGGGCTCGGGCCAGGTGATGGGGAAGACGAACGCTTTGGCGTGCGCGAACAGCTCGCGCTTGCGCGCGTCGCTCACCTCGCCCTCGTAGACGATCTGCTCGCCGTCGATGAGCGGCTCGACCTTCTCCTCGAAGTACTCGCGGTAGGGCTCCTGCAGCACCCCGGCCATGATGAGCTTGTGGCCGGTGGCCTTGGCGGCCTCGATCGACAGGTGGAAGCCCTTGGCTTCGCACACCCTCCCGAAGGCGAGCAGGTAGTCGTCTTTCTGCGGCGTGTACGGCCACTGCTCGACGGCGATGGCGTTGTAGGCGAGGCCGGCCCAGTTCATGCCCGCCGGCCCCATGGACTGCTGGTACTCGCTGATGCCGATGTAGGCGACCTCGCTCTGGAACTGCTCGTAGAAGCCGTAGGCCTGCTCGTCAAAGGCGCAGTGCACCGTGTGGACCATGGGCGCCGCCAGGTAGCGGCTGAAGGCGATGCCGAGGAAGCCGGAGTGGTCGTGGATCAGGTCGAACCGATTCTGCTCGATGTCGGCGAAGGCGAACGACACGTGGCGCCCGTCGTAGCTCGTCTGACCCAGCACCTCGGGCATCTGCCGCGGGAAGAGGGCGCAGAGCTCGGCAGCCGTGTGCGAATCGCCGGTGGCATACAGCACCACTTCGTGGCCGCGGGCCACGAGGCCGTCGCAGAGCTGCTGCACGACCCACTCCGTGCCGCCGTAGCCGGCGGGCGGGACGCTAATCCATGGTGGGGCGATCTGGGCGATGCGCATGCCGGCATTGTATAGGACGTCGCCCGTAGCGCCGACGTTCTTCGGCCCGGGGTCTGTCCAACCCCCGCTTCGTGAAGGTAGAGTGTCGGCGATGATCCTGTACCTCGACTGTGCGAACGGCATCAGCGGCGACATGCTCGTGGCCGCGCTGCTCGCCGTGTCCGGAGCGCGGCCGGACGACCCCGGCCCTCTGGACGATATCGTGCGGCCGGCGCTGGCCGCCGCCGGCCTCGACCCAGGGCTGGTCGCCATCGAGGAAGTGCGCCGGGGCGGCTTCACGGCGCTCTCGTTCAGGGTCGCGGACGGCCCCGGCTTCGCCACCTTCGACGAACTGATCGTGTCGATGTGCGCGTCGGACCTGGAGCAGCCCGTGGCCGACGCCGTCGCCTCTATCGCCGAGCGCATGGCGGCCGCCGAGGCCGAGGTCCACGGCCGCGACGCGCAACACCTGCACGAGCTCAGCGGTATCGACACGGCCATCGATCTGATCAGCGCCGTGTCGCTCTTGCACCGCCTCGCGCCCGAGCGCGTCGTGGCCTCGCCGCCGGCACTGGGCGACGGCGAGGTCGAGACGGCGCACGGTGTGCTGCCGGTGCCGGCGCCGGCCGTGCTGTCCCTGCTTGCAGGGCTGCCCACGGCCGGCGGACCTACGGCGCACGGCGGGCCGCCGCTGGGCGAGCTCACGACGCCCACCGGCGCCGCCCTGCTCGCTCACTTCGCGGAGGAGTTCACGGGTCTCCCGGCGGGTCGCATAGAGCTCACGGGCTACGGCGCCGGGCAGCGCGAAGTGCCGGGCCGGCCCAACGTGCTGCGCGCCGTCGTCGTCGCGCCGCCGGACGTCGGAGAGGCAAGCGCGGGCGCCGACGCCGCGGAGGCCGGGGCGGACGCCGCCTGCGGCGGTCACGGCCCCGGCGATCACGTGCTGCTCGAGACCAGCATCGACGACCTGAGCCCGGAGCTGCTGGCGCACGCCGCCGACGCGCTTCGCGAGGCCGGCGCCGTCGACGTGTGGATGAGCCAGGCGCTCATGAAGAAGGGCCGCCCCGGCGTGGTGCTCCACGTGCTGGCCGCCGCGGCGGACCGCGAGCGCCTGGCCGGTCTCATCTTCGCCGAGACCTCGACGTTCGGTCTGCGCGTGGTGCCCTGCGGGCGCCTGTACGCCGAGGAGCGGCACGAGACCATCAAGATCGGCAAGCTCAAGGTGGGCGTGCGCCTGAGCTTCGTGGACGGCAAGCTCGCCACCGTCTCGCCCGAGTACGAGGACGTGCGCCGCGTGGCCGCCGCCGTGGGGCGGCCGGCCAAGGTCGTGTACGAGGCCGCCCAGTCGGCGGCGCGCACGCGCTTCAGCGGCGCCTGAGGCCGGGGCCTGGGCGCCGTCCCGGCGCCCTCGTCCGCCCGGCCCTTCTCGCGCCCCTTGACCAAATTGACCCTCTCGATCACGCACCTGTACAATCCATCACAAGGCGCCGCTTCATCGTGCCACCCGGCACAGGCTTCCCCCCAGTGAGACGCGCGCAAGAGTGGCAACAAAGGAGGACGCGTTGACTTCGTCTGTGAAGCCCGTTCGTAGATCCCCGGTGCCGAGCGACATCGAGATCGCCCAGGCCGCCACAATGCAGCCGATCCAGGCGATCGCCGAGAAGGCGGGCATCCTGGAGGACGAGCTCGAGCTGTACGGCCGCTTCAAGGCCAAGATCGACTACATGGGGCTGCTCGCGCGCCTCAAGGACAAGCCCGACGGCAAGATCATCAACGTGACCGCCATCACCCCGACGCCGCTGGGCGAGGGCAAGACAGTCACCGCTATCGGGCTCATCGAGTCGATGAACGCTCTCGGCATCGATACGATGCTCGCCCTGCGCGAGCCGTCGCTCGGCCCGGTCTTCGGCATCAAGGGCGGCGCCGCCGGCGGCGGGTACTCGCAGGTCGTCCCGATGGAGGATATCAACCTCCACTTCACCGGCGATATCCATGCGGTCGGCACGGCCAACAACCTGCTCGCCGCCATGGTCGACACCCACCTCATGCACGGCAATGCTCTCGCGATCGACCCTCTGAGCATCTCCTGGCGGCGTGTCGTCGATCTCAACGATCGCGCCATGCGCGAGATCGTCAACGGCCTCGGCGGCAAGCTCAACGGTATCCCTCGCGAGACGGGCTACGACATCACGGTCGCCAGCGAGGTCATGGCTATCCTCGGCCTCGCCACCTCGCTGAAAGACCTGCGCGAGCGCCTCGGCCGCATCACCTTCGGCTATAGCACCGAAGGCGAACCTCTGACCGCCGACGACATCGGCGCCGGTGGCGCCATGGCGGTGCTGCTCAAGGACGCCATCAAGCCCAATCTCGTGCAGACGCTCGAGGGCAATGCCTGCCTCGTCCACGCCGGGCCGTTCGCCAATATCGCCCAGGGCAACAACTCGATCATCGCCGACAAGGTCGCCATGAAGCTGGCCGACTACGTCGTCACCGAGTCTGGCTTCGGCGCCGATCTGGGCTCCGAGAAGTTCATGGACATCATCTGCCGCTACGGCGGGTTCGTGCCGAGCTGTGTGGTCATCACCTGCACCATGCGCGCCCTGAAGATGCATGGCGGCCTGCCCGTCGACCCCGACTTGCTCAAGGCCGAGAACAACGCCGCCCTCGAGAAGGGCTGCGAGAACCTCGCCAAGCAGGTCGAGAACATGAAGCTCTTCGGCATCCCCGTGGTGGTCACGATCAACCGCTTCGCCTTCGACCGCGACAGGGAGGTCGAGATCGTGCGCAAGGCCGCCGCGGCGGCGGGCGCCGAGGACGCCGTGCCGATCAACGTCCACGTGCTGGGCGGCGACGGCGCCCAGGAGGCGGCCGAGATCGTCAAGGCGGCGGCCGACAAGGGCGGCGACTTCAAGTTCCTCTATCCGCTCGAGGCCTCCATCAAGGAGAAGATCGAGACCATCGCCACCAAGATCTACGGCGCCGACGGCGTGGACTACCTGCCCGAGGCCGAGGCCAAGATCAAGCAGTTCACCGCGCAGGGCCTGGACAAGCTGCCGCTGTGCATGGCCAAGACGCACCTCTCGCTCAGCCACGACCCGGCGCTCAAGGGCCGGCCGCGCGGCTTCCGCGTGCCGATCCGCGACATCAGGCCGGCGACCGGCGCCGGGTACCTGTACCCGCTGCTCGGCGAGATGCGCACCATGCCCGGCCTGGCCAAGCGGCCGGCTGCCGTCGACGTCGACATCGACGTCGAGACCGGCCGCATCATCGGCCTGTTCTGAGAACCTGACCGGCGGATGATGCCCCGGGGCGGGCCCGGCTGCGGGCGGTCCGGCGGCGTGCGCCCGCGCGGCCCCTGCTGTCCCATATCGGAGGTACACGGTGAGTGACGCTTCCACCATCTACTGCACCGAACCGCTGCAGGTCTATCTCGACGACGCGGCCGCCAACAAGCCGGCGCCCGGCGGCGGCAGCGTGTCCGCCTGCGCCGGCGCGCTCGGCGCCGCCCTCGTGTCGATGGTCTGCAACCTCACCCGCGGGCGCGAGAAGTTCGCCGACGTCGAGGCCGAGATCGTCGCCCTCGTCGAGGCGTCCGAGGCGGCCCGCGGCCGCCTCGAGCAGCTCTTGCAGGAAGACACCACCGCCTATGGCGGCGTCATCGTCGCCTACAAGATGCCCAAGGAGACCACCGAGGAGCAGGCGGCGCGCAGCCAGGCCATCCAGGATGGCCTGATCATCGCCGCCGACGTCCCGCTCGAGATCTGCCGTGTCGCGGTAGAGGTCTGCCGCCTCGCCAAGGTCGCCGCCGGCATCGGCAACCCGCAGGCGGTCACCGACGCCGGCATCGGTGCCATCCTCGGCGAGGCCGCCGTGGTGGGCGCCGCGCTCAACGTCAGGATCAACCTCGGCTCCATCAAGGACGAGGCCTACGTCGCGAAGGCGGCCGCCGAGATCGACGAGATCCAAGCCGCGGCCGCGGCGCTGCGCGCCGAGGTCCTGGCCATCACGCTCTCCAGGCTCTGACCAACCACTGACGACACACGAGAGGGACGCCATGGCAGCTCAGATCATCGACGGCAAGGCGATCGCCGCACAGGTCCGCGAAGAGATCAAGGCCGAGACCGCCAAGCTCGCGACCCGCGGCGTGAAGCCCGGCGTCGCCACCATCCTGGTGGGCGACGACGGCGGCGCGCAGTTCTATCGCGGCCAGATCGAGAAGAACACCGGCACGGTCGGCTTCAACTACTACAACAGCGCGTTGCCCGACGGCACCAGCGAGGAAGAAGTCCTCGCCCTCATCGACCAGCTCAACAACGACGCCCGCGTGCACGGCATCCTGGCGCTCATGCCGATGGCCGGCGGCATCGACCAGAACAAGGTCTTCAACGCCGTCTCCCCGGTCAAGGACCTCGACTGCGTCAATCCGGCCAACATCGGTCACGTGCTGCTCGGCGACCAGCTGTTCGCGCCGGCGACGCCCTCGGCCTGCATCGAGATCCTCGACCGCGAGGGCGTGGAGCTGCAGGGACTCGACGTCACCATCGTCAACCACTCGAACATCGTCGGGAAGCCGGTGGCGCTGCTCTGCCTCAACCGCAACGCCTCGGTCCACGTCGTGCACGTGTTCAGCAAGGACGTGCCCGCCGCCTGCCGCGAGGCCGACGTCCTCATCAGCGCGGCGCCGGTACGCGACCTCATCAAGAAGGACATGGTAAAGCCGGGCGCCGTGGTCATCGATGTGACCACCATGCGCGGCGAGGACGGCAAGCAGGTCGGCAGCCTGGAGTGGGAAGGCGTCCTCGAGGTCGCCGGCAGCGCGACGCCGGTGCCCGGCGGCGTGGGCCCTGTGACCAACGTGATCCTGCTCAAGAACGCGCTCGTGGCCTGCAAGGCGCAGACCGCGGTGCGCTGAGCGACGCGCTTCTACGTTCGCGCCGGAGGGCCGTGCGTACGCGCCGTGCGCGCGGCCGGCGCGGACGTGGTTCAATAGCGTCTCCAGGCCCGGATGGGAAGAAGGGCGGCCGGCAGCCTCCGGCCGCGGCCGCCCGACGGACGCGGAACGTGACGTGGAGTTGATGCGATGCCCCGGCGAGTAGTGCGGAGCGAGCAGGCCCCGGACGGCGACGCCCGGCGAGACGACCTCGACCTCACCCAGGTCGCGGTCATCGTCGACGCTGGCGACGCGCACGGCAGCCTGATCGCGCTGCTGCAGCGCACCCAGAACGAGTTCGGCTACATGCCGGAGCCCGCCGTCGACGAGATCGCGCGCCTCACCGGCGTGCCGGCGTCTCGCATCTACGGCATCATCACGTTCTACGCGCAGTTCTCCACGGTCCCCAGCGGGCGGCACAAGATCTTCGTGTGCCACGGCACGGCGTGCCACGTGGCCGGCGCCACGCGCATCACCGAGGCGTTCGAGCAGGAGCTCGACGTCCCTGACGGCAAGTCGACCGCCGACATGGAGTTCAGCCTCGGCGCGGTGGCCTGCATGGGCGCCTGCTCCCAGGCGCCGGTCATGCGTATCGACGAGGAGACGTATGGCAACCTCAGCGCCGACCACACGCGCAAGGTCATCCGCGAGCTCGTGAAGGAGCTCGGCCTCGAAGCGCGGTATCCAGGCCTGGCAGGCGCCGGCTCGAGGGCGGGAGGTGGCGGCGATGCCTGAGCCAGCCGGCGCTCCGGCAGCGGGCGTCAAGGTCGCGGTCTCCGCGGAGCGCGACGGCAAGCGCCGGGTCTCGGTATGCGCCGGCACCGCCTGCGTGTTCGCCGGCTCGATGAAGGTGCGGGACGTCTTTGCCCTCGAGGTCGAAGCGGCGGGGCTGCGCGACGAGGTCGAGGTCGCCATCATCGGCTGCCACGGGCTCTGTTCGCAGGGCCCGCTGGCCGTGGTGAGCGACGGCGACACGTACTATCCGCGCCTCAAGGTCAAGGACGTGAAGCGCATCGTCGAAGAGCACCTCGCCGGCGGCGCCGTCGTCGAGAAGCTGCTCTACGTAGACCCCGACAGCGGCGCGCGGGTCGCTTGCGCGCACGACATCCCGTTCTACAGCCAGCAGACACGGATCGCCCTGCGCGACGTGGGCGTCATCGACCCGGAGAGTCTGGGCGAGTATCTGGCGCGCGGCGGCTACGAAGCCGCGCGCAAAGCGCTCACGACGATGCCGCCCGACGAGATCGTGGACGAGATCCTCGCCTCGGGCCTGCGCGGGCGCGGCGGCGCCGGCTTCCCGACCGGCACCAAGTGGAAGTTCGCGCGCTCGTCGCCGGGCGACGTCAAGTACGTCATCTGCAACGGCGACGAGGGCGACCCCGGGGCCTTCATGGACGCCTCCATCATGGACGGCGACCCGCACGCCGTGATCGAGGGCATGGTGATCGCCTCGTACGCCATCGGCGCGCACGAGGGTTTCATCTACGTGCGCGCCGAGTACCCGCTGGCCGTGCGGCGGCTGCGGCTTGCCATCGCCGCCGCCGAGGAGCACGGCTTCCTCGGCGAGGACGTGTTCGGCAGCGGCTGGGGTTTCAAGCTCAAGATCAAAGAAGGCGCCGGCGCCTTCGTGTGCGGCGAGGAGACGGCGCTCATCGCCTCGATCATGGGCGAGCGCGGGATGCCGCGAAAGCGGCCGCCGTTCCCTGCCGTCTCCGGCCTCTGGGGCAAGCCCACCAACATCAACAACGTCGAGACCTTCGCCAGCGTGTCGTGGATCATCGCCCACGGGGCGGCGGCCTACGCCGCCATCGGCAGCGACACCTGCAAAGGCACCAAGGCCTTCTCGCTGGCCGGCAAGGTCGTCAACGGCGGCCTCGCCGAGGTCCCCATGGGCGCCACACTCCGCCACGTGATCTTCGATATCGGCGGCGGCATCAAGGACGGCAGGGAGTTCAAGGCCGTCCAGCTCGGCGGCCCGTCCGGCGGCTGCGTGCCGGCGGGCCTGCTCGACACGCCCGTGGACTACGAGAGCCTGGCCGCTACCGGCGCCATCATGGGCTCGGGCGGCATGGTCGTGGCCGACGACACGACCTGCATGGTCGACCTGGCCAGGTACTTCCTGCGGTTCACCCAGAACGAGAGCTGCGGCAAGTGCGTACCCTGCCGTCTCGGGACGAAGCGCATGCTCGAGATCCTCGAGCGCATCACCGCCGGCCAAGGCAGGGACGGCGACATCGCGAGCCTCGAGCTGCTCGCCTCTACCATCAAGAAGACCAGTCTCTGCGGCCTCGGCCAGACGGCGCCCAACCCGGTGCTCACCACCATAAGGTACTTCCGCGACGAGTACGAGGCGCACATCGCCGCGCGTCGCTGCCCGGCGCTGTCGTGCGACGCGCTCATCGCCTACACCATCGACCCCGAGGCCTGCACCGGCTGCACGCTGTGCGCCAAGAAGTGCCCGGTGAATTCTGCTCGCGGCGAGAAGAAGCAGCCATATGCGATCGACCAGGCGCTGTGCATCAAGTGCGACGCCTGCCGCGCGGCCTGCAAGTTCGACGCCGTGAACATCGTCAGCGGGCCGCACGAGATCGCCGCCGCGGTCGCCGCGCAGCGCGGCGGCTGACGCCGGACGCCCCGTTCCCCCTTGCCCTCGCCCCTTCGTGCGCATAGTGTTCGCCGGGTGACCAAGTAGCGTCGTTCGGCTTTCGGCGGCGGCTTCGAGGAGGTGCATGAGACACCGGCTCGTCTGAGTGGCATGGACCGCGGACCTGCGTCGGGGGCCGACCCTGCGTCCGCATCGCAAAGGAGGAGAGTGTGGCGGAAGAACTTGCATTTGCACGCAAAGCCAGCGGTATGGTGCGCGGTCTCTCCATGCTCGACGCCATCGCCGTCGGCCTGATGAACCAGGGCATCACGCCCAGCATCTGGACGATGATCACCTGGGGGCTGGGCACCTACCTCACGGGCAACCTGCTGTGGGCGAGCGTCATCTCGCTGGTGCTGGTGGGCTTTGGCTTCCCGCTCGTGTGGGGCATCCTCTCGGGCAGCATGCCGCGCTCGGGCGGTGAGTACATCTACAACTCGCGCATCATCCACCCCATCGTGGGCATCGCCGAAAGCTTCGGCAACGCCTTCGTGATGATCTTCTGGGTGTACGTCCTGGCGCCGTGGATCGCCGACCCCGGGCTCGTCATCATCGCCGAGTACGAGGGCTGGGACTGGCTCTACAACAGCGCCACCGGCGCCTTCTTCGGTGGCCTCAGCTACGAGTGGGGCGTCTTCGTCGTCGCGACGATCGCCAACGTGCTCGCCGTGCTCACGATGGTCTTCGGGGTCAAGATCTTTGCCTCGATCCAGAAGGCCATCATGTTCTTCGCGTTGGGCGGCGCGGCCGTGGTCACCGGGGCGATCATGCTCAGTAGCAAGACCGCGTTCGCCGAGAACTGGGACAAGCTTGCCGCCCAGTACGGCTCGCTCAAGTACTCCGAGGTCGTGCCGGCCGTCTCGAAGGCCATCGGCGAGGCGGTGCCCACTCACTCGACTTTCTACGGCACGCTCGGCGTCATGGTCGCCGGCTCGTGGCTGTTCGCCTACGCCTACTTCTGCGTGTTCGTGGCCGGCGAGGTCAAGCGCCCCGACAAGACGCTCATCAGCGCCAACTTCATCGCCATTCTCGTGCCGGCGCTGTTCATGATCTGGACGGCCCTGTCGATGTACCACACCCTGCCGTTCGACTTCATCTCGTCGACGGCGTGGATCGACAACAACGGTGGGATCGACGGCTACACCATGCCCTACCTACCCAGTTACATGAGCCTCGCCTACGTCGCCCATTCCAACTGGTTCGTGGCCATCTGCGCCGGCGGGTCGTACATGCTGTTCTGCTTCTGGTACGTAGCCCTCAGCTATCTGGCTTTCCCGCGCATCATCTTCGCCTGGGGCATGGACCGCATGGGACCCAAGTGGTTCACCTCCATCAACCCGCGCTGGGCGAGCCCGGTCAAGAACTACATCCTCTGCTTCGTGCTCTGCCAGGCGGCCATCGCGCTCTACTCGTTCTGGCTGGGCAGCTACATGCAAGGGCTCACCGTGACCGGCATGGAGATCGTCTCGGTGTGGGGAGTGACCACCATCGCCGCCATCCTCTTCCCTTACGTGAAGCGCTCCAAGGGCATCTGGGAGTCGTCGCCGTACAAGACTTGGAAGTTCCTCGGCGTCCCGCTCATCGTCTGGGGCGGCCTGGTCTCCTTCGTCTACCTCGGCATCCTCTTCTACTTCCTCATCTTCACCGAGGAGATGAAGGACTCCAACGGTCAGTCGTGGATCCTGTACGGCATCGTCTGGGTCATCGGCGTCCTGTGGTACTTCGTCTGGAAGGCGCGCAGCAAGAAGGTCGGCGTCGACATCGGCATGACCTACGGGGAGCTGCCGCCGGAGTGATCCTCGGCCATCCCGCCGCCGTCGGCGTCTCGACGGCGTGAACGGGCGGGGGCGGCGCGCCGCCCCCGCCCGTCGCACGTGGTCGGGCGGTCCGATCGCCGGGCGGCGAGGGCGCGAAGTCGGGAGTCGGCTGAACGGCCGAAACAGGCTGCGTGACGCCACATCCGCCGACTCTCCGTCGGATGCGGGAAGGCGTAGGATTCGGCATCGTGCGAACTTCGCGGATTGCCGAATCCGACCAAAAGCGCTCGGCTCTTGACATTTTCCGACGCTGGGTATCGAAATAGCCCTACCGAATGGGCGCGAGACCAGGGGGGTCAGGGTGCCGTTCAGCCTCGACACGATCGATCGCGGTATCGTGTCGCTTCTTCTCGAGGACGGCCGCATCTCGTCGGCCGAGATAACGCGACGCATCGGGCACGTGTCCGAGCGCGCCGTGCGCTACCGCATCGAGAGGCTGGTGCGCTCGGGAGTGATCCGCATCAGCGCCATCGTCAATCCTCAGGCCGTGGGCTTCACCGTCATCGGCGACGTTCTCATCGACGTCGCCCCCGGCAAGCTGCAGGACGTCGCCGCGCAGCTCGTGGAGTTCCCCACCGTCAGCTACGTGGCCGGCTCCGTCGGCGAAGGCGACCTCAGTGTGCAGGTGTACGCGCGCGACACCGAGGAGCTTCTGCGCTTCGTCAACGAAGTCATCGGCAAGGTCCCTGGAGTCACCCGCACCAAGCTCGCGATGGTGCCGTGGAAGCTCAAGGATGTCTATCAGTGGCAGGTGCCTGTGGAGGCCGCTGAAGAGGGGAGGGCGCTCGGCTGAGGCGTTAGCGTTCCCGTGTCTCTGACCATCGACCCGCGTATCGCCGCCCGGGCACCCCACGGCGGCGGGACCCGGAACTAACAAGGGGGGAAATGTGGCTGAAGAACTAGCCTTTGCCCGCAAAGCCAGCGGCCTCGTCCGCGGCCTCTCGATGTGGGACGCCTTCGGCGTCGGCTTCATGAACCAGGGGCTCACGCCCTCCATCTGGGTCATGACCAGCCTGGGCGTCGGCGTCTACCTCGGTGGCAACCTCATCTGGGCCACCATCATCTCGATGATCCTCGCCGGCATCGGCTTCCCGCTCGTGTGGGGCGTGCTCGGCGGCTCCATGCCCCGTTCGGGCGGCGAGTACATCTACAACTCGCGCATCATCCACCCCATCGTGGGCATCGGCGAGTCGCTCGGTAACGCCTTCGTGTGGATCTTGTGGATCTACGTGCTGGCGCCGTGGATGGCCGACCCGGGCATGGTGATGATGTCCCAGTTCATGGGCTGGTCGTGGCTCTACGATTCCGCCAACAGCACGTTCTTCGGCGGGATCAGCTACGACTGGGGCGCGTTCATCATCGCCTCCGTCGCCAACATCATGGCCTTCCTGTTCGTGGTGTTCGGCATCAAGTGGTTCGCGCGCATCCAGAAGGTCGTCATGGTCTTCGGCATCGGCGGCTGCGCCGTGCTGCTGGGCGCCATCTGTTTCTACAACAAGGCCGACTTCGTCGCCGGCTGGAACAGCATCGCGCAACAGTACGGCTCGCTGGACTACAACGGGTTCCTCGCCGCCGTCAATGCCGAAGCCGGTCAGGCCATGCCCAGCACCTGGAACTGGTTCGACACTTTCGGCGTCATGGTCGCCGGCTCGTGGCTCTTCGCCTACAGCTATTGCATCACCTTCATCGCCGGCGAGGTCAAGCGCCCGGACAAGACCATCATCCTGTCCAACCTGTTCGCCATCATCGTGCCCGGCGCCTTCATGCTCTGGGCCGCGTTCGGCCTGTATCACATGGTGGAGTTCAACTTCTTCTCCGCCACGCAATACGTCGACAATGCGGGCACGACTCTGGGCGACAAGTACACCGTGCCGTGGAGCACCAACTTCCTCGGCCTGCTCGCCATGGTCAACCAGAACAAGATCATCCTGTTCATCGCCGTGCTGTCGTTCCTGGCGTTCGACCTCTGGTGGGTCGCGCTGTCGTACTTGGCCTTCCCGCGCATTCTCTTCGCCTGGGGCATGGATCGCATGGGCCCCAAGTGGTTCACCGACATCAACCCGCGCTTCGCCAGCCCGGTGAAGAACCACATCCTGTGCTTCTTCCTCGGCCAGATCATGATCGGGGTGTACATCTTCTGGAAGAACGAAGCCATGCAGGGCCTTGCCATCACCGCCCTCGAGATCTTCTCGGTGTTCGGTGTCACGGCCGTCGCCGCTCTGCTCTTCCCCTACGTCAAGAGGGCACGGGGAATCTGGGACGCGTCGCCGTACAAGACCTGGAAGATCGTCGGCATCCCGGTCGTCACGATCGGAGCTATCGTCGACCTGATCTACCTGGGCATCCTGGCCTACTTCTTCTTCTTCCTGCCCGACCCGGCCAAGCGCCTCGAGGGCTTCACCGCCGACACGGCCATCCTCATCGCCGTGACGTGGGTCGCGGGTATCGCCTGGTACTTCTTCTGGAAGCAGCGCAGCAAGCGCGTGGGCGTCGACGTGTCGATGACCTACGGCGAGTTGCCGCCTGAGTGATGTAGCAGTACCGTAATGGGGCGGGAGCGCCCGCTCCCGCCCCTTTCTGTCTCTGGAGTGTGCAGATGATCAAACTATTCTTCGTCACCGACATCCACGGCTCGAACGTGTGCTACCGGAAGTTCCTCAACGCGCTCCCGATCTACGGCGCCGACGTGGCCGTACTCCTCGGTGACCTCACCGGCAAGGTCCTGGTGCCGCTCGTCGAGAAGGGCAACGACACGTGGGAGTGCACCCTCATGGGGCAGCACCGCGACATCGCCACCAAAGACGAGCTTGCCGACATCAAGAAGATCACCGAGAACGCGGGCTACTACTGGGTCCACCAGACGCGTGAGGAGTTCGAAGAGACGCGCAGCGACCCGGCCAACATCGACGCCCTGTTCAAGAGCCTGGTGTTCCAGCGCGTGCAGGAATGGCTCGACCTCGCCGACGAGCGTCTCGAGGGCAAGCCGTATCAGATGTACATGGCCCCCGGCAACGACGACTGGTTCGTCATCGACGACATGATCGACAACGCCAAGTTGGTGCACCCGTGCGACAAGCGCGTCGTGCAGATCGACAACCACGAGATGATCACGTCGTCGGCGTCCAACCCCACGCCGTGGGACACCCCGCGCGAGATGAGCGAAGAAGACCTCGAGACGCACCTGCGCGGCCTCGTGGGGCTCGTCAAGAACCAGGAGACGTCGATCTACAACTTCCACGTGCCGCCCTACGGCTATTCGCTCGACCTGTGCCCCAAGCTCGACGAGAACCTCACCATGGCCGCCGACGAGAAGATCCACGCGGGCAGCCTTGGCGCCAAGAGGGTCATCGAAGAGAATCAGCCGCTCCTCGGCCTCCACGGCCACATCCACGAGTCCCGCGGCGCCCAGAAGGCCGGTCGCACGCTGCTCATCAACCCGGGCAGCGAGTACTCCGAGGGCATCCTCAAGGGCGTCATCATCATGCTCGACAAGAAGAAGGTGAAGGACTACGTCTTCACGTCCGGTTGATCGGCGCGTAGACTACGGGCTTCATCGAGACGCCGATCCCGAAAGGGGGCGATAGATGGGTCAGTTCATCCTGCCCAAGGACATCCCGCTCGACCGCTATCCCAAGCCCGAGGTCTTTCTGGAGGAGGGCAAGCGGATCGCCGAGGCGGCGCAGCAGCAGGGCATCGTCATGCGCGTGATGGGTCCCCTGGCGCTGCACTATTACTTCCCCGACCAGATCGACCTCTACGCCAAGCTCGAGCGCCTCGGGGACCGCTACTTCACCGACATCGACTACGCGACCTACGGCAAGACGCGCAAGCACCTGGTGAAGTTCATGGAGTCGGTGGGCTACGAGTGCGACCTGCAGACCATGGCGATGACGGGCACCACCCGCCACATCTACTTCGGCGGCAAGGTCCCGATGATCGACGTGTTCATCGACAAGCTCGACTACTGCCACGAGGTCAACTACGAC
>Ga0315293_10002062_pt1 | contig 19418 bp, 13 predicted proteins | sample YL17G13_20_MG_FD_203071 | JGI IMG/M metagenome (GOLD analysis project Ga0315293, IMG submission 203071) | Sediment microbial communities from Yellowstone Lake, YNP, Wyoming, USA - YL17G13_20 | ecosystem: Environmental > Aquatic > Freshwater > Lake > Sediment | place: USA: Wyoming | collected... | reverse complement strand
CGTCGACGCCGTCGTGTCGGCCGCCGCCGACGCCGCGGCCGCCGAGGAAAGCGCCGAGGACGAGACCGAGGACGAGGCCTTGACCGCCCTGCAGGCGGCGGCCGACGACGCCGCGGCGCCGCCGTGCGCCGGCGGCCTGGTCGACAACGCGGGCGTCTGCCACCCGGCCCCCTGCCCCGACGCCGGCCCCCGCTGCGCCGCGTGCGAGCCTGCGTCGCCCGGCGTTGTCGGCAGGAGCCGATCAGGCCCGTCGCGGTCGACGCGTTGACCACGCCCCCCCAGTGTCGCGCGTTTGTGTGGTAGACGACGTCGCGCCCGTTGGACCGGTACTCGTACTCCGCAAAGTGCGTCCACACATCGATCGCGTCCACTGCAACCGCTCCCGGCGGCGCTGTCGATGCGCAAGGCACTTCGAAATACGTTGACAGCGGGTACGGTCTCGCCCAGTCGACGCCAAACTCGGCGTCCGTGGCCAGCGCCGCGTAAAACGCGGTAACCATGCCCAGCAGCCTGTCGCCGAAACCGCCTACGAGTGTGATGGGGGGCACCGCAAACGTGACCGTGCGGCGTCGGCCTGGGTCGGCACACGGCATCAGGGACGACGGAACGCGCACCGTGCGACCGGTGGCGTGCTCGACCGCGGACGTCAACCTGTGGATGTAGGCATCGTCGCATGCTCGCGACTCTGCGACCGGGGCGCGCGTAGCGTCTACGGCGACGATGCAAAGCGCGGCGGCGGCCAGCAGCGGCAGATAGCGGGGACGCTTGACCTGGGCCATGGTTGGCAGTCACGCACGGCGTTGCGGGGGATGCGGCCGCGACGCCGACAAACATCTGCCAATTGTTATCGTGGTGGCTGTGCGCGTCAATGGTTGATCTTCCCCCTCGTGACGCAATCACCGCAAATTCCAGCCGAATTCCAGCCGACTATTTTGCACAGGGTGTTTTCTCCCAATATGCACTGTACCCTTGGACTAAGTACAGTATTTAATTATATTCTTTTGCTTGAGCCCAGCAGACAGCGCGTTCCACTTTGGAGGATCGACAGTGTCTCTGGCCACATCACCGAATGGCGAGGGAGTGCATGCATGGCCAAGGCTTGCCGTCAAACGAGGCAGTCCAACGCATGTGTGCATATCATACGGCGACGTCCAGTTGACGGCAAACGCTCCACCCGTCAGCAAGGCCAGATAGAAAGTCGTCACCGTGCCCATCATTCTGTCCCCAAACCCTCCAACACCTCTACTCTGCACTTAAAACGCGACCTCGTGTACAAGCCGCACGCGGCCGACTCCGCAAGCACGCATTTGTGGTACGGGGGCGACAGAGGCGGCCAGGCAGAGCAAGGGAGCGATCACTAGCAGTGCTACCACGCTGTCCGTCCAGCGTGTTTGCATCGAGAATGGCGAACGAGCGGCGTTGGCTGTTCTTGCTGGAGGCCAGACGGAGACAATCTGCAGCTACGCCTTTGCATATTTTTGTTTGGTTTTGCCAGCTTTTTCCTTCCGCGAGTTCAGTGTACATACTGCGTGCACTCACCACGAGTGCTTTGGATGCCTTTGACCGGCCACCATTGCCTGGGCCGCGCAAACGTTTTGCAATGACAGGCGCAGCCTCTGCCGCGCTGTGCGCTGCAATCGTGGCCCTCGCTTTGGTGCTGCCCGCACAAGGCGCTCCAGAAGGCCGCTTGTTGCCGCCCACACCCCAGCCGCGCTCGTTTCACATCGTCATCCCCACCATCGGCCGTCGAGAGCTGCTGCGCATGCTGGACAGCGTGGTCCCGCAACTCGACTCGCGTGATTTCTTGACAGTCGTCTTCGATGGCAAAGACGTGGACGACTCCCTCTCGTCTGTGCGTGCCCGAGTCGGTCAAACCAACGCCACCGTCAAATTGTTGCGCCGGCGTCGCCACAACAACGTCTACGGTGAAGCTGTGAGGCAGGCTTGCAAAAAGTTGCCGGGCGACTTTGTTGTGTTTGCTGATGATGACGACTTTTTTGTGCCAGACGCGCTCAACACCTACCGTGCCACCTGCAACGACACGTCGCGCCTCTACATATTTCAAATGGTGCGCCTGTTTGACGGCGTCAAGCTATGGTCTGCCCCGACCGTGACGTGGGCCAACATAGGGTCGCCCATGGGCGTCATCCCGTCGTGGCTCAACGATTTGGGGACCTGGCCAGACAAGCATGGTGGCGACTTTGACTACTACAAAAGCTTGCTGCCTCACTTGAGCGCGCCCCCCGAGTTTGTAGAGAGGGTCACCTACCTCGTCACATCACACAGCCTGGAAGCAACCAGCACGACTGTGGCTGCACCTCTTGGTGAAATGCACGCGAAGCGTCCCGAATTCAAACGAGTCATGCGCCGGCCGCACACGCGACATCCAGCACCTGCCACCGCACACTCGCTCGCCGCAGACTTGACGGTCGCCGACTTGCCGATGCCTGCCCAATTGTCTAAACGCTTGTTGGTGTCCATAATTGTTGGCGATGCCTCGAGACCGCGTCTGCTGGCACGTGTCCTTGATTCGCTGGTGCACGTCTGTGAGGCGGGCTACGAAGTCCACGTCGTGCTCATGGTGCAGCAGCCGTGGGCGGTCAACGACGCAGAACTCTACTCAAAGTCGCGCTTTCTGTGCTTTCGCACTGGGGCTGACCTGCCCGTTGTCACGCAGTTGCACACTCATCACGGTCCTCCAATGTCCACCCCGCTTTCCTCGCTGCACCGCCGCCTGTTTGTGGACATGATGGACAGGTACGACCTCTTTTTGAGCCAAGAAGACGACATGCTGGTGCAGGCGCGCCACGTGGCCTACTTTGCCAAGTGGGCGCACCAGTTTCGTGGGACGGACCTGTACCCCGGATTTGCTGTGTCCGAAGTGGCAACGCCTCTTTTCAACGTGTCGCAGCTATACAGCAGGGCGCCCCTGGTGTGGAACCCGCACACGGGCGGCAACCTGAGGCGAGCGCACGTGTTCAATCACTCTGGCACCCTGGTCCTCATGCACGCCAAAGCGTGGGCGCCTCTGTACTTTCTGACGAGGGACATGCTGGCCCAGGTTTCGTCGTACCCGGCGTGGCTGGACGACGCGTCCAAACCGTGGATCGAGTTCAACGCCCACTTTCAGCACCTCTGGCTGCCACGCTACGTTCGAGTCGTGGTCCCCGTGGACGATGTACGCGACTCGTTTGTGTTGCGCATGCCGGACAACTACATTGCGGCAGCCTTGGAACAAAAGCCAGCCGAGGGGCAGCACAACCACGCGGTCGAGGTGGACGAGTTTGCGGCTGCCCTGCACGGCTGCCTTGGTGGAGCTGGCACGTCGTCGTGGGATGTGTCGGGCCTGCAGTACGACGTGGTCACGACTGGCGAGTGCGACGGCGGGCTAGGTGGTGGCCCGTTGCCACCGTGCGGCGCCTGCGTATTGGCGGGGAGCGTGGCCAGGGTTGAATTTGAGTTTGCTGGTGCGTTTCCTGCAGAGGCCGGCCAGAAGAGCTCCCAACCGCTGGCTCGCGTGTGCTGCACGGACGCCACCAAAGCGCTCCCGCGCCAGGAGGTGGCGGGTTGCGTCGGAGAACAATGGCGGCTGCGGTGCGAGCAAGCTCGGTAAAGGTCGAGGGGGTGAACAATGCAACCCCTCCACCAAGAGGGGTTCCACCTCCCACATCATCCACCGTAAATTCGGCAATGGCGCGAGCGTCGTCGGTGGTCTGCAGCACTAAACATGGGCACCTGGTCTTTTTGTATATGCATTCAAAAATCGTCAAATGGTGTGTGGCATTGCAAACAGCGTTTTAATCATGTTAAACGGGCTACCCTGCTCTGCGGGTTGCGTCGGAGAACAATGGGAGCGGCGGCGGTGCGAGCAAGCTGGGTAAAGGTGGAGGCGGTGAACAATGCAACCTCTCCACCAAAAGGGGTTCCACCTGACACATCATCCACCGCAAATTCGTCAATGGCGCGAGCGTCGCCGGTGGTATGCAGCACTAAACATTGGCACCTGGTTTTTTTGTATATGCATTCAAGGAGGCCTCGGCATCCCCTGCCTACTCGGCGCGCGCGTCAACCAAAGCAGCGCCGCCTGTTTTGTGATGGGGACGCCGTGCCACGCACCTTTGATTCGTGGAAAGCAGGAAGATTGTCAAAGCAAACGTAGCGGCCAGCAAGGCGCACATTCGCGCGGCTGGCGCCGTGGTATGCGTCATGGCATACCTTCTTTATTGGCACCCAAGCGCCCGATGCAATGCTACTCACTTGATTTGCATGCGAAATTCTCTTCTTGTTGAAGTCGAGAGTATGTAGATAAATGCGCCTTACAACACAAATGATTGTAAATGCGTCATGGGACGCGTTTACTTTTAAGAATGTAAAAAAAAAAAGGTGATTTCCTCTTAATTTTGCAAGTTGTCTTGTCTCAAAATTTCGTCTTTGACAATTAGAAATAAAAATGTCCTTCGTCTTTCGGATTTGTTTGCGTCTCTGTGTGTCGTTTGCTGTCGTATCTGCGGCCGCAACTAAAGCTCGGCGCCGCGATACACCTCAACATTCGCACTGCCTGCTGTCTAATGACGAAAAACTTGCACTTTCGTTGCGAAAACAAGTTTTTGATATGGTGAATTCTCACTATGATGCCAAATATTGGAAGTGGCAAGGCCAAGGTGTCGATTTGGGAGGCAAGATAACGGCACTCTTATACGAGCAATACGCGTCGTCGGAATCTACCTGCGTGGACTTTGGGTGTGGATCAGGGACAGTATTGCAGAATCTGAAATGCAAAAAGAAGCTGGGCATAGAAGTCAACCCACATGCCCAGGAAGGGGCCCGCAATCGTTCCATCAACGTCGTTTCGACAGTTGCCGAAGTGCCAGACGGGTTCGCTGATCTCATTGTGTCAAACCATGCGCTAGAACATACACCCTATCCGTTGGAAACCTTGGCTCATTTACGGAAAAAAATTCGATCAAGAGGAAAGCTGGTTCTTTGCGTACCAGGGTTAATCGACGAAAAAAACTATCACGAGGCTCACAAACATGATGACCCCAACGTTGACCAGCACAACCATCTGTACGCATGGAGCCCTCGTAACCTGGCTAATCTGCTGGTTGCTGCCGGGTACCAAGTCGCTTCTGCAAAAGAAATAAGGTATTCGAGAACATATGAGAGCGACCAAGCGTTTTTGTCTGGCGGGGCTGATGCTTTTTGGAAAGTGGCAGAACAACAAAATGTTCACCCTCAAACCTGTGCTGTAGCCGAGGTACCATTGTAGAAAAAAGCTTGCGCGCTCGTCACATTCACCGTGGCAAAATGAGGAAGCCGGACGTGGTCTTGGTGGTGGAGTAGGACATCGCCGCGGAGGCTGAGGCAGGGGCTCTAATTGAAGGGCGCCTCCGCAGGTGTCTGTCCAAGCGGGCGAGAGAGTGCCTGCTAAGATGAGGACGTACGACATCTCGGTTAAAGATGTGGGGCTGAGAGGGGAGAGAGAGATGTTGGGGGGGGGGGGGGCTGGAAAAATGAGCAGACGCCCCAGTTGGAATAGGTGGACGTGCTCGAGGAAAAGTGGAGGTGACTTCAAACCCTGCTGCGCTAGCAGACGCGAATCCCCGGCAAGATGCGTATCGTGGCGCAACCGAGTAATTCGAGCGTCCGCAACAACAGCACAGGCGCCGTACGCAACACGGGCATGCTGCTGACCGCGTCGCCCTGGGTCGCGCTTGTGGACGACGACGACACCCTGCAGCCGGCGCACGCGCGCACGCTGTACGACCACGTCGCCAGCCAGCTGGGCCTGGAAGCCATACTGCTGTCGCCTCATATCATGTACAACGTCAAAGGCTACCGAATGGATTGTGGGACGGCCGAATGCGGCGCGATGTACATCCAGCACGCACGCCGTTCAACTCTCAGCGCAGGCGGCTACCACCACCACCACTCAGCGCACCCCTGCCATCCCCAGTTTCGTGACCTACATCATCCCCTCCAAACGCCGGACGTCCATCGACGCCACGCTCCAGTCGCTGGCCCAGCAGACGCTGGACGACTGGTCGGCCATCGTCTTCTTGGACGGCTGGCTGCAGAGCCCGGCCCTGGAGGAGGTGTACGTGCGCATGGAAAAGTGGAGGTGCCTGTACGCCCTGCTGCGCTGGCAGGCCCGACTCCCCGACAAGCTGCGAATCGTGGCGCAACCTGGCAAGTTGGGCGTCCGCAACAACAGCGCAGGCGCCGTGCGCAACACAGGCATTCTGCTGACCGCGTCGCCCTGGGTCGCGTTTGTGGACGACGACGACACGCTGCAACCGGTGCACGCGCGCACGCTGTACGACCACGTCGCCAGCCAGCCGGGCCTGGACGCCATCATTTTCCGCATGTCGTTCTGGGACGCCACCACCGACAGGCGCCGCCCGCACGCCGCCATCTTCCCCAGGCTCAACGCCACCAACTTTGTCATTAACGAGGTGGGCATCAGCTTTGCCATGAAGACGTCGCTGTGTACGCAGGACGAGGTCGACCCCCGCGAAAACTATTGCTTCATCCCGAGCCGGTGCGAAGACTATGTCCTCCTCAACTGGCTGCGCGTGAGCAACAAGGCCATGCTGCTCTCGCCCCACATCCTGTACAACGTTAAAGGGCACCGCATGGATTGCGCGACGGCCGACTGCGGCGCGACGACCGTCTACATCCACAACCACACGGCGCGCGTGCTCGAGGCGGTCTAGGCGTCGCTCGCTGGGTTGTAGCGGCTGTGGTTATGGCGTCATGACGCGGGTGACATGGACTCGCCTAATTGCAAGACAATGTGGCCCAGCCTGTGCCCTTTCCCGTGGGAGGTCAACCACAACGCCGGCGCGGCGGGAGCTATGCCGTGGGTCATCGAGTACTGGTTCGTGCGGCCAGAGTCGGCCTTCATGCGGAACATGGGCCCATGGCGGGCGATGATGTCGAGGGTGGGGGTGGGGGTGGGGTGGGGTGGGGTGGGGGGGGGACGGCGGCGTGACGGCTGACTTGCGGGCGGCAGTGAGAGGAGGGACTGAGCGTCAATAATGCATCTCACATTGGACACGATGTGAACGAGCGGCAGCCTCGCGCAGCGGCATCGCGAGATGACTATAAACGCACGCGGAACGCGAAATCACCGCTCAACGTTGCGCATGTCGTCCTCCTACGCGCGGGCCGCCGCGCGTGTAGGCGTGTAATACGTCGACTGGGTGCCCGCGGCTTCGACTTCCAGCTCCCTCCGCAACAACAAGCTCCGGTACCTCTCGTTGGGCACGCCCGCCTTAAGCGGCCGGGCCACCACAAACGCGAAAAACGTGCGCCCCGGGTCGGCCGCCAGCCACGCCGCGTCCGCCTCCATCACTTGGTCCACATAACGCTGCGTCGAGTCGTACGGCAGGTCATGCAGCTTGGCGTTGTGGGTGAGGATGGGGTAGGCCACCGCCCCGCCCAGCGGCCGAAACAGGTCGACAAAAAAGTAGCGCCGCATGGCCTCCATGATGAGTTCCGAGTGTTGAGCTTCACTGGGGTCGGTGGCCAGCATGGTGGGCAGGTGGGGGTAGGCGAGTGATTGCTGCACGTGGGGCGGCAGGACGGCGTTGACCCTCTGAATTTCGGCCCACAGCCGGTCGGGGTACTGGTTGCGATGGGGGCCGACATAGTCCATGCTGACAAACCAGCCGTCGTCCGGCATCAGGTCGTGCAGCTGCTGAAACACAAAGTCCAGGCGGGCGACGTGGTGGGCGGCGGCAAAGTTGAGCACGAGGTCAAAGTCGCCGACGGGGAGCTTGTCCACGTTGATGTCGTGCTGGAAATAGGTTGCGTTGTAGCCGCCGGCGGCGGCTTTGGCGTTGGCCTCGTCCACAAACGACTGCATAAAGTCGGTGCCCACCGCCGACAGGACGATGCCCTTGTCCATCATTTCGCGCTCCACCCAGCCGTTGCCCGCGTTGATGACCAGCGCCCTGCGAAAGGGCACGCCCCCATGCATTTTGAGCACGTGCTCGTCCCAGTGCGTGTTGACGTCGCCGGTAGCCCGCCTGTAGAAAACTTCGCTTTTGACGCTCGGCACGTCGTTCCAATACTTGCCGCCGTAATAGACGCCGCTGTTGATGTCGCTCGACTTGATCTTGGGAAGCGGGGTCGTGGACGCCGCGCCTGGGCGCGCTCGGCGAGGCGCACGCGCTGAGTCGACTGCAGTGGCGGCAATGCGCGGTTGCCGCGCGACTGTTTGATGTATGCCCGCAGGGATTTGCTCTCGAACACGTGCAGTAGCCGGGCGAGTGCGCATGGCGGCGATAGCTGTCAGAGCCAGAGCCGCCAGGACAGCGGCGCAAAGGGCGCCGCCGCGGCGCTGGCGAGGGCGCCTCGCCATCATAGTCGAGACAAGCGCTGGCGCGGTGTTCCTTTATATTGCAAGAGCGCCGTCCTGAGTCAATTTGATGTGGCTGCTCAAATAAAGGCACAAATGAAAAAAATGATGGTCGAGTACCAGCGCGGACGCCCGTTAGAGTCAGATTACACATGAATACAACCATTTGTCAAGGAACGAGCCTGTCGGGCTTGTTCAGCAGGAGGTCGCCCTGTTTGGTGTCGACCGGGGCTTTGGACGTGTGGGCGTGCAAGCACACTCCTGCCAATACCAACGCGCATCCAACCGTGGTGCGTGTTGAGAAAATGTGGCGTTCGCCTGTGGATTCGATTAGGAAAGAGTCCGATCGGCGCGTTTGGTCGCAACCGGCGCGGCCAGCCGACACGGCCCACTCTTCTCTCACCCGGCAAAGTGAACGACGCGACCACCAGCAGCACCAGCAGCCTGACTTGGCCAAAAACGGTCATCCACACCGCCGACGTTTGGCGCAGCAACGAGTTGGCGCAAATGTTGTAGGTCGACGCCGCGGCGCAACTGGCCACAATCGCCAGCGCGACGCCAGTCAGACCACTCGAATCGTCGTTCGTTGTGGCAGCACGTCGAAAGCGGGGCGCTTCCATGACCAGAGCAAACGGGGCCAGCGCCATGGCCGACCACGGCGCCGAGTAGCACGTGAGCGCCACCGGGTCGACCGAGTCGGCCGCCATCAACGCGGACGAGCAGGCCAGCATGATGCCGGCGCTGATGACGCTGGCAAATGCCACCGCGATGCCCAACAACGACCCGTCAGACTGGGAGCCGTGCTGGTCGATGCAGAGGCCGATGCCGGCGACCATCATGACCAAGGACAGCGAGCCGAGCTTGGATGGCCACACCTTGTTGCGCCATCCAACAACCACCGTAGTCGCGATGGGACTCGTTGCTCTGTCGGTTGGAGGGGCGAGTGCGTGGATCGGGCCGACTGGTCCGCTCGCGCGTCAACATTGCCAAAGCATCATCTAACGCCTACCGACCCGATATCTACCGAATGAGCTGGGCCACCGTAAGTGGCAAAAACACGAGCGACAGGTTGTTGAGGCCGACGTTGGCGCCTTGGGCGCAGCCGACGGCGGCCAACCCGTGCCAGCTCTTGGGCGGGGGCGGGGCCCTGCCTCCGCGAAACCTGACAAACGCGGTAAGCACAGCCGCAGAAAACAGCATGTGCATGACGGTGAGTGTCGCAGGAAATGAGAAACCTTTCACGCCCAGCAGCCACCGGTTTGTGACGTTGAGCACGGTGTTGAGCCCAAAGTAGACGGCCGCTGTGGCGGTCAGCCGCAGCTGGGCCCGAACGCCGTTCATGTAAAAATGATTGCGCACGCGCGCCGACGTCGAGTATTGTCGGCGTGCTTTATTGTTCGAAAGCGCCGCAATGATTTTATTTTTTTGCACTTTGCCTCGCCCGTGCCTGCCGCCCTGTTGGCCGTGTTTCCGCATTGCCCGCCCACGATCTATCATTTCGCTCACGCACGATGCGCGACAGGATCGGGCTTTCCGTCTCGTGCGCGCTCCTGGCGGCGCTGGCATCAGTGGCGCCCGCTTCCACCGGCGCCGCCTCCTGCCCGCGCACGCGTTGGGAGTCGCGGCTGGACCTCGACTTTGAACCGTTTCAAGGCGGCATCACGCGTGACGCAGTCGACCGCGCCGAGCGCAGGACGCAGGGCGGCTACCGGGTGCTGCTGCTCAACAACACGCTGCACACGATCCCGCTGGGGTGGGAGGCTGACGCCTGGAGCGATCGCAAAACCAACACCCACCCCATTTTTCATCTGTTGCTGCAGGCGCTGTGCCTGCACCGCATGCCCGACGTCGAGTTTGTGATCAACATCTACGACCGGCGTGCGGCCATCGATTTCAACGACCCCGTCCCGATTCTGTCGTGGACAAAAGGTGAATTGGCGGTTGTTACTAGCTGGGGGCGGGTGATGTGACTGGCGCGGGCAGCTCCCTCAGCTGTCATTGGAGTGTCCTTTTGCATTCGCTCCCCTTCACCCCCCATTCACCACTTCCATCCTTGCCCACAGACATGAGCTGGGAGTACGACTTGCTCTATCCATACTGGCAGTTGAACGACATGAACGCGACCGTGGACGCGCTGCACGCCGACGCGCACCCGTGGGCGGAGCGCCAACCGCGCGCCTTTTTCCGGGGGGCAACCACGGGTGGCGAATTCAAAAAGCACAACTGGCGCAAGCTGTCCCGGCCGCGCCTCGTGCGCGCGTGCCAGCACCACGCGCACCTTTGCGACGCGGGCCTGACAAACTACGTCCAAATCCAAGCCGGCGTCGAGGACGAGATGCGGGTCGAGCTGGGCAGCTGGAAGAAAACGCCGATGGACGAGTGCTCAAAGTGGGTTGAGAGAGGAGCGGACGAGTGCTGTGGGCGCTGCGCCGTCACACGACGACACGCCTCGCCGTCCGCAACCCCACCGACCTATCGTCCCACCACACCTATTCCAGATACAAGTACAACATCATCGTCGACGGCAACGCCGCTCCCAGTCAGCGCCTGGCGTCCATGCTGCAATCGGGGTCGACCCTGTTGAAACAAGAGTCGCCCAGCGTCGAGTTTTTCTACGACGACCTGCAGCCGTACGTGCACTATGTGCCACTCTCGTACCAACTGTCTGACGTGGTGCGCAAGGTGGACTGGTGCCGGCGGCACGACGACGCTGCACGCGGCATCGCCGACAACGCGGCGCAGTATGCGCGGTCAGCGCTTACCGTGGACAACATCGCCTGCTACTGGCACCGCCTGCTGACCCGGTACAGCGCCCTGATGAAGTTCGAGCCCGTGTTCAATGCGACTTACGCTGAGCACAGGCTGAGATTCAAAGACTTTGACGGCTTAAGGATGGGGCGCTACCTCGAGTGCGCGCACTATGCGCAGTGACTATTTTCGATGTGGTTTGAGTGGGCATGGGTACATTAAGGTCATGTCGAACACGAAGACCGTTTTCATTCTCGCCCGGGAAATTGTCGGCGCAAAATGACGTTCGCGCCCTCACAGTCGATCCACCAATTTAAAAAACATTACCTCGAATCCAGAAACCATGGGCTCCAAGAGCGCGCTTGGGCGCGCCGCCCTGCGCCACGCGGCCAGCGAGCGCGGCGCATCGTACGCCGCAGTGGCGCTGCTGAGCGCGGCCCTGACGCTGCTGCTGACGTCGTCTGCCCCCCAGTCGACGGGCAGCCACGGCGTCGCTTCTGGCATGCGCATGCATCATCGCCGCCTGGGCGGCGCCGGCGACGCCGCCGACTGGATGTGCAAACACCAGTACGCTGTCACGACGTGGGACCGCAAACGGGTGCCGGTGTGCGACCCCGCGCTGTGCACCGCCACGCCCGCACCGCTCAACGCTCCCGCCAAAGGGTCGTCCGCGGCGTCCCGCCGGTGGACGCCCAGCGACGACGACGCGTACGCGGCCGCGTCGCCCAGCGTCGTCGGCTGGCTCAACGACCACCAGGTGCGCTACGTACGCGTGATGACCGCGCTCCAGCACCAGTTGGGCGTGTTCGGCGCGGCGGGCGAGATCGGGGTGCACCACGGCAAATTTTTCGCGGTCGTCGCGGGCAACGCGGCGGCGGCCGAACCGCTGGTGGCGATCGACCTGTTTGAGGCGCAATCCGAAAACTACGATTTGAGCGGGTCGGGGTCGACGGCCAACATTCTGTACCCCGAAAAGCTGATGTCGCTCATGGACGCGACCGGCATCCCGCGGGCTGACGTGCGCCTTGTGTCGGGCAACAGCCTGACCCTGACCGCCTCCAACTTTACGTCGCTCGGCCTGCCCGCGTGGCGCATGCTGTCCGTGGATGGCGGCCACTCGCTGGAGACTACTCTGCACGACGTCAACGTGGCGGCGTGCACGGTGCGCGACGGCGGCATCGTCATCGTGGACGACTGGTTCAACCAAGAGTGGACGGGCGTGCAGGAGGCGACCTACCACGCGACCCACGCGCTGGCGCGGCTGGTGCCGTTTATGCACGGCCACAACAAAATTTGGATGACGACGCCCAGCCACGCGAGCGCTTATCTAGATGCCGCGCGGCGCGAATTTGGGTGCGTGGACGTGCACGAGTCGCGGTCGAGCATCGGGGGCAGCGCGCTGTGCTTGCTGCCAGAGTGAGGTGAGTAGAGGCGCTGGCGATGGATTCGTTGCCGTGTATTATTCCGGTGGCAGCACGTGACGCGACCGCAGGAAACCGTGGTCGAGCGGTCGTTGGCACAGATCACACACACACACACGCCATTGCGCGCACATCAATCATTTGCACGTCACCGACACTTCGGCATTCGCAGAGTGTCCCTTCTGAAACAAGGCAGGGTAGGCCGCCGGACGATCCAACTTGACTCGCGCGTTGAGCCCTTGTTGCAGGCACACGTCACACGGTGCCGCTGCCGGCGTCTGAAACGTGATGTTGACGGGCAGTTGAAAGTCGGGCCTGGACCGATGCCGCGAGTGCGATGGAGCGGACGTGCACAGGCGCAACACTTGCTCGACTGTGACCAGGTTGAACGTGGAAAACATTTCGGCCTCTTTGTTGCGGCCGCTGTAATCGTGGTGTTCATAGACGATGTACTTATCCGACGCGTGATGCACGCAGCTCGCCCAGAGGTCAGTCATGGGATAAGCCACCGTGTAAAACTCCGACAGCCAATCGCTGTTGAAATAGGGGTTGTACTCGCCGCCCGTGGGAGATTTGTGGACCCAGTCCGACTCCATCACGGTCGCCAGCATGTCCGAAGTCAGGATGTAGCCCCTTTGACCGGTAGCTCCAGGAATCAGGTACAGGTTGGACGCGTGCGCCACCACGTCAAACTGGCTCATCCTCCACGACACCCGAGTCGACGGCCGGGAGGATAGAAGGAACCTGTCGTCGCCTCTCCACACCTCGAAATCCAGAAAGCCGGGGTACAGGCGCGCGTCGTGCATTCTGGGCCACCACTGCAGAAAGTGGGACACGTGGTGCGCCTTGATCATGTAGTCGTCCTCCTGGGCCACAAACACGTCGTATCCGGCAGACATCCGCTCCGCAAAGACGCGCCTGTGCATGGAGGCCAGCGTCCCCCCAGTGCCAAACGTTCCGTTGGGCAAGGGGTGCAGCTCGAATCGGGCAATGGCGATGGGCAGCACGGTCCCCAGCCGGTCGCAGTAAAACTTGTGCCGCGGCATGGTCAGAGTTTCGTTGGCGTCGCTGTACGTCACGAGGACGACGTGCACTTCGTAGCCGGCCTCGCACATGCTTGTGTAGCTTTCCAGGATGGTGTGGAGCAGCTCTAATTTTTCGGGCGACCCTCCGTGCTGGGGGAACTCCCACACGCCGCAAATCGTCGCGAGCACGCGCTGCCGGTGTTGAACGAGGGTCGGCAGCCGGCGAGGCTCCAGGAACGTGTCTTTGACGTCCGCGCACAGCGCGAGTGGCAGCAACGCGACCCACGCCAAAAGGCGGGCGCAGGCGGGACGGCTCATCCCGGCGTCTCCGCAGTTTGATGCGGGTGTGGATGCATGAGGCGCGCTGCAAGCGCCAGATATCGCCAAAAAATAGTGCTCGCCTGGCAAAAACGCGACAAACATGCCCCGCCCCACACCCAGGTCCTGGCTTCACCCGCCCCCACCATCCGCTGCGCCTCGGGTCCAGCGCCCCAACGCCCTGTCCAGCAACCCCATCACCCGCCTTTCATGGTTGTAATACCAGGCGGCGTGCACAGCGAACGGGACGTCCACGACTCCCAAATCCGCGCACGGCACCTCGAGACAGAAATCATAGGCCGCCCGCCTGGGCGCCAGCCGAAACCCATCGGACGCCATGTGGCGCGCAAAAAATACGTCCTCCTGCTCGCTGCTGTTGGAGTTGTGACCATGCGCGCGAATGACGGCCAGCGCGGCTGCCGACGTGCGCAGCGACAGGCCGCCGTTGCCCACGCCGCCCGGCAGGTCGCCGCGCATGACGCTCCACCGCTCGTTGGCCTCATGCCAAGGCGCGCCCACGTAGTCGTACCGGCCCACAAACGACCCCACGTCGCTGCGCAGCAGCACCGAATCCGTTTGAAACAGGAGCACATTGTCCGCCCGCAGACTCGTCCAAAACGATTCGCTCTTGAGCAGGTCGTTGTACTGAGGGATGGTCATGATTGCATGCTGCATCCTGGTGTAGCGCACGCCGTCGACGTCGGCCAGCGCGCTGCGCGCAAAAGCGCCGTTGGTGGTGCCGTAAAAGACGTGCAAGCCCCAGGAAGGGGGCAGGTGGCGCACCACGTTGAGCGCGCAAAACCGGAGCGCGTAGTGCTGCCGGGGTTCGACCAGGACGGCCGTGTTGGACGGCGACCTGGACACAGCTAGCGACCGTCTCGGGCGCAGCGCGGGCGCCGCGTGCCGCACTGCGTGACGAAACGGGCGGGCCAGGAAGCCGCGGTCGACCAGCACCTTGAAAGTGCGAGTAAACGCGTCGGCAGAAAACGAGGCCGCAGTGTGGACGGCGGCCCGCGACATGCGACCGTACGCGTCGTCATCCAGCCCGTACGCGTGCACAGTCTTGAGCGCGACGTCGTCCAGGTCGTCCGCGAGGTAGCCGTTGACGCCGTCCTCCACAATGTCGACTACCCCCCCCCGGTTGAGCGCGATGGGTAGGCTCCCCAGGGACATGCCCTCGACGATGGCCATCCCAAAATGCTCGTGCGACGCGGGGTCGGCGTACACCATGCCCGCCCCCGTCATGTGCCACAGCACGCGCGTCGTGCGCAGCAGGTCGAGCACGGTCTCGTGCGGCTGGCCGACGATGATGTCCACGTTCAGGTGGGCTGCGCGGCGCTTGAGCATGTCCAGGTAGTCTTCGTGGCCAGGCACCAGGTTGCCCACCAGCCGCAACCGCACGTCGCTCGGGATGCGGCCCTTTAACTGCTCTAACGCGGCAATGGCCAGGTCTTGGCCCTTGCTTTGGCGCCCCCTGAAGATGCGGCCCAGCAGCGTGATATGGCGCCGCGGCGCCGGCGCGGCGAGGGCGCCCACGCCGGCAAACGGCTGCACCGGCGGGTGCAGCAGCGTCACCTGCGGGATGAGCATGTCGGCGTCCACCATGGCCTCAAATGTTGGCGAGATGTATTTCGAGTAGTGTGCATAGGTAAAGTGCGAGTTGACGAGGACGTAGTCGTACGACGCCAGCGTCCTCGTGCGGGGCGGCACAATGGCGTCGTCCAAGTCAAACGGAAACTGACACATGTAAAAGTTGACAAGGCCGATGCCGCGCAGTTTGGGCGCTTTCTCGTTGCCCATCAGGTAAAAGATCGAGTAGGAGCCCGGAACGCCGACGAGCTCGCTGCCGGAGTGGGCCACGTGGCGCAGACGCAGGCCTGCCCGCTTCAAGTCCACGCGCAAGCCTTTGGCGGTGCGCATGACGTCGTCCAGGCTGCGGGCGAGGTTGACGGGGTCGACGAGGATGTCCACCGCGTACCCAAACGACTGGAGCGACGCGATCGACTGGAGCAGGTAGCTCTCCCCGCCGCCGTAGATGATGTCGTACGGTGTGTAGACGGCGGCCGTTTTGGGGGCGCCGGCAGACGGGGTGTACGTGGCCCAGGGGATGGAGGATCGTGTGCAAGCTTGCTGACCCGCGGCAGTGGTTGCGGTCGAGGTCGCGTCACGAGCGATTGCGCTTGGATCCAAAAGTGAAACCGCGTCCGCCATGCGCGAGGCGTGGGCCTTGGCGGCGAGACAGGCGATTGTGAGCGCCGCGACGAGCCCACCCCCAGGCACGCGCCCTCGGCACATGACCGGAACGGTAGACGACGCCACCAGTAGGCAGCGACTCAAATGTTGGCGACTGTGAGCACACAAACGGAGTTCCGATGTTGCACAATAGTGCGAATTGATCGAGGCAAAAACATCAACATCATATCCGCGCCCACCCCCGCACTGCCTGCGTCAACATCGCCCGCAGCCGCGCCTCACTCAAGCCGCCCGCGGTCGCCGTCACGACGGCAGGCTCGCCAGCAGCCACGTCGGGACAGCCGATGCCGCCCCCAAACGCGCACGCCACGCCCTGCGGCGCCACCCGCACGCCCGGCGCCGCGCGCAGGACGGCGTCCTCGCTCGCGGCGGTGTTGGCGCGCGAAGCGCACGCGCGCATCACAGCCGACACGTTGCGCAGTGACGCGCCGCGCAGGCCCGCGTCGGCGGCCGGCAAGCCGAGGTCGAGCCTTTCGGGCGCCGCCGCCGCAACATAGTCGTAGCCGGCGTCCACAAATGCGTCGATGCTGCGCGTGAGCACTGATCCCGCGTGAAAAAGGAGCACGGTGTCGGCGGCCACGCCCTCCCAAAAGCTCGGTGCCTTGAGCAGGTCGTCGTACGCAGCCGCCGTCAGATGCTGGTAACCGAGCTCCGACAATCTTACGCCAGGGTCGCGCACAAAGGCGAGCTTGACAAAGCGGGCGTTGAGCAGGCCGTGGTGCACGTGCAGGGCCCACCCCGGCAACCGCGACATGACCTGCGCGGCCGACCAGCGCAGCGCATAGTGATGCCCCATCTCCACGGTAACCGCCACCTTGCGAGAACCAGCCGAGCTGGGGATGGGTCTGTCATCGAGCGGCGTTTGAAGCACAGCGTGCCGGAGCGGTCGCGCCGCGGCGGCGTGTTGCAGCACGCCCTGCAGCGCGGTTGTAAACCTCGCGTGCGATCGATCCGCGACGTCACGTTTGGCGGCGGTCGCCATGTTGCCGTAGGGTGTCGTGTCGGGACCAATGAGGTGGGCAGTCGCGTCGAGCACTTGATTCGCGTCAGCGAACATGAATCCGTTCTTCTCGTTCAACATGTTGCCGTGCACGCTTGGCCAGTCCACCACCATCGGAACTGTGCCCGCGGCCATGGCGCTGGCCAGGGTCGACCCCATGTGGTGGTACAGCCGCCATTCGACGCCCAGATCGAGGGGATGCTCCCCCAAAAGCTCCTCCACGGCGGGCTTCAGCATCCAGACGACGCGTGCCTGGGCAAGCAAGTGCTGCTGCCTCGTTGCGCTCTCGTCCGCGACGACGTCGACGTTCAGGCCACCAACCATTCGCTTGACTTTTTCGAGATACTCGGAGTGGCCGACGTCGCCCATCAAGATGAGCCGAGTGTCGGCCGGGATGCGACCCTGGAGGCGTCCAAACAATTGCAGTGCCGTGCGGTGCACGTCTTCAAAATTGTACGCAAAATGGCCGGGGACGACAATGTCGCGCTTGGCGATGGTTCCATTCGATCGAGAAGCCGCGTGTACCGGTGGAGCCAGCATGAATGTTTGCGGGACGAGCGCGCGGTCGTGCACCAGGGGGGCTAGATAGAGCTCGGTGTGCAACAAATACTGGTCCAGCGCAAACCGCGACGGCGCCAGCACGAGGTCGTACGTGGGCAGCGTGAAGAGTTGGCTGGGCGGCAAGCCGTCGCCGGGCCTGTATGGAAAGGTGCAGTAGTAGGCGTTGATGGCGCCGACGCCCCTGACCTCGGGCGCGCGCGTGTCTCCAAATGCGACAAACACGCCATAGTCGGCGCGCGCGTGCAAGCGGGCGCCGACACGCGGCGCGGGAACGACCGCCAGGAGCGCGCCGTTGACGTCCAGCCCGTGGTCGGCCGCCATGTCGACCAACTGGATGCGGGACCGGTGCGTCTTGCGCAGGTCGACCAACACGTCCACAGAGTGCCCTAGGGCCTGCAGCGACGCGACGACCGACAAAAACAGGTGCGCAAACTCGTACGAGACCAGGGTGTTGTCGGTGAACACGGCTGCCCGGGATGGTAGGCTGTCGGACGGGGTAAATGTCGACCAGTCGACGACTCGGTCACCATCACGGGCGCGTGGGCACGGTGGGGGCGGCGGGCGCTGCGCGCCATCGTTGCGGCGCCCAGAAGCCTTGAGTGGAGGTAGCCGCGCCGGGGATGGTTGAGGCAGGCCCCCGCGGTAGGGGGTCAGGCGCACGGGCGCCACGCCGCGAGGGGTGCGCGTGGCGGCGGCGCGGTCTGGTGCAGTTGCGGCGGTGGTGGCCAGCGCAACGCAAGCAGACATCAACGCAATGCCGCGAGTCGTGCCACGCCGGGGGACGCGCAAGTTGTGCATCACACGGCCTCGCGCGAACGCGGTGGTGGCGACCTACAGGGTTGCGCCCTTGCCGAAGACGACAGCCAACGTGGAAAGAAGCACCTGCACGAGCGACGCAGAAACTACGGCGCAAAGTGGAGGCGTCGCAGGCGCCAATTGAACGAAGTCAAATTCGTTTGGGCGGCAAAATACTTGCGCTGCGCAAGCCCAAGCGCACCTTTTCCAAACGCCATATGTTGCTGCAATGCCGACATATGCCACGCGGCTGTGGCTGCTGCCGGCGCTCGCGGCCGCGGCGGCCACCGCCGTGCACCGCCCGCCTTTGTCGCGCTACCGCGCGGTCACGGTGCTCCACGCGCCGGTGCCCCACCTGTCGTACACGTTGACCAATGTAGCGGGCAATCTGGGGGCCGAGTGGCCGATTATGATTGTGCACGCCCCCGCCGCGACCCCCTCCCTGCGCACCTCCACCGCCGTCGCCCGCCTCGCGCGGCGCGGCCATCTGCACGCCCTGCCCGCGGCCGCCGTCGGCGCGTCCGACCTGGGCGCTGCCGGCAACACGATCGCGTACACGCGCATGATGACGTCCGACGCGTTTTGGCGCGCGGTCGCTGCGGACAAAGTGCTCACCTTTCAAACCGATTCCGTGCTCTGCTCCATGTCCCCGTGGCGTGTCGACCACTTTCTGCGGTACGACTACGTGGGCGCGCCCTGGGTGCGCGGCATCCCGGCCGACGTCCGCGTCGGCAACGGCGGCCTGTCCCTGCGCAGCGTGCGCGTCATGCGCTGGATAGTCGCCAACGTGCCTTTCAAGGAAGGCTACGTGGAGGACATGTACTTTGCGCGGGCGGTGCAGCGCATGGAGCGCGAGGGGCTGCCCGTGTCGCTCGCGCCGGTGGGCGAGGCGTCTCGGTTTGCGTTTGAGGACGAGGACGTGCCCGCTGCCG